>ORMF012077172.1_pt1 | contig 40335 bp, 37 predicted proteins | sample 1779871 | NCBI WGS metagenome assembly ORMF01 (sample SAMEA104232316, study PRJEB22302) | groundwater metagenome | biome: forest; feature: aquifer; material: groundwater | place: USA | collected 2011-08-07 | depth 5.4 m
CACTTCGGCGGAGTAGGCAAGCTTCGGCAGGGTTATCCGCCTAGTTACACTTAGCGGAATCCGCCGTAGCTAATCGTGGCTGTTTGATGGTCGTACATAGTTCGTACCGCATTCAACCACGGCTTCAGCCGTGGTGGTTTGCGGAGGCGGATAAACATAGCGAATTAATGCTCCGTAGCTTCATCCGGATAGGATTGTTGCGTATTTAAACATTAAACAGCTTCGGAGAATAATACTCTATAAATTATTGCGAAGGAGTATAATTGTCTAACGACAAGGTTTTGCCTAAGGCGGCCCGAGAAGCCACTTGGGAAAACTAACAAAACTTAATAAGTAACGAGAATGCATAACAGAAGCATTCTCAATTAGGAAAGTATGATAAAAAAGAATACCTCCCCAGCGCGGGGACATCGGCGGCGGGAGATTAAGCCGCATCAAAACGCTATCGGCAGATCTCCAAGCCCCGGGCAACACACTGCCGTTATCGCACCGGTGGCCACAAGCCCCTACACCTCATCAAGGCAAAACTTGCGCGTTATCCCTTTAGGGGGCGTGGAAGAAGTCGGTGCCAACATGACCGTCTTTGAATACGGCGACGATATTATTATTGTAGACATGGGATTTGCTTTCCCGGACGAAACCACCCCGGGAATAGACTACATTATTCCAGACACCAAGTGGCTGGAAGAAAACAAGCGGCGCATTCGCGGCGTGTTCATTACCCACGGGCATTTGGACCACACTGGTGCCATCCCCTATATTATTCCCAAAATTGGCGATCCGCCCATTTATACCTTGCCGCTGACCGCTGCTTTCATCAAAAAGCGGCTGGAAGAATTTGGCTTGGAAAACCGGGTGAAAATTAACACTATTACCAAAGACGATGTGGTGTCCTTGGGTAATTTCAAGGTTCGTTTTTTCGCGGTCAACCACAACATTGCTGACTCAGTCGGCCTGTCCATTCTCACTCCCGTGGGGCAAGTCATCCACACCGGCGACTGGAAAATTGACCACACTCCTATTAACGAATTTCCCATGGAATTTGGCAAGCTGGCCAAGTTCGGCACCGAAGGGGTAATTTTACTCATGAGCGACTCCACTAACGCTGAATACCCGGGGTATTGCCCAAGTGAACGTGACATTGGCGTAAGCATAGACCGCATTTTTGGCGATGCCAAAGGGCGAATTATTTTTTCCAGTTTCTCTTCGCTGATTCCGCGCATGCAGCAGGTTTTTGATTTTGCCGCCAAACACAACCGCAAAGTTGTGGTCACTGGCCGGTCCATGGTCAACAACACCGAAATTGCCCTGTCGTTGGGTTACTTGAAAGTGACGCCAAAATTAATTATTAAATCGGAGCAAGCCAGGAAATACCCGGACAACCAAATTGTTGTGTTGACCACCGGGGCCCAGGGCGAAGAATTTTCCGCCTTGGCTCGCATGAGCCGCGGCGAACACAAAACCATTAAAATTAAAAAGGGCGACACGGTTGTAGTGTCTGCCTCGCAAATTCCCGGCAACGAACATTCCATTGTAGCGGTGCTGGATAACCTTACCCGCGTAGGCGCAGACGTTGTTTACAACAAAACTTACGACATTCACACCTCGGGACACGCGCACCAGGAAGAACTCAAATTGCTGTTTAGTTTAGTGAAGCCCAAGTACTTCATGCCTATTCACGGCGAACACCACATGCTGGTGGCTCACGGCAAATTGGCCCAAACCATGAGCATTCCGGAAAAGCACGTGTTTGTTTTGGAAAATGGCGAGGCTTTGGAAATTAATTCCAGCCACGAAGCTAAAATTCACGAGACCAAAATTGCCAACGGCTATGTGTTTGTAGACGGCCTTGGGGTTGGCGACGTGGGTGAAGTGGTCATTCGCGACCGCAAAGTCATGGCCGAAGACGGGATGTTTGTAATAATCGTGACGCTCGATCGCCGGAGCGGTAAACTGATCAACCAGCCAGACATTCTGTCACGCGGTTTCATTTACATGAAAAACAACGACGAACTCATCCGCGAAGTCAAGCACGAGGTCAGGAAGCTCGTGGACAACCGCAGTAAAGTTAAACTGGAACCAAACTGGGCCTACCTGCGCCAGCTCGTGCGCGACGAAGTCGGTGAATACCTGTTCCGCAAAACCGAACGCCGACCCATGATTCTGCCGGTAGTGATAGAGATATAATCTCAAATTTCAAAACCGTCCCTATCCATCGGGGCGGTTTTATTTTATGTTATACTATATTCATGAATAAAAAAGAAGTTATTGTTTCCGGTATTCGGGCCAGCGGCAAGCTCCACGTGGGCAATTACTTAGGCGCGCTAAAACAATTTGTGGAACTGCAGGACGAAGGACACGAATGCTTCTTTTTTATTGCCGACCTTCATGCCCTGACCACCGACTTTGAACCCAAACAACTCCGGCAAGATACCCTGGAAGTTGTTGCCGAATACATTGCCTGCGGCCTGAACCCTGAAAAAGTTACTTTATTTTTGCAGAGCCAGGTTTCCGAACACGCAGAACTTGCTTGGATTTTTGGCGCTGGTACCTCCATTGGCGAACTGGAACGCATGACCCAGTTTAAGGAAAAATCCAGCGAACAAAAGCAAAATACTAATTCCGGGCTACTGACGTATCCGGTGCTCATGGCTTCCGATATTTTGCTGTACAAACCTACTGTTGTCCCGGTTGGCGATGATCAAACCCAACACCTGGAATTGACTAGAATGATCGCACGAAAATTCAACAACAAATTCGGCAACACGTTCCCTGAGCCGAAAAACTATATGCTCAAACCCCTACGGGTCATGAGTCTGGTACATCCAGAAAAGAAAATGAGCAAAACCGGGGACGAACCACTCATGCTTGCCGACAGCCCAAAAGAAATTGCCAGAAAGCTCAAAAAGGCTGTTACAGCCACTGACGGGCGCAATAAATCCGCTGGAGTTGATAATTTATTGCTCCTGCTCCGCCATTTCGGGACAAAAGAGCAAATCCAGTATTTTGAAGATGCAATCGCCGATAACACTATAAAATACAGCGAGCTCAAAGACACTTTGGCGAAAAATATTTCTGAACACTTCGCCAATTTCCGAGAAAAGAAAAAAGACTTACTCGGAGACCCTCAGGCCCTAGCAGAAACATTGGCCCAAGGCGCGCAAAAAGCCAAAAAAGTAGCCAGCGAAACTTTAACTGAAGTCAAGCAAAAAATCGGCCTGTTGTAAATCCCGACCCAAATGTTTATTTGACGTCGGGGCTCTAAGGCCGGTTTTTTATCTATGCTGATTCCCACTCCGTGGCAACTTCCGGGAATTGTGCTAATTTATCTCTAAATACTTTTTCTATTTCTTTCAAATCTTGCTCATTCTTAGCCTCAAAACGTAACACTAAAGCAGGAAGGTTAGAGGAAGCCCGCACCAAACCCCATCCGCTCTTTAAATAAACCCTAGCACCGTTAATGTCGACCACTTTATAACCTTCCGATTTAAACTCATTAACCAACTTGTCTACTATTCCGTATTTCACGTCGTCACCCGCATGTGCATGATAGGCTGGAGTGGAAACATAGTAAGGAGTTTTGTCCATAATTTTGGATAGCGGTTCAGTTTGCTTGGAAATATATTCCAAAAATTTTAAAGCGGCAAAATTAGCGTCATCGAAACCATAGAAATCATCAACAAAAAATACATGGCCCGATTGCTCACCTGCTAAACTGGCCTTTTCCTCATGCATTTTCTTTTTTATATGCGAGTGTCCGGTTTTCCACATAATTGGTACTCCTCCGTGAGCGGCAATGTCTTCCGGCAAAGCCTCAGACACCTTGACGTCAAAAATTATTTTGGCTCCAGGACTTTTTTCCAAAACCTGACGGGCCAGCAAAATTAGCCAGCGGTCTGGCCAGATGGTTTGCCCTTTTTCATCTGTAACACCCAGTCTGTCACCATCTGCATCTATGGCGACACCTAAATCGGCAGCATTTTTAACAACCTGCCTGCCGGTATCTTCCATCATTTCAATGTTTGCGGGGTTGGGTACGTAATTGGGGTAAGTTGGGTCTGGATTGGTGTTGTGTTCTACCACTTCGCAACCGAATTTTTTAAAAAGTTTTGGCGAGACAAAACTACTGGTGGCGTTGGCAGTATTTAGCACAATTTTTAATTTTTTATGCAATTTCACCCGACTTAATAAATCATCAATATATAAATCCAAAATCTTTTCTTCCCGGAACTCTCCCTGTCCAATTGTAAATTCTTCTGCTTCTGCCACTTTGAGAATATCTTGAAGCTCCTCAACTAACGTATAGGAATAACCATAAGCAAGCTTCAATCCGTTCCAGCCCGCGGGATTATGACTGGCGGTAATCATGAGACCGCCTTCGCTTTTAAAATGATATTGAGCCCAGTACATCATTGGCGTCAAGCAGGTGCCAATACCAATAACATTGATGCCTGTGCTTGTTAAAGCTTCAATGGAGACTTTATAAAACTCTTCGGAAGTAGTCCGATTATCATGACCAACTATTGCCGTATTAACTCCGCGTTTTTTTAAAAAGGTCCCATAGGACTTGGCAATCAGAGTTACGGATTTTACGTTTAATTCGTTTTCGTTCTCTTGCCCACGAATATCATATTCGCGAAACATGTATTGATTAAGCTTTACCATATAAAAGTAGTTAATAGTTTAAAATAGATTCGTCTATTTGCATAATATATAATGTATTATACCATTTTAAAAAACAAAATGCGCGCCGAGTTGGGAAAACCCGGCGCACACTATGAAACGGTACTTAATACCCTTGAGATCGTGGGAGATTTACTCTCTGTAGAGCATTGAGTGCAACTCATACACCGAATGGGTTCCGGTGTATCCCGTACTTGAGACCAGTACAATCGTGAGGTTATTAGGACTTATAGATGACGCTTGAAAGCGCTCGCAGCTTTGAAGTTTTTGCAGAATCTTCTTTGGGTGTTCGTTTCTGCTAAACTGCCCCAAACAACGACGTAAGTCCCGTTGATCGTTACCGGTCATTTCTTGCTTTGGCTTTGCAAAGCTCGTTCTGTTAGGTACTCTTTCAGATATCCTGGCTCTGCGAGCACCCACTCCTAAACCGTTTCCCATTATTGTTTAGTTCCTCCTACTGGGGTTGTTAAATCTTAATTATTTTACTCCATTCAAAATTATTCTGCAAGCCTTGGCCAAACACTGTTTTTCTTATAAACTACAATAATGCGATACTAATATACGAATGCATGCTAATGATACAAATAAATTGCCGTATTCATTATTACATTAGTTTCACCTGCCTACCCTGCCTACCGGACAGGCAGGCAGCAGGCAGGTTAGTATTAATTAGTAAATTAGCATCGATACTATGAGTTTTAAAATAGGCATTGTCGGGCTTCCTAATGTAGGCAAATCAACTTTATTCAACGCCGTAACCAAAAGTAAGGTAGAAGCAGCCAACTATCCGTTTGCTACTATTGACCCAAACGTGGGCGTAGTGGCGGTGCCAGACGAGCGCCTGGCAAAATTAGCAGTGCAGGAAAAAAGCGAAAAAATTGTGCCTACGGCCATTGAATTTGTAGATATTGCCGGGCTTGTGGCAGGCGCACATAAAGGTGAAGGGTTGGGTAACCAGTTTTTAAGCCATATTCGGGAAGTAGATGCCATTTTGGAAGTGGTACGGGTGTTTGAAAACAAAGACATTATTCATGTGTCCGGCTCGGTGGACCCAAGGCGGGACATGGAAACCATAGCTACGGAACTCATGCTGGCAGATTTGGCAAATGTAGAAAAACGCCTGGAGTCGGTAGTTCGTCAGGCAAGGGGTGGCGACCGCGAAATGACTATAAAAAAACAAGTCTTAGATAAATATAAACTGGCTCTGGAAAAAGGAGAAATGACCAGCTTGGTGGCATTGACCGACGAAGAAAAAACTGCTGCTCGTGACATTCAGCTCCTCACCACTAAACCGTTCCTGTACGTAGCCAATGCGGAATTCAATTTAACAACAAAACAATTTACCAACGGTACCCTAAACGCTGAACCCTATACCCTAAACCCTATCTTGATTGACGCCAAGCTGGAAGCAGAACTTTCTGAGCTGACAGACGAAGAACGGGCCGAGTATTTAAAGGAGCTGGGTCTGCCGGAGTCGGGACTTGATAAAATAATTCACGCGGCTTACCAGACTTTAAACTTGGTTACCTTTATTACCGCCGGCCCAAAGGAAAGCAAAGCCTGGACAGCTGTAGCGGGCACCAAAGCGCCTGGGGCTGCAGGAATAATTCATACTGACTTTGAACATGGCTTCATTCGGGCTGAAGTTATCAAGTGGGATAAGCTGCTTGAAGCTGGGTCCTACTCGGCAGCGCGCGACAAAGGCTGGTTGCGAACAGAAGGAAAAAATTACGAAATTCAAGACGGCGACGTCGTGCATTTTTTGTTTAGCCCATAACCATAATCAGGCAGTTGACGAAAAAAGCCGTAAATGTTAAGATTTAACAACAATTAATTAAATCCCATTAAATCTGCTGTCGCAGAATTAAGGGGATAAACATATTCCCGATAAAACATCGGGATTAAGGACCATGAACCAGTCAGCCTTGCAGGCTTCCGGTTCACGGCTGAAGGAAACACCTTAATGCCACAATATGAACTCATGTATATAGTGTCTTCGGCCGTGGCCGACGACCAAGTGCCTCAGCTGTCCCAGCAAGTTCAACAATTTATTGCAGATAGCGGCGGCAGCGTAATCAACGAAGCTCAATTGGGCAAGAAAAAACTCGCCTACCCTATTAAAAAAACCCGCAACGGCTTTTATGTCGCGGCCACTTTTAACATGGACGCCAAATCTCTAAACGCCTTTGACGCTAAAATCCGCACCCAAACCGGCACTATTGTCCGCCACCTTATTATTAACCAAGACGAACATTTGGAGCGTTTACAAAAAGATGCGACTCTGCAGGCTAAACTGACCCGCCAACCAGTAGTTGAACCAACCAGAGAACGGAAAATTTCCTCGCCCAGGACCGCTGCCAAGCCAGCCATTCCAATAAACGAAGAAGAGCTGGAAAAGAAAATTGAACAAGCTTTAACCGAAGATATTACGAAGTAATTTTCAATTTACAATTAACAATTTTCAATCAAGGCTCAATGTCTCAATTTCCAAATTTGAAAATTAAAAATTCATTGGAAATTAAAAATTGAAAATTGGAAAATTTATAAACATATGGATCTTAACAAAGTCATGCTAATTGGCCGCTTAACCCGCGACCCGGAACTCCGCACTATTCCCAGCGGCGCCAGTGTCTGCCAACTCGGTATTGCCACCAACTTTGTCTATACCAACCAAGCTACCGGACAAAAAGTGGAGCAGGTTGAATACCACGCTGTCGTACTGTGGCGAAAACTTGGGGAAATTGCCAACCAGTACCTAAAAAAGGGCCGCCGAGTCTACATTGAAGGCCGTCTTCAGACCCGGAGTTGGGACGCCAAAGACGGCAGCAAACGCAGCCGCACGGAAATTGTTGGCGACAACATGATTATGCTGGACAGCGGGGGAAACACCCAAGCTTCATCAGCTTCCGAAGCTTCCACCAGCCCAGTAACAGAAGAACAGGCGTTCCCAAAGGAAGAACTTCCTACCATTCAGCAAGGCGAGGATATTAACGTAGAGGATATACCTTTCTAGCCTTCGGCTAGAAAATTCAAAATGTAAAAATCAAAGTGTAAAATCGATGTATAGCATCGTCCCGAACGCAGTGAGGGATCCCTCGACTTTGCTCGGGATGACAGATAAACTGTCACTTTGAACTTTTAACTTTTCACTTAATCTATGCGCCCAACTAACAACTACAACAACAATAACCCATTAGTGAAGAAAGTTTGCTACTTCTGCAGTAACAAAATTTCTACTGTGGATTACAAAGACACGCAAGTTTTGCGCCGCTTTATGTCGCCGCACGCTAAAATTTTGGCGCATGGACGCACTGGCACCTGCCCAAAACATCAGCGCATGGTTACTATTGCCCTAAAACGCGCCCGCCATATGGCCTTGCTTCCTTTTGTCGCTCCTTAGACGCGGATAATCGCGCAGATCTAGTACGCAGACCCATACGCGGATCCGCGAGAAGATCGGCGATGTATTTTTAGATCCGCGGGAATATCAGCGTTTTATATGGATTTAAACGATTTAAAACTCGGTATCATTATTCTCTACAACAAAGAGCCTTTTCAGGTTATTTGGTCTAACCGCATGAGAACAGCACAGAGAAAACCCGTCATGCAAACCAAACTGCGCAACGTAATTTCCGGCAAAGTTATGGAGTACTCTTTTAAGTTTGGCGAAAAAATTGAGGAAGCCGACGTCACGAGGGAAAAGGCCAATTTTTTATACGCTGATAACGACGGTACGCACTTCATGAATAACGAAACCTTTGAAACAATTGATATGCCCAAAGAAGTCACGGCTGAGCAGGAAAAATATCTCAAAGAAGGCATGGAAGTGCAAATACTGCGCTTTAACAACAAACCGGTTTCCATAGACCTACCCATTAAAGTAGACCTAAAGGTTACGGAAGCTCCGCCAAACGTGGTGGGAAACTCCGGCGGCAGTGTCACCAAGCCAGTTACTTTGGAAACTGGATTGGTAGTCCAGGCACCTATGTTCATAAAAGAAGGCGATACTTTGCGCATAGATACGCGCAGCGCCGAATACGTGGAACGCGCCAATAACTAGCAAATAGTAATTAGTAAATAGAGAATAGTTAAATCCCGACAGTTAAGTCGGGATTTTTTGTTTCACTTTCGGTTACTCTAGAATAATTATATCACAAGTCTGATTTGCTCTTGGCATACTAACTAGAGACAGGTCCCTGCCTGCCGCAGGCAGGTCTGGCGGAGAAACCTTATTTGGCTTCTTGACCCTCCGACTCGTCCGCCATAGCTTTAGCGGCGGCGGAAGCTTCAGCGAAGGAGGTTGGTTAGGGAAGTTTATTTAAGTTTAACGATTACTTCAAGCTCTTCCAAACTAGTTCATACATAATTTTTAGAAGCTCAACGACCTCCTTGCTTTCTATCACTGCGCCGAAAGGCGCTTCGCTAACATTTATAATACCCACTTTATTATCGTAGATAAACAAGATAGAACGAGGTTTAATGGTTTCTGCTAGAAACTTAACTTTCCGAGCTTTCGGGTTATCTTTTTGAAACCGTTTTACTGTTTTAAAGCCTCTATCGGTAATATAGTAAGACATTGGTCGACCAACCTTTTCTCGCAGCTCATTTGTTTCAATCATTGCCTCATTGATTTTTTGATGACCCAAGGTTTTTATTATTTCTTCGCTAGCACCAAAGAAATACCAAGGGCTGCGAGATTCACTTACTTCCTCTGCAATTTTAATGGCTCCAGCCAATCCTTGATGAAAGGTCACTTTTGGAGCTTCAATGAGGTTTTTTTGAATAGCTTTGAGTTCAGGCAGAAGAGTATCTAAAGCAAGTTCCGCCGCCATTGCTTGTCGCCTGAGCTTTTTAGTGAGTCTACTTAGTTTTTCCGGCTCTTCCGCTTTAAAGAGTTTCTCTTTTGGATTGGGAACTTCGGCTACTAGCCCAAGTTTAATAAGACTTTCTAAAGCGACATAGGTAGTCGGCCGTTTAACCGAGGACTGCCGGGCAATAACGCCTGCCGATGCAGAACCCAATGCTAAAGCCGCCATGTAGACTCTGGCTTCGTTATCGGACAGACCTAATTGGGTTAACTGGTTATTCATAAGTAGGTAAGGTGTCACTACCTATTGACAACAGGATTAATGACCTTAAAGCCTATCATTCAGAGGACATAATGTCAACAGCGCATCCATACAGTCAATTATAATTGACTATATTGTCTATAGTTCGCATTATGATAAGTCAATCTATCCAGGTTGGCAGAAAATTTTTAGGAGGACAGAAAAATGAGATACCTTGTTGCTTTGATTATCGTCGGTTTAGTATTCGTGAGAATCTGGTTTTGGCGATACCGTGCAGTAACAATGTTTTCGCCAAAATGGATCAGAACCAAGCTCGAAGCTTTCCAGTATTTGGGTAACGCCTATACTGTTACAGACGTGGTCTCTGTAGGGTTTCAAGCAGACCTAACACTTGAGCACCAAACTGCCGGCCAAGTTTGCACTTTTCGGTTGCTCAGAGGACATGAAAACTGGACCGAAGACATGAGTCCTTGGAAAGGCAAAAGGGTTACATTGGTATACCGAGAGAATCCAGGCATGCTCGGTCTACCTTATACCAATCGCCCAAAGGAACTTTTGTCTTACTGGTTCGTGATGCAGGCATTGGATAAGCTCAAATAATGACGCAAAGGAGGTTAAGGATGAAAGGCAGTAAAAGATTCGAAGGCCAGCCGATGCCTTGGGATTGGTTAAAAGCTGTACCGGAGATGAAACGCGAACAAAACTTAGAGATGCTTGGTAGCGTTCTTAATCCTGTATTTGAAATCGGGATCATCGAGGACGCCGAATGCACAATAGAAAGGCTCCGCTGGATTCTTAGTCACGAATTTCCTGGGGTAAAAATTCGCTGCTTTGATAACGAGCTTAGTCTAGAGTGCGCCTGGCAAACGGGATACAGACCTGATGCCATGATAATTGATCTTTTGGTGCCGGAGCGTTATGTTCTTCAAAATCAATGGTTCCTCACACGCCGGAGTGTAGTTGGTAACGTTGCCAGGGTTCTGCTTTACCCGTTTCGGAATGTCTTCCCGCTTCTGAAAGTTAAGCCATATCCAGGGAAGCGTACCCAAGAGCAGACTCCTGACGGTCAATATAGGCAGGATTACCTGTATTGGGGTGGGGTAGAATTTCTCCGTTTTCGGGCGGCCTTGGGGGACCAAGACCAGGTACGGTTCTATATTTACTCTTGGGCAGTAGCCGAAGGTAGAGATACCGAATGGGACTGTTACCCAAGTAAGTTGCAAAAAGCGTTTCGCCAACGGTGTGGAGAGATGGTCCACTATATTGAGATGGAACTGCTGTTTCAAATAGATGCCCAAGTGTACGAAAAGAGGTATAAGTCAGTTGGGCCGGGGCAGTTGGAGGAAGATCCTAGAGATCAATTCAAAAGCTTGGTGCAACAAATGCATCAAGATTTCCCAGGCGCAGATCATTCTCGTCTGGCGGTCGTTAAATCGGGAGCCTGACCAGCTCTTTTCTTTTATTTAAAACAAAAAAGTTTTCCATTCTTCTTCGCTTGAGCAAAGGTAATTTAGAAAACTTTAAAATATATGTATTTACTTTATTATTTCATAGCTTCCATTATCCGTCCCGCGGCTAAAATGTAAGCCGCTTGCCGGAAGGTGCAATTATGCTTTTGCTTTGCAGAATATACATCGGCAAAGGCCTGGGTCATTTGCTGGTCCAATTTTTCTAAGACTTGCTGCTTGCTCCAATGCTCACCATGCATGTTCTGATACCATTCGTAATAACTAGCGGCTACTCCCCCGCTGTTGGCTAAAATGTCCGGAATCACGGGAATATTTTTTTTAGCAAAAATTTCATCCGCCTCCGGCGTGGTCGGACCATTGGCCATTTCTAAAATAAATTTTGCTTTCACTCGGTCAGCATTGTCCCCAGTTAAAACATTTTCCAAAGCCGCCGGCACCAAAACAGTTACGTCTAATTCCAACAGTTCTTCGTTGCTAATATTTTGGCTTCCTGGGAAATCTTTCAAAACTCCTGTTTTCTTTTTGTGTTCTTCAGCTTTGGCTAAATCCAAACCTGCTTCATTGTAAATGCCGCCTTTGCTGTCCGACAGAGCCACCACGCTAAAACCTAAATCTTTTACACTTTCGGCTAAATAAGTAGCAACGTTGCCAAAACCCTGAATGGCAATGGTTTTTTTGTCGCCTGGCACCAACTTATTTTTTATACTCTCGCGCAGTACATAGCCGCCGCCAAAACCGGTAGCTTCTGTGCGGCCTTCGCTGCCGCCGTTATCTAAGGACTTGCCGGTAAAGGTGGCCGGCGCTTTTGTGCCGGTAAGCTGTTCGTATTCGGAAAGCATCCAACCCATGATTTGTCCGTTGGTGTTCACGTCCGGCGCAGGTACGTCTAACTCCGGACCAAGGAGACGCCAAATTTTTTGTATATAACCTCTGGAGATTCGCTCAAGTTCGCCCTCACTTACTTGTTTGGGGTCAAAAATAATGCCGCCTTTGCCCCCGCCAAATGGCACATTGACTACTGCATTTTTAAAGCTCATCCAAAAACTCAAAGCCCTAACTTCGTCTAAAGAAACGTTTTGGTGGTACCGAATGCCGCCTTTGTAAGGGCCACGGTTGTTGTTGTGCTGGCTCCGGAAGCCCGTAAAAATTTTCTGGCCGCCGTTATCCATAATTACCGGGATACTGACTTCGGTGTAGCGGTCCGGATTTTTTAACCGCTCCACCATGTTTGCGTCAAGGCCGGCTATGCTAGCGGCTTCATCCAGCTGATGTTTGGCGGTCTCAAAAGGATTGTTGTTCATATTTTTTTGTTAATTCTAAAATAAAATAATTAAATTTGTGTGGGAGTTTCTAAATTTTTGTTATTTTTATCGCTGCCGTATAAAACTATACCAGTTACAGAAGCCAATAAAATTAACGCCCCGGCAATTTGCCACTTATCTAAGACTATTCCTAAAAATTTCCAATTTACAACTGTTAAAGCCAAAGGATATCCCAGTTCCATTAGCGTAGCCACGGATGCCCTGGTATTTCTTAGGCCATAATAGTAGAAAAGCAAAGCGAAAAACCCGGTCAACATAGCTATTATAAATGCGTTCCGCCAAAATAACCCTGTCATAATGCCAAACTGCATGTGTTCCCAAATTAACACGTAAGCAAGTAAAAATAATAAGCCAAACACAAAGCGCATGGCAGTGACAAATTCAAAACTAAGCCCGGAAAGGAGCGATCTGCCCACTACTGTCCCGCCCGCCCAAAGCAGTGCTGCTAAAATTGCCAGAGCCGGCCCTTGCCAAGCCGTGACCTGCGCTCCGGCGTGCCACAGGGAAGCCGGACTAACAAAACCAAATGTTACCAAATATCCTCCTACCAAGACGGGGGCAGCAAACAACCAAAATTTAGAATTTATTTTTTCTTTCAAAAACAGGCTGGCCAGGAGTATGGCAAACAAGGGCTGAAATTTCTGGAGCAGGGCGGCAACAGTAAAATTGTAGTTCATTGCCACAGCGCCTTTAACAAACAAAATGGCGGCCAAAGCAGAAGCTCCAGCTCCTATATAGAGGAGTCCGGCAAGTTGCTGCTTAGTAAGAAGCTTAAACTGTGTGCGGTGTTTCCACAGAATTGGCAAAGATACCAACGAGTTGAACAAGTGTTCTAAAAAAGAAACAAAACCAACTTGCAAACCGCCAACTAGTAGGGGCTTTCTGAAAGGGGCGTCTAGTGCCCAAAGCAAGGAAGACAAAAAAACAACTAGAGGACTACTTTTTTTTCGATCCATATAATTTAAATTTTTAATTGCGCAACCTCTAAAGCCGCGGCCACTGCTTCAGCTCCCAAGTGCAGACGGGCTTTGGCTTGTTTAAAATTTTCCACTGTAATAATGCCAAACCCTACTGGAACATGATAGTCCAGTATGACGCGTAGAACGCCTTCCTGCGCCATTTTGCAGACATACTCAAAGTGGGGCGTCTCTCCTCGGATAACACAACCTAAAACTACCAAACAATTATATTTTTTAGTATTTGCCAACTTCTGCAAAGCCACTGGAATTTCTATTGCCCCAGCCACCCAAACCACCTTGGTATTCTTAGTTAAGACTTTAAAATCCTGCAAGGCTTGCACAGCTGAATTTAATAACCCTTCGGTAATCTCTTGATTAAACCGTGCCACCACTACCCCAACTTTCGCGTTTTTTGCGTTAAACACTCGAAGATTTTTTTGTTTGGGTTGCATAAATTTATCTAGTTACAAGTCTTTGTAAGTACTTAGCCAAAATATCAAATTCTAAATTAACTAAACTACCAACTTTTTTTTGAGCCAAATTAGTATGTTGCCAAGTATGAGGAATCAAGTGTACGGTAAAAAAACGCCTACCCACTGTCACAATGGTTAAACTCACCCCATCCACAGTAATACTCCCCTTCTTTACTATCAATTTAGTTATATTTTTAGAACTGCTGGCTAACTTTCTTTCGGCTAACTTTATAGTCAGAACTTTGGAATTACCGCTCGATATTATAGCCGCAATCTGTCCGACAGCATCAACATGGCCTGAAACCAAATGGCCATCCAGCCGATCGGCAAGTTTTAAAGATCTCTCCAAATTCACCAGCTGCCCAACTTTTAAACTGGCCAGTGTCGTTTTGCTTAAAGTTTCCGGCATGTAGTCAAATTTCAAAAATTTTGATGTTACTACTACCGCAGTAGAACAAACGCCATTTACTGTAATACTCTGGCCCACTTTAATATGCCACTGTTTCGGTTTAACAAGTTCAACCCGCAAACCCTTGGTTTGCTTAAAAATTTGTTTAACTTCTACGGCTGCTTCAATAATGCCAGTAAACATTTAGGTTAGTAATTTTTGTATTTGTTGAACGTCTCGTTGTATTTGAGCAATTAAGCTCTTGGTTCCGGAATAATGTTTGAACGGTCGTAAAAATTTCACTGGTTCCAACACTAACTGTTTACCGTATAGGTTACCTTTAAACCCAAGTAAATATGCTTCTATTTTAGGGAGACCCTGTTTGTCTTTCGGGCCAATTACTATGCCAGCTTTGTATAGCTTATAGCTTTTAGGTGATAGGTGATAGGTTGCTATCCCTGCCCATACGCCAAGTCTTGGCTTATTTTTCAATTTAGTAAACTGGCGCCGGTCTAAATTCGCCGTGGGGAAACCCAGTTTCCGCCCCAAGTTTTCTCCCCTTATCACTCGTCCCAAAATTACAATTGGCTGACGGTTAATTCTTGATTCATACTTCATGATTCATGTTTTACGATTGCGGCCACCAGTGATGCTGAACTTTTGGCTCTTCCCCGCCTTCTTGGTTTGCCAAATATTTTTCCACGTCCAGCGCGGCCATGCAGCCCATGCCGGCAGCAGTCACGGCCTGCCGGTAGCGAAAGTCGTCCACGTCGCCGGCCACAAACACTCCCGGAATATTGGTTTGGGTATTATCCTTTACCACAATGTAGCCTTTTTGGTCGGTTTCCACGCCGGCGTCTTTAAAAATTTTGGTGGCTGGCACATGGCCAATGGCCGCAAAGTAGCCTTGGGCAGCTAAATTTTCTATTTTACCGCTGTCATTGTGCTTTATGGTTACGCCGCTCACGGTACTGTCGCCTAACACGTCTATAACTTCGGCCTTGGTAATAAAGGAAATTTTTTGGTTGGCTTTACTGCGAGCCAGCATTATTTTGGAGGCCTTGAACTCATTACGCCGGTGAATAATCGTGACGTGCTTGGCAAATTTGGTTAAAAAGTTTGCTTCTTCCATGGCGCTGTCGCCGCCCCCTACCACTACTACTTCTTTTTCTTTAAAGAAAAAGCCGTCGCAAGTGGCGCAGGCCGACACGCCTTTACCGCGAAGTCTCTGTTCGTTGGGCAAGCCCAACCATTTGGCCTCGGCCCCCGTGGCAATAATTACTGACTTGGCGAGTAATTCCTGCTTTTCGGTTTTCAGCACAAATGGCTGTTTGCTGAAATCCACACTGGTAACATTATCGTATAGCATTTGCGCGCCAAACCGTTCTACCTGTTTAATCATGTTATCCATGAGTGCAGGTCCCAATATGCCTTTTGGAAAACCAGGGAAATTTTCCACTTCCGTGGTGAGCATGAGCTGGCCGCCCGGAGTTAAGCCCGCTACCACCACGGGTTTTAGTTCGGCACGGGCAGTGTACAACGCGGCAGTTAAGCCTGCCGGCCCAGAACCAATAATGACTGTATTATGAATGTTTTTATCGTCTGCCATGTTATTTATAATAAATCGATGCTAATCTAGAAATGAATGCTAATTAAACTAATATTATAACGAATTATTATTAGCTCATTTGTATCATTAGGATGCATTAGTTGATTGGTATCGCGTTAACTATTTTTTACCATATAAATTTACTAACTCTGCCACGGCTTTTTTTCTTTTCGCCACGTTCTTGCTGGCAACGGCGTCCCAGGCGCATTCACCCAAATAACCTTCCAAAATAAGCTGGTTTATTTTGCGCAAAGCTTCAATTACCGCATGGTTTTGGTTAATTATATCCATGCAGTAAATGTCTTTTTCCACCATTTTGCTGACGGCCTGAACATGGCCGGCGGCGTAATGCAGCCGGTTGATGATATCTTTTTTATTATTGCTACTTGATTGTTTCATGCAACTTTACAGTTTAATCTTTAAACTTTTAGCTCCCGCACCCCCCATAGGGGGGTACTTAGTATTGTAAAGGACTTATTAAATTTAGTCAACCCCGTTAGAGGCCGCTCTGCCGCAGGCACGGCTACAGCCGCCTCGGGGCGACTTGTCTCTAACGGGGTCAATACTAAAAGCCGCTCTGCTGGCAGGGTTAGCTAAATTATTCAATATTCTTAGCTTTCAATTCGTCCAAAATTTGGTAAACGCCGTCCACCCAGTTCTGGCTGCCCGGCTTAACATAACGGCCGCGAAACTCTTCCACGGACAAATTTTTATAGCGCGTCTCTAGCAGCAGGTCAAAATCTGCTGCCCACGCGCTGAAATTTTTATACTTCCGAAAATACGTGGAACCGCCTATGCCGCTGCAATTAAAAGACACGTGATGAATGCAGATATTGCTTTCCACAAACGATATCGCCAAAATCATTTTTAAATTTTTCGTCTCAAGCAGAGCAGTTACTGCCGCGTCATCTTTGGCCAAAGGGGATTTTTTGTCTTTGAGATAACTTTGCAAAACTTCTTTCCTCTGTTTGTCGCGCAGTTCTTCCGGTGTTGGAATGTGCCTATTCTCTTCTATTAACACTGGTAAAAAATTGGCCACTACATTAAGCTGGTTTTGGTCAAAATTTAACGGCACCGGGTCAAGGGTTGTGATGGCAGAAATTTGCCCCACTGGTTGCTTCACCGTAGCTTTAGTCTGCACCGTTGTCCAAGTGGCCCAGGCTCCGCCGCTAAAGGCGGCCAAAACAATAACGACCACAACCGCTACTAACCAACCAGAGGACTTGGCCGCAGGTCGCGCTTCCAGTTTGGGTAAAATTGTTACGCTGCTAACGCGAACACCCTGAACCGGCCAAACTTTAGCCTTGGATGTTTTTTTCTGCAAATTTACTCCATCTATGTTTTGCAAAGCCATGAGTTTACCTTAACAAAATACTGACTTGCTTTCAATTAAAACGAAAGCTGGCCCAAAACGCACTATTGACTTATAATAATTAAAATTATAGAATCAATGGTTCTTTAACAATGCGTATTCCGTCGCCGCCAGACACAAGACTTTAAGGTTTTGTGCCTGGCGACGATGAACGTTCCAGGTCTGTGCCAATTTCGGCCCAGATTTTCGACGATGAACGTCGGAAGGAGCAAGGTCATGTTGAAAGTATTTGGTTTGATTTTTGAGATCGGACTAGACGATCCTAGAGTGATCGGCATAATCGTAATCGTAGTACTTACGCTTTTGGTCGGCGTATGGTATCTCGACATAGAACTGCCGAGAAGAGAGAAAAAGGAAAGAGAACGCGAGAAGAAGGAAAGCACAAGGCAAGAACTCCTTCGTCTGCTGGAAGAGAGAGTCCATAATGCATTCTCTTTTGAGTTAGACACAATTCACGAAAGTGACACTCAAGACGAAATTGTCCGTGTCGTTAACCTCCTGGCCCGCAGGACCGCTGAAGCATGTTTCAATCAAGAAACGACTACTGACAGTTGCAGTGACTATGAAGTGGGCTGTCTAAAACGGAGATGGTCAGACACACGAAAGCTCGCTCTTCAAATCGCCCCTCAACTCGCTGACCGCATGCCCCACTTCAGCGACTTTGAACCACTGAAGAGCTACCGCGAGGAACATCTTCAGGAAAAGGCCAAGAAGCAGTCTGTTGTCTAAACGGAGGATAGTGAAATTGAAAAAAGGTGAGGTGGACAGCCAAATAAAAGTCCACAGCCGCCGGAGAAAAATTTTTCCTCGGCGGCTTTTACTTACATTAAATTTTATTTTTAATGCACTTTCCTTTTTTGATATCTCAACCGGCCGGCAGATAAGCCTTGAAAATATAGGTTATTTATGCTAAAATTTGGTAGTTATTTTATATTGATACAAAAAGTTTTTCACTTGGGCCGAAGGTTAAGTGAAAAACTTAGAGGAGTATCCGCGGAGAGCGGCAGGCTCCCGACGGTCACGTCGGGACCGTAAGCTCGGAGCAAGGTACGACGAGGCGCTATCGTCTAATGGTTAGGACAACAGCTTTTCAAGCTGTGAATCGGGGTTCGATTCCCCGTAGCGCTACCAGGCAGAGTTCACCACCGAAGGTGATGAGTTGTGCCTGGTATCCGACGTGGAAGTGATGATTCCGACCAACAGTAATTTGAATTCACAAAGTGAATTCGTAGAGGAAGTGCCGATAAAGTCGGCCCCGTAGCGCTACCAACAGAAACTCTAGGCCTATTTGCTATCACTTGAAACGATTTTTGCCAATTGGTGATTAGCTTTTGTTCACTCCAAGAAAAGTTTTCCACTAGAGATTTTACAAGCTGGCGATTTTTGTTTCTTCTGCTACCTAATATAGCTTTTCACCTGTTCTTCAACCAACTTTCTAGGGCTAGAATAAGCTAATTGACTGATTAATTTAATTTGTTGCACATTGTCTGGATAGGTGTCAGAAGAAGGCGGCAAACTGACTCCGGAAAAGGCTTCGCTGGTCTTGCCGTCTATCATTAACTTGATATAGAAATTAAAACGCTGTAAATTTAGAAAGTCTTCTTTACTCATAGGATAAAATTCCTTGCTCAAACTCTCAGCGTCCTCCACTCCCACTTCAAAGGCCAGCATAGTGCCCACGTTTCCTAAAATGGCATTTTGGATTTTATCCGGCAGCTGCGCAAAATACTGGTTGGTCAAATGGATGCCAAGTCCATATTTACGCGACTCGGAGAGTAGGCTGGCAAAAGTATCGGTAATCAAATTTTGGAACTCATCCACATACAGGTAAAAATTATATCTTTTTTCTTGGGGTATAGAAGTTCGTTTGAGTATGGCGGCTTGCAGTTTGGATATAATTATTAAGCCTAGCATTTGCGAGTTGATTTCCCCAATTTTACCCTTGGATAAATCTACCAGCAAAATTTTTTCCTGCTCCAGGATTTGATCAAAATTAAACGCCGATCTTCTTTGGCCGATAATATTTCGCATTAAAGTGTTGTTCATAAAGTGGCCAAATTTGGAAGTAAAGTAATTGAGCATTTCCGACTTATGAAAATCAGAAGTACTGGCCATTTGCTTAGTCCAAAAATCAATTACCGAAGGATCCTTTAAATATTTTCTCTTTTTGGCCTCAAAGCGTTTATCGATAAACAACTTGGGAATTTCAATCAAACTGCCCCCTTCTGGGCCCGCCATAATGGTCAAAGCAGCACACCTCAGCCAGTGCTCGAACTGTGGCCCAATGATGCCGATTTTTTCCGGATCAAACAGCTTGTAAAATATCTCAATCACTTGAGCCACTAAAAAATCTTTTTCGTACTCGTCCGTGGCTTCCAATAAATTCAAGCCAAAAGAGCACTCAATGTCAGAAGGGTCAAACAAAATGACATCCTCCAGACGATTTTTGGGTATCCGGTCCAATATCCATTTAATGGATTCCCCATGAGGGTCGATAAAACAAACCCCATTTTGATTCCGTATGTCCTGTAGGCACAAATTTTGAAAGACCGTGGATTTTCCCACGCCGGTTTTTCCCAGCATATACATATGCCGCAACCTGTCATTATCTTTAAAGATGATGGGAGTGTGTTTATTTCTAAAAATATTTGTCCCGATGGTAACGTAAGGCATAGTTTTAAATTTATTCAAGACTTACGCACCGCCGCTTTGTTGACAGGCAAAGCCCGCCTTCAAAGCGGTTTTGGCCAATTTCTTCGTTAAAATCCTGTGGTTTTTATCGTCGTAGATTAACTACGCCTCCAAAAATCCTCGGATTTTGCCTCGAACTTGGCTCAATGCGTAAGCCCTGTTATTGTTAAATTTCACTGCCTAAAAATTTCTGTTCGAAATAGTAAGGATTGAGCACGAACGAGTAATGAGACAAGGCTTCCTGTTTATTGTCTTCCCAGTGTAACAATTGCTCAAACAGGCGTTTTTCTTTTTCCAGCTTTTCGCTGATATCATGGTAAAACTTCAGACAGATGGACGAACGGATTTGCTGCAAGCGACTTTTCCTACTATTATAAATTTCTTCTACCTCGGCTTTGGTTATGGAGCCGGGTGCAACTTGAAATTTTTCAAGGCTGGCAAAAACGGTTTCTTGGGATTTTAAAATTTCGGGTTTGTTCATAATTGTAAAATTAGGATGATAATAATTTTTGGCTTATTAAATTTTCGCAGGTAGTTTCAACGAACCTTTTGACCGGACGGGCGCCAAAACGGGGATCGGCTAGGATTTTAATCTTTTTCACCAAAACATCGGGATCAATCTTGAACTTAATTTTATGTTTGGCAACTCTAGATTCCACTTTTCGTATTTCCAGCTTGGCAATTTCCAATAAATCATCTTCTGTTAAAGGTTTAAAGACCAAAATCGCATCAAAACGATTCAAAAATTCCAGACGAAAAGTTTTGACGAGAGCAGGCACAAGCTGACTGTGAAAAAAAGCTTCATCATTGATGTCTAGGTTTCCGTCAAATCCTTCAATAATTTCCTGCACTGCCAGGTTGGAAGTGGCCATAATGATAGTTTGGGTAAAATCTATGGTTTCTCCCTGGCCGCTAGTGAGCCGTCCATCATCCAGAATTTGCAGAAATATATCGAAAATTTTAGGGTGGGCTTTTTCAACTTCATCTAATAATATCAAGCTATATGGTGCCTGTTTAACAGCATTAGTTAATCCGCCTCCAGCATCAAAACCGACATAACCTGCCGGTGATCCTATCAAACGAGCGACAGTGTGGGCCTCGCCGAATTCTGACATATCTATACGGACAAAGCTTTCCTTTTTGCCGAAAACTTTTTCTGCCACTAATTTTGCTGTTTCTGTTTTGCCCACACCGGAAGGCCCTAGCACCAAAAAAGAGCCTAAAGGACGGTTTGGATTTTTTAATCCTAATTTGGCCCGTTTGATAGTAGAAGTTATCTGCTGCAGGGCAGGCTTTTGTCCAATAATGCTAATATTTAATTCTCGTTCCAAATTTTTCAGCAGTTCTTTGTCGGAAATTTTCAGCTGAGTCAAAGGGATCCCTGTTTTATCCGAAGCCACCTGATAGACATCTTCTTCACTTAAAGAGGTAGTCTGCTTTGATTGTGCCAGAGCTAAGGCCTCATCCAATATACCAATCCCCGCAGCAGGCAGTTGTCCCATGGTAGAAAAACGTTCCACTAATTGTAAAATCAGTTCAAAAATATTTTTGGTTACTTCCGAGGCCTTAGACTTGCTAAGCTTGCCCAGAGCCTGTTCTAATATTTGGTATTGTTCTTTCAGGGGCTGCGATTTTAAATTAATAACCTCAAAAAAATTCAAAAAATTTGGTTGTTCTGTTTCCAGCCATTTGAATTCTTTGAATTCCATAATCAGTAAGAGTTGCACTTTACCACTTTCTGCCAAGGGCTTGAGCAGTTGAATCATATAATTAAGAACCACCGTCTTGTTATAGACTAATTGGCCGAAATTATCTATGAACAAAATACCTGGAGGCAGAGAATCTAAAGCTTCTTTGTACTGCTGCAAAGGCACGGCAGCCGTGGAATTAAGGGCATCAAAACTTGCTGCTTCAAGTTGCACAACAGGCAGTGTCTTTTGGACGTCCGCTAAACTGTTTTTTGCCCAGCCTTGCGCGAGGCTAGTTTTTCCTACGCCGTTTAATCCTACAACAAGGCAGTTGTTATGAATGTGGCGCTTCATCACTCTGGTGATTCTGGAAACTTCATCTTTCCTGCCTACCACATTATCAAGCCTGCCTTTTAAGGCTTCCAACTTAAGATCGTAATATCCAATTTTTGTGAATTCTTGCATATGTAAAATAGTTAATTTTATTTAATTATTATGCTGCTAGCTCAAATTCGGGTTTATAAGCTTTTACTGTGTTATTTGCGGTTTCTTCTTCATCGCCGGCAACTCCCGTGGGCTTGAAGGTTAAAATTTTATTGATAAGTTCCGCCGATCTGAAAGGTAGGGGAGCTTTTTGCGAAAATCTCACCGTTATTGGTTTCGAGGTCTGCCCGAGAACGGCCGCCTGGGGAATTTTTTGATTAAGTTTTAGGGTATTGAGCTTTGGTTTTAGAGCGTTAAGACTTTGCTCTATAAGGAAGGTTGGATCGATTTTAACCTGCTGCCGCAGAGGGATTGGTTTAAACTCTATAGGTCGTTTAGCTGTTGCCACCTTTTCAGTCACCGGCTCGGGATCCAGCATGCGATTGTCTTTTTCGACGACCCTATTTTGAGCAGCCCCAAGCTCTGCCTTTACGGCTTCTGTAGATGATTCAGCGGAAGTTGGAGTAGCTATCGTTATCTCAACGGCCTCCACGTACGCTATGGTTTCGTCTTCGCTGGTTGCTCCCAACATTGCTTCGTGCGCTTCGCTCATTTTTTCTGTTAATGTCGGTGGCTGTTTTAGCGCGGCTTCTGGCCTTTCCTCTTTAACCGCGCGAATTATGGGGGGGTGCCACTTGACATCTTTGTTAGTTTGTAACATTTCTTCAACTTCTATTTCGGCCGCTTTGGGTTCCGGTACCTGCGATTTCAAAATATCTCTAGCAGGCAAAATCGCTTCCCAAGATGTCGCCCGCGCTGCAACTTCGTCAGCTTTGTCAATGCCTGATTTTAATTCCAGGGCTTCCCGAGTCAATTCCATTGATTGAATTTCTACGTCGTCCAATAAAACTATACCGGCTGTTTCCGCTGGTTCAACAGGTGGTTGTTGCAGCGCGGATTCCAATACCATTTCGGCTATGGACATGGGCATTACCGCCTCTTCTAAATCCTCATCTTCGTTGCTTATGTCGAACAATTCGATGCCGCTTGTATCTTTTCGGGCTACGGCTACGGCATCTCTTGGGGATGGCACATCAATGGCTTCAATAAGGGTTTCGTTTCCTAGTCTCAAGGTTCCGACCTCAGCTCTAGCAACAGCTATCTCAAAATCATCATCTAAGTCAAATGAATCCTCAATAAGACTTATGCCTTCAAGTGGGTCAGCGGCAGCGATAATTTCAGCTTGTGAAAATTGTATTAACTCTGTCTGTTCCTGTTGTGCCGTAGAGATTTCCCGGACTTGTAATGCAGGACGCTGTGCCAAAAAGTCCGATTTCGGATCAATTCCGGCCGTTTCCACAGTTTTCAAAGTATTATCGGCCTGGCTTATTCCAGCTCGCACAGCCTCATCGTCATAGTCATCGGTTTCAATGGCAGCCTTTAAATCAGGAGACTGTTCAAAACTTAAAGAATTTTCAGCTAGCGATAAATTTTCATCCGGCGTTATTACAACTTCTGCCTCAATGCTAACCTTAACGATTCCACCGGACTCCAGATCGCCGTCGTCCATATCTTGCAGTTCGATTCCGGCCGTTTCCAATGGAACTTCGCTAGTAGCAACTTCTGCCTTAGCTGCTTCTTGGTTTCCTGCGACCAATTCAACCGTTAAGCTCACAGAGCCTTCGCCAATCGCTATATTTTGATCTGGAAGCAAGTCGTCATCGTAATCGCCAATCGAAGATTCAACCTCCACCAAACCGGACGAAACGGACTGCAACTCTTCTTTTAGTATTTCCCTTGACCAAGTTTCCGAAGCGACCTGTCCATCGAATTCTACCCAACTGCTAGTTACGTGGATAATCATTCCATTCTCTAAATCTTCAATAAAAGCGATCGTTTGCGCGCCACCAAAATTTTCGAGCCAGCCTTGGATTACTTGCTCATGGAGCGCGGCTTGCTCTGCGGTAGCACCATCTTTTATCTGTCGAGTAAGCGAAGTGTTTCCGTCTTTTGACATCATCTCCCCTGTTTGAAAGTCAAACGTGGATTCACCTCTTTCTTGATAAGTCTTACTCCACTCGCCAACCCCAAACTGCTGTACTATTTCTAAAGGAACCGTCTCCGCAGCTTTGTCGGAAGAAACTTTATCAAAAATTTCTTTTTGACTATTCTCTTGGTCAACTTCAACTTTAGCGATTCCATCTTGGTTTGTTTCCACACCTTCTGCAGGTGTTTCGTTTTCTAAAACTGTGTTGGAATCCAGGCTAGTTGAATCATCTGCCGTCCACTTGGATTCCCATTGTTCCAACAAATCATCAACCTGACTGCTGGCGGTTTCATCACCAGAACCCTCTGCCAGACCTTCATCTATGTCTTCTTCAATTGTCGCAACGTCATCTTCCATAAAAAAACCGCCTCTTCCCGAGGCGATGTAAAAAATATCAATAGAATATTTCCTGCTCGGGAAGGTTTGGCTTATTTGGTAATCTGACTCCTTAAAGCTTACAAGCCTTAAGATCACAGTTGCGGCACAGTCCCGGAATCACACCGGACTTCCCCAAATAAGCTGTTTAATTTTCAAGGTAACTATATTATTATACCTTTATAAAATAATGTCAAATGTAGCCTAAATTGATGTTATTGTATGGAGCCCCACGGGCAAGCCAGTAGTGCCCCTCCTCTGGCGTAAAAAGTTTATCAACAGTGCTTTATTTTAAAAGTGCTATACTTAAACCATCATTAAACAAACACTATGGATCAACAAACACCAAATATGGGACAAAACATGGACGGAGCCCAGCCGGGGAGTTCCGGAGGCGGCGCTCTTTCAGGACTGGAAGATTTTTTTGACACTTATCTACACAAAAAAATCCCGTTCCACTTGCCGCCAAGCGTAAAGGAGTTCATTGTCAAATTCGGGCCCTGGATCACCCTGGTTCTCATGCTTCTGGCCTTGCCGGTAATTCTGGCGGCTCTAGGCTTGACCGCTTTTCTAACTCCTTTTGCCATGGTCTATGGCACGAATCGCTTTGGCGGAACATTTTTAATTCAAGGGTTAGTTAGCCTGGCAGCGCTAGTTATGGAAGCAGTCGCTTTGCCGGGTTTGTTCGCCCGCTCCTTGAAAGGCTGGCACTTACTGTTTTATGCCGTGTTAGTTAATTTCATAGGCAGTCTAATTGCTCTGAACATTTTGGGCGCCATAATTGGCACAGTCATTTCCCTTTACGTGCTGTTCCAAATCAGAGAATACTACAAATAATTTTCAGGTACTATTGAATACGGTAAAAAAATATCCCGATCAGATCGGGATATTTTTGAACTCAAATAAATGCACTACTTTTATATCTTGCGCTGTAAGGATAAAACTTTATATTGCGGAAACACGAATAATTTAGCAAACAGAGAGACCCTGCATAACACAGGAAAGGGGTCGATCTATGTGCATGCGCACGGCGGCGGGAAAATAATTTACAACGAAGCCTATGCTATGAAAGGAGATGCTATGCGCCGGGAAATTGAAGTAAAAAAATGGCCGCGTGCTAACAAACTTAGACTAATAAAAATTGGCAAATAAACCCATCCAAACCAAAAAGTCCCGGTAAAGGGGCTTTTTTTAAACTTTATTTGTTAGTCGGAGCGGTGTTAGAGGCCGGCGGAGTGGCAGGCGTGCCAGGAAGAACTTTCATCATTCCCTGTCCATACCAACCGTTGTAGTCATCTGGCCCATAGCCTTCCATCATATACCTGCCATAGCCGCCGTAATAAGCAGAACGCAATTCGCCCTTAAACTCGCCCACTTTCACCCCCAGGTAAAAAACAATTACTAACATAACAATCCCCAAAAGCCAGCGCAGGACAAAATGCTTATGCCCGTAACCATGACACGAACACATATGATCATGCCCGTGCCCTCCCATATTAGATGGCTTGTTTTCTCCCATAGTTTTTTCTTCCATATATTATATATTTGATTAATTTATTAGAAATTCATTATAGCACAAAGTTAAAAACAATTCTGTTAAAGATAGAAAAGGTGTATAATAAAGCTGGGATTAAACAAAATTATTAAATTGATAAATGCTGAAGAGCAAATTACGCAGTTTAAGAAAATTTTACTTAGTTACGCTGGGGTTATTGCCCTACGGCGTATTATTTTTTCCCAAGGTTAGCTATGCCCACGAAAATTACGTTTTAACCAAGGAGCAAATAAATGGCGGGGTGAAAGATTTTAGCATCAATGTATTTAGCACCCTTAGTAACCCTGGCAACCTGAAAATTGCCCTGTTAGTTGGCCTGGGCTCATTCGTAGTCATAGTTCTCTATTTCTTTTTTCAGCATTCTCGCTCTGGAATTTGGCTTGATGGGCAACTAAATAAACTGGAAGGGGCAGGCCACGTAGTCTTGCGCCTGGCTTTGGCTGCGTCATTTATTTTCTCCGCTCATACGCTTTCTTATTTGGGACCGGAAATTTCTGTTTTTTCCCTGCCTGGCGGCACAATTATTCGCCTACTCTTATACATACTGGGGTTCGCACTAATTTTGGGAATTTTTACCGAATTGGTAAGTATTATCTCTCTGGGGATTTTACTTCTTGCGACGTATGTCTACAAAGACTATATGCTGACTTATTTTAATTATTTCGGCGAATTTATTGCTTTGATTATTTTTGGTTCCAGAATTTTTTCTTTGGACCGGTTATTTTTTGGCGTTTCCAAGCTGCAGCAAAAATATAAAAAATACGAAATTGCCATTATCCGAACTACTTACGGCATTTCCATTTTATATCCCGCTATATCCATTAAGCTTCTCCATCCAATTATAATAGTAGACATAGTAAACCAGTACAACCTGACCCAATTTCACTGGCTGTTTCCCCGCGACCCAGTGCTGATTTCTCTGGGGAGTGGCCTTGCTCAGGTTGCTGTAGGAATAGCCATAATCGCAGGTTTTCAAACCAGACTAAATTCACTAGTGACTTTTTCTCTTATGATTCTTTCTGTAATATTTTTCAAAGAAGCTGTCTGGCCGCATTATATTTTGCTGGCCCTGGCTTTATATTTAGTCATTAACAATGGCGGAGAGTTTTCGCTAGATGCGAAAATTCGTAACTACATATTAAATAAGCGAACCAGCCTGCAATCTAATAATTAATTATAAAACCATGAACAAAACTTCTATTGTTCTTATAGTGCTGGGCCTGCTGGTAATAGGCGGTGTTATATTTAGTCTGAACAAAAAACCGTCCATACCCGCAGTGGTTAATGTACCTGTCGCAAACACTCAAACCGCTCAAGAAAACCCGGTAGTAATTAGCGTAAGTCTAAAAAAAGCTGGCCCCTTTACTCCAAAAGAGTATCAGGTTCAGGAAGGGCAAGCAGTAGTCATTAAGGTGACTTCTGACGTGGCCGATGAGCTCCACTTCCATGGCTATGACTTGCACACCGATCTGACAGTCGGACAAGAAGGAACAATTGAATTTACTGCAAATAAAACGGGGCGATTTGAGTTTGAACTGGAAAACGAAAAAAAGACCCTTGGGGTCATTGACGTAAATCCTAAATAAACATGAGTAAAAAATTATTACTCGTAGCCTTTGGACTTTTGTTCCTGCCGGAAATGGCGCAAGCTCACGGCATAGGCCAAGTTTATGCTCTGCCCGTGCCGCTTCATTATTACCTCGCCGGAGCAGGAGCAGCTGTGGCATTGTCGTTTTTTATTTTGGCAATTTTTCTAAAAAAAGCCGCTCCCTCCGAAAAAACTGACAAAATTATAAAAGCCATTTGGCTGAATAATGTCGTAAAAATTTTACAAGGCTTGAGTGTTTTTTTATTGGTCCTCACTATTGCTACCGGCATTATTGGCACCCAGAGTCCCTTACAAAATTTTACCCCTGCTTTTTTTTGGATTTATTTCTTAGTGGGCACGGGCGTACTTAGTTTGTTTATTGGTAATATTTGGCAAAAAATTAACCCCTTCAAAGTAATTACTGACTGGGTGTACAGCGACAGTCCTCCCAGGAGCCGTAAAATTTCTGGAGCTGTGAGCATTGTCCTGTTACTTGGTTTATTTTGGCTGGAAATGGTGTCCGGAGTTTCTTTTGTCCCGAGAATGATCTCACTAGTTCTTACTGTTTATACTTTAATAAATTTACTGGGGGCCAAACTTTACGCCAATTGGTATGAAGCTGGTGAAGTATTTAGCGCTTTGTTTTCTTTTATTGGCACACTGGCACACTTTCGCTTAGGAGAGAACAATAAGTCATTTGTGGTTGTTAATGAAACAAAAAAGCTCGACGGCAGACTCGCTCCGTGGTGGATACTAGGACTGGCTACTGTTCTTCTAGCTGGCACCAGTTTTGACTCCTTTAAAGAAAGCGTCCTCTGGTTTCACTGGCTCAAAGTTTTGGGGCTAGAGGCCACTAAATTTCCGGAAACTATTGCTATAATTTTAGCGCCTTTGCCTTTTTTATTCAGCTATTTGCTTGCAGTCTGGCTAATGAAATTGCTGGTCGGCAAGCAATACAAAACAGCAATTTTAGCCCAGCAATTTGTTTGGTCGCTCATTCCAATTGCTTTTGGCTATGCGCTCGCGCACAACTTTTCCCTGACCATAGTGACCGCACCGCAAATGTTGGCCATAATTTCCGACCCGTTCGGTTTTGGTTGGAATTTGTTTGGCACCGTCGGTCTAGTAGGCAAAAATCTCCTGCTTGGCGCTAAAATGGTCTGGTTTGTGGAAATTGGTTTTGTAATTTTGGCTCATATTGTTGGCGTTTGGTACGCCCACGTGCTTGCCACAAATATTTTTAAAAATTCTAAGCTGGCCCTAAAAAGCCAAGTCCCCATTGTTCTGCTTATGGTTGGCTACACAGTCATGACCCTGTGGCTGCTTTCTCAACCATTGGTAATAGCCAAATGAAAACTTAAAGCAAAAACTAGATCTTACCAGTTGTTAGAATATAGTTTATACTGGAGCTATGGACAACGAAAAATTATTTATTCCCATTCTTTTAGGTACAGTGCGCCAAGGCCGCGAAAGCGAAAAAGTCGCCAAATTCTTGTTTGAACGAGTAAGAAAAAATTCGCAAATAGAAACCGAACTTCTTGACCCCAGGCTTATGAACTTGCCCATGGATAACGAGGGCGAAGACTTAAAATTTATAAACCCAGGTTACAGAAACGCCATTATGCGGGCAGACGGACTCATTATAGTTTCGCCCGAATACAACCACGGCTACCCGGGTAGTCTCAAGCGAGCTTTGGACATCCTCCTTAAAGAATACATACACAAGGCAGTTGGCCTGGTAGGTGTATCCTCTGGTTCATGGGGCGGCACCAGAGTTATAGAAAAACTGGTCAGCGTGGTAAGAGAACTCGGCCTAGTAGTTACCTTTGCCGACTTAAACTTCCCGAAAGTTGAAAACCTATTTGATGAACAAGGCAAACTAATGGACGAGGCATTTAACGCACGGATTGACCGGTTCCTTGCTGAACTGGTCTGGATGAGCACAGTCCTTCGCTGGGGCAGACAAAATTTACCCAGCAAATTTGACGCCCAAATTGCCAAACTGGAAGCCGAGTGGCAGGAAAAAACTAAATAACTTTTACCTGTAATGACTAGCGATTCTACATCTTGTATTAACGGAGAAAAAATTGTCGGGGTCCCAGACAAAACTTTTTCTCAAAAAATTGACGCTCTATTAACACAATAATCATTAATAAAAATATATGGATACAAAAAAAGTTCAGTGGGTGCTTCGTCTCGGCGTTGCCGGTGAGTTTGTTGGCCATGGCATGCTTGCCATTCAAGGAAAAAAGGATTGGATTTCTTGGATTCAGCATTTCCTCCCCGTCACCAATCAAACAGCCCTGACATTGCTGCTGTTGATTGGGTTGATGGATTTACTCGTGGCTTTGCTGGTGTTAATCAAACCCATTCGCATAGCATTGCTTTGGGCTGCCTTTTGGGGTTTTTGGACAGCGTTAGTTCGTCCTTTGGTCGGGGCGGGCTGGTTAGATTTCATAGAGCGCTGGGCCAACTGGTCAGCGCCGCTGGCCTTGCTCCTGCTATTAGGCTGGCCCAAAAACTTCAAAGACTGGTGGAAATCTTAAATCACCATGTCAGATTCAACAAAACTTCAAGAAATTTATGAGTTCGTAAAAGAACAAAGGCTCGCGGTAATAGCTACCGTAAACCAGCACGCGCTATTCAGCAAGAACAATGAGACACAAAGTTACTAAAAAAGAAGTCACTATATTGGCTATAGAAACCAGCTGCGACGAAACCGCAGCTGCTGTTTTGCGCGGGCAAATAAAAACCAGGAAACCGAATTTTAAACTGCTTTCTTCAGTAGTGAACTCCCAAATTAAATTGCACCGAGCCACTGGAGGCATAGTTCCGGAGGTAGCTGCGAGGGCTCATATTAAAAATATTTTACCTATAACAAAACTCGCTTTAAAAAAAGCAAAATTAAATTTAGAAAATATTGATTACTTGGCTGTCACTGCCGGTCCGGGGCTGGTGGTTTCGCTAATTGTCGGGGTTGAGTTCGTCAAAGGCTTAAGTTTGGCAACAGACAAGCCCATTATTCCAACCAACCACATGGCCGGGCACCTCTATTCGGTTTTTATCAAGCACGCAAGTGCTGTAAAATTCCCAATTGTAGCTTTAGTAGTCAGTGGCGGCCACACCATGCTGGTGCTTATGAAAAGTTTTTCCAATTCTAAAGTCATAGGCCAAACAGTAGATGACGCGGCCGGCGAAGCTTTTGACAAGGTTGCCCGACTTTTGAATTTGCCGTATCCTGGGGGTCCGAAAATTAGCAAACTCGCTAAACTGGGCCAAGCAATTATTCAGTTCCCCCGCCCCATGCTCCACGAAAATAATTACAATTTTTCCTTTTCCGGCCTAAAAACTGCTGTACGGTATTACATTGACGATTTACAAAAAACTAAAAATTTACCCCGTACCAAAACGATAGCTTTTGGTACGCGGGCTGATATAGCCGCGTCATTTCAACAAGCAATAATAGATGTATTAGTGGGCAAAACCATGAAAGCGGCGCGTAACTACAAAGCCAAAACTATAGCCCTGTCTGGCGGGGTAGCGGCAAATTTGGCATTGAGGCAGGCGTTATTGAAACTGGCAAAACAGCAACACCTTAAGTTTATTGTGCCTAACTATGAGCTTTGCACGGACAATGCCGGCATGATTGCCACAGCTGCCTATTTTAAGCTTAAAGCCGGCTATAAACCAGTTCATTTTTCAAAAGTTAAAGCCGACCCAAACTGGGAGCTGTAAGATTTGCTAAACAAAGAGAATTATTGTAAAATTAGCTCATTCTAAATAAAGCCTATGCTACAGCTGTCACTGTAGTGCCCGCCAGAGGCGGACAAGGCGTAGAAAGAAACCCGTCTTTGTCAGCTGGCGAAGCCGAGGCTGTAGACTCTGCCGGGGGTCGCCCGTTAAAACGACAAATTAAGACAAGCGCAAGATGGTACCTCCCCTTTGCCAAAAGCTAAGCGGATCTTCGCACCGAGTGATCGGTGTTTTTATTTTCCCATTCCTTATTCTTTATTTCTAATTCATAATTCTATTCTATGACAGAACTAGAAAAAAGTTACGACGCTTCCAAGGTGGAAGACAAAATTTACCAAAAATGGCTAGACTCTGGTTACTTTAATCCCGACAATTTAACTGGTGAACCGTATATCATAATTATGCCGCCGCCCAATGTTACGGGAACTTTACACATTGGCCATGCTTTGGGTATGACCATTCAAGATATTCTCATTCGGTACCACCGTATGAAGGGCTTTAAAACTTTGTGGCTGCCGGGTACAGACCATGCCGCTATTGCCACCCAAGCTAAAGTGGAAACAGAGCTTTACAAAAAAGACGGCAAGACCAGGCACGACTTTACTCGTGAAGAATTTTTAACACTGATAGAAAATTTTGCTAAGGAGAGCCAAAACACTATTATTGAGCAAATAAAACGGCTTGGCGCTTCGTGTGACTGGAGTCGGGAGGCATACACTCTGGATGAAGCGCGAAGCCTCGCAGTAAGAACGGCTTTTAAAAAAATGCACGGCCTGGGACTAATTTACCGAGGCAAACGCATAGTTAATTGGGACCCCAAACTCCAAACTACGGTTTCTGACGACGAAATAGAATGGAAAGAAGAAACTGCTCCGTTCTATTACCTGAAGTATGGCCCATTTGTTATTGGCACGGCACGGCCGGAAACCAAGTTTGGCGACAAGTACGTAGTCATGCACCCGGACGACAAGCGCTACGCCAAATATAAACACGGCGACAAACTGGAACTGGAATGGATTAACGGACCAGTCACTGCCACAGTGATTAAAGATTCTGCGGTGGACATGGAATTCGGCACCGGCGTCATGACTATTACTCCCTGGCATGACTTAGCGGATAACGACATTGCCGACCGATACGACTTGGATTTTGAACAAATCATAGACTTAGCAGGCAAGCTCTTGCCTGTGGCCGGCCAATTCGCAGGACTGCATATTAAAAAAGCGCGGCCGTTGATTGTTGAAAAACTGCAAGCCAAAGGTTTGGTGGAAAAAATAGATAACAAATATACCCATAGGGTGGCAATAAATTCCCGCGGTGGCGGAATTATTGAACCGCATATTCTGGAACAGTGGTTTATTGACGTTAATAAAGAATTTGCTCTTTCCCATTCGAAAATTGAAGGCATAACCACCGGACAAACAGTCACCTTAAAACAGCTCATGCGCCACGCAGTTGAGTCCGGGCAAATTGACATTATTCCGGAGCACTTCAAAAAAATTTATTTTCACTGGATAGATAACCTGCGCGACTGGTGCATAAGCAGACAAATTTGGTATGGCCACAGAGTTCCGGTATGGTACCGGGGCTGGGCGGAAACGGATCTTTCAAAAATCTACACCATGGGTTTCCACGAACGAACCGAACCACAGGTGAAAGCGGGGAAAACTGTAACCTACCGCTTGCGCGACCATGGGGTTAAAATTGGCGATCGGTTCGGGCTGTTAAATAGTCAGTCTAATAATATTTTCGGTTACGGGACAATTATTGATATCAAAAAAACTACCGTAAAAGATACTCCGCTTCACGATCCGGCACATGGCGCCACTTATACTAAACGCAAAGAACTAATTGAAGCCTTTCAATTTCATCATCCTGAAATAAAGGTCATAGAAGATACACCGGTATGGATTTATACTTATAGTTTCGGTCCTGCTAAAGACACTGAATTCGTCGAGCAATACGTAGGAATCGAACCACCATTAGGTGATACGTGGGAGCAGGATCCGGATACCTTAGACACCTGGTTTTCATCTGGACTATGGACTTTTTCCACCTTAGGCTGGCCAGCGCAAAAAATCTGGGATCTAAAAATCTACGACAGCGCAAATAACTTTGAAGCCTTGGCAAACGGAACCAAGCGGTTTGAAACTCGCGCCGGAACTGCTAAAAACTCTCAACGGGACTGGAGCCAATTTAAAATTGGTGATGTGATCAATTTTTCCTTGGTTGAAGAAAATACGGAAAAACTTTTATCTAGTCAAACTGTTGCCAAACAAGTTGTTTCTATACATCGCTTTAATTCTATCGACCAACTACTCCAAAAATTTGACCTTAAGGAAATTCACCCTTATAAACCAGAAGAATATAAACTCTGGTGGGAGAGCCGACCTAAATACAAAGAACGCATAGAAAAATTTGGCATCTGGGCGTTTGAATTAAAAGACTGGGATTTGACAGTTTACCACCCGACCAGTGTTTTGGAAACTGGCTATGATATTTTGTTTTTCTGGGTGGCGCGCATGGTTCTTATGAGCACCGCCCTGCTTGGCCAAGTCCCTTTTAAAACAGTATTCTTGCACGGTTTGGTGCGCGACAAAGACCGGCAAAAAATGAGCAAAAGCAAAGGCAATATTATTGATCCGTTAGGAGTGATTGACAGTTACGGCACCGACGCTTTAAGGTTTGCTTTAATTTTCTCGACTGCCGCCGGCAATGATATTCCGTTGAGCGAAGATAAAATAAAAGGCATGAAGCACTTTGGTAACAAACTCTGGAACATCAGCCGTTACATTCTTATGAATGTAACGGAGTTGAAAGTTGAAAATGAAAAGTTGAAAGTTGAAACCCAAACAGAAGCCGATAAAACTATTATAGAAAAACTCCATAGCACCGTTGCGGAGGTAACGGTACACTTAGATGAATTTCGCCTGCACGAAGCCGCGCAAAGCATTTACCAGTTCACTTGGCACGACTTTGCCGATATTTATATAGAGGAATCCAAAAAACAATTGGCTGATGAAAATTTGAGACAAAATACTGAAGCTATATTGTTATATTGTTTGATTGTTATTTTAAAATTACTACATCCCTTCATGCCTTTCATCACCGAAGAAATCTGGTCCAAGTTCAATCAAAAGGACTTATTGATGGTGGCCGAGTGGCCAAAATAATAGCCCTGGAAGATAGACTTCCAAGGCTATGTTTTGCTTTACCTCTGAATAAGCAAGTCTCGCGATCTTTGCGGTAGAAAAGTACTAGACCGCAATTTGTAGAAACGGTCTTCTACCTTTATATCATAACTTCTCGAGCAGCTAGATTGTGACCGTGTGATGTTAGAAAACACAAGTCAACACCCAGTCTGCCCTCGTAGAAGTTAACCATTGGCACTCCAAGCTTGCCTTCAAAGTAGCCCCGAGAACCAGCGCATAGGGTAACCGTGCTTTCGTAATCCAGATGTTTCCCCGTTTCAATGAAGTACTTCCACCCATGAAGCAAGCGCTCCAGAAGAGTCTCAGTTGGAAGGTTCCCCTCTAAGTGCAAGGCCGATAGATTCTTTGTAGCAAGGTCACTTTGGAGATCACGTACCCAAATTGCGTACGAACCCTTGGACGAACTGCGTTCGTTGACCGACACAGCTTCATCGAGATTTTCGGTGTATTTCCAAAAACGGAATGAGCCTCTACATCGCCGAGCGCATTCATCAAACGTTGAACCAACGGTGGCTCCTTTGACAACTATAACAAGCCGGCCAAAGCCTTCGCGATTCTTAGGAATGGCAAGTGTCGAAAAATCGCAATCTATTCCAAGACTGCTGTAAAATTCGGTCCATCCTCTTAAATCAGCTAGTTTATTACTCATAAATTCCTCCTTTAACTTTTGGTCCGAGAACTGTCGGGGTAGCAGATCATCCAACTATGAGGATGATAGGGGGAAAATATACCTAACTCAATTAAATGTCTACTTAAATAGACATTGGAGTTGCTAAAATAGCCTTATTTAAGAAAGAAAAAATTAAATAATAAATTTTGTGGAAATTATTTGACACAATTAAAATGGTACTCTATAATACGATCAAGCAATGGCTATCCCAACTTCCAACTACAACTTATATGCCTCTCTCTTAGACATCGGTTTCTCCGACAAAGAAGCCAATGTCTATTTGAGCCTGTTAGAGTTAGGCAAAGGCACAGTGTCGCAAATAGCCCGGAAGGCCGGGATTAATAGAACTACCGGTTACGATATTTTAGATACTCTAATCCGGCGCAACCTGGTCAGTATCTCCGGCAAAGAACCGAAACAGGAATACGTGGCTGAATCGCCTGATCGGTTGAAAAAGTTTATCCAACGCAACATCAAAAAACAACAGCAATCTTTAGAGAAAGCTGCTATCCTCATCCCCCAATTAAAATCCGTCCACAATAAAAAAGGCCGGCCGCAAATCAAATTTTACGAAGGCAAAGAAGGCTTGATCCAAGTCTACGAAGATACCCTTACTGCAAATGAAACTATCCGCGCTTACGCCACTATTGATGATATGCACAACGCGCTCCCTAATTATTTCCCCAAATATTACAAACGCCGGGCAGAGAAAGGTATTAAGATAAAAGCTATCTTCCCGAAAACAGCGCAAGCCATTGAACGCTCTAGATACAACAAACGGGAAGCTAGGGAAACCGCGCTCGTCCCTGCTGATAAATTTTACTTTTCTCCAGAAATCGACATCTACGACAACAAAGTCATGATCGCTTCCTGGCGGGAACAACTGGGCATCATTATCGAAAGCCAAGAAATCGCTGATGCAATGAAAAAGATTTTTGAATTATCCTGGGCTGAAGCGAAACGATTAGAAAAAAATAATGTCTAATTAAATTATGCAACAATATAGTCTAAAATCCAAAGCCGGGCGCTTTATTCTGTTTGCCACCATCCTCGCCAGTGGCATGGCTTTTTTTGACGGCTCCACTACAAGCGTAGCGCTGCCGACTATTCAGCACTACTTTCACGCCAGCCTCGCCCAAATTCAGTGGGTGGTAAATGCGTTTGCCTTAACTTTAGCCGCCCTGCTGTTGCTGTCCGGTTCTTTGGGTGACCGCTTTGGGCGTAAACGGATTTTTATTTACGGCATTGTCCTGTTTGTTCTGGCTTCAGTGCTTTCTGCCCTGTCAAAAAGCACCAACATGCTAATTACTTTCCAGGCCATACAAGGGCTGGGCGCTGCCATGATGATTCCAGGCAGTCTCGCAATTATTAATACTTCGTTTGAAGAAAGCACGCGCGGCAAAGCTATTGGTCTGTGGGCCGGCTACTCTGGCGGCATTGCGGCAGCCGGGCCATTCTTAGGCGGCTGGCTTACCCAAACTTTTGGCTGGCCGGCGGTGTGGTGGATAAACGTTCCGCTTGGCACGGCGGCCTTAATTATGACGCTAATATTCGTTCCTGAAAGCCGGAATGAAAACGCTAAACAGCTGGACTGGTTAGGCGCACTGCTGTTAGCGGTCGGGTTATTCGGTATTGCTTTTGGTTTAATGAGCGTGCCCAGTTTAGGTTTTGCCAACCCAAAAATTTTACTAAGCTTAATTGGCGGCGTTATTGCCTTAATTCTGTTTTTACTGGAGCAATTTAAAAACAAAGAGCCGCTGGTGCCGCTGCAAATTTTTAAATCCTCACTGGTTACCGGCGCCAACTTAGTTACACTGCTGGTGTATTTTGCGCTTTACGGCGTGCTGTTCTTTTTGGTGCTTAACTTCCAGCAAGTTCAGGGTTACTCACCCGTTTTAGCAGGCCTTAGTATGCTGCCGCCCATCATTATTATTACTTTTTTCTCCGGCCCTGCCGGCGGCTTATCTGACCGCATTGGCCCAAGAACCCAAATGATCTTAGGTCCGGCTTTAGTCGCCTTTGGCATGGCACTGTTTATTATTCCAGGAATTGGCGCGAATTATTGGACGCATTTTTTGCCTGGGCAAATTCTGTTTGGCACCGGCATGTGCTTACTCATTGCCCCTCTGACTAAATCGGCGTTGTCTGTTCCTATGCACTATTCGGGCGCAGCTTCTGGAGTGAATAACGCCATATCTAGAATTGCCGCCATGCTATCTGTGGCAGTGTTGGGCGGAGTCATGCTTATTTCTTTTCGGATAAACTTACAAACTAAAATCTCCCAAAGCGGCTTAGTCCCAGAACAGCAGAATCAAATATTAGCTCAAGCCAATAAATTTGGCGGCATTGAAATACCGAGCAGCTTTTCCGAAAGCTCGCACGAGACCGCCCAAACTTTAATTAAAACTTCTTTTGTCCACGCCTTCCGCCAAGCCATGACCATAAATGCTATTTTAGCTTTGCTGGCCGCTGGAGTGGCCGCTCTGACAATTAAAAATTCTAAAATGGGCACCTCAAATATGGAAAGAGATGCTAAAGCCTGGTCGGGGATTCTGAAAAAATTGCCCGATCCGATTTAGAAAATTTTTTAAAAAGCATAACCATACGGTTATGCCTTTAAGATTTTTTATTTTACAGCGGCAATGGCTGGAGGGTGAGGTTTTCCTCGGCCACCGCGGCGCTAAAGCCGGTTCCGGCCGGAATGAGTTTGCCAATAATAACGTTTTCTTTGAGGCCCCGTAAATAATCGGTCTTGCCCGTAACGGCAGCTTCAATAAGCACGCGCGTCGTTTCCTGGAAAGACGCGGCAGCCAAAAAGCTTTCCGTGTTTAAGGACACTTTAGTAATCCCCATGAGCAACTGGTCATATTTGCCCGGCTTGCGGCCTTCTTTTTGCAGCTGCTGGTTAATTTCCAGAAGTTTAGATTTTTCCACCATATCACCGGTGAAATAATCGCTGTCACCAGAGTCGGTAACGCGGACTTTAGAAAACATCTGCCGGACAATGACTTCAACGTGCTTGTCATGGATGTCTTGCCCTTGCGAAACGTAAATGTGCTGCACCTCTTTTAGCACGTATTTTTGCGCGGCTTCCATTCCAGAAAGTTCCATTATTTGCACCGGGTTCAAGTTGCCTTCAGTTAACGGCTGTCCCTTAACTGCTAAGTCTCCTTCTTTAACTAAAAGTGAGAAGCTGGGCGGCACAACATATTCTTTTACATTGTCACCTTCGTGAATAACTTTCAGTTCATCCTGGGAAATTTGCACAATGCCGGTGGCTTTGGCTTTAACCGACTCGCCGGCTTCATTTACATATAAAGTTTCACTGCTTTCCACGTGTGTGCCATCTTTAATTAAAGATTGAACATTTTTTGCCAATGGATAAGTGTCCACTTCTACATCTATCCCTTGCACGCGAACTATTTGCTCTTTAGTGGGGGAAGTAGAAATATAAACTTTGCCATCTATTTCTGAAACGCTAGCTTGTCCTTTTGGCTCTCTGACCTCAAACAACTCTTCCACTCTGGGGAGACCTTGAGTAATGTCTTTAACCGAAGCACTGCCGCCAGTGTGGAATGTTCTCATGGTCAACTGTGTGCCGGGTTCGCCAATGGCTTGAGCCGCCACTATACCCACTGCGGCACCAAGTTCCACCATTTTATTGAAACCTAAATCATAACCATAACAAAGCTGGCAAATGCCGCGGGATAATTTGCATTTTAAAACGCTTCGGCATTTTACTTCGGCAATGCCACTTTCCAAAATTTGTTTGGCCTGCAAATCGTCAATGCCCTCATTCTTTCCCACAATCACTTTACCTTTTGGTCCTTTAACGGTCTCGGCTGCAACCCGGCCAAACAAGCGGCGGTCAAAAGGCTTGTTCATAATTTCTGACTCGGTTAAACTAACAATGTCATAGTCTTCTGCACCGCAATCGTGAGCATTTATCACTACATCTTGAGCAACGTCAACCAAGCGTCTGGTTAAATAGCCGGCATCCGCGGTCCGGAGAGCCGTGTCAGACATACCTTTTCTAGAACCGTGGGTGGAAATGAAATATTCAAGTACCCCTAACCCTTCCTTAAACGATCCGCGGCAAGGCAGTTCAATAACGTCTCCGGCAGGGTTTACCACCAAGCCTTTCATTCCTGACATTTGAGTAATTTGAGAGAACGACCCTCTCGCGCCGCTACTTACCATGTAGTTCACGGTGCTGTGTTCGTCTACCGACTTGGTCACTTCTTTAGCAATTTGTTCGGAAACATCGGCCCAAATTTCAATAACCCGGCCATAACGTTCGTCTTCAGTAAGCAGTCCTTCCCGATGCTGCTCATAAGTAATTTGAACTTCTTCGTCAGCTTTTTTTAACAACTCATACTTTTTCGGTGGCACCAGCAAATCGTCCATACCCCAAGACAACCCCGATTTTTTCATATAAGTAAAGCCGGTTCGTTTAATTTCGTCTATAAGCTCCGCAGTCTTGTCATTGCCAAACATACGGTAAGCTTCACGAATTAAACCTTGCAACTTCTTTTTGTCAAAAACGTCATTGCGGAATCCAAGTTCGGGTGGAACAACCTTGTTAAAAATAAGTCTGCCAACGGAAGTCTCCACCAATCCCAACTCCGGCAAATTAACTCTAATTTTCGCCTGCACATGAACAAAGCCATTATTGTAAGCCAAAATAGCTTCTTGGCTGTCGGTATAAATTTTTCCTTCGCCCTTAAGGCTCGCACGAATTTTCGTAATATAATAACAGCCTACCACCACGTCTTTGTCTGGAGTCATAACTGGTTCTCCGGAAGCCGGTTTCAATAAATTGTGCGCCGAAACCATAATTTCTTTAGCCTCTCGCTGGGCTGCGTCGGTTAAAGGAACATGCACGGCCATTTGGTCGCCGTCAAAGTCAGCATTAAATGCGGCGCAAACCATAGGATGCAGCTGAATGGCCTTGCCTTCAATTAACACAGGCTGGAAAGCCTGAAAACC
>ORMF010539447.1_pt1 | contig 40264 bp, 37 predicted proteins | sample 1779871 | NCBI WGS metagenome assembly ORMF01 (sample SAMEA104232316, study PRJEB22302) | groundwater metagenome | biome: forest; feature: aquifer; material: groundwater | place: USA | collected 2011-08-07 | depth 5.4 m
CGCGGCCGAGATCGTCGAAAAAGAGAAGGAAGAATGCGGCCGCCTCATGACTCTGGAAATGGGGAAGCCGATCAGGGCCGCGGTAGCGGAAGCGGCCAAGTGCGCCACCGCCTGCCGCTATTACGCCGAAAACGCGGAGCACTTTCTGGCCGACGAAATCGTCGAGACCGGCGCCAAGCGCAGTTTCATCCGCTACCTGCCGCTCGGGCCCGTCCTCGCTGTCATGCCCTGGAACTTTCCGTTCTGGCAGGTCTTCCGCTTCGCGGCGCCGGCGCTGATGGCAGGCAATGTGGGGCTTCTGAAACATGCTTCGAACGTTCCCCAATGCGCGCTGAAAATTGAGGACATCTTTCGCCGGGCAGGATTCCCCGAAGGTGTGTTCCAGACTTTGCTGATCGGCTCCGCGCAAGTGGACGCCATCCTGAATGACCCGCGCGTTGCCGCCGCCACTCTGACCGGCAGCGAGCAGGCGGGCATCCAGGTGGGAGTATCCGCCGCCCGGCAAATCAAGAAGGTCGTGCTGGAACTGGGTGGCAGCGATCCTTTCATCGTGATGCCCAGCGCCAACCTTGAGACTGCGGTTGCGACCGCCGTGGACGCGCGCATTCAGAATAACGGCCAGTCGTGTATTGCCGCCAAGCGCTTCATTGTGGCCGAGTCGATCGCCGACGAATTCGAGCGCAAATTCGTCAGCCGCATGGAAGCGCTCCGCATCGGGGATCCTTTCGACGAGAATACGCAGCTCGGGCCTCTGGCCAACGCCGACGCCGTAACTTCCCTCGACGCTGATGTAAAGAAAACGGTCGCCGCCGGCGCGCGCCTGTTGACGGGAGGGGCGCCGCTAAAGCGTTCCGGAAATTTCTACGCCCCGACGGTTCTGACGAATATTCCGAAAGATTCGCCCGCCTACAAAGAAGAATTTTTCGGTCCCGTGGCTTCGATCTTCCGCGTGAAAAATGTGGACCAAGCTATCCAGATCGCCAACGATAGCCGCTTCGGCTTGGGCGCCAGCGCGTGGACGAACGATCCGGCCGAGACGGAACGGTTCATCAACGAAATCGAGGCCGGCATGGTCTTCATCAATAAGATGGTGGCCTCGGATCCTCGGCTTCCCTTCGGCGGCGTCAAGCAGTCCGGCCACGGGCGGGAACTCGGGGTGCACGGGATCCGCGAGTTTGTGAACATCAAGACGGTGTGGATTCAGTAGTCAGGGCCTGCGCAGCTTGATGGCCTAGTAGCGCCGGCACCTTGCCGGCTGTCGCGAGGGCGCCCCGCCCTCGGCTCAGGAGCGGGTAGACCCCTCGGACTTTAGTCGAGCACCCGGCTACGGGGTAGTCTGCGCGGCAACCACTTCGGTGTCGGTCCGCCTAAACCCGAATCGCAGAACCCATTGGCTCGCGACCGCCTGACCTCGCACCTGTGCCGGGGTGAATTTCCAGCCTCGGGCAGCTTCCAGGGCAAGCCGCGCAAAATATTTGCTGGGCCCGGGAGAATCTAGCGCTGCCTCCGTCACGTTGCCGGACGGATCCACCTCGACTCTCACGCGGACCCTGATTTTGCCTTCGATCGTATCGCGCGCGCTCGGCGACACTCGTGGCAGCACCTGTTGCGCCACTGCCCCCTTGGTTACTGCCCCCTGGGTCGTCTCGCTGATCCCCTGCACGGAGGGCGTCTTCGCGTGCGTTGCGGGACTCGGCTTCGGTTCTCGCGGCGGACGAGAAGGCTCGGGAGCAGCAGAACTGGCTGCCGGAGGTTGCTGATTTTGAACCTCGGCCGGCTGGGCCGGTGGAGAAGTTCGGCTTTTCGGACCCACCGGGCCCACGTTCGGAATCAGGGCAATAAGAGCAATCACGATAATCCCGACTGCCACGACCGCGAAGGGCCACCTGACCGATTTCTCCTTGCCTTGACCGGTCGTGGTCGCAGGCGCCACCGGTTTTGCCGGACTGGCCTCTGCCAGTTGCAGCCGCGCCGCGATCTCTGCAACTTTCCATCGCTGCTGCGGATCAACCTGCAAGCAGCGGCGCACAATCTCCCGGAAGGGCTCCGCGATTCCCTCCGGCAATGCCGGGGGCGCAGCCTGTGCGCGGTTCCAAACGGGCCGACGCTGCGTCAGCACCTCGGCCAGAGTGACGCCGAGCGACCAGACGTCCGCCGCCGGTGCGAGTTTGCCGCTGGCTGCTTCGGGCGGGTCGTAGACGCCCAGTACGCCCTTGCGACCAACCGTCTCCCCGGCTGCGCGCAGCGTGTCGCTGGAGACTTTCACCTGATCCCCGGCCGCCATGATGTTGGAGGGCTTCACATGTCCGTGTACGAGCCCACCGCTGTGAATATGTGTCAGCGCCTTGAGAATCGGCGGCAGCATCTCTTGCGCTTCTGCCGTCGAAAGCGGGCGGTCCGGCAATATCTGCGACAGGTCCTCCTCCGCGCACTCCATCACTACATAAAGGAGCGCGGTGCCTTCCAGTTCGCAACGTCCGGCTTCAAAGAGTCGAATCAGGCTAGGATGGGCCAGTTTTGCGGACTGCTTCCAGCGGAGTAATTGGTCTTCCGCTCCGTCCGCCGCGGCAGGAATGATCTTAATGACCGCTTTCTGAGGCGCGCCTCCAACCCGCTCGGTAAGAAACACGGCACTGTGGTCCGAGCCCCCCATGTAGCGCAGCAAGGGGAGCGCGCCATTGACCACTTGGCCTTCCCATCGTTTCCAGGTCTCGCTCATGGCTGTTACCTCAGCCGTGCCTGCACCCATAGCAGGGCTATTGTATGTGAGGCGGAAGCGAACTGGTCACAGAAGCTTGCAGCCAGTAGGACATCAGCGTACACGTCCGGGCGGACTGTACAAACGGGGGGCCCTCCGGCCCGCGGTTCTGTGGCAAAGCCACGCGTAGAGACGAAGCTTGACGCGTCTCCTCGCCGCCAACCCTGAGGCACGGCGAGCCGCGTCTCAACCCCGCCGGCTTAGAATAGCGAAATGGCTCCCACGATTCCCCCCGAGATCCGCGGTCAGCGCTACATCAGCCTGGCAACCTTCCGCAAAAACGGAACTGCCGTGTACACGCCCGTCTGGTTCGGCGAGGAGAATGGCCACCTCTACGTCATGACCAGCGGCAAGTCGGGAAAGTCCAAGCGCCTCCGAAATAATCCCCAGGTGAAGATTGCTCCTTCGACCCTACGCGGCAAGATTACCGGCCCGGAATTTCCCGCGAAAGTCCGCTTCCTGAAGCCGGAGGAATTCCAGCACGCGCGCAAACTCATCAACGCCAAATACTGGCTGGCGCGCGTGCCGTTTCTTTGGCCCAACACCGATACTTATCTTGAGATCACTCCCGACCCGGCTGGTTGAGAGTCTCTTTGCGGCCTTTGCGATCCCTTTGCGAACTTTGCGCTTAAGATCTTTACCGTGAAGAACGCAAAGTGAGCTACCTGGGATGCATGAGATTTACGCTGCCTCCCGCCGCCTGTTACCATCAAAGGTCGTCTTAGTTCTCCAGCAGGTCTTGTGTCGCAATCAAACTCTCTTTCGGAGGCAACATGGCTGTAAAAGTAGGCATTAATGGATTTGGCCGCATCGGCCGCAACGTGCTGCGCACTTCGCTCGAAGACAAGAATCTCGAGTTCGTCGCGGTGAACGATCTTACTGATCCGAAAACCCTGGCTCACTTGTTGAAGTACGATTCCATCCTCGGCAACCTGCCTCACACGATCACCGCCGGCCCCGACAGCATTTCGATCGACGGCAAGACGATCAAGGTTTTCAAAGAGAAAGATCCGGCGGCGCTGCCCTGGGAGTCTGCCGGTGCGCAGGTCGTCATTGAATCGACCGGCCGATTCACGGACGCCAACGATGCCAAGAAGCATCTGCGCGGGCCGGTGAAGAAGGTCATTATCTCCGCGCCCGCGAAGAACGAAGACATCACCATCGTGCTGGGAGTGAACGAGGACAAGTACGATCCGGCCAAACACCACATTATTTCGAACGCTTCCTGCACTACGAACTGCCTGGCTCCGATCGCGAAGGTCATCCACGACAACTTCAAGATCATCAGCGGGACGATGACGACCATCCACTCCTACACCAACGACCAGGTGATCCTCGACTTCCCGCACAAAGATCTGCGGCGCGCCCGCGCAGCGGCGATCAATATGATCCCGACCTCGACCGGTGCTGCCAAGGCGCTGAAGCTGGTCCTTCCGGATTTGGCGGGTAAGCTGGACGGCTTTTCAATGCGCGTGCCCACGCCCAACGTCTCGGTCGTGGACCTGGTCGTATTCGTCGAAAAGAAGACAACCAAGGAAGAAGTAAATGCGGCATTGAGAAAAGCCTCCGAGTCCGGCCCGCTGAAAGGCTATCTGGGATACGAAGAGAACGAACTGGTTTCGTCCGATTTCAAGGGCGATGCCCGCTCTTCCATCGTGGACGCGCCCTCGACGCTGGTGGTCGGCGGCAACTGCGTGAAGGTGATCTCCTGGTATGACAACGAGTGGGGATACTCCTGCCGCGTGCGCGACCTGATCAACTACATGGCGAGCAAGGGTCTGTAGTCCGGCAGTGCCTGTTTCGGTGTAGCGCCGGCGCCCCGCCGGCTGTGGTGGCGGGCGCCTCGCCTGCCACCGAGGCGAACGACTAACGACTGGTTTTCTTGATGCGCAACCTTTCCATTCGCGATCTGCCGATCAACGATCGCCGCATTTTTATGCGGGTCGACTTCAACGTTCCTCTCGACGACGGCCGCGTCATGGACGACACCCGGATCCGAGAAACGCTGCCGACGATCGAGTACGCTCTGCGCCACGGCGCCCGCCTGATTCTCGCCTCGCACCTGGGCCGTCCCAAGGGTAAGCCCAATCCAAAGATGAGCCTGAAGCCCATCGCCGAGCGCCTGCGCATGCTGCTCGACCGCGACCTCGCACGCGGCGAAAATGTCGGCTTCTGTCCCGAATGTGTCGGACCGGAAGCGGAGGAAATGGCCCTGAAGCTCGAGAAAGGCCAGACGCTTCTGCTCGAGAATCTGCGCTTCCATGCTGAGGAAGAAGCTAACGATGAGAACTTCTCGAAGCAGCTCGCGAAGCTGGCGGACTTCTATGTCAACGACGCTTTCGGCACCGCGCATCGAGCGCATGCTTCTACGGTGGGAATCACAAAATTCGTCCAGAAATCCGCCGCCGGCCTGCTGATGGAAAAAGAGCTGGAATACCTGGGCCGCGCCCTCCAGAATCCGGAGCGCCCCTTCGTCGCCATCCTGGGCGGAGCTAAGGTCAGCGACAAGATCGGCGTCATCAAGAACCTTCTCAGTAAAGTGGATGTGCTGATCATCGGCGGAGGCATGGCCTACACATTCCTGAAGGCGCAGGGAGAAGCGGTTGGCAAGTCGCTGGTCGAAGAGGACAAGATCGCGCTCGCCAAAGAGCTTCTGCAAGAAGCGAAAACTCACAAGCTCAAGTTCCTGCTGCCTACCGATCACCTGATCGCCGACCGGGTCGAAGCCAATGCGGTCACGAAAATCGTGAACGCGGGCGAGCCGATCCCGGCCAACATGATGGCGCTCGACATCGGCCCGCAGACCATCGAGTCTTTCTCGGAAGAAGTGTCGCGCGCGCGCACGATTGTCTGGAACGGCCCTATGGGCGTGTTCGAGCTGCCGCCGTTCGCGAAAGGCACCTTCAAGATCGCCCACGCCGTTGCGGAGAATGCGGGTGCAATCTCGATCGTGGGCGGAGGCGATTCCGTAGCCGCTGTGAAAGCCGCCGGCGTCGCCGACAAAGTCACCCACATCTCTACCGGGGGTGGGGCCTCCCTGGAATTCCTGGAAGGCCAAAAGCTGCCGGGCGTGGAAGCACTCACCACCAAGTAGCCGCGCACTTCTATGGACTGCCGCAAGATCACGACTATTGGAATCTTGGAATAATCCATGACCAGAAAAAAACTGATCGCCGCCAACTGGAAGATGTACAAAACTCCCGACCAGGCTCGCGAATTCTTTCGCGACCTCCTTCCCCTGGTCAAAGACCACGACCGCGATGAGATTGTCGTCTGCCCGACGTTCCTTTGCATTGACGCCGCCACAACCGCCGCCAAGGGCTCCAACGTCGCGGTCGGCGCTCAAGATCTCCACTGGGAGAAAGAAGGCGCATTCACCGGCGAGATCAATGCGCTCATGCTGGTCGCGGTGGGTTGCACGCACGTGATCGTCGGCCACTCCGAGCGTCGCCAGTACTTTGGCGAGACTGACGACACCGTGAATCTGAAGCTTAAGTCCGCTCTGGAAGCTGGACTCACGCCCATCGTCTGCGTCGGCGAGGTGCTCGAAGAACGCGAAGCCGGACTCACTGACGACGTCCTGCGTCGTCAATGCTTGCGAGCCTTCCACAAAATGTCGGCCAGGAAAGCCGCCCGACTCGTGGTCGCCTACGAACCGGTTTGGGCCATCGGGACAGGTAAGACGGCGACTCCGCAAATGGCCGCCGACGCCCACGCCATCATCCGCGGCGAAGCCGCTAAAGCTTTCGGCCAGGAACTCGCTGACGGCCTGCGCATCCTGTACGGAGGGTCGGTGAAACCGGAGAATGCGACGGCGCTCATGTCAGAAGAAGAGATTGACGGCGCGCTGGTGGGTGGAGCTTCGCTTGATCCGAAGTCGTTTGCGGCGATTGTGAAGTATTAGCGGGAACAGGTGGGGCGGACAACTTCAGTTCGAAGTGGCGATCACGCGTAGCGCTAGTGCTTCGACTGCGGCTTCGGCTTCCTCCCTAGTCGCCCCGTAGGCCAGAACACCAGGGAGATCAGCAATTTCCGCAATCCACCGTCCATCCTCTTCACGCTCAAACTCGATTTTGGAATTCACTCCGCGTGCTCCTCATCACGATGCTAATGAGCACAACCGCACTGTCAAGCTCAAGGGTGCACTCTCCATGCTATCCTCAACCCGAGGAGCCCATGAAATTCGGCGTCATCATCTTTCCCGGATCGAATTGCGACCACGATGCCCACTGGACCATCCAGCAGGTCGCCAAGCAGCCCGCCACTTTCCTCTGGCACGAGTCGCACGATCTCCAGAATTGCGATGTCGTCATTGTGCCCGGCGGCTTCGCGTATGGAGATTACTTGCGCACCGGAGCAATCGCGAAGTTTTCGCCCGTGATGGAATCGGTGCGTAAGTTTGCAGCCGGCGGTGGGCTGGTACTCGGCATCTGCAACGGTTTTCAGATCCTGTGTGAGTCGGGACTGCTGCCCGGCGCGCTGATGCGCAATGTGGGGCTGAAATATGTCTGCAAGCCGGTCCAGGTGCGGGTCGAGAACAACGAGACGCCCTTCACCAATACCTGCCGGAAGGGCGAAGTGCTGACCATCCCCATCGGACACATGGAAGGCAATTATTTCTGTGATGAGCCGACGCTCGCCGAACTCAAGAGCGAGAATCGGATTGTCTTCCGCTATGCGAACGAGCACGGTGAGATCACTCCAGAAGCAAATCCGAACGGGTCGCTGGAAAATATCGCTGGCGTTTGCAGTCCGGGCCGCAACGTCCTCGGCATGATGCCGCATCCCGAGCGCTCCGCCGAGCCGGAGCTGGGCTGCACCGACGGCTTTAAGATCTTTGAGTCGCTGGTGGGCGCGATGGCGACGAAGTAAAGTCTGGCAGGACCAGGTTTCACCCGAATCCAGAGCAACAGAATGAGCGTGGAAGCATCACCGCTAATTAGAGCGTGTAATAGTGTCCTGCTTAGAGTTTAATGTCCAGGTGTAGAGCAAGGGTTTTACTTGGAGGTTCTCCATGAGAACTGTGATGGCAGCACTGCTTTGCTTTTTCCTCGTTTGCTGTACCCCGTCGGGGAGAATCGCGCCTATTAGTGACTCTCCGAATGGTCCTAGCGATCTGGAGGTGAGCAATGCCTTAGACCAACGTTTTGCCAGGAACAGCGAGAACCCCTACTACGGCATCTGCGGAGGCAAGCTAGAGAAAAACATACTCAATCGTGAGGTCCGAGGCAAGGAAGCGCAGGCACGCATCGAGGGAACATGGAAGTCCAAAATGTACAACTGCGACCAGCACAGGGAGGTGTTCACTGTCGAATTGGTGAACCGGAATGGCAAGTGGGAGGAGGCAGAGTAGTAACTAGGACCCGGGTATAGCTCCACCGGTAAAACAGTCGGCATATCACCCGACCAGTAGGGAGTTCGAGTCTTCCTACCCGAGCCAGTTTCCTTAGTGACACTTTTGAAATCCCCATCATGAGAACTTCTCTCTGACACCTGACACCTGCCCTAGTAGGCCCACCTCAATAACGTCGCCCCCACCGTGAACCCCGCACCCACCGACGCCAGCAGCACCAGGCTTCCCTTCTTCAGTTTCCCTTCCTGGCGCGCCGTTTCCATCGCCAGCGGGATGGTGCCGGCCGTGGTGTTGCCGTAACGATCAATGTTGATGATGACGCTCTCCGGGCGCATGTTCAGGCGATCGGCAGTGGCGGTGATGATGCGCCGGTTGGCCTGGTGCGGGATAAACGCATCGATGTCGCTGCCCGTCAGGTTGTTGCGCTTGAGAATCTGGTCGCAAAGTTCCGCCATCTTGCGCACGGCAAACTTGAAGACGGCGCCGCCATCCTGGTGGACGTAGTGCATCTTCTGATCGACCGTCTCGTGCGTGGCAGGGTTCAGGCTTCCGCCGCCCGGCATGTAGAGCGAACCCCCGCCCGAGCCGTCTACCTCGTGCAGGAAATCAATGATGCCGACCGAGTCGTCCTCCGCGGGCTCGAGCAGCACCGCGCCTGCACCATCGCCGAAGATCACGCAGGTTGCGCGATCGGTGTAGTCAATGATCGAGGACATGACGTCGGCGCCGATCACCAGAACTTTGTCGTGCGCTCCCGTGGCGACGAACTGCGCCCCCGTTTGCAATGCGTACACGAACGCGGAACACGCTGCCGAGAGATCGAACCCCCACACGTTCTTCGCTCTCAGCTTGTGCTGCACCAGGCAGGCGGTGGAGGGGAAAAACATGTCGGGCGTGACGGTGGCGACCAGAATGGCGTCAAGATCGGACGCGTCGATACCGCGCTCGGCCAGGGCCTTCTTGGCGGCTTCTACCGCCAGATCGCTGGTGGCTACGCCCTTATCGACGATATGGCGTTCGCGGATGCCGGTTCGTTCCAAAATCCATTTGTCGTTGGTGTCCACCATCTTTTCAAGGTCGGCGTTGGTCAAAAGGCGAGGCGGGACGTAAGTGCCGAGGGCGCTGATCTGGGCGCGGCGAAGCTGGCTCAATGAGGTCTCCTGATGATTAGCAAACCGATTATTTTGAACGATGGAGAGAAGAATGTCTAACCGGAGAGCAGGTGTCAGGTCTCAGGTGTCAGGTGTCAGGTCTCAGGTCTCAGGTCTCAGGTCTCAGGTGTGGGATGTCAGATCTTTGGTTTTCCTGACACCTGTGACCTGAGACCTGCCTTCGGTTACGTTTCGTCCCTAACCCAGTCGCCCGGCCAGCGAACCGAACAGCGGCAGTTCGAAGCGTTCTCCCTGCCACGCTTTGAGCGACAGAACGATCCACAGAAAAAACATGGCGAGCGAACCCAGGATTCCCAGCAGCAGCAGCACAACCGTGGCCGCGATATTGGAGAGGAGTATCCCAATCAATGACGCCAGGAAAAACAATCCCCACAGCAGGATGCTCTGCCAGGCATGGAAGCGGACGAAGCGGCTGTTGCGAAACGCCGGCAAGAACAGCAGCACGGCAGCCGGCGCCAGGGTGAAGTATCCACTTGCCGCCGCCAGCCGCTCGGCGGACGACAGCGGTTTCATGGAGCGGCCGCATCCCGGACAGAATGCTGCGCTCGCGGGCATCGAAGTATCGCAACGAGGGCAGGCAGTTTCGGCCTGCGCGGAATTCGGTGGACTAAACGAGGCGCCGGCCATTGCTCTTCTTCCGGCACTCTTCGCAGAGGCCGTAGATCTGAAAGGTATGTCGGGTAGTTACAAAGTGATGTTTGCGCCCGATCTGCTGTTCGAGCTCTCCCACCTCAGGCGAGAAAAACTCGACCGATGCGCCGCACTCGGTACAGACCATGTGGTGATGACTGCGCCGGTTGTATTGGTGCTCGTAGCGCGCAATGCCGTCGTGAAAGGCGACCTCGCTGGCCAGCCCGCAGTCGGCCAGCAGCTTCAGTGCCCGGTACACGGTGGTGAAACCGATGTGCGCGTCTTTCTTTTTGACCAACTGGTACAGTTCGTCAGTCGAGAGATGCTCACGGGTTTCCAGGAACGTCCGCAGAATCGTGCTGCGCTGTCCGGTCTGCTTCAAGCCGACGCGTCGCAGGTGCTTCAAGAAGATGCCTTCGGCCTCGCGCACGTTCTTGGGCGAGATGGTCGGTTGATCGTCGATTCTTTTCTGCAACATGGCTAGCGTGGGTGCGACCGGCGCTCGGAGCCTGCGCCCGATGGTTCGAGGCCATGATAACGGGCGAGTGCCGATTGCGCCAACTGAAAGCTACGGGCGCTCGCTACCCCGACTGGGGTTCGGCCGGTACGTCCAATTCTCCGCCAGGCTGGACGGCGAAATAACATCAGCCGGGGATTGCCCGAGCGTTTGAAGAACTACGTTGTGGGTGGGCGCCAGCGAGCAAACCGGGTCGGTGGCCGCGGCATCGCCCGCCAGCAGAAACGCCTGGCAGCGGCATCCGCCGAAGTCTTCGGCACGGCGCTCGCAACTGCGGCAGGGCTCCTGCATCCACTCCTCTCCGCGAAATCGCTGGAAGGCGGACGAATCATTCCAGATTGTCTGCAATGACTGTTCGCGAACATTGTCGAAAACCATGCCCGGGATCACGCCCGCCGCGTGACAAGGCAGCGCCTTTCCCGAGGGATCAATCAACATCAGACGGCGTCCCCAGCCTCCCATACAGGCTTTGGGATATTGGGCGTAGTAATCGGGGACCACGCTGTCGATGCGGATGCTCCCCTTCAGGCGCGCTTCCGCCGCGGCGACGACGCGCAGCGCCTTGTCGAGTTGTGCGGCAGTCGGCATCAGCGATGCGCGGTTCGCGAGCGCCCATCCGTAATACTGCGTGTGAGCAATCTCGATTCGGTCGGGTCTCAGTGTTTCAAGAAACGCAATGGTCTCGTCGAGGTGATCGAGGTTTTGCCGATGCACGACCAGGTTGGCCGTGAAAGCGATGCGATGCTCACGGATCCAGGCCGCGAGTTCGACCTTGTGGGCGTGCGACTTGGTGCCTGCGATCCAGTCGGCACGCTCCTGCTGAGAGTCCTGAAAGCTAAGCTGGATGTGGTCGAGTCCCGCCTCCACAAGCCGTTTGAGACGCTCCCGTGACAAGCCCAGGCCGGAGGGGATCAGGTTGGTGTAGAGTCCACCTTGGTGCGCCGCTGCGGTGAGCTCCTCGAGATCGGTGCGCGCCAGCGGTTCGCCACCGGTCAGGTGGAGATGCAGAATCCCCATCTGGGATGCTTCCGCGAAAACCCGCAGCCAGTCCTCCGTTTTCAACTCAGAGTTTGCCGCAGCGAGTGCCAGCGGATTGGAGCAGTAAACGCAGTGCAATGGGCAACGATGCGTGATCTCGGCGATGAGAGCGAGCGGGTTCGGAAGCATCAGTAATCCAGGATGCGTTTCTCGTGCATTTGCTCGAGGAATCGGGCGGCATCGTCGCGGATGCGTTGCGGGTCCGCGCCGAAATACTGCCGCTGCAATTCCGCGACGATGTCGGCAAACGTTCGCTGGCCGTCGACGAGCGCAAGAATCGCCAAGCCGGTGCCCTGGACGTTCATCGCGCCTTCGGGAAAGAGAACCAGCGGCGCTTCTTCGGTTCCGCCCCACTTGCAGCCGATCGCGAGGGCCGGCTTGCTGGTCTCGGCGATTTCCATGACTAATTCTCAATCCTGAATGCGCCAGGTGGAGGCCACCCCGGCTGCACGTAAGCAAAGTAGAGCGCATCGAGCTGGGCCCACAAGATGTCACACTTGTCGCGCAGCGCCTGGATCGCCTTCTCCTGCTCCTCGCGCGTTCTTGCATTCTCGTGAACGTAGCGGATGGCGAACGCGGCGTCCTCGGGAGCCTGCTCCAGCCGGGCCTCGAAGTAGTCGAGACCGCCTGCGAGCCAGGGATAATGCTGGCGCAGCCGATCCATTCGCAGCGCGATCAGGTCGCGGGAGAACAGCTCCGTCAGCGAAGACGCCACGGCCTCCAACAGCGGGCGGGTGCGCACGAGATTGAGGTATTCGTTCACTGCGAAACGGGTCGCGGGCAGGACTTCACGCTTGCCGGCGACTCGTTCTGCATCGAGCCCGGTGGCTTCCGCCAGCTTCAGCCAGCGCTTGATGCCGCCGTCTTGGGAGTGGGCGTCGCCATCATGATCCACGATCCGCTTGCGCCAGGCCCGGCGGAATTCCGGATCGTCGCTGCGCGACAGGATGATCGCATCCTTGATCGGGATAACGCTCTGGTAGTAATACCGGTTGAGCGCCCACGCTTGTAACTGGCCGCGGCTCAGTTTTCCATCGTGCATGAGCGCGTGAAACGGATGACGATGGTGATAGCGCTCGTCGCCGACCTTCCGCAAGGCGGCGCGAAGTTCATCCATCGAGAGCAGCGCCCTGTTCTGCGTGTTTACAGCGTGAAGTGACATCCGTCTTCCGCCAGTTCCCATCCCGAATCCCGCACCGCGCGATACTCTGCGCCGGCTTCATTGAGCATGGGATTTGTGTTGTTAATGTGAATATACATTTTTCGGGGCTTGCTCAATCCTGCCAGTTGACGCAGGGTACCATCTTCTCCACCAACCGGGATGTGGCCCATCTCTCGAGCACGCTGCCCGGAACCTTGCAGCCGAATCAGCTCGTCGTCGCTCCAGAAGGTTCCGTCGAGCAGCAGACAATCGAGCTTCGCAAATAGACTCTTCAACTCAGGAGTCAGCTGCGCGAGTTGAGGAAAAAATCCCAACGCCGCCCCCGACGGCGCGGTCAGGATCAGCCCGAGGACCGCTTCTTCCGATTCTTGCACTCGAGTCGCGTATGCCGGAAAGCGCGAGGAAACCGCTACGGCTCGGCAACCGATGGCGCCGCCATCCTCAGTCAGCGGCTGGAGGGTGAATGGTTCACCCGCCCGTATTGTTTGCCATTGAACCTGATCGGCGACTCGGTTCAGCATTCGAAACATGCTGTTCTCGCTGCGCAGGATTTTGGTCACAGATTCGGCAGCACACACCCGAAAGGGCTGTAGTTCGCGCAGCAGCAGCAAGCCGAGAACGTGGTCCAGGTCAGCACTCGCGAGGACAACGCCACGGATGGGAGAGCTGCGCGTCCCGGAGCGCGGATGCAGCTCCGGCGAAGATTCAATCTGGGATCGCAAATCCGGTGAGGCTCCGAGCAGGAACCACGACCCACCGTCACCGCTGACGGCGACCTGGGTCTGCGAACGAGCCTTGCCCCGGAACTGGCCGTTGCGCACGGCATGGCAGTTCGGACAGGCACAATTCCATTGCGGAAATCCTCCTCCAGCAGCGGAGCCGAGGATCTTCACCTGCATCAATTGAGATTACAGCTTTGCACTCGCGTAGGAGTTAATTTCGCAGCAGAGGGAAACTTCTTCGAAAACCGGGGTAGTCCAAACCATGATGTCCGCCTTGTCCCTGGATGTAAGCCTGCGGGGGGTGCAGGTTGAAGAAAGCATAGCATTGGCGGCCGACCAAGGCCAGCAGCTTTTTGGGGCGAATCGGAAGGTCGCCAAGTCCCTGAAAACCTTGCCCATTGGTGAGCGTCCACGGAAAGCCTTGCCCATCAAGGAGTCTGCGGGGCGGCCGAAACAGGCTGATGTTGACCAGGATTCCCCTGACTGCCCACGGTGGTTGTCACGGGCAGACGAGCACCCCTACAATCGTCAACACAATGTCTGTCACGGCATCGCTCCCCGAAATCCGCTCCAGGCGCAATCCTTTAATCAGGATCATTTCCATCCTTGGGCTGGTGCTGCTCTTGGCGATTCTGGGCGCCGCAGCCTGGTTCTATTCGATCGCTCGCTCGGCTCTGCCGCAACTGGATGGCGTCGTCGCGGTCCACGGACTCTCGGCGAAAGTGCGAGTGGTGCGCGACGCTCACGGTCTCCCAATGATCGAAGCGGCTTCGCTCGACGATTTATTTTTCGCCCAGGGATACGTCACCGCTCAAGACCGGCTCTGGCAAATGGACGCGATGCGCCGCGCCGCCGCCGGTGAACTCGCCGAGATTCTCGGACCTGATCTCCTCAAAGTAGATCGCGAGCAGCGGATCCTCGGCCTGCGGGCTGGAGCGCAGGATGCGGAGAAAGTCATGTCCGCGCGCGATCATGCTTACTTCGAAGCTTATGCCCGCGGCGTGAATGCGTTTCTCGATTCTCATCGGAACAAACTTTCGATCGAGTTCCGCCTGCTGAAATACGCGCCCCGTCCCTGGACCGTCACCGATTCTTTGCTGGTTGGCGCCCGCATGGTGCAAGATCTCAACCACTACAGCTACGCGCGCGCGCTCACTCGCGAGAAAATCCTGGCCAAGCTGGGGCCGGAGCTGACCGCCGATCTCTACGTCAATTCATCGTGGAGAGACCGTCCGCCAGCAGCATCCCGGCCACGGATGGACGAAGAGAATCCAGCAGTCAGCAGCGATGGAGAGGAAGACGACGAAGGCGAGCCGGTGGGGCAGGACTCGAGCCTGATTTCCGTACTCTCGGCGTCCGAGGCAGAGCTGTTCCGGCCCGGATCGAACAACTGGGTTGTTTCCGGGCAGCACACGGTTTCAGGAAAGCCGCTCCTCTCCAACGACATGCACCTCGACCACCAGATGCCGAACCTGTGGTTCGCAGCACATCTGAAGAGTGGCGGGTTCGAAGTCGCGGGCGTCACTCTGCCCGGAATGCCATTCGTCATCGTCGGCCACAACCAGCGCATCGGCTGGGGCTTCACCAACGTGGGGCCAACGGTCGAAGACGTATACATCGAAGAGTTCAACGATCAAGGTCAGTACAAAACTCCCGCAGGTTGGCGCGATCCGCAGCACCGGCAGGAAGTCATCCGCGTCAAAGGCCAGCCGGACGTGACGCTCGCCGTAGTCACGACGCGCCACGGCCCGATTATCACGGAACTAGTTCCGGGAGAGACGCGCAAAGTCGCCTTGCGCTGGACCTTGTACGACGGCATGACGCTTCCCTTCTTCGACGTGAACTCCGCACAAAACTGGGATGAATTCCGCAAGGCGTTCTCTAGTTTGGTTGCCCCGGGACAGAACGTCATGTACGCCGACGTGGACGGCCACATCGGCTACCAGGCCACGGGCAAGGTTCCGATCCGCGCGGCGGGCGACGGCAGTCTTCCGGTCAGCGGCAGCGACGACGCGCACGAGTGGAAGGGATACATTCCGTTCGACGAGATGCCACGCGTCTACGATCCCGAATCGGGCATTCTGGCCAGCGCCAATGGGCGAATCACTCCCGACACTTACAAGTATTCCATCAGCACGGAATGGGAAGCGCCCTGGCGCACCGACCGCATCTACCGGGTGCTGGAATCGGGAAAGAAGTTTGCGCCGGCCGACATGCTGGCGCTGCAAATGGACGTCTCCTCCACCTACGACCGGTTCTGCGCCGACAAGTTCGTGTATGCGCTCGACCACGCCGGCAAGATTTCGGATAAAGCGAAGAAGGCGGCAGAAATCCTGCGCGATTGGGATGGACGCATGTCGGCCGATTCAGCCGCGCCCGCGATCGAGATCAAAGCTCGTCAGGAACTGGTGCGTTTGCTTTTGGAACCGAAGCTCGGCCCGGCAACGGACGGCGCAACTCCGGGCACGCTGAACTGGAAAAGCTATCGCTGGGGTATGTCGACGGTCTGGGTAGAGAACGTGCTAACCAAGCAGCCGGCACGCTGGCTGCCGGCGGGATACAACGACTACCAGAGCCTCCTGACGGCCGCCGTCGAGAATGTGTTGAAGAAACCAGAAGTTCCCTCCGACGTGAGCCAATGGAAGTGGGGCAAGATCTATTCCGTGGAGATCGAGCACCCCGTCCTCAGCCACCTGCCGCTGATCGGGAAATTCACTGGTCCCGGCCTGCATCCGCTGAGCGGAAGCTCGTTCACGGTGAAGGCTGTGGGGAGGGAGTTTGGGCCGTCAGAACGCCTGACGTGGAACTTCGCGGATTTCGACAAGAGCACGCTGAATCTAGTTACCGGGGAAAGCGGAATCTTTCTGAGCAAACACTACATGGACCAGTGGCCAGCCTGGTACGCAGGCAGAACGTTTGTCTTCGCCTTCTCCCCCGCCAAGGTGGAGAAGCGTAAAAAACATGAGCTGACGCTGGCGCCGCGGTAGCTGGTTGCTCTTCGCTGTCAGCTCTTAGCTCCTAACTCCTAGTCTAGCTCTTAGTTCTTAGCTGCCAGCTCGCACATTAACAGAATTGTCATCCTGAGCGAAGCGAAGGATGACAACTTTTCTGGGGTCTTTAGAAATCCACCGTCTTCACGTCGATCACCTGCCCGGCGATGTCGATCTGGGTCTTTTGCAGCTTATCGGTGGTCGTGTCGTAGATCTGCAATTCCCCTCCCTGCACCAGGTACACCACGCTGCGATTCGCGATCGGCTCGATGCCGGTAACATCGCCGCTGGCCGGAGGAATCACGACCGCGCCGCTTTGCGTGTTGTAGATGGAAAGGCAGCCGCGCACTTCCGCGTCCGGCGGCGGAGGGATCGGAGGAATGATTTCCGTGCAGGAGCGCGCGCCCACGAAAAGCTGTCCGTTGGCCCCGAGAGCCATGCGGTTGTGGTAGCCGTCGGTGATGACGATAGGCGCGGGATTGACCACGGTCATGCTGGTGATATCGAAGACAGTAAGCAGGCCGCAAGAAGTTGCCGCGGTGGTCTGGCCGGTGCACGGGAGCGGGTCGGGGTTAGGCACCGGGGTACCGGCCAGATACATGGTCGTGCCGTTCAGCACCGCCACGCTCGCCACCGGCACGGCTATGGACGCACCTGGGGTGTTCGTCGTAAGGTCGAGCGTCTGCACGCTGGCCTGCACGCCGCCGCACTCCGCCCCGCAATTCACCACGTAGGCGGTGTTGTCGTCACCACTGAAGAAGGCTGTCACCGGCCGGTCGAAGCCCCCAACGAAAGTCACCGGGTTACCCGTGCCAATATTCGAGGGCGTGATGACTGCGACCGAATCCGAGTTGTCGCTGAAAGCCAGAAGGCGATTGCCGCTGTGGCCGATGGCTACGAAGCGAACTGCCGGCACGCTCAGCCCAGCGGTAATTGCACCCGTATTCAGATTGAGGACCTCCACCACGCCCGGAGACTGGGCCACCACTGGCGCGGTGGGCACGGCGACGTAGGCTGTCAGGCTGTCCGGGGAAACTACAAAACTCTCGGTAAAACCTGGCAAGGTGATGCGGGCGACAGCGTTTTCCCCGCCGTTGCTGATGAAGGTCAAGTTGTTGTCGGCAGCACTGAAGACCAGAGTCTGAACGCGGTTGGGCGTGACCACCATCAGGCCGGGCGTTGCGCCCGCCGAAATGGGCGCCACGAAGGCGCGGGCGTCTTTCTCCGCGTCAATGATCTGCACGCCCGCCGCTATGTTCCCAGCGCTGACGTCCTGGGAGATGAAGGCGCGAAATTTCAGGCCGCTACCGCCGCCGCCCCTGCTGCTGTTGGGCGAGGCGCCACAGCTCAGAAACAGCAGACTGACGGGCAGGAGAAATGACACCAGAATCAGGGCTCTTTTCAAACCTGGGACTCCAAGAGCATGCAGGATAATCACTTAGATGTAAGAGTTGGATTATAGCAAAGCTTGAAACGTTGCCCGAGCGACGCGAACGATCAAAAGCGCAACGGGCTGCAAGCGGCTTGCTTGAACAGATGAAGTGCAGGTGCGCCCCCCCGCCGCTTCTTGTATTCTCAAGAAGATGGCAGGAAATTTCCTCGAACGGCTGGCCAAGTCGCCCGTGCTTTGTGACGGAGCCATGGGGACATTGCTGTACTCCAAGGGCATCTTCATCAACCAGTGCTACGACGAACTGAATCTGTCACAGCCGGAGCTGATTCGCGGCATTCACCACGAATACTTGCAGGCGGGCGCCGAGATCGTTGAGACCAACACTTTTGGGGCCAACAGTTTCCGGCTGGCACGCCACAGCCTGGCAGACCGGGTGCGCGACCTGAACCTGGCTGGAGCCCGAGTCGCGCGGGAGGCCGCCAAGAGCTTCGACGTCTGGGTGGCCGGGTCGGTCGGCCCCCTTGGAGTTCGCATCGAGCCTCTGGGTAAGACCTCGTTTGAAGAGGCGCGGACCGCGTTTCGCGACCAGATCGCAGCCCTGGTCGAAGGCGGAGTCGACTTGCTGATGCTCGAAACTTTCGGTTACGTGGAAGAACTGCACCAGGCCGTGCTCGCCAGCCGCGACGTCAATCCCAAAATTCCGGTCGTCGCTCATGTCACGATCGATGAAGACGGAAACTGCCTCGACGGATCGGACCCGGAAGCGTTCGCGGCTCGACTGACGGAATGGAAGGTCGATGTCATTGGTATCAATTGCAGCGTGGGACCGGTCGCCATGCTGGAGGCCATTGAACGCGTGCGCGCGGCCACAGACCTTCCGCTGGCTGCGCAACCCAACGCCGGCATGCCGCGTTCGGTGGAAGGACGAAACATCTACCTGTGCTCGCCGGAGTACATGGCGAGCTACGCCCGGAAGTTTGTCGCGGCGGGCGTGAGCCTGATCGGGGGCTGTTGTGGAACCACGCCCGACCATATTCGCGCTATGAAGTCGGCATTGCGCGTGCGGGAGGCCCGCCAGAAGACGCCTGTCTCCAGTGTCCCTCACGATCACGCGGCGCCTTCGGCGCCGGCCAGCATTCCGCTCGCCGAAAGATCACGGCTGGGAGCGAAAATTGCCCGCGGCGAGTTTGTGGCGATGGTTGAGATCGTGCCCCCCAAAGGCATCGATATCCGCAAAGAAGTAGAGGGCGCGAAATTTCTCAAGTCGGTGGGTGTGGACGCGATCAATATCCCCGACAGCCCGCGCGCCTCCGCGCGGATGAGTAACCAGGCCCTGTCTCTGCTGATGCAGCAGGAAGTCGGGATCGAGGCCATCCTGCACTACACCTGCCGCGACCGGAACGTGCTCGGCATCCAGTCGGATTTGCTGGGCGCGGCCGCCACGGGTATCCACAACCTGATCTGCATCACCGGCGACCCGCCGAAGATGGGCAATTATCCCGATGCCACGGCGGTGTTCGACGTGGACGCGATCGGGCTCGTGAACATTGTCCGCAACCTGAACCGCGGGCTGGATCTGGGCGGGAACACCATCGGCAAGGGCACGGGCTTTGTCATCGGCGTCGGCGCAAATCCGGGCTTGCCCAACCTCGATGAAGAAATCCGCCGCTTCGAATACAAAGTGGAGGCGGGTGCGGAATTTGTGGTCACTCAGCCCGTATTCGACCTCAATTTGCTGGAGAACTTCCTGAAACGAATCGAGCACTGCCGCATCCCCGTGGTCGCCGGCATCTGGCCGCTGGTCAGTGTGCGCAACGCCGAGTTCATGAAGAACGAGCTGCGCGTTTCCGTACCGGACGCGATCTTGAAAAGAATGAACGAGGCCGCAACGCCGGAAGCGGCTCGCGCGGAAGGCGTGGCGATTGCGCGCGAGATGCTGAAGGCAGTCCGCGACCGGGTACAGGGAGCACAGATCAGCGCGCCTCAGGGGCGGTACACCTCAGCCGTAGATGTGCTCGAAGCTCTGGGAGCCCTCTCCGCCCGCGCGGTCAAGATCGACAAGCCGGAGGCATAGGGAACCACCCCGCCCCCGGCTGAGTTCGGTTGCTGGCCCGGTTGCAGTACCTGCGAATCACGCCCGCGAACGTTTACGCGGCCTTCTTGATCACTGCCTTGTTCAGGTTCCGGTAGCGAGTGACCCGGCGGGCCCGCGGATTTTTCAGGCTTTCTTTGATCTTCATGCGTTTCTGCGCTAAGGCGTCCGCCGTGAAGGTGTCGTTCTCGCCGGTGGCCGGATTGAAGAAACCCACGTAGCCTCCGGGATTCACTCCAAACGACTCCAGCAATTTGCCGTTGTGACGGCTGCCGAGGAAATCATTGCGGCTACCGTCTTCCGAGTCCACGGTGAAGTACAGAGGCAGCACAAAGTTGGAGACGGCCACACCATCGATCTCGTAGCTCTCCGCCTGTACTGCGTCACACATCTCGTACCAGAAGTAAACCGCCTGCCTCGGGTCGTTGGGATTAGGGCCTGCGGCCAGAACGTTTACTTCCGCGTCACCGATCAGCTCCAGCGCCTCATGCGAAAGCGTAACCGACCACGGCTCCCCGACCTTCTTGGCAATATCCGTGAACACGAAGCCGTAGGGCAAGCCCTTGTTGTTGCGGTCGTGGTAGCCAATGGCATTCGGGACGTCGGCAGCCTTGTCCCAGAGATAGATGATGGCATCCCCACGCAGCTCCTGCGGAGCTTGACGGTCCTCGGTGTTCCCGTGCCCTTCCAGTCGCAGAGTGGCGCCCATCGACCAGTAAGGCTCGAAATCCTGAGCGATTTGGCGATTGATGGCGCGAATCACTCGCTGCACTTCCTCATCCTGCAAGCTGTCCGTGAAATTGACGATTGAAATTATCATTGATGCCTCCGTGGACGTAACTCGTCGTCCCATCTGGTTTGCGGTGGTAGTGGCGACCCCACACAGGGCCGGTTGATCGCACTTCTACCGGGGTTTGCTTGGGGAATTTTCGCTTCCGGGAGTGGGCACTTCCTCCCCTCGGTGGGAACTGCACTTCGGAGAAGCGACGCGGGAAATTGTCTTACGCCGGAATTCGGCAGTCAAGCAGGAAGATGACTCTTTTTTCCAAAACGGGAATAGCTTCCAAAGATTTTCCCTGGACACCACCCGGCCCGAAGTGGACTAAAATGAAAATGGGAGCTAACCCTTTTGGCAAAGTTTGAAGAATGCCTCGATCGTCTCGAGAAGATCGTTCAGGAACTGGAGAAAGGGGAGGTCCCTCTGGAAAAGTCGCTTACGCTCTTTGAAGAAGGCATGCAGCTTTCCGCAACCTGCCGGAAGCAACTGGAGGACGCCGAAGGCAAAGTAGAGATTCTGTTAAAGCAGAATGGAAAGCTCCAAACGGTACCGTTCGAGCCCCCGGCCGAGAAGGCGTCACGCAAGTAACGCCGTTCGTGCTCGGAGTATTAACGCCTGTGGTAGCAGTCGTGCTGTCGCAGCCAAGGCCACCGCTCAGGCGGTGAAGCGAGGGGGATGTATGGAGCCACTGAATGTAGTCCTCTATCAGAATGACGCTGAAACCGCTCAGATGTTGGCGGCCAGCCTTTCCCAGCACTTTCCTTCCATTACTCTGGCTCGCAGTTGCGAAGAAATCCGCCCGGCCATTGCCCGCTATCGCGCCCAGGTACTGGTACTGGACGTGGAAACATCGGGCTCCAGCGAACTGGCGCGTTTACACCATGAATTCCCCGGTCTTTGCATCGTCTGTACTCACCGGCTGGCAGACGAAGAGCTCTGGGCCGAGGCACTCAACCTGGGTGCGGCGGACATGTGCGTGCCCTGGAACGCCGATGACGTCGTGCGTTCGGTGATGCGCGAAAGGGCGCACCGTGCAGCGGCCTGATCGCAGACCTGGTCTCATAAGCGGGACGCCCGCGGGCGTCCCTTTCGTTTCCATGCAGCCTGCTTGCTATACTGCGATGCCATGCTGAAACAGGTTCTGGAGCAGGGGCGTGACGCGGCAGACCGCGCGCTGGAACGGTTGTTGCCCCCGGCCACTCAGCATCCCACCTCCATTCATCAGGCCATGCGGCACAGCGTCTTCGCGGGTGGAAAGCGCCTGCGGCCGATCTTGTGCATGGAGGCGGGACGCATGGTTGCAGAACAATTGCCCGCTGGCATCGAAGACGTCGGCGCCGCGCTTGAGATGCTCCACACTTATTCCCTGATCCACGACGATCTGCCCGCTCTTGATAACGACGACTTGCGCCGGGGACGCCCGACCTGTCACAAGGCCTTCGGCGAAGCGATCGCGATCCTTGCTGGCGACGCTCTCCAGACCCAGGCTTACGAAGTGCTCGCCCAGTTGCGCTGCCCCGCGGAAGCGCGCGTCTCGATCATTCGCGAAATTGCGCACGCGACCGGAACCATTGACGGCATGATTGGCGGCCAGGTCGTCGATCTCGAAGCCGAACACAAGAAGCCCGACCTGCCGACGCTCGAATACATCCACCGCTCCAAGACCGCCGCCCTGATCACCGCCAGCGTGGTCAGCGGAGGGATGTACGCCGGAGCCAATGCCGAACAAGTCGCAAGGCTGCGCGCATTCGGTCAAGGCGTAGGGCTGGCGTTTCAGATCGTGGACGACGTGCTCGACGTCACCCAAACCTCCGAACAGCTCGGGAAAACCGCAGGCAAGGATACGGCGGCAGAAAAAACCACTTACCCGGCCTTGTTTGGGATTGACGAGTCGCTGCGCAAAGCCGACGCCTTGGTGGACCAGGCCTGCGCTAAGTTAGACACTTTCGGCACGCGCGCGGACACTCTCAAAGCGCTGGCCCGGTTCCTGGTAGAGCGGAAGAAATAGTTGTGCGCCACCTTCGTGCTTGATGGGGACACCCGGCACGCGTACAGTAGAGTCGCTCTCGCGGTCTCCCACCTTCTTATTCCTCACCAGCAACTTGCGCGTAATAGCTGTAGTGTCTGTGCAACTAAAGGCGGTTGGCGGATGGGCACCCCCATATATGGTGTTTTATCTCTTGACCCATCCCTGCATTCGCCGTTACAGTTGGTCAAAAGCCGTGATACCTGCCCCCGTATGGGGATGGCATCGTACTGTGCAGCTAGGGGAGGAACCTCGGTAGTTAATACTGTGGTTCCGCACAGTTCAGCGGCACACCAGCCAACGACGTTGCCAGCAGACCGAACGTGTCCGCGCACAAAGGAGTGAGCTTTGCTCAAACTCAAGAAGCTGCAAATCCTGGGATTCAAATCGTTCTGTGATCGCACCGAGCTGAAATTTCACGGCGAGGGCATTGCCGCCATCATCGGCCCCAACGGCTGCGGAAAGTCGAATATTGCAGACGCCATTTCCTGGGTGCTGGGCGAGCAGTCGGCCAAATCGTTGCGCGGCTCGCGCATGGAAGACGTGATCTTCTCCGGCACGCGCGACCGCAACCCCACCGGCATGGCAGAAGTGTCCCTGAGTCTGATCGATCCCGAGATCTACTCCGGCGCCGATGCGAGTGAGCCCACCCAGATTGATATCCAGAACGATATCCCCACCGGCGATGAAGATTGGGACGAAGCCGAGCTTCGCGCCAAAGCGACCGTGGAAACTGAGCAGGCGGTCGAAGACTCCCAGCCCGGAAGAACTGAGGAAGGGGAAGGCGCTGCGCCTCCGCCTGTCGAAGCCAGCGAAAGTGCCCTGGCTGGACCGCAAGTCGTATTGAAAATTCGCCGGCGCAAGTTCAACCCGCAGCAGTCCCATGCGGGAGAGATTGTGGTCACGCGCCGCCTGTTCCGTTCCGGCGACAGCGAATACCTGCTGAATGGAAAGCTGTGCCGGTTGCGCGACATCCAGGAACTGTTCATGGGCACGGGTCTTGGCCCCGAGTCCTACGCGCTCATCGAGCAGGGACGCATCGGGCAGATTCTAAGCAGCCGTCCCACCGACCGCCGGGCCGTCATCGAAGAAGCCGCCGGGATCACGAAATTCAAGACCAAGAAGCGCCTCGCCGAAGCGCGGCTGGAAGAGGCGAAGCTGAATCTGAACCGCGTGAACGATATTTTCGAAGAAGTCACGCGCCAGATGAACTCGCTCAAGCGCCAGGCGAGCAAAGCCGAGCGCTATGCCCGCTTGCGGTACGAGATGCGCGCCAAGCTCCGCGTCGTGCTGGCCAGCAAGTTCACGCAGATGGATCAGGAAGGTTTGTCTCTCGACACCCAAATCAACAAACTGGGCGAGGAAATCCGCCACCAGACTGAGGGTGTGCAGCAACTTGAGACCGAGCACTCCGAGCGCACGCAGCGCGGATATTCCATCGAGACCGAACTGCGGCAGAACCGTGAACGCCTCAACCAGATCGCAATCGAAGTCGACCGTGCCCACGCGCGCCGCCGTACCAACGAAGAGCGCTGCGGCGAATTGACGGTTCGCACAGCTTCTTCCGAAGCGGAAATGGCCCAGGCGAAGAATCGGCTGATGGCGCTCGAGGAAGAGCGCGACGGCCACCAGCAAGTATTGGACTCGGCGACTGCTGATCTGGCCGCGGCTCAACAAGAACTGACTCTGAGCCAGCAGGAAACAGCCGACGCGGCCGCAGCTCTCGCCGCCCTGGAACTAGAGCAGGAATCCTCTCGCGCGGCCATTCTCGAGGCGGTTGGCGCGGCCTCCAATCTTCGCAACCAGTTGACGCAGTCGCAGGAGCGGCTGGCGGGGATGGACCGCGAAGAGCAGCGCCTGCGCGCCGAAATCGCGATTACGGCAGCCCAATCGGAGGCCTTCGGCGGCCAGCGCGGACAACTCGAACTGGAATTCGGAACCGTCTCGCAGCGGGTGAACGGCTTGGCGGGTGAGATCACAGATCTGCGCCAGACGATTGAAAGCAAGCGGCAGGAAGAAACCGAAACGAAGAGATATCTCGATTCCTTGCGCTCGGAGTACGCTTCCGCGCTGGGCAAAAAGGGATCGTTAGAAGCCGTCATCGCCGAGCACGGATATTCCACCGAATCGGTGCGCCGCCTGTTTCAATCGGGCGCATTGCAGGGCGGGCACGCTCCCGCCGGTGTTCTCGCCGACTTCCTCGAAGTTGATCCCCGCTACGAGCAGGTGGTGGAAGACTTTCTGCGCGATGAGCTGAATTACGTCGTGGTGAAGTCGTGGGACGCTGCCGACGAAGGCCTGCGCCTGCTCCGTTCCGACGTAGACGGCCGGGCGACTTTCCTCGTTCATCCGGAAGATTCCCAGGCAAAGTTTTCCTTCGTGGTGGACGAGAGTTTACGCCACATTCCCTCGAACGCCTCCGTCGTCCCGTTGAAGAATTCGATTCGAGTGCTGAACGGATTCGGGAAATCGTTGGAAATGATCCTGCCGAAGCTGGGCAATGGCTTCATCGTCCCCGATCCTGCGCTGGCTCGCGAACTCGCTCTCAGCAATCCGGACGCGTTTTTCCTGTCCCAGTCGGGCGAGTGCTTCCACAACGTGACCGTTACTGGCGGCAAGCAGCGGAGCGAAGGCCCGCTCTCGATGAAGCGCGACCTGCGCGACGTGTTGCGTCTGCTCGAAGAACTGGAACGCGCGCTCCGCGAGAAGGAACTGCGGGCACTCTCGCTGGGACGCGAAATCAAGGATCTCACTTCCCTGCTCGACCGGCTGGAGGACGAGAAGCGCGAAGCCGAAAAGCTGGCGATGACGTCCGGCCACATGCTGTCTCAGCTGAACACAGAGCTGGGGCGGGTACGCGAGCGCCTGGATGTAAGCGAGCGCGAACTGCGCCGGCTTGCAGGTGAACGCCAGGAGCAGGAGAGCATGGTCGCATCTCGGCAGGCGGAACTGGCTGCGATCGAAGAAAAGCGCGCACAATTCGAGCTACAGACTGCCGACGGGCAGGAGCGCCTGGCCAGTTTGCGGACCCGGCGTGATGCCGCCGCCGAGGCCGCTTCGCAGCGCGCCTCCCGCTTCGCTGCCCTCGAAGAGCGCCATCGTTCTGCGGCCACGCTGCTCGAGCGGATCGAAACACTCGTCAGCGAAATGCGGGAACGCGCCCACACACTGCAAGCCCAGATGGAAGCCGCGGTCGCGGAGATCGCGCAGCGCCAGAGCGAGAATCAGCAACTGGCTGAACAACTGGTGGAGTTCGAATCGGAACGCAATGCCGGCGAAGCGCGCGACGGCCTGTTGCAATTCGAATCGGAGCAGGTGCGCGCACGCCTCTCCGAAATCGACGAGCTTCTTCGCGGCACACGCCAGCAGCTCGATCAGGCTCGTGATCGCCGGGGAGAGCTCGCGGCGACCGCCGCCAAGCTACAGTCCGACTTGCAGCATCTGGCCGATACCTGCCTCAACGAACTCGGTATCGAGCGCCCCGTGCTGATGGCCGATACCACGATTTCGCTGGCCACCGGCGAAGAACTCGCGGTCGAAGATCAGGCCCACCGCGAGATGCGGGTGCGTCTCGATGCCATGGGCCCGGTCAATATGATGGCGCTCGAAGAATACAAAGAGACCGCAGAGCGTCACCAGTTCCTGGAAACGCAGCGCAAAGACCTGCTCGATTCCATCGAGAACACGACCGCCACCATCCGCGAGATTGACCAGGTTTCGCGGCAGAAGTTCGAAGAGGCCTTCAGCAAGATCAACGAAAACTTCGGGGCGACCTTCCGCAAGCTGTTCGGCGGCGGACACGCCTTCATGCGGCTTACCGACGAGGAAAACAGCGCCGAGAGCGGCATTGACGTGGTGGCCTCGCCTCCCGGCAAGAAGCTACAGAACGTGCTGCTGCTCTCCGGCGGCGAAAAAGCGCTGACTGCGCTGTCGCTGCTGGTGGGCATCTTCCAATATCAGCCGAGCCCGTTCTGCATTCTCGACGAAGTCGACGCGCCGCTCGACGAGGCCAACATCGGACGCTTCACCGACCTGGTGAAGGAAATGGCCGTGAAGACACAATTCGTGCTCATCACCCACAGCAGGAAAACCATGAGCATTGCGCCGGTGATGTACGGCGTCACCATGCAGGAGCCGGGCGTATCGAAACTGGTCTCGGTGCGGTTTGGGGCGGCGTAAAAAAGTCCACAACCAAGACAGGAACTGGATATGGGTGAATCTTCTGACCTGACACGACGCGTGGATCCCTTGAACGAATGGCAGATCGAAGAAATCCGGAAGGGGATCGACGAGATTGATCGTGGTGAGTTCGCCAGTGATAAGGAAGTGCAGCAGTCGCTGAAGCGCTGGAAACTTCATGTGCGTTCAATGAACGCCTAACACGTGCCCAGTTTGCGCTCGGACCATTTATCCTCTGCCGTCCTCAGTTTTTCCACACCATCATCACGCCGAAACCCTTGCGGAATAAGGCTTCTCACAGGTCCTGTGGACTGTCAACCTTTTTCGCTTCGGCGCCGCTCGAAGCTGCTTCCCAGCCTCCCACAGAAAGCGTTGACAAATTTTTCTCGCCAGTTAGAATACGCGGAGTTTTTTGCCACTAGAATTAATCATGAGCCCCGAACTCCTCGACTCCGTCCTTCTTCAAACTGACTACCCGGAACTAGAGTTGCACGCCAGCGGTAAGGTTCGCGATGTGTACCGCCTCGACAATGACCACTTGCTCTTCGTCGCTACCGACCGCATTTCCGCATTCGACTACGTCCTGGCCACTGGCATTCCGCACAAGGGCCGGGTGCTGACGCAAATCTCTTTGTTCTGGTTCGACTTTCTCAAAGACGTCGTGCCCAACCACGTCGTCACCGCCGACGTGGATCGCTATCCGGCCACCGTTCGCCAGCATGCTGACGAACTTCGAGGCCGTTCCATGATGGTGATGCGCGCGGAAATGTTCCCCGTCGAATGCGTGGTGCGCGGCTACCTCTCCGGTTCGGGATGGAAGGAATACGAGGCGAGTGGCACAGTCTGCGGCATCCAGCTGCCGGCAGGGTTGAAAGAGTCCGACGCACTGCCGGAACCGATCTTCACGCCCGCCACCAAAGCCACCACCGGCCACGACATTAATATCTCGTTTGAAGAGATGTGCAAGCTGGTCGATCCCGGACTAAGCCGGCAACTTCGCGACATCAGCCTGAAGATCTACAAGAAAGCCGCTGACTACGCGCGGCAGCGCGGTATTATCGTCGCCGATACCAAGTTTGAATTTGGTCTAACCGGCCAGGGAATCACCCTGGCGGATGAAGTTCTCACCCCGGATTCTTCGCGCTTCTGGCCGGCCGACAAGTACCAACCGGGCAAGGCGCAGGAGTCCTACGACAAGCAGTATGTAAGGAACTACCTCGAAGAAATCCGCTGGAACAAGCTACCGCCCGCGCCTGCCCTCCCCCAAGAGGTTGCGCGGCGAACCAGCGAGAAGTATCTCGAGGCGTATCGGCAACTGACGGGACGCGAGTTGGTGATTTAGCCACCGCGCGCTCGGAGCCTTGAGCATGGGCGTTGCGGACTGGATCATCCTGGCATTTCTGCTGTTCTCGGTGGCCATGGCCGCCTGGGAAGGCTTCTTTCACGAAGCCTTTGGACTGGCGGGCTTGGTCGTGGGATATCTGCTGGCCGCGTGGCAGTATCGGCGGCTGGCGGACTGGTTTGAGCCCATTTTGAAGCAGCCGTGGTTGGGCGAGATCAGCGCGTTTCTCATCATTTTTTTTGTTGTGATGATCGTGGCTTGGCTGGCCGGACGGCTGGCACGCTGGGTGATGAAAGAAGTGGGCCTGACTGCGATTGACCGGACTCTCGGTGGGCTGCTGGGGCTTTTGAAGGGCAGTCTGGTAGTGGCGATTGTGTTGGTGGCCATGGCTGCCTTCGCGCCCGCCGCGAGGGGGCTGCCGGGATCGCAGTTGGCGCCGTATTTTCTGGTCGCGGGAAGGGCTGCCATCTGGCTGGCGCCGTCAGAATTGCGCCACCGGTTCGATGAGGGGCTGGAGTATTTGCGGAAGGCGCAAGCCGCGACTCAGCCGCCGGCCGCTCCGGCCAAATAGAGTTCGCGGGTAGCTGTTCAAGATTTGAGAGTTGCGGAAACGAGAGGACGCCGTGAAAGATCAACTGGAAGCGCTCATTTTTCAAATGTATCGCAGCAATATTCTCTATTCGGAGGCGGTCCGCGAATTCAAGAAGCGGTTTATCGTCACCGTGCTCGAAGAGAACCGAGGCAACCAGTGCAAGGCGGCGCGGGAGTTGGGCATGCACCGCAACACGCTCAGCCGCACCATGCAGGAACTGAAGATTGACGTGCGGCCGTTGCGCGAGGGCGCGAAGCGTCCGCCGCGCAGCGCTCGGCCCGCTGGCCTGGAGCGGAAAGTGGCTCGTTAACCCATCGGAGCCCGTTGGCAACAAGAAGAAGGCGGTCCCAAACGGGACCGCCTTTTTGTTTTCTGTTCTCGACCGAGCGGTTAGTGTTTGGCCACGGGCTTCTTGCGGACGGGCGGCTTCTTGGCCGGAGCCGCCTTGACCAGCAGCGCCCCTTCTTTCATCGTCATCACGAACGGCTTGGCCACATAGGAGACCGGCGTGCCCTCAAATTGAAGATCGGCGTCCACCTTCGGCATCTGACGGGCGGGGATGGCGGCGGTCATGGTCAAATCGATGTCCGCACGCTTGGCATCAATATCATCCTGGCTGCCCGCCAGTTTCAGGCTGCTCGGCGAATCGATGCTGAGCACACGCGCCACCATTTGCAGCGGTTTTCCCTTCAATACGCTCCACACCTTGTCAGCGTCTTCCGGTTTGCCTTCGGAGAGGATCAGTTGCCACTCCGCAAAGCTCATCTCCTGCACCTTCTTGGTTTTCACCAAGTCAGCGGCTTGGTCGGCCGGTGTCGGAGGCACGTACTGCGTGATGGTGAAACCGGCCGACGGCAGCGTCGTGGTGGCGGTTTGCGCCAGCAATTCGTTCCAGCCGTCGTCGGCGCCGTGGTACTTGACGTACTTGCTCTTTCCAAACTTGGTGATCTGATCCTTGCCGGCGCCTTGGGCAAGGTTGGCGGCCCGTGCGATGAAGAACAGGCCCTCCACCGGTTTCTCTGTCGGCCCGGGTGTCAGATAGGCCAGCGCCAGCGGATAAACGTCACGCAGGTTGGTGGGATCGCCTTCAACGGACGCCCGCAGGTACTGCTGGGCCTTCGCGTAGTCCTTGTTCTGCAAGGCGTTCATGCCGGCGCCACCATTAAAAATACCGGCGATCTGCGCCTTGAATTTCTGGAAGTCGGGATCGGACATGCCGTCGGGCTTGGTCGCGGTTTGCAGGCACTGCAAACCCTTGTCCCCGTACTGGCCGGCGTCAGCCAGGTTCTGTTGCGGAGCCTGCCCGCCCTCGGCCATGGCGCGCTTGGCAAAGTCCACCAGCGCCAGCGCTTTCAGATTGCACGCGTTGGCCTGCATCACCTTCTGCGCAGTCTCGACCACTTTGGCCTGATTGCCAGTCTGCTGGTAGGCGCTCATCAGTTGTTCCAGCGCTTCTTCCTTCATCACGCTGTTGGGATACTGCGTGACAAAGGCCTCGAAGCCGCTGATCTTGGCTGCGGGATCCTGCTGCCCGAGCGCGCCCATATAGGCGTTATACTCGGCGGGGTCTTTGATCTCTTTCTTCTGCTGCGGCGCCGCGGGCGGCGCTGGGTTCTGCGGCGGCTGGGCCGGAGCGGAAGCGGTTTGGGCGACGGCGGTAACAGCGGCTACCAGCAACATCGCGAGCAAAATCTTCTTCATTCCTGTGGCTCCTTAACTCTTCGGGGAAGCTGGAATTGACATCCTGCCCGGCGCACTCGAGCTTCGTGCCGGGCTTCATCTTGGACAAAAACCAAGAGAAGATCCCGCGAATCCTGGGCCGCTTGTAAAATGTAGGGCGGCCTACGATTAAACCGGTGAGCGGATTATAAGGATGTCATCCTGCTAAGGCAAGCCGTTTGCTGACCTTAGCTCTCCCTAGGTGCTTCGATGCGCAAACCGGCAGAGCGGGATGGACTCGTCCGCGCCCTCCGCCTACCCTAAAGCGCTACCCTCTACCCCAAAGGAGCCATCCGTATGAAAGATGCATCAAACCCCGCCTTGGCCGGGCAAGTCGCGGTCATCACCGGGGCCGGACGCGGCATTGGCGCCGCCATCGCCACCACTCTCGCAGGCTTGGGCGCGCACGTTGTTCTGTGCGGACGCACTCGCCAAGCGCTCGAAGCCACATCGGCAGCGATTCTCCAGCGGAGCGGGCAGAGCACCGTCATGGAATGCGATGTCGCCGATCTGCGCTCGGTGGAATTGGTGGCCGAGCGCGTCGAGCGCACCTTGGGCAGGCTCGACATTCTCGTCAATAACGCCGGGATCGGCGGCGGCTCCGGGCCGCTGCATCAACTCTCGTCCGACGTCTGGGACAATGTGATGAACACCAACCTGCGCGGCGTCTACTACTGCATCCGCAGCTTTGCGCCGCTCATGATCCGCGCCCGCACCGGCCATATCGTCAACATCTCGTCGCTCGCCGGCAAGAACGCGCTGCCGAATGGAGCTGCATATTCTGCATCCAAGTGGGGACTCAATGGATTGACCTACTCCGTTGCCGAGGAATTGCGTGTGCACAACATTCGCGTTTCCGTCATCTGCCCGGGATCGGTGCATACGGAGTTCAGTCCACACGCTGGAAAGAGCGCCGAGAAGATGCTGCACCCCGGCGACGTCGCTCACGCCGTCGCGATGATCGTGACTCAGGGGCCGCAATCGTTTGCCAGCGAGATCCTGCTGCGGCCGACGCAGAAACCCTGACGATCAGATTATTTCTTGAAAAGGTTTTCGAACGCCTGCCGCGCGTCGTTGGGGCGAGCCATGCCTTTGCTGGACGTTTCTTTCTCGAGCGAAACGCGCATGGAATAAAACGAGCAGTCGTTGCCCTTGTCTTTGGGCGAGATCCGCTCCGGAATTGGCTGATTGCATTCGAAGCGGCTCGACGGATCGAAGTGTTCGCACTGCTTGCAGGCGTGCAGTTCGAATCCACATTTCGGACACTGCCCGACCGGCTCCGTAATCGACTGCAACAGCGTCCCGCACTCGGCACAGCGGGAAACGGTCCGCGTCCCCGGCATGTTCAGCGGCCGCGGACCAAAAGTGTTGTCATTCCGCGAAGCGGCCGGCTTCTCCAGCTTTTTCTGCGGTTCGCGGCCTGAGTCCTGGTATCCGCGCTGCCGGTACTTGCGGTCCGACAAGGGGAGCCTCCTAAAAACGCCTCATTCTCCGCCTTTCGGCCGCCGGGCACAAGAGTCTCTTCGTGGGCTGCTGGTTCCTGAGGCGCATCTTGACCTCAGCGGCTAAAAGCCGATCCTAAATACAGCCGGCTATCGCAGCGCTGAGGTGTTGCCACTCAAACGGCAAGATCGAGTTTTGCAGCTAGACTAGCGCAGCGCCGCGGTTGCGCAATGTTGATCGAAGGCAGCCTTGAGATCGGCGGCAATGGCGGGCGCTTCGCGGGTTTCGATCTGGCTGCGCTGCATCATGTAAACGAGCTTGCCGTCACGAAGAATGCCAATCGAGGGCGAAGAAGGCGGGTAGCCGGTGAAATACGAGCGCGCGCGTTCGGTCGCTTCCCTGTCCTGGCCGGCGAACACTGAAACCACTTTGGCGGGTTTGGCCGCGTGCTGAAGGGCGAGACGCACAGCGGGACGCATGCGTCCGGCAGCGCATCCGCAAGTCGAGTTGACCACGACCATGGTGGTGCCGGGGTGTTGTACGGCCTCGTCTACGTCGGCTGCGGTGCGAAGCTCTTCAATCCCCAGACGCGTCAGTTCTTCCCGCATCGGAACCACCATAATTTCCGGATACATTGAGTCTCCTCTTCTCTTTCTCTGCGATTCGGTAACTTCATTCTAATATGCCTGCTCATGCAGACATGAGATGCTCGGAGCCATATAGAGTGAAATCCCCGTTATGACGATTCAGGAAAACGTCCCTCTCGCGCCGCTGACCACCATGCAGGTGGGAGGACCAGCACGGTATCTGGCGGACGCGGCGAGCGAAGACGACGTTCGGGAGGCGGTGGACTTTGCGCGCGCGAAGGAGTTGCCGCTGTTTGTGATGGGGGGCGGGAGCAACTTGTTAGTTGCGGATTCGGGCTGGCCAGGACTGGTATTGAAGGTTGCAATCAGCGGAGTGACAAAGCAAGAAGACGGCGGCGCCGCAGTTTTCGATGCGGGCGCGGGAGTGGATTGGGATGCGTTCGTCGCGCAAGCGGTCGCCAACCATTGCGCAGGAGTGGAGTGCTTGAGCGGAATCCCGGGCAGCGTCGGCGGCACGCCGGTGCAGAACGTGGGCGCTTACGGACAGGAAGTCTCGGAGACGATCGAATCGGTTCGCGCGCTCGACCTGAGGGAAGGCCAGATGGTCGTTCTCCCGGAGGAGGCTTGCGGCTTCCGTTATCGCACCAGCATCTTCAACGGCGCGGAGCGCGGACGATACATCATTCTGCGCGTAACCTACCGGCTGACGCCGGGTGGCACTCCCAGCCTGAAGTATGCGGACCTGCAAAAACATTTCGCAGCCTCGGGCAGCCCACCGTCGCTGGCCGAGGTGCGGGCGGCGGTGCGGCAGATTCGGCAAAGCAAAGGCATGCTGATCGTGCCGGGCGACGCAGACTGCCGCAGCGCCGGTTCGTTTTTCAAGAATCCCGTGCTGAGCGGGGAGCAGTTTCGCGATCTGGCCACACGCGCTGAGTCGAAGGATTTGAAGATCCCGAGCTATCCGGCTCTGGACGCGCAACGCAAAGTGTCGGCAGCGTGGCTGGTGGAGCATTCCGGATTCGCGAAGGGATTCACGCTGGGCGCGGCAGGAATTTCACGCAAGCACGCGCTGGCCTTGATCAACACCGGGAGCGCCCGCGCGGCGGATCTTGTGCGTCTGAAGGAAAAGATTCAGCAGGGAGTCGAGGAGGCGTGGGGGATTCTACTGGAGCCGGAACCGGTGTTCCTAGGGTTCTGAAATCTCATTGCGCCGCAAGCTGGGCGTCACTCGGTGACTTTCTGAAACGGGTGCTCAAAGCTCAGGTAGAGGAACACTCCCTTCTCTCCCCAACTCGGCCCGACACCGACGGGTACGGCTACACCGGGGACAATCTGAAGCCCGTTCTTGAAATTGTGGGCCCAGCGGACACCGGGGTTCAGGAGGAGCGAGTTCTCCCAGGTCGTCTTATTCCGGGCCACCACCGCCTGCGAACTGGCGAAGACCGTTTCCAGCATGAAGTTCAGACGTGGCCGAGCCAGCCAGATGAAGCTTTGCCCGAAGTTGTATGCCGCGGTTGAGGCGTGATTGCCGGCGGCATCCTGGGCGCTGGGGACGAAGGTCGCTCCCGCGTTCCAGTGCGTCACCAGCTTGCGATTGACGACGACGCTAAGCGGGAGGCTGGTCTGCACTCCGGTCCCACCGAAGCCTCGGCTCGAACGCGAGTCGCCGGTCGGAAGAATTAGAGACACGCGGGGCGCGAGCGCAACACGAGAGCCGCCATTCCCCACGAGTTGGTAGCGATAGTTCAGGAGCGCATCACCGAACCCAGCGCCGCTCGAGGAGTCTCCTGGGCGTACGACCACCAATGTGTAACTGAACTGGTGGCGTTCATCTCCAGGCACGGGCCACTCCTGCGTGAACGTATAGAACCAGTCGCGGCTGTCCGCAAAATAAGTGAAAGTGCTGATGTGCTGGACTACGCCCTTTTCCTGGTTGTATGCCTCTTCGACCAGGAAGCTGTTGTCCTGGATCGACTTGGGTTCTTTCTGAGCCTGGGCGGGTAGGAATCTGGCGATGGCAAGAACAATGAGTGCTGATAAGAGTTTCCGGAGCATGGTTGTTCGAGATTGATTTTACAGGCCCCGGACGGGGGCGGGACGCAAGGGTGCCGGCGCTACACGTGATCCGCCAAGCGCCGTGCTTCCTGAAAAATCTTCACGAACATTTGGCGAGTGAGCTTGCCGGTGTTCGTGTTTTGATTCGAGGGGTGGTAAGAGGCCAGCAGGATCTCGCCGTTTGGCATCTGGTAGCGGGCAGCGTGCCGAAAAACATACAGTGCCTTGGTGGAGATCACACTACGGCGTTTCAGGTAATTCAAGTACGCTTCGAACCCGATCTTTCCCAGCGCTACGACCACTTTCAGCTTTTTCAATCCATCCAATTCACGGTCGAGGAAGGGCGCACAGTTTGCTAACTCCTGTGGCAGCGGCTTGTTGTCAGGCGGCGCACAGCGAGCGGCGGCCGTGATGTAGAGGTCGGTGAGTATCAGACCATCATTGCGATCGGTGGCCGTCGCCTGATTGGCAAATCCGGTTTCGTACAACACGGGATACATGAAGTTTCCGGAAGAATCGCCTGTAAACGGGCGGCCGGTGCGGTTCGAGCCGTGGGCTCCGGGAGCGAGGCCGAGAACCAGTACGCGGGCATTCGCGTCGCCGAAGCCGGGCACGGGCTTTCCCCAGTAGTCCCAGTCGCGATAGGCGCGGCGTTTTTCCTGGGCAATCTTTTCCCGATAGACAACCAGACGCGGACAGCGAGTACAGGCCACGACTTCGCCGTTCAGAACCTTGAGCCACTGGGGAGGGGGCATTCGTTCCATTGTAGTGAAAGCCGAGCGCTCTTCAGGACCGATTCCTGAAATTTGCTCCCGTCTGAGCGGCAGTCCCGGAGCCAAGGTCATTACTTTGGTGGGTAATGCCGAGCCTTCTTGCGTTTGACGTTGCCTTTGGCGAGTCTTTACACTCAAGTTTAGGGATTAAGGCAATCGAACAGAGCGGCGAGTTCGATTCTGCCAATGATCTGCGGACCGTTTGAAAGGCGATTGTGAGCCCCACAGAAACCAAAGAGAGCACCACCAAGCGCGAGATTGAGGTCGAGGTTCCGGCGCAGGAAGTATCGCGCCAGACCGCGGCGCTGATTCAGAAATATCAGAAGGTGGCGCGCCTGCCCGGCTTTCGAACCGGCCATGTGCCGCCGTCGATCATCAAGCAGCGTTTTTCGGAAGAGATCAAGACCGACGTGGTCGAAGCTCTGATCCCGCGGTATTTCCGGCAGGAGACGGAGCGGCTGGGCATGCATCCGGTTTCGCAGCCGCGGGTGACGGATCTGCACCTGCACGATGGAGAACCGTTGCGCTTCAAGGCCGCGTTTGAGGTGCTGCCGGAAGTGACCGTGGAAGGCTACAAGGACCTGCGCGCCGACAAGCCCGAGATCACGGTCACTGATGCCGATGTGGAGCAGGCGATCGCCGATCTGCGGGAGCAGGCAGCCAGTTTCAATCCGGTCGAAGGCCGGGCGTTGGCCGAGGGCGATTTCGCCCAGGTCTCGCTCGACGGCACACCGAAATCCGAGGAAGGACAGCCCGTCCACATGGACGAGGTTCTGGTGGAAATCGGCGGCAAGAATACCATGCCCGAGTTCACCGAAAACCTGCGCAGTACGAACGTCGGCGACGAGCGCACCTTCGACGTGAAGTATCCGGAAGACTCGCAAGATCAGCGGCTGGCCGGCAAGACCCTCAGTTACACCGTGAAGGTCCAGGCCATCAAGCAGAAGAGCCTGCCCGAGCTGAACGAGGAATTCGCCAAGCGCTTGGGCGAGTTCACCAGTATGGACGACGTTCGGAAGCGGATTCGCGAGCAGATCGAGTCCGAGCGCACGCATCAGGCGGAGCACGAAGCCAAGGACAAGCTGGTTTCGGAACTGGTCCGGCGGAATGAATTCGAAGTCCCGGACGCGCTGATCGAGCGCCAGATTGACATCCGGCTGGAGCGCGGGCTGCGCGCGCTGGCGGCGCAAGGGCTGACGGCCGAACAGATGAAGAAGATGGATATTCAACGCTTGCGTGCGGGACAACGCGAGCAGGCCATTCAGGACTTGAAAGCTTCGTTGCTGCTCGAAAAGGTGGCCGACGAAGAGAAGGTTGAGGTCAGTGGCGACGAGTTAGATCGGGAAGTGGAAGCGCTGGCAAAACAAGCAAAACAGACAGCGGAAGCAGTGCGCGCACGTTTGACACGCGATGGTGGCCTCGATAGAATCCGGACAAGAATCCGCAACGAGAAAACCATCGATTTTCTGTATCGCCAGTCCGCCTGAGACGGACATTTCGATCCTCCCCTGAGACGAGACAAAAAGTTTTTCGGGGCGGGAGTGTGGAAGGTGAGCGTGAACGATCCACGAATGATGCTGGTACCCATGGTCATCGAGCAGACCGGGCGAGGCGAACGCGCCTACGACATCTACTCCCGGCTGCTGCGCGACAACATCATCTTCATAGGCACGCCGATTGACGACAACATCGCCAACCTGGTGATCGCGCAGATGCTGTTCCTGGCCCAGGAAGATCCGGAGAAGGACATTCAGCTTTATGTCAACTCGCCGGGCGGGTCGATCACATCGGGCATGGCGATTTACGACACCATGCAGTACGTGAAGAACGATGTGACTACCATTTGCATCGGGCAGGCGGCTTCGATGGCGGCGCTGCTGCTCGCGGCGGGCGAACCCAAGAAGCGGCTGGCGCTGCCGAACTCGCGCATCCTCATTCACCAGCCCTCGATGGGCGGGCTTTCCGGCCAGGCGACCGATATTGACATTCACGCGCGCGAAATCCTGCGCATGCGGGAGATTACTAATCAGTTACTGTCTAAGCACAGCGGGCAAAAGCTCGATAAGGTAGAGAAGGACGTAGAGCGCGACTTCATCATGAACGCGCAGCAGGCAAAAGAGTACGGAATCATAGACGATATCATCTACAAAACGAGATGAGGGTATGATCGGCTTTCTGTCCGGTCAGTTCCTCTGGGGTCCTGGCGTTGGGGGATCAGCCAGCCCCGGAGCGGTGGTGGGCTTAAGGAGTAGGGCCGAGTGAAAAACAAATCGGGTTCCGACGAGATTTTGCGATGTTCGTTCTGCCACAAATCGCAGGACGCAGTCGCCAAGCTGATCTCGTCTCCCAGCGACTATCCCCGGGCTTATATTTGCGATGAGTGCGTTGCCGTCTGTAATTCGATCCTCGAAGATGACCGGACCACGACCCCTCCTTCCTCCGTTCCCAACGAGCTTCCCAAACCGCTGGAAGTGAAGACGTTCTTGGACGAGTACGTCATCGGGCAAGAGCAGACCAAAAAGAAGCTGGCAGTCGCAGTCTACAACCACTACAAGCGCATTTACATGAATCGCCAGCGCACCAACGATGGCGTGGAACTGGCCAAGTCGAACATTTTGCTGATCGGACCGACGGGAACGGGCAAGACGCTGATGGCCCAAACGCTGGCGCGCATGCTCGACGTTCCCTTCGCGATTGTGGATGCGACCACACTCACCGAGGCGGGTTATGTCGGCGAAGACGTTGAGAACATTATTCTCAAGCTCCTGCAGTCGGCAGAAGGCGACGTGAGTCGAACGCAGACCGGAATCATCTATATAGACGAGATTGACAAGATCGGCCGCAAGGACGAAAACCCGTCTATCACCCGCGATGTTTCAGGCGAAGGCGTACAGCAGGCGCTGCTGAAGATTCTCGAAGGCACGATCGCCAACGTTCCGCCGCAGGGTGGCCGCAAGCATCCGCACCAGGAATTCACACCGGTGGACACGACCAACATCCTGTTCATCTGCGGCGGCGCGTTTGTGGGCCTGGAAAAGATGATCGGGCGGCGCATGGGAAGAAAGGCTCTGGGGTTCCGTTCGGGCGAGGAGTCCGATAAAGAACAGACGGCAGCCCCTTCCAAGCACAACTTTGAGCTGGTTTCTGATGTGCAGCCGGAAGATCTGATCAAGTTCGGGCTGATTCCCGAGTTTGTCGGACGCCTGCCAGTAGTCGGAGTTCTGCAGGACCTGGATGAGAACGCGTTGGTGGAAATCCTGACGCGGCCCAAGAACGCGATTGTGAAACAGTACCAGCGGTTGTTCGAGTTCGAGAATGTGCGGCTGAAGTTCAGCGAAGACGCCCTGCGGGCGATTGCCCGCCAGGCCATGGCCCGGAAAGTGGGGGCGCGCGGTCTGCGCATGATTCTGGAAGAACTCATGCTGGAACTGATGTATAGTCTGCCGAGCCAGAAGAAAGTCAAGGAATTCGAAATCACGCGGGAAATGGTTGAAAAGCGAGATATCTCGCTCGCGGTGATTGAGAAGGCAGCCAGCTAACGGAGACGGGAGACTGAGTTTGTCGAACCCAAAGGAAAAGTTCGAGAGCAAGAAACTGCCCATGATGCCGATCCGGGACGTGGTCATCTTCCCTTACATGATGACGCCGTTCGTGGTGGGCCGGGAGTCCAGCGTGCGCGCGCTGGAAGAGGCTCTGGCTGCCGACAAGAAGATTTTCCTGGCCACCCAGCACGATGCCAGTATTGACGAACCGAAGCCGGCGGACATTTTCCAGGTGGGCACGATCGTCAACATCGTGCAGAGCCTGAAGCTGCCGGACGGGAACATCAAGGTTCTGGTGGAAGGCATCGAGCGCGGCAGGATCCTCCAGATTATCGACACCGAGGGCTTCATGCAGGCCACGGTGCGGGTCGCCCGCTATGCCACCGAGACCAACGCACAGATTGAAGCGGGCATGCAGCGCGTCACGGCCCTGTTTGAACAATACGTAAAGCTCTGCCAGTCGCTGAATTACGAGACCATGATCGCGGCTGTCCGCATGGAGGATCCGGCCAAGCTGACGGACACGATCGCCGCCAACTTGCAGCTTTCGATCGAGGAAAAGCAGGCGTTGCTCGAGATTTTCGATCCCGCGGAGCGGCTGAGCCGCATCGGCGACGTGCTCGACGTGGAAATCGAAAAGCTCAACATGGACCGCACCATTCAGTCGCGCGTCAAGCGGCAGATGGAGAAGGCGCAGAAAGAGTACTACCTCAACGAGAAGATCAAGGCCATCCAGAAAGAGCTGGGCCGCGGCGAAAAGAGCGAATTCGACGAACTGAAGAAGAAGATCGAAGCCGCCGGCATGACGAAAGATGTGCGCGACAAAGCGCTCCAGGAACTCAAAAAGCTGGAAGCGATGCCGCCCATGTCCGCCGAGTCCACGGTCTCGCGAAACTATCTCGACTGGCTGTTGGCGGTGCCGTGGAAGAAGCGGTCGAAGGAAATCCGCAATATTTCGCGCGCCGAAAAAATTCTGAACGAAGATCATTATGGGCTGGAGAAAATCAAGGAGCGCATTCTTGAATTCCTCGCGGTCCGCCAACTGGTAAAGAATCCCAAAGGCTCGATCCTCTGCTTCGTAGGCCCTCCGGGTGTCGGTAAGACCTCGCTGGGAATGTCGATCGCCAAGGCCACCGGCCGCAAGTTTGTCCGGATGTCGCTGGGCGGCGTGCGCGATGAGGCCGAAATCCGCGGCCACCGCCGCACCTACATCGGCGCGCTCCCGGGACAGATCATCCAGATGATGAAGAAGGCCGGCACCAAGAACCCGGTCTTCATGCTCGACGAAGTGGAGAAGATGTCCATGGATTTCCGCGGCGATCCCTCCGCGGCGCTGCTCGAAGTGCTCGATCCCGAGCAGAACTTCATGTTCGTGGACCACTACCTCGACGTGGAGTACGA
>ORMF012023323.1_pt1 | contig 40173 bp, 34 predicted proteins | sample 1779871 | NCBI WGS metagenome assembly ORMF01 (sample SAMEA104232316, study PRJEB22302) | groundwater metagenome | biome: forest; feature: aquifer; material: groundwater | place: USA | collected 2011-08-07 | depth 5.4 m
CAAATTTTGTAACTTCTCTTTTTACAAATCCTTCAATATTTTCTAAAATTAGTTTAGATTTAGACTCTAATTTTACTTTCTTCATAGGATATACTTAGTATATCCCATATATAAACTTATCTTCGATGCTATATACTTACGTTTAGTTTAAACAAGACTTAATTACCACTTATTAGTTACAACAATAGAAAGATTTAAATACCTTATTTCCGCCATATTATCATGGAAACAAAGAGAAAAATTTTGGTATTGGCAAGGCATGGCATGACTCCTGAAGGAGCAAACAATTCTATTAGTTATGACGCTGTTATACCAGAATCAATAGAAAGATTAGCGCAAAGTGGTTATGAACATCTTTTCGATTTTGTGAATGGTCAAGGAATAACTTATCACCAAGCTTTCTTAACACATAGTGAAAAGAAAAGAACTCTATACACAGGAAAGGCCATACTTTCAGGAGCTTTTGATATAAAACCTAGGCCAACATCTCAGGAAGAGGCAGATAATATTAGCTTTGGGGAGTTGGAAATAGAAAAAGATGCTAGATTAGATTACGAAGATCTACAAATAAACAGAGATGCGGCAAAAAGGGATGGCGAATTAGTTTATTTAACTAATTGGATGGCCAATCCAGAATCTAACTCTTATGAAGGTCTTTCAATAACGCCCTTTAACGAGTTAGTTAGAAGTAGAAGATTTTGTTTAGCTAACGCAATAAATAGATTATCTTCAGAGAAAGATTTAGGGATATTGGTTACACACTGTGCAATAGCAGAACCCATTGCAATCTCGATTGTTAACTCAGCGAGAAAAAACCCTGTAAAAAGTTTTGAAGAAATTGGCGGATTGTTCGATAAAGAAGATTTTGCGACGCTCATTATAGATTACAATCAAAAGTCTGGATTAGTAGAAGCCAGATTTGTCAGAAAAGATAGAGAATACAAGGTAAACTTACAAAATTTAAGGGATTAAGAGCTAATAATTTTTATCTCGCCATTTTTAGTATCAACCTCAATTAAATCTCCATCTTTCAAAATTTTAGTAGCATTTTTTGTTCCAACAATACAGGGTATTTTCATTTCTCTGGAAATAATGGCTGCATGGGTGTTCATACCTCCATGATCGGTTACAATCGCAGATACTTTTTTAAAAACAGGAGTCATTTCAGGAGTTGTAACTTCTGCAACCAAGACAATCTTTTCTTTATAACTATTAACCTTGTCTAAAAAATCCCTAACTTGAGAACTTAAATTACCAAAATCTAACCTAAATATCACAACCTTACCTATTACATTTTCGCTTGAACGATATGCAACATCGCCTCTCAATATTTTTTCATTATTTTGTCTTTTATCGGAAGATCTAATCTCCCCTATTTTCTTAAATGCTTCTTTTCCAAAGAAGTAATAAACCTCTCCCCTGTAACCAAGAATAATAAAGGCTTTTTTTCTTTCATTAATTTCTTTTTCTGGAATTACTTTGCTATTATCTATAAGATCAACCAACTCTTTTTCTTTGTAAAAAAATAACTCTTTAGCGGAAACACCTAATACATCAGAGATAATTTTTAAAGCTCGCCACAAATAATTATTTTTAGAAAGAGCAGCCTTGTTTACTATTTCTCTAAGATTATTCTTTATTTGTTCTATTCTTTCATAATTTTTCAATACGGCTCTGTCTTCTCTAACCTTCTTCTCATTTTCACTTGAAGCGTCAAAATCAATTATTACATAACACCAGAACAACTTTTTCAGAACAATTATAAACTCTTTAAATACATTGAGACTTTTTTCTTTTTTGAGTTTACTGAAAGACAAATCTATCTCTTTCTCAGCAACTTTGGATTCTTCAACAAAGTTCGCAAATTTTTTATTATCTAAGCAAAGATTGATTATTCTCTCAAATGATTTTTTCAGAACATCTTTACCTACATAATGATCTATTTTTCTTCCGTCAACTATACTCATTAAATCTAAGTCTTTTGTTAAACTTCTCGCAATATCCAATAACAATAAACTAAAATCTCCAGAAGCCCGATAATTAAGGGTGTAAATTTGAAAATCTATTTCTTTTTTAGTCATTTTTTCTTTTCCAAAATCTTCACAATCCCTTTATCAGCATCTACTTCAACGATGTCGCCGTCTTTTAAAACTCTTGTGGCAATCTTGGTGGCAATAATGCACGGTTTGCCAAACTCCCTAGACATTATAGCTGCATGACAAAGCATGCCCCCTTCATCAGTAATAATTGCTGACGCTCTTTTCATTGCAGGCACATAATCTGGGCTTGTCATCGCACAAACCAATATTTCGCCTTCTTTTAAATTGTATGAATCTTTTGCAATCAAAGCAGTTCTTACGCTTCCTTTTGCGTAACCCGAACATGCTGATTGTCCTTTTAATTCAGTTATATTCTCATCAACCTTATTCAAATTTTTTTCAACCCACTCCGAGAGAGATTTTCCTTCCTCTCCGATTGCCATTTTTTGAATCCCATTTTCCATTAAAAAAAAGTATCCCTTTTCTCTCTCTTTTAATTGCAATTCTTCAAGATTCTTTTTTCCTTCTAATACTTGTACAATTTCATCAGAAGTTAGATGTATCCAATGTGAATAAGAAATTCCTAACCCCTTGGCTATTAATTTGAAAAAGGGCTGCAAATCAGCCAGAGTATGCAATGAAGTTTCTACGCTCCAAGTTAATACCCACCCAATCTTTTTAATATTTTCAATAGCAGCTAAAAGTTCTTTATCTTTTCCTATTATCTGTAAAATTTTTTTAGAAATCTTATCATTTTCGGTTTTTTTCTTTTCTTGCAAATAATATGTTTCAATTGATTTTTCATCCACCGCTTTTTTTATCTTTCCAATAAGTTCATTTAAACTAAGGGGTTCTGTTGGCAACAAAATGAATGTATTCATCCAAGAATATTTTTTAAGATATTCTTTTGCTTTCTCATTAAAAATTTTGTCAGCAGAAAAATTATTTTTTTTGATTACGATTTTAACTAAATCAAAGAAATCTTTTTGCTCTTCTTTAAAAGCCATCTCCTTGGTTGGAGACATTGAGATAAGAAAGGCGTTATTAAAATCAGTTATCTTTTCAATTTTGTTTTTATATTTTATTAAACCTTCCTTTACTTTATCTGAAAGTAAATTTTGTTCTACAGGGTAATAGGGTATCCAATACCAAGGAATAAGAGTTAGAAGAGATTCATCAAATTCTTTCCATAATTGAACCAATATTTTGTTAGATACTTCCGCTTTTATTTCCAGTAAAATACGTTTTGCGACCGCATCTAATTCGTTAACTCTTTCTATTGTTTTATCATAAAGATATTCTGAATAAGTATTATTACTATCAAGCGCTTTTTTTATAGCTTCCAAAGTTATTTTTTTCTGTGCAGTTTTAACATAACCCTTACTTGAAGTTGTAAAGAAATAATCGTAAGGTTCAACTGGCAAATTAATTTCTTTTACGTATTTTTTATAAAGAGCTCTGCACCAAAAATCTGCCATTAATATGGGTTGTGTGTTTCTTTGCTGAAATTCAAATTCCCATTCTTCTAAGTTGATATTTTCTTTAGAAAGGGTTGCTCCCTTACTTTCTCTTTTTAATATTTTAACTTTTCCCTTTTCTGCATCTACTTCCACAAGATCACCGTCTTTAAGAACATGTGTTGCTATCTTTGTTCCAATAACACAGGGTATTCCTAATTCCCTACTTACAATTGCCGCATGTGAAGTAATCCCTCCTTCATCTGTAATAACCCCAGATGCAATCTTCATAAGAGGTACAAATTCTGGTCTTGTCATAGGAGCAACCAAAATATCACCTTCTTTAAATGTTGAAAAACTCTGTTTGTTTATAACAATCCTTACTTTTCCGCGGGCAATCCCTCTAGAGGCAGCTTCTCCTCTGAGTACTTTTTCTTGATGTTTTTCCTTATTTTCTTCTAAAAGTCTTCTACTAATTAATTCTAAATCTTCTTGAATATTTTCATAGCTCTCTTCCCAAGAATTATCACCATAATATAAACATACATATTTATCTTCTCTCTTTTTAATTTTGTTTATCCTATTTATCACATATTCCTTTCCTTTAATAATTTCAAACATAAAAGAATGGCGAGCTAATTTTTTATTAACGCCCCAAAAAGAATATAACTCTTGTGCTAAGTTCAGAATAAGTGCATCACATTTATTAATTAAAGTTTTTCTATCGTCTCTTAGAAAATTACCCCAATCAAGAAAATCTACTACTTCTTTTTCTTTCTCCGATAGTTTATCCCTTAACTTTTTTTTCTTTAATTTATTATCCTCTAACTCTAATCTCTTTTTTTGAATTTCAAATGATAATTTTTTAGTATCAATCTTTTTAATCTCTTTCTTTATTTCCTCTTTAGAAGGTATATAAGTATAATTTGTGTAGGTATGTTGAAGAGCCATAATAGACAAACTTTGTTTTAATGTTCTTAATATTTCCTCATTATTTCTCAAATCAAAAGATAGAAAGTCCATAATATGATATACTTCCTCAGCTTTTTCCCAATTCACATTTATTTTTCTCTGTGTAAGTACATTATTGATAAGATTTTTATCAAGAGTATCCAAAAAAAGAGTGCGAGCTACAAGTTCATGAAGCAAATGATATATTCTTACTAAATCTTGAAAAATTAATTTTTCAGAAGTCTTCTTTTTAAGAAAATACATTTCATATTCCTTACTAATTGCTGATTTAATATCGTTATACTTTTTGTTTATTTCAGAAATCTTCATTTTCTTATCCAAATACCCTTCAAAAGTTATCCTTGAAGATTCTTGATATCTATCAAGACCTGCAATCCCTTTTATTAAAAGTCCATTTTTGTATAAAATCACAGGATAAATATTTAACTTTACACCATTTTGATCGTAATAGTTAAACCAATCAATCAGAATTATTAAAGGAATAAAATTACTCTCAAACAACATAATTTTCTCATTACCTAATTCTTTTAGAAACTTTTTTCCAAGCGAAGTGTTTTCCTCTTTCTTTGCAACCTTCTTTTCCAATATCCTCACAATTCCGTTATTAGCGTCTACTTCTACAAGATCGCCATCCTTTAGAATTTTCGTGGCTATTTTTGTGCCGATTATACATGGCTTGCGTAATTCACGTGAAACAATAGCCGCATGCGATGTTAAACCTCCTTCATCAGTTACTATAGCAGATGCTTTCTTCATAGCTGGAACAAACTCGGGAGAGGTCATTTCTGTAACTAAAATCTCTCCCTCTTGGAGATTCTTTATATCTTTTTTGTATAAAATCAATCTGACTTTTCCTTTAACCTTTCCAGGAGAAGCAATAGTGCCCTTTATTTCCTTTATTTTTTCATTTGAGGTTTCTTCTTCCAATTTCAATCCATATTCCTCAAGTTTTTTGTTTAATTCACTAGCTAAAAATAATTGATCATTAAAAAGTCCAAATCCTTTTAATCTTTCTTTTAAGTTTATTATCTCTTCTTTTGATATCCTTCTATTTTTAAGAGCAAACACCTCTTGGGGAGAGACCACAAAGGTAAGGTCTTTATATTCTGGAAAATTTTTAGTAAAGAAATTAATAAATACATTGTCTCCTTCATCAGAATATTTTTGAGTATCTGCTCTGGCTTTAAGAGCTTTTTTCTTTATATCCTTTGAAACATCAGTCAAATCTACGGCAACGAAAATGACTGCCATTGGTGCCCACCACTTCACCCAAACATTATAAAAGGTTTCCAACTCCTTAATATCTTTAATTTCTTTTTCTCCTTTTACATAAGGCAGAAGAATTTTCCAATATTTATAATAAGAGTCAAGGGCATTATCAAAATAATCTTTCTCTGTATTAATCTTTTTTGAAACTATTTTATAAAATTTATCTAGCTCTGCCTGTTCATACCATACCGATATTTTGTTAGTCCTGCTTTCTCTTAAGAACAGTACATTTTTTATATTTTCATCCGTCCACTTGTCCATTACCTTAATATTTCCATCTTGCCAAACATAAGCATAAAACAAAGAATGTTCCCTTGAAAATGTTTTTTTAAGATTTCTAGTTGTGTCAAATAATTTAAAATTATTTTCCTCTTTCTCCTCAATCTGCGAAGTCAGCGTCGTAATCGGTCTACTCTGAACAATATAGAATTTACCTTTCTCCCTAGCCCATTCAATATCACAAGGAAAATCATAGTGTTTCTCTATTCTTAATATCAATTCACTCAATTCTAAAATTTCTTTATCATTTAATTTCTGCCTCTCCCCATTTTTTACTTCTCTCCACTCATTTCCTCCTCCTTTTATTTTATACAAGCCCTTTTCCTGTTTTGTTATATTTTTATCAATTATTCTTCTTGGTTCTTTCTCAACAACATAACTATCTGGCGTAATTTGTCCAGAAACAATTGCTTCTCCTAATCCATAAGCTCCCTCAATAATCAGTTGATTATAATCTTGAGTCACAGGATGCACTGAAAAAGCAATACCAGAAACTTCGCTCTCAACCATTTTCTGAACGACGACAGCAACAGAAATCTTTTGTTTGTGTAAATCTTTTTCAAATCTGTAAAATATAGCTCTAGGCGTAAATAATGAAGCCCAACATTTCTTAACATTTTCTAGCAAATCTGCTTTTGTTGTATTAAGATAAGAATCTAATTGCCCAGCCCATGCAGCAGAAGCACTATCTTCAGAAGTAGCAGAACTTCTTACAGCAACGTATTTTGCTCCTAATTTTTTAAAATTCTTAACTACTTCCTCAGTTATATCTTTCGGGGTTTCTGAATTAAGAATAAGCACTTTTATTTGTTCAGAAGCGTTTTCAACAGTATTAATGTCATCATGTTTAACTTTATGTAAAATAGAGTCTATCTCAACATCTAAATGAGTTTCTTCTATGAACCTTTCAAATGCGCTAGAAAGCAAGACAAAACCTTCTGGAACAGGAATTCCTGCTTGAGTCATTTCTCCTAATGATGCCCCTTTGCCCCCAGCTATTGCCACATCTGATTTTGAGAGATTATTAAAGTGTCTTGTTAATTCCATACTGAAATTAAGTAAAATTGGGTTAATTAAGTTTACTGTTTTTTTATTTTTTGTATAAAAATATTAAACCAATTATGGACAATTAGGTTACTTGATTTTCCTAATTGTCCATTAGAGATTTAGGGACAAAAAGTGACTCAATTACCCTAAATCTCTATATCTAAGGCGTCAAGACAAGCTTAACCTTGTTGCTTATCACATTAATTGACTTTACCTTTATAGAAATATCAGAGTTTCCGTCGCTGTTAAGGTCAATTGCCTGCGTTTTCCCAACATCTATCACAATAGAGTTTGACAGAGAGCTTATTGCCAGAGTTGCTTGTGTTTGGCTTAAACTCTGCAGTAAAATTGTGTACTGCATGCCTGATAATGTAAACTTAATCGCTTCATTAGTAATTAACTCTGCGCTCTTTTCAGAATCCAATGCTCCTAGCTCATATATTTGTTGTTGTGTCTCAGAAATACCTGAAGAACTAGAACTTCCTCCTCCACTGCTTCCTCCACCTCCAGATACAAAACCTCCTTTTTTATCAAATGCAGTTACTTTATTTATGCAAGTTCCAAAATCACAATCAAATTCACATGCATGCTCCTCGCTTCTTGCTTCATCATTTTCGCATGACCATTCTGTCAGCGTCTTACCAGAGCATGAATCAGTTTTTACTGTGCATGCTCTATTTTCACAATAATTAACATTTCCTTTTATTCCATAATCTTTCCCATCAGAATCTGTACAGCTTTTTTCTACCGATTGAGAAACAGAACTGCTTTCAGAAACATTATTTACTGCATACCCAGTTGGTCCGCCCCTACTAAAACCAGCAGCTAATAATAAAATTACAATTAAAAATATAGATGATACAAATGTTACAAGTGCAATTTTTTCTTTCCTTTCAATCATCATCTTTTTTATCTCTCCCCCCATTTTCTCTTTCTATGTTTTCTTTCCATGAAATATATGACTCCAGATATAATGGCAGCAGCAATTAAAACAATTATCATATAAATAATGCTCTTCGCTTTTCCGCCTGACAACAATTTTCCTAGTTCATTTAAAGTTTCTCCAATTCCAGATTTTGCAGGTTTACTAGACTCGCCTGCGCTTCCATTTTCTTGAGACACCGGCGAGATTATTATAGATACTTTGTTTGTCGTAGGATTTATTTCTTTTAATTTTACTAAAATATCAGAGATCTTATCACCATTTAAGTCCACACTTACTTCGTCATTAATCTTTAGTGTGAATGTCTGTTTTTCGCTTTCTATTGTAATAACTGCCGAAGTATTAGTATGGCTTTTCAATGTCAATGTATGATTGTCTCCATAAACTATAAAGCTTGCCCTTTCTCCATCCGAAAGCTCCACTATCTGACTAATACTAAGTGAACCAATAACGTATGTTTTTGTCGTTCCTCCCCCGCCTCCGCTTCCCCCTCCACCACCAGAAGATGAAGAGCTCGAACTTGCAACAGGACAATTTGTGCAAGTGATTGTACTAGGGGTAGAATCAGTTTTTGTCGCAACTCCCCCAGAACCAGTTGCACTAGCAGAGATTGTGTATTGACAATTTCCTGAAGTCCCTTGTGTTATCGTGAATGTTTGCGACTGTTTGCTTCCATCACTCATTCCCGATATTGTCTTTGGATTTGTCTGGCTTCCGATTGAACATCCTCCAGAGTTGCTTGTGAAAGACAAAGATACGTCTATATTTCCTCCAGCAGTAACTTCTGCAGTGCTTGTAACACTTCCACCCATCGCCGCACTCGAAGCAGAGTTGCTCACAATTACAGCAACATTTATTACATTTACTTTTTTGTTATTGTCTGCAACATACGTATCTGTTACGGAATCTAGCATAATCCTTGCAAATCCATTATTTCCTGATTTTGTGCTTCTCAATCCAGAAAATGTCACACTCGCACTATTTCCTGCGCTCACAGACTGCCCATATGATTGAGGATAATTCGAGCTTTCAAGCCAGTTGCTCACATCGGCATATAATGTAGCCGTGTTCAGAGTTCCTGAAGCATCTCCCGTATTTTGAATGGTTGCTGTGCATGAGAATGCCGAGTTTATTGCAACTTCTGTCGGCGAACATGAGAAACTAGTAACTTGGAAACTTGCAACAGCGCTTGCAAAGTCAACATTCACAGCTAAAGCTAATAAAATTGCACAAACTAATATTATAATCTTTTTTCTCATATTGAATTATTTACCTTAAATGCTACAAGCGCATTTACATTATTATAATCTTCATCATAGCACCATACTTGCATTCCATAATGTTGTGTCGGTAAGACAGTTAAGTTTAAGGTGTATGTATGAGAAGTTCCTCCCGTTGACAAATAAGTTGTTGTTCTTGAAGAATCTTGCCCATAACATGAAGACGAACCACTAGAAGTATAGCAATATGAGCTATTATAACCATCATAATATGAATGGTACGTATTTGAGACATATTCTGACCTATAACTAGAGCCATTATAATTGTATTTTGTAATATTACATGCCCCTAAAGTCTGGGCAGAAGGAGCTGTTCCATTTGTCGAGTTTGTAGAATTCCATCCATAACAATTCCAGTTATAGAAGTTATCATAATTTACAAGGTTAATATTACAAGTGGCTGATTTAGAAGTCGTCGCACTAAATCCCAAACTCCGATTATATGTAGCATTATTTTGAGGAACACTTATAGTTAAACTAGGCGGAGTCATATCTTTGACCCTTACATTTCCTCCTGTTACTGTAACTCCATTCACGACAGCTTTTATTGCATAATCTCCTTTAGTCCAGTTTGTGCTTGGAACAGCTATCTTCAATATTGCTATTCCACTTGAATTCATTGTCGTAGGCGAGAATGCTGCCGAGGTGTAACTTCTGCACGATTCTGTCCAACAATTTTGTGAGAGTGCATAGGAAACACTTGTAATAGTTCCAGAAACACCTGCATAAGAATCATCTTGAAGTGCAAGTTTAATTGTTATGTTCTCATTAGGAGCAAAATAATATTTCCAGTATCCATTTGAATCGGCATTTGAGAAATATCCGTTGTATGCTTCCCTGCCTTCGAAGTAAATCCCGCTCCAATCTTCTACACTTGCCGTTGCATCATCCTGTTTATTCCATTGGGCTTGAAGGTAGTTGTATCCAATCTTCCATCCTCCAGAAGGAGCGTAAATAGTTATATTTGCCGTTCCATTGACTATACATTGTCCTGAAACTGCAGAATCACAATTATATCCCGACCTATTGACAACAAATCTATATTCTTCTTTTGTGCTTTGATAATTATCATATCTCCATTGATAAACTTTAGAGAGATTTCCAGAAGTGGTCGCACCACTCGATTTATTGAGGCTAACAGTCGTATTAATATTGGCATTTGTTCTTTTGGTTCCAAGACTGCTAGGGCTCCATGTTATTTGAAATGGTACCGTCCTAAAAGAGAGCCATCCTGTCTGCGTGCTATTATCAGAATTATCATTCACAACAACATTCAGTGAATGATATCCTCCCCAATTTCCAGAACCCCATGCCCCATTATTAGGGCAGAAAGTCACATTTTTAGTCGCATTAAAACTTCCAGAGGTGTAATTTGTGTATGTTATTCTTGTATTTGATGACCCGCCCCAAATATCTTCATAAACTCCGGTTATAGAATAATTTCCTGTTAAAGGAGTTGATGAACTCCAATCAGCGCTATAAATAGTTAAAGTAGAATTTATACATTGGTCGCTGTCAATACTATAACTATTTGAAGAGATGCTGACTCTAAACGGCTGAACATTAAACCAAAGCCACCCTGTCGAAGTTTCATTATCTGAATTTTTCAAAGTAAGCTCCCCCCAATAATATCCCGTTGGCCAACTTCCCCTATTGTAAGTTATATTTATCAAAGTATTTCCAGTAATGTTTGAAGATATATTAAAGTCGGTAGGATAATTCAATTCTTTTGATTTATAAGTTTGAGAATCCCATGTTCTTAACATGGCGCTATGAACTGTAGCATTAATATAGTCTGATAAATTATACCTTGCTCCTCCATAAGAGTCCCATTTATAACTTTTCGTTGTAGTAACATTGAAATACATTGGTTGAGAGCCCCTTATGCTATAAACATACCCGCTCCCTGACGAATTTGTAGGCTGTATTTCAACATAAAACGCAATGGCGTTAAACCATGCATACCCCGTGTCAGTTCCATTTACATTCAACACGACGTTATACCACCCAGTATTCCAGCTTCCCGACGTTCTATTTATTTGTATTATATATTTGCTTTGGTTGACACCATTTGAGCTCCAATACCAAGGACTTGAGGCATTTACATTTAACGTGTTTGCAGCATATTGAGATGAGTTAAGTTCTTTGCACGGATATGTCTTGCACTCTTCAATCTTCTTTATTCCAACTGTGACATTCCCATAAATGTTTTCCCCGCCTGCATAATTATAATTGTATCCACTTGCCTTTGAAATTTTAACATACAAAGTAATATTCTCCTTTGAGCTAAAATAAGATTTGTAATTGCATCCAGCAGAAGTGCATTCAACGGGAGAACCGTAAACATCCCATAACTTTACTGCAAACCAGGCATATCCATAATCAGTTTCGCCAGTCGAAGTTTTTGTCGCCTGCAACGCAACCCTATAATATCCTGTTTTCCAAGCCCCGCCTGGAGCAAAAGAAGCAGGCAAGTTTATACTTCCAGTTCCAGAGGTTATGCTTACCGCACTTAAGTTCGTTAGGTTATATCCAGAATTAACAGGAGGCCATATCCATTCTCCATCCCTTCCCTGATATTCCACTTTTTTTACTGAAATAGTCCCGCTTACTCCTCCAGAACTGCTACCCCACCAATTGCTTCCTGCCTCATACATTTGTAAGTTAAGATTTATATTACTATCTGGACTATTTTGCCAATTACTGCTATACCCATACAAATAAAATGCCCTTGTCTCAAAATTGCTATACAAAACGCTAGAAGAACTATCCTGTCCCTGTACGTTTAATTTAACTATATTTACCCCTCCGTCCCATTTAGAACTAGGTTTTACCGTACATGTATACCCCCCAGATGTATCGCTTGCTTGACAGCTTGAACCAGATAGATTTATCGTTTGCAATGCTCCAGACTCAAGATTTTTTACTTCTCCAATAGAAATAGTCGCATTACTTACAACTTGCTTTGTCGTAGTATCAACCGAACATGCAGAGCCTCGACCATAGCTGCTGTTGCCTGTTCCATTAACCGCACTTGCCCTTCCAAGAGGATTATTTGCCTGAGTAAGTTTTATTTCAAAATAAATCGTATCAGAAGTCTTAAATTGCCAGACATAATAATATCCAGATGTAACGCTTCCAGGAGTATTCTTTGCTGAAATACAGGCATCATAGGGGTTAACCATAAATTTAGTTTCTGCACCCATTGTCCTATTATTTCCAAATAATAAAATATTGTAAACTCCTCCTGCTTTTGGAACATCAAGTTTTATTCTTTGCAGAGTCGAGTTCCATGCCCATTCATATGCATCGTTAGAAGAATTGACCGAAGAGAAATTATTCAATTGAGTATATGCATATTCAGAGCCGTTCATATAGCCGACAAGAAATATTTCAGCGTTGCTTAAATTAAAGATTGTGCTGGTTGAATTATAAGCTGAAAGTGAAAGATAAGCATATTCATTTGTTCCAAACAACTCTTTAAGATTTCCATCTTTGTCAGTTGATTGAGCAGACATTACACCAGATATGGCATTTATTACTCTAGAATCTGTTTGGCTGTCCCCAGAATAAGAAAGAACAGTGGAAAGAGTATATTCTCCTGTGTTGATTGGAGAGGCAAATGAAAATTCATAACATCCAGACTTTCCGCAGCTTGCATTCCATGAAGCATTTGCAGATGCAACAGCATTGCTTAAGCCGTCCTTTAAATTTATTGTGAAAGAAGAAGAACTTATGTTTTGTATAACAGAACCATTTGTTCTATAAGTCGGTAAAGCTTCAAATTTAAGTGTTTTATTAGGAAATGAGCTATACTCATACTCAAAACCCGAGCCAGATGCTTTTTTATCTACCGATAAAGTCCAATCCTGAACTTTGAAAGAAGTGCTAGAACTTATGCTTCCATCTCCTGACTTTGTAACAGTAAGATAAGCAGAATACGAACCATAACCAAAAGTTACAGCATCTATCGTAAATGAAAAACTATTAGTGAACGAATTGCTGCTGCTTAATGTGGTGGAGTCTATCGTTTTTACAGAATTTCCAGCAGCATCTGTTACATATCCTGAAAATGTATAACTATCCGATGTTGAAGCATTATTTATTTTTACTTCAACTTTTGCACCTTCGCCCAATACAAAAACACTTTTTAGGCTGTTTAAATCATCTTTCATATAAACTATGTAAGAGAAAGGAACAACAGAAAACGAGCTAAACGCCTTGAAATTTCCAACTTCTAAAATATAATTCCCATATGTGGATGATGCAGTCAAGATTACTGTGCATTTTCCATTCGTTCCTGTTGTACAGTTAAACGTCTGAATAGATGACTTGCTTGAATTCATCATGCTTCCATTGATAGAAACGTTCGCAACATAAATAACCATATCGCCTATAATTTTTATTGCTTCAATTTCTGCAGTTATTGTTTCAGAAGGATTGTACGAGGCTTTTTCAGATTTTATTTTTATAATGTCTATACTCTGGTTAAGTACAGATATACCAAATTCAGAAAACGAAACATTAGAATTTAAATCCACATATTCTGTCCTTAATATATAACTTCCATTGCTGGCCGGGGCGCTTACATTGATAGCTCCCGGATAAAAGTTGCTCCTTGAATAAAATACGCCGTTCGAGTCTGTAGTAAACGTGTAATTATTTACTAAACTCCTATTGCTGTACATTATAGAAAAATTAACTGTTGCATTTGCCAGCACACCGTATGTAGATGTGGTTCCGTTTGAATTATTTTGATAAACATGCCCTTTTAATTCTATTCTTTCATTTGTAGTATAAACCGAATCAGGCACCGTAAAAGAAACATCAGTCGTATAGCTATTAGCAGAAACAATTTCAAGATAAAAGAACGTGACAATAAATACTAATGAAAGCAAAGTAACTATCTTACACGTTTTCGAATGCATCCTCTTTTTCATTCTCACCTAAATATTATAATGCAATAAGCATTATCCGTATATAAATCTTTCGTGAGTGAAAATTTTAAAAATAAAAGAACATGCGGAGAACAGGGAAAATAAGCAAAGTTAGAAGCGGTTAGAAAGATAATTTTAATTCTTTTAGAAAAACATTCAGAGAGGTTTATTTGATTAATGCGGAGATTAGGATTCGAACCTAAGTAAGCACTAAGCTATCACGGCCTTAACGTGACCCATTTGACCACTCTGGCATCCCCGCATTAATAAAGCAATAAACTATCTCTTTTAAGTCTTATGTATACATCTTTTCCTTAATTGGGTTAGATTTTTAGGAAAAGATGTATTAGGGATTTCCGAACTAAATTCTAACACAATTATCGGAAATCTCTATATTTCCCAACAATAATCTTTATATCATATCAATAATCAATCTCTTTAATAAAAAAGAGAACATGATATTGAAAACAATTAAATTTTTTGAAAAGTGTTCTTATTTGTCCCATATAATCGTCATAATTTTAGCACTAACAATATTTTATCTTTCATCAAGGACTTTTCCTCCAAGTACGGAATACAACCCTCTAAAACCTTATTTATATCATTTCGGAATTTTCCTCATTTTCTCTTTTTTTCTTATGATTTCTTCAATTAAAGGAAAGCATCCAAAATTCTTCTTTATAGTTCTTGTCTTATCGCTAATTTACACAATTCTAGATGAACTGCATCAATCATTTGTCCCATACAGAGATGCTTCAATTGGAGATGTTCTAATAGATTCCTTCGGAATTGCCTTTTCATTTATAATATATTCAATATCTCTTGCATATAGGCATATGGACAATTCGGTTGATTAGGTTACCGGATTCTATTAAGTTTTCGTGAGCTGTTAAGTTAACGGCGCCTTTTGGAAAGATTTAAAGGGTCTATTTTCTTAAAACTTTTATGAATGATTTAATAAGAATTGGCTCGGAAACGGCTAAGGGTGGGTTCGCTAATGAAAGAGATATTGCTCAAAAGTTTGAGGATTGGAAAAAAGATAAAGAAGCTCAAAAATGGCTCAAAATTATGGATTATGATTTAAAGAAAATAAAAAAAGTTGAAGCTGTCGTGTTACATGGGTATAAAACAGATATTCAGATTAAGGTTATTGTTACTTTAAAGAAAGCTATTTCTGTTCAGAATTTATCAGTTAAAAAGGCAAATTCGGATGCAGATTTTAACCAAATTGATAAAAGATGGGTAAAAAACTATATAGAAATGTGGAATATTCCAGAGGATATTGTGATACTTTTAGAAATTTTTTGTGGTAAAATCTCTCCGAAACAATTATTAAAAGAAGGAAAAATAACCAAAGATAAATATAAAAAGTTGAGAGATAAAAGAAGATTTTTTATGGATGAATTTGAGGATAATCATAAAAAAACCATAGTGAACTTTTTCAAGAAAAATAAAATACTGGTTCTAACTGATATTATAAAGGGCAGAGGACATTTTGCGGCTGATTGGATGTTAGTAACTAAATATGATACAAACAAAGATGAAACAAGTTGGGTTTTAGCAGATATTAATAAAGCTATGAGTATTTTCGGAGAAGGCGAAGTTAAGATAAGTCCAAGAGGTAGCATCTCTATCGGTAGAATAACTCTACAAAGAAAAGGCGGAGATGGTGGTAGAGAAACAGGAAATATGTTGCAGTTTAAAATAAAACCTTGCGACTTGTTTAAGTATTAAATTTTAGTTTTGACTGCTGTAAAAAAGGTTTTATTCTTTTGTTTGCTTCTTCACAATATTCTTTACTGATTTCAGAACCAATAAATTCACGACTATTTAATATAGCCATTTTGGCAATAGTTCCCGAACCAATCATCGGGTCGTATATTAAATCCCCTTCATTGCTCCAAGATAAAATATGGTCTTCTGCCAATTTCTCTGGAAAGATAGCAGGATGTCCATTATTAGATGTTCCAACAGGAATTTCCCAAATATTATTTCTTTTCTTATAATCTCCAACTACAAAATCTGGCACAATATCTCTTACTCCGTTAGCATGCTTTCTTGCTCCCTTCACTTTTTGCCCTTTTAATTTTGTTGGAATATCTTTAATTAAATTAATTGTTTTGACTTTACCTTTGGAAAAAACAAACATATATTCAAAACTCTGGCGATAACAGGAGTTTGAACCAAAATTAAAACTATTTGGTTTATGCCATATCATCGTATCATGTAAGTTAAATCCTATTTCCTTAAAATAAAGTGCTTGGCTGAAAGATGAACCCGTTTCATTTCCTTTTATAGTAGCATCTCCTACAACCCACACCAAAACACCGCCTTCTTTTGTTACTCTGTATAACTCTTTTGCGATTTTTTCAAATTCAAAGGTATATCCATTATATTCTCTTAAACCATCGTAAGGGGGAGATGTAATTGTTAAATCTATAAAATTATCTGGCATTGAAGCCATTGTTTTCAAACAATCCTCATTATGAATTTTGTTTATTTCCATTATCTTTTTTCTCCTAATATTTGATTGTATTGCCACTTTAATTATTTTGTGTTGCCAGCTTAATTAAATCCATCCACCGATTATCTCCTAAATTTACCTCTACTCCTGCTCTCTCAAAAGGAGTTTCATTTGTGCCACTATGCAACTCTATAAAGTTATGCTGAATAACCAAAGCAGTCATTAAGATAGGAGCAGACCATAACGCCTTAAAACCACGAAAATCTATAACTCTATCTTTTATCTTCATAAAGACAGTTTCTATTTTGTAATTATGTATTCGTGTTTTCTGATACTTTTTCAATAACTATTTTTGCTTTAACAAGGACGTAGTCTCAGAGATTATAACTTGAGTTTCCATTTTGTCAAATTTTGAAGGGCTTCTTCAATCTCATGAGCTTCAATTTCTTCTAATTCTCCGACTTCAATTTCAATAGATTTTATCTTTGTTTTTTGCTTCGTTTATTATTTTATTTGCTATTGCTATTTCGTGCATGTAATAAATAGAATGAAGATGTTTATAAATTGTATGAAAATTGTAGAGTTATATGAAAGGAAATTAATAATCGGAGAAATTCTTTTCCTTTTATAGATAGGGGTAGAAATTAGAAAAATCCGAAAATTAATTTCTATCACTATAAGTCTTTTAATCAATAAATAAATTTATTACTTCTTCTGTGCTTAATATTTTTACTTTGTCTTGCTTCTTCAGTTCGGCATCGTTTGTCCAGATTGGTAAATTCAGATTTAAAGCTAGAGCAAAATAAGGGACATCGTCTGAATCTGGAGAACATTTTTCTGCTCTATTCAGAAACTTTCTAAAATCTCTAAACTCTAAAAATTTTATTTTATAAAAAACTCCTTTTTTCCTTTCTGAAAATTCTTCTTTTGACAAACCAGATTTCTTTAAACATTCTTCTTCGTGCTTATTAAACTCTTGAATAATAAATGATGGTGCAGTAAAGCTAAAATCTAAGAGGGAGAAAAGTGAAGAGTTAGTTGAATTTGGTTTCATTAATGAAAAGAGAATATTATTATCAATTATCATTTCCCATTAATCTCTTCAGCCGTCCTTTTTTTGCTCTTTTTCCTAAATTTACACTCCAATCAATAAAGCCTCTTTCTTCCTCTAATCCTTTTAATAATTCTTCTTTAAGCTGTTTTCTTTTTATTTCATCAATTATTGTTTTCCTAACTAAGGCGCTCCAATTTACTTCCTCAAATTTTCTCATTGTTTCTCTTATTTCCGGAGATACTGATATTGTTATACTTACCATTTTCTGTGTAAAAACGTAAATACGTTTTATTATTTAAATCTTTCTATTCTGAAATTCAGATTGTAGAACTATGCTTTCTTAAAATTCTTCTCTAAATATTGTTCCTCAAAGGCAATATGCTTGGTAAATTTGTCTACGAGCATCTTTCCATCGGTTTCGAGTGCTATTTTTAATTGTTTATCATTCTTATCTTTTGTATAATCTTTAAGAATCTTCCAGTGCCCTTTTAATTCTTGATGTTGAGAAATAATTGTTTTGTGAAATGGGAATTCTTCACCATGGTTTGAAAGCCAATTAAAATATTTATCTTCTTTTTCTTCGTGCTGGGACCAAAAAGACTCGAATTTTTGTAAGAGGGAAGAGAGTTTAGTTCTATTTATTTTGTCTCCAGTAAAGGCCATAATGTCCGATAACATCCTCTTGATTACTGCATGTTCTTCTTTTATATTTTTTACTGGATGCATAATAAAGTAGAAGTGAAAAAAGCATATAAAGCTTATGAAATAGTTTCGGGATAACACAAAAGCCCAAGAAAACAAAACCCTTAAAAAGGTTATTTTTCTAAATATATAAGGGAAAAAGATGGTGTGGGAAATAGCGATTGCCTTTATTGTATCTTTTATCTATATTATTTATGCTTTATCTTATCTGAAGAAAACTAAAAAAGGCAGCGATAAAATGCAGGAGGTCGGCGCCATTATTAAAAGAGGAGCCAGAACATTCTTAAAAACTGAATTTTATGTTTTATTCGTTGTTGTTTTGATTTTAGGAATAGTGATATTTATCTTTAATAGAAATTTGGCGATATTTTTTGTTGTCGGGGCAGTTTTATCCGCTATTACTAGCGTTGTTGGAATGAGTGTTGCTACCTCTGCAAATGTTAAAGTGAGTGCATCTGGAGATTTAAAAAAAGGCTTGAGGATTGCATTTACTGCAGGGCTTGTTGCAAGCATCTTGGGGACAATGATTGGAATTTTAGGGGTTTACTTTATTTATATACTAATGGAAGATGCTAACATTCTTTATGGTTTTGCATTTGGAGCTAGTTTGGTTGCTTTATTCTTAAGGGTTGGCGGGGGAATTTATACTAAATCTGCTGATGTTGCTGCTGATTTAGTTGGAAAAGTTGAAAGAGACTTGCCTGAAGATGATGAAAGAAATCCAGCGGTTATTGCAGATTTAGTTGGAGATAATGTGGGCGATGTAGCTGGAATGAATGCTGACTTGTTCGAAAGTTATGTTGAAAGCATTATTGCTGCGATGGTCTTAGCATTAGCATTTTCTAAAGATGTATTTTTACCTTTGAACATTGCTTCCGTAGGCGTTATTGCTTCTGTTGCTTCTATTTTTGTTATAAGAAGCAAAAATCCTTATAAGTCTTTAATGGCTGCCTTGATATTTTCATCATTATTGGTTGCAGTTGTTTCCTTGTTACTATATAAAACCTATGCATACAGCATAATCCTAGGAGTTATAGCTGGTTTGGTTACTGGTTTGAGTGTTGTTTATTACACTTCTTATTTGTATAAACCAACGAGAAATGTATCTGAGGCGGCTACGAGGGGGGCAGGCCTTGTTGTTTTAAGGGGAATGTCAAATGGAATGATTTCAACTTTGATTCCTGTTGTTACAATTGCTGTTGTGATGATATTAAGCTTCAATAGCGGGGGAATGTATGGGATTGCAATAGCTGCAGTAAGTATGTTGAGCATTGTTGGAGTAACTCTTGCCTCGACAATTTATGGCTCAATATCAGATAATGCTTCTGGAATCAATGAAATATGCAAGATGGAGAAGAATAGAAAAATAACGGATATATTGGACGCTGCAGGAAATACGACTGCAGCCATAGGTAAGGGATTTGCAATTGGTTCGGCCGCTTTGACTACTTTAGCTTTGTTGGCCAGTTTCATGATTATTGCTAAAATAGAAGTTATAGATGTGTTTAAAGTAAATAACCTGGCAGTGTTATTTATTGGAGCAACTCTTCCATTTATGTTTTCATCGATAGTCATAAATTCAGTGGCTGCAACTGCTGAGAAGATAGTCGAAGAAGTAAGAAGGCAGTTTAAGAATGGGCAAATTATGGCTGGAAAGAAAAAGCCAAATTATGAAAAAGTAATTGAAATCGCTACTTCCTCTTCTCTGAAGGGTATGTTCCTTCCTTCTATTTTGGTGGTAATAACCACTGTCGTTGTTGGGCTTATATTTGGAGTTGAGAGTTTGGGCAGCTTTATTGTGGGGGCTAGTGCATCTTCATTCTTGCTTGGTTTATTCATGGCAAATGCTGGAGGAAGTTATGACAATGCAAAGAAATATATTGAAAAAGGAAATTATGGTGGAAAAGGAAGCGAGGCTCATAAATCCGCTGTTGTTGGAGATACTGTTGGAGATCCTTTGAAAGATACTGCTGGACCATCATTGAATATTGTTTTGAAATTAGTTGCGGTGACTTCGTTGCTTTTAGCGTTGATACTTGCTTAGAATCGGATTAATTTAAAAAATGGCAACTATTAAAAACACTTTATTCTTAGTCTGTTAAGTGTTGAAAGATGAAAAGTAAAAAAAGAGGATTTCAAAAAGGAAAGAGTTTTTATTTCAAGGGAAATAGAATTGTGCTTGATAGTGCTTCGAGCAAGATTGCTTTTTTTGGGATATTGTTTTTGTTTGGAGTTGTGATTGTTTTGAGCGTGATGGACGTTTAGACATTGGTTTCTTTCTTCTTTAGTTTATCTTTTTCTTCTTTGAGGTTGAAATGTTTAGCTAGGAATTTTATGACTTCTTGAAAGGTTATTGGCTCTGAAATAAGAGATGCCATGTCTTTGTCCCATCTGTTTTTTAGAGTTTGAGCTTTGTTAAACATTTTTATTATTGAGAAATCATCTCCAGATTCAAGACACTTTTTCTTTGCCAAATCTAGGTTTATATATGTATTTTTATGAATTAGATTAAAGACATCTAAATGATCTCGTGGTTTGTTTCTGCCAATTGTTGCAGCCACTTTTTCTGCTATCATTTCTTCTTTTGCAAGTGTAAAAATTGAAAATTCTGGAATAAAAGGAGAATAGAAGTGATTAATTTTATGAATTTCCGAAGGAAGAAGCAGTTTTCCTCTTCTATTTAAGTCGATAAAGATAATATCCTTATCATTAACAAAACCTTGATAATGCACAACAATCCTCAAGAATCCGTCAACATTCTTATCTTCTGTAACGTTATCAAATATATTAGACTTCTTGATTATGTCAATAATCTCTTTTTTAATAGCCGAAACATCTCGCGTTAACGAGAAATCAATATCTTCGCTTAAACGAGAATGATTTAGAAATATTTTGTTAAGAGCGGTCCCGCCTTTAAAGTATATTCCTTTAATATCTCTTATCAAATAAAGAAGCAGTGTTATAAAATAGTCTTTAGTAAGTTTAAACTGATCAAACTTGTGCAGGGCTAGAACTTCCTTAAATTCTATATCAGGTATTCTTTTGATTTCATCCATTTTTTAGATTCCCTCTTATTTAGGATTTTAAATTCATGCCCCCCTATCTTGTTTACGATATAATTTTCTTTGTCTATTTTTCTAATTCTATGAAATATTATCTTTATGTTTAATACTTCTTTTTTACCCTGTTTATTTGAAGTAAAAACATCCATCCATGCTGGAATTTGGTCTGTAAGCTTCCAATAATTAGCAGAAGTCCAACCACCAAGATAATATTCTCCAGAATTGCAAATCTCATCTATAACTATAAATGGGTGTTCGCTCCAAACTCCGGATTTAGCCTTAATTGGTACAAGATAATATTTATTTTGATTGAGTTTTATTATTCTCTTCTTCTCAAGAAGTTTCTTTATTCCCTTGTAAAATGTTGTCTTATTGCTGAAAAACTGTTCTATATCTTTAGAACTAAAGAAATATTTCTGATAAAACTCAAGCCATGCTATAATTTTCACCTCCCGTTGCGAAAGCCCTTTTATATCAAATTCTTCATTTTTTTGTTTTTTCATATCTCTTCGGTTAATGTTACATAAATTAGACCTATTTAGTCTAATAACTGTATCTTTATAAATATTACTTTTTATAGATATTATTAAAAAAACGACATATATAAATAATAGTGTTGTCCGATATTGTCAAGTTAGAGTGATATGTTGCCTGTGTGAATTGAAAAGTTTAAATATCTGTTAATTTTAGTTATCTTATGAAAGAAAAAAGATAGGGCGATGGTGCAGGACGATACTATGCCAAAACAAAAGATAAATGGTAAAAATGAAAAGTAAAAAAAGGGAATTTTTGATTGTGGTTTTAGTCACATTATTATTATTTTCAGTGAATGCAAAAGCAATTTCTTCGAACATAAAAGATAGCTATGAAAAGAAGGAAACTATAATCGGGGAGCTTTATGGTTCTATTTTGGCGCCAATTTCAAAAAGTCAAATAAACCTAGTCAGGGACGGGCATATAGATGTTGCATTTGATTATGATATAAAGCAATTGGGAAACAAATATTATGTTTGGTTAACGGCTCCGCAGAACAAGGGCAATTATACTTTAATCATAAACGATATTGTAACCAATGAGCAAGGCTTTCAAACACAGGTAAATTATCAGAAAAATTTCAAAGTTTTGTCAAATGCTACTGATTATTCTGTAAAACCAGGGTTTATATCTACTTCGCAAGACTTTTTTATAACTGCTTCTTTGTACTCTGAAATAGAAAAGACAATAAACATTGATTTTCCAAATTCTCAATCTATAAATTTGCAACAGGGAGATAATAAAATTGATTTCTCAATAAAGGATGTTGTTGGAACGCAATTAAACACAATTAATTTTGGAAAATACGCGGTACCTGTATATATCGTGGACAAGGCAATAAACAATAGTGTAAACCAAACTACAAATCAAACCATTAATCAGACAAGTCCGGTGAATGTAACTTCGAATAACACTAATCCTGAGACGAACAATAGTATAAACCGGACAAATCAAACAATTAATTTTACAAATCCCTCGAATTATTCAATTAATGCTAGCTTTAAGATAGTCCCTCAAAGTATTAAGTCAACAATATTAATAACAGAAAATCCTTCATATCCTTTTAAGATATTTAATTTTGAGAATAGCTCTGTGAATATAACCTTGAATTACGATAAGAACATCTTTGTGATTATTCCGTATATTAATTTATCAATTGAGTCGAATAGCTCCATACAATTAAATCTCTCTCTAAAGAATAATACTGGAGTAACTATAAGAGATGCGGTGATAATTACTTCAGACAAAAAATCTGAATATCTTCTTATAGAATTTAACTTTACAAAGAAATCTGAGGATGTTTCAACTTCGTACTTATCTGGAAGTTCGTCTTCTTCAGAATCTTTGCTTTATTGTTCGGAAATTCCAGGGGCAAAACTTTGTACTGCATCAGGCGAGATTTGCAATGGAAAAGTTGTTTCAAGCCTTGATGACGGAATTTGCTGCCAGGGAACTTGCAAAGCAGAAAAAACAAACAGCAAAGCTTGGATAGGATATTTAATTATCGCAATTGTTATTTTAGTTTTATTGATAATTTATCTAAAATACAAAAAGACAAAATCTCCTGCGAATCCAATGGCCTCTTTGGGAAAGACTTCTGGACTGCCTCCAGGAATGCCACCAATAGGGATTGGTCTTTCTGGTATGAAGAAGATTTGAGTTTAAATTTCTCTAATTTACTTTTTCTTTTTTCCGCTTTTTCCTTTCTTAACTGCTTCTTCCTTGACTGGAACTTCCTGCTTTTTCTCTTCCGTTATGATTGGGTTTGCTACTTGGGGCGGAGTTGTGAGCTGTCTAAAGACGGCAGGGGCAAATTGCCTGAGTTTATCTAAGAGAATTTGATTTTCATATAAAGTCTTTTTTGTGATTGCGTCGTAATTATGCATTCTTTGAATTATTTTGTTTCCCAAATCATTAAAATAAGCCACTGGAAGTGCTAAATTTTCAGGACTTACAACTTCAACGTGTGCGGGCATATATGCAAATAAGACAGCAAGATACATTTCTAAAGTCTCAAATTCAATCTCTAATTCAGCAAAGGTTGTAAATAATTCCTTTGATTCTTTTACAGGTAAAGGTTCATGGAGTTGTTTGTTTAGTATTTTAACTCCCTTCTCCTCTCCTAGTTTGTTAACTAACTCGTTTAATGACCCCGAAACATAATCAGCAGGCTTGCCTAATATCTCTAAAATCATAATTGCCTGTATTTTTTCCATATAAAGACATATAATTAAGGCTTTTAAATTTTAGTGTGAGAGATTATGAATAATTTTTATAGCCTCTTCAAAATAAGCATAACTAAAACTACTATGCCAATAAAACTGAATGCGTAAAACATCATAAACAAAATCTTGCTTTTTTTGGTAGTTACCTCGATTGATTGCTCACTTTCATTGCTTTTCTTTGGATTAAGATAAATTTTATCGGTTTTCTGCCCTTGGCTTTCGTTCATAATTTCATTATAGCTTAAATCATTATAAACTTGACTTTCTTGTGTATTCTCTTTAGTTTTTTGGACAGGACTATCTTCATTATTAGTTTTAGCAACTACATTTTCTTTATCCGAGTCTAGAGAGTCTTCCGCGTTTTGCGTACTATCTTGATTATTATTTGGAGAATTTATCTGATTGTTTCCTAGAGGGTTATTGGTTGTTGGATTGGGAGCATTTTCGACGTCCGTAACAGTTATACTTCCGCATTTTGAAAAACTAGAGCTCGAACCTGTTTTTCTGACTCTGACACAGATTTGTCTTTTTCCAGGAGAGTTGGTTACTTTTATTGAATACTCTTTCTGGCTTGGAAAACTTCCTGCAAGATAGTTCCAGGAATCCTGCCAAGCATTTTTCTCAGAATTATAAATATTTGAGATATATTCGTCTCGAGTTACTTTGGCGTCTGGAGAATTGTGGACGAATATTTTTAAATCGTAAGTGCCATTTGCTTCAAAGTCTAATGAAGCTCTAAACTCTGCATTTAATTCCGCTTCTGAAGGATAATTGAAATCAATTTCCAGAGAATTTACAAAAGAGGAAAAAATCGTCAAAAAGCTAATAACCGTAAGAATTGTAATTAACAATCTTGTCTTCTGAGTCATATAGGTATAGCGTATCCCTGTCGTTATTCCAAACATTTTGAGTTTGTGACCAAAATAAATCCGTTTCGTTGTCTCTTCCAGACAAGGAATGGAAATTCACCTCATTCAAATATATACTTTTGAATATATATTTCTTTCTGCTCTCGTCCGCTAGATACCATCCTCGGACATTTATTCTTTTGCAGTTGTTTTTTAAATGCACAATCTCTAGTTTTTCGTCTATATTTGACGTAAAACAAGAAAAATAGGCAGACCTTTTCCAGATGCCTAGTTCATTTTCAATAGCTTGTTTTTCGGCATTTATGAAGTCTTTTAATTCTGAATCTTGCACGAGAAACTTCTTTGCAAGCCCTTTTTTTACGAGCTCTAAATTGATATATTCTGGGTCGAAAATTCTTGCTAAAGTTCGGCCGTATTTATCTGTGCCAGTTTCTTCAATTTCAACTGTTTTGTTTTCGATACTTTTTAGAAAATCTTTTGCATTTTGATAACCTTGCTCGTTTTTTTCTGGAGTGTTTATATTCAAAAGTCTTAAAGTTTGCCCATTTTCTAATTCTAATGTGTCTCCGTCAATTACTCTTGAAACGAAAACAGTCTGCCTGTTTGATTTATCCTGTGCTTTTATAAAAAAGAAATTAGATGCGATTAAGAAAGTTATTAATAACGCTAAAATAAAAGCATGTTTTGTTTTCATTTAGATTATAGGCAATTCAAGTATATATTTTTCTGCTTTTAGAGAATCGTAGAATTTCTTCAGGTCTTCATGTTTTAGTTCTAGGGTTGAGGTATTCATATTTGGATGGAAGCCGACTTGTTTTGCATCCCAGACTTCTTTATCCAAGAGCAAGGTTGCATTTTTTGAATAAATCATCCCAAATATAGAAACACTTCCGGGAGTTAGATTAAGATGTTTTTTTAATTCTTCTGGATTTGCGAATGTAAGTTTCTTTTTCGCGTTTAATTTTTCCTTTAACGATTTTAAATCCAATCTTTTAAAAGCGTTCATGCAAACCAAAAAAAATTTGTTTCCTTCATCTTTTAAAAACAAATTTTTTGTGTGAAAAACTTCGGGCATTGAGATTATTATCTTTTCTGATTCTTCAACTGTGAAGACTGCTGGATGTTCATGCGTCTTGTATTTGATATTGTGTTCTTCAAGATATTCTTTTAATTGTTTGTCCATTTTGTTATCATTGACTAGAATTACAAATATCGTGAATTCTGGTAATTATAGCATATATTTGTCCAGAATTCCCGTGATAGATAATTCCCGAAAGTATGCTGCAATTAAGAGAATTATCTATAATTTAAATATATCCCATTTGATGCTGCGTTTTATTTAGTCAATCACACAACACAGCATAGTCAAAGAAAGAGATATAATTTTTATTTATGATTGAAGAAGGGTTGAAAATGTCAAATAAAAAAAGAGGAGTGTATAGAAATAAAGGATTTTATTTCAAGGGAAATAGAATTGTGCTTGAGAGTTTGATGAGCAAGGTTGCTTTCTTTGGAATATTATTTTTGTTTGGAGTTGTGATTGTTTTTGGAGTTATGGATATTCGTGATAGATTTGCCCATCTTTACAAAGAAATATTCAACTGGCCCCGCTATAAGAGATACTTGAATTAATAGACTAGTCCAAACAAGAATAAGGGGACTTTATTATCTTCTGTCGATAAACTGTCTACCGCAATATAATCTGGTTTTTGGTAGTTGGTCTTAGATGCTCCCCCAACTTCGATTATTTTGTCTTTAAATCTAAAATCTGGTGTTTTTTCTCCTCTTTCACCTTTTAAATAACACACTTCTCTGATATGATTTACAAAAAATTCCTCTCTTAATGATCCTTTATTTATTTCTACACCTTGCTTCAGGAAAAGTTTTCTTAATGGAATGGTCAAATAAATCTTTGGCTCCTTTACTACATCGATCCCTATTTTTTTGCAAGGAAATATTGGGATTATTAATCCTGAACTTTCTAAATCCCTTATTATTTTTATTGAAAACGTTTTTGATATTTCCAATTCTCTAGAAATAGATGAATAATTAACTTCGAATGGAGGGGAACGAGCTACCAAGTAAAGAAGTTTGTATATGTCAGTTTCATATTTTATATTTATATCTCTTAATGTAGAAAGGTCTTGTAAGATAACTTTTCTTATTGAATTTTCCAATGCATCGATAAAGCCGTTTTTTTGATAAAGTACGCCGCCATATTCAAGATATTCTTCAAAATGTTCATAAATTTCAGAGTAATTTTTAATTAACGCATTTTTATTGCTTAATATATCATTAAATGCTATTTCTGGAATATCATATTCCTTTCTTATGTTTAAGAATTCTCTAAAAGAAACTGGTTTTAATTCTTTCAACACAACCCTTCTTGATAAGTCCGAACTTGTTCTTGTTATGTCCAATGCAGAAGAGCCTGAAAAAATAATTCTTATCTCATGTTCGTCATAAATAGTTTTAACATCAACATCCCATCCAGTTTTTCTATGTATTTCATCTATGAAAATATTTCTGAAATTTCTTTTTGATAATTCTTTGATTATTTCATAAAGGGAGAATTGCTTTAGAATTGTTGAATCTGCAGAGAAATATATGCTATCCTTTGTTTCCCTTGCTAATTGAAGCATTAAAACTGTCTTTCCTATTCCTCTAAAACCTTTTATTCCAATAAAATACTCTTTGTCTATACTCTTAATTTGCTTAAACAAATACCTTTTATTTTTGAACTGTCCAGCCCATTTTATCTGTTTAATGCTGTTTAATATTAATTTATCTATAATTGCTTCTTCCATGTAATTGTTTATAATTTAAAGTTTATAAACCTTTACATTTCGTACTATTACAAGGACAGAATGCATACATTTCGTCTTCTATAGAATACTAAATGTAAGAGTATAAACTTGAGGAAAGATATATATATGATTTTTATTATTGATAGAAGAGTTGAAGATGTCGGTCAGAAAAAGAGGAGTGTATAAAAATAAAGGATTTTATTTCAAGGGAAATAGAATTGTGCTTGATAGTGCTTAGAGCAAGATTGCTTTCTTTGGAATATTATTTTTGTTTGGGGTTGTGATTGTTCTTACAGGGATGGATATTGCAAGTTCTATTTTTTTAGCGAAATGAACAAAAGTTTAAATATTTGATAAGTTCTAATTTATTATGAAACATAAAATTAAACTTCCGAAAGAAAAGATTGTCAAAATATTGAAAGAAAATGGAGTAAAGAGGGCAGGCATTTTTGGCAGCTATGCTAGAGGTGAACAAAGGAGGAATAGTGATATTGATATTTTAATAAATGTACCTAAAGATAGAAAATTTAGTCTGCTTGATTTAGTTGCATTAGAAAGAAAATTAAAGATAATCTTAGGAATAAAAGTCGATTTATTAACTTATAAAGGGATCAATCCATTATTAAAAAGAATTATTTTAAAAGAAGAGGTAAGAATAATATGAACGGAGAATTTTTGACATTTTTAAAACATATTGTGGATTCTATAAATGATATAAGGGAGTTTTCTGGAGGACTAAGCAAAGATGTTATTCTTAAAGATAAACTTAGAAAGAGTGCTATATTAAGAGAGCTCGAAGTAATTGGTGAAGCAATAAAAAATATTCCAATAGACTTTATTAATAAATATCCTTCTCTGCCTTGGGCTGATTTTGCTGGTATGAGAGATAAATTAATACATCATTATTTTGGCGTTGATTGGGATATTGTTTGGAAAGTTGTTAAAGATGAATTGCCAGAATTAGATAAGAAAATTAAAGAAATCTTAGAAAATGAGAAAAAAGAGCAAAAAGCGAAGAAAACTAATAAGGAAAAAGTAGAGAGTGAAGCTCCCTAAGGCAAGACCTTAGGGTATTACGACGCAAAATAAAGATTCAAAATAAGAGGATGTAAAAAACAAGGATGACGGTCAGAAAAAGAGTGATGCATAGGAATAAAGGATTTTATATTAAGGGAAATAGAATTGTGCTTAATAGTTTAATAAGTAAGGTTGCTTTCTTTGGAATATTATTTTTGTTTGGGGTTGTGACTGTTTTGGGGGTGATGGATGTTTTGCAAGGGTTTGATGATAGGGGAGATGTTAAAAGTGGTGAAGAGAATGTTTTTTTAAGCGGTGAGGAAAATTTAGTTACCTTGGAAGGAACTAGTGAGATTATTCATTATGATTATTTCGATGAAGGAAGGTCAGAAACTTTTTATTATTTGAGGACTAATGACGGGGCAAGACATAAATTAAATTTTGTTTCTGGTCAAGAACCAGATTTGATTTCTGGAAAGAATATTCAAGTTAATGGAACAATTGAAAGTACGACTGCCTCGGGCAATGGTGAGATTAATATTGAGAATTTAGAAATCTTACAATCTGCCACAGCAGGAGCACAACCAAATCCGAATTTGGGGGCACAACGGACGGCAGTAATTTTAGTTAATACTCAAGAAAATCCAGTTGAATATTTTACTAAAGAAGAAGTAAGAAAAAGAGTTTTTGATGGATATTATGATAGAAATAATGATGGAATATTTGATTCTATAAATGCCTTTATAAAGGAAGTCTCGTATGACAAAACTTCGTTGACTGGCGAAGTTTACGGATGGTATACTATTTCTCAAGATATTTGTTTAAATAGTTTTGATTTGATAAGGGCGGTTATCTTACGATCAGACAGGGACATTTATTTTCCAGCCTATGATAGGGTTCTTATTATTGGATGTTATAATATTCCTAATTCTAGTTTGGCGGGCTGGGGAGAAGTTGGCAAGAGATCTTATATGACTCCTGATGGGGAAGCTGTTTTGACTTTTAGTTTGCTGGCAACTCTTGGATTCGAAGGCATAGGAAATCATGAAATTGGTCATAATTTTGGGGTTTTGCACGCGAATTATTGGAATTGCGGCGATAGTCAAATTTTGGGAGGTTGTTCTTCTGTAGAGTATGGAGACAGATTTGATCAGATGGGTTATGGCTCTGGCCACTATAATGCTTTTCATAAAGAAAAAATAGGTTGGTTTGAATCTAATCAAGTTCGAAAAACTACCAGCCCAGGCATTTATTCTATTGGTCCTATAGAGATAAACGATGATAAGATCAAAGCATTGAAAATACCTACACAAAGCGGATATAATTATTGGATAGATTTTAGAAGACCACTTGGGCAAGATATTTTGGATTATAATGATGTTTATAACAGATATCACTTCTTTCCGTATGACGGAGCTTTTATATATACTGATAAGTTTGTTAGTACAAATCGCGGAGGTGGAGATACGCATCTAATAGATGGTCGCCCTCTTGTTAATTATGAAGGCAGAGATATCTCTTCTGGAGTAGCTTTTAAAATTGGAGAAATATTTTATGATCCTTTTAATAATATAAAAATTAGAGTGAAGAATTTAACTGATCAGTCTCTAGAAATTCAGATATTTGGGTGTGGAGATGGTATTTTAGAGATTGGCGCTGGAGGAGAGCAATGTGATGATGGAAATAATATAAATGCAGATGGTTGCGATTCCTTATGCAGAACAGAAGAATGTGGTAATGGTATTCTACAAGCAAGAGAGCAATGTGACGATGGTAATCAAAATAATAATGACTTATGCAAAAACGATTGCGAGTTAAACATATGCGGAGATGGTTTTGTTGGATTAAATGAGCAATGCATAACCTGGCAAACTTGTGGTTTTGGACATAGAAATAATGGAGACGGAACTTGTACTGTTGAAATAAATGATATCATAGAAGATGGGCAGATTTCAACTACCAATGGAATAAACTTTATTAGAAATAACACTGGAGCAAGTATCGGCGTGCATAGCCTTAGCGCTCCTACAAAAATAGGGTATATAGAATGGAACATTAGCAGTATTCTTGGGGGGAGTATTATAAATGATGTTTCTTTTAACTATACCGGGGCGGGGACTTATAATGACAGAAATGAAGAAATTGTAGGTCTAAGGGGACCAAATTTAAGACCATCAACAACAAGCAATGATATAATAAGTAATTATCTTCGAGGCGTTGGATTGAACATTTATGCAACTGGGGGAGGTAATTTTATAATTCTTGGGCAGAATAAATTTTACTTGAATAACCAAGCTAAGGATGATTTACAGAGCGACTCAAATAACAATATAGGGTGGTTTGCAATTGGAATGAGGGGAATGACGAGCACCGGTAGAATTCCTGAAATTAGTTCAAAAGAAGGAAGCTATCCTCCAAAACTTATTGTTACTTATACTCCTCCTTGTAGTTCTTATAGTATTAATACAGGAGAGCAATGCGACGATGGAAACACAAATAATAATGATGCATGTACTACTAAATGCCTAAATAATATTTGTGGAGATGGCTATTTGAATATAGGTGTTGAACAGTGCGATGGCTCTATCCCTCGTGGAACATCTTGCCAGAGCATCGGTTTTATTAGCGGGACATTAGGCTGTGTGCCTCCTGGAAGATTAAGCTCTTGCAAATTTGATACGGCTAAATGTTCATTATGTGGAAATAGAGTAATTAATAAAGATAAAGGAGAAACTTGTGATGATGGAAATTTAAGAAGCGGGGATGGTTGTAGTTCTAATTGTAGAAGAGAAGGTGGCGGGGCGCCTGGAGGAAAATTGCAGAAAAGTATTGACAGCGGGCAGACGTTGACTGCGTAAAATTAAATTGTTTTTATCAACGAACATTTTATAAACAATAAATTTTATTCTTAAATATGAAAAAAGAAAAAACGATTGTTAAATCTGTTGGAGGAAATAACTACGACTTCATAATTATCGGAGCAGGAGTAGCAGGATTAGCCGCGGGAATGTATGGGGGAAGATTAGGATTGAAAACCCTTGTTTTAGGAACATCAAACAGTTCTGAACTGCCCATAGGGGGGGTTATTACAACTACTAATGTTGTAGAGAACTATCCTGGATTTATTAGATTGACTGGAACAGAACTTGCAGATAAGATAAGAGACCATGCACTTGACTATAAAGAGTTTGTAACGATTAAAGAGGAAAAAGTAATAAGCATTGAAAAGAAAGAAAAGTTTCTAGTTCAAACGGATAAGTTTGCTTATGAAGGAAAAACAATTTTATTTGCAACAGGGACAAAATGGAAAAAACTTCCTGAGGAAGTTAAAGGAGGAAGGGAGTTTGAAAATAAGGGAGTTGCTTATTGTGCGATTTGTGATGGTCCACTATATCGAAACAAAACTATTGCAGTAATTGGTGGAAGTGACAGCGCGGCGAAGGATGCTTTATTATTAGCAGAATATGCAAAGAAGGTTTATATAATTTATAGAGGAGAGCAAATACGCGCAGAACCAATAAATCTTGAAAGAATAAGAAAGAATAATAAAATCGAAGTAATAAATAATACAAATATTTTAGAAGTAAAGGGAGAGCAATTTTTTAAATCCGTTGTTTTAGACGAACCTTATCATGGAAAGAAAGAACTTGCGCTCGATGGAATTTTTGTTGCAATTGGACATATTGTTTTGTCCGATTTAGCAAAACCTCTTGGTGTGAATTTAAATGAGAAAGGGGAAATAACAATAAATCATAAAACTTCTGAGACAAATGTTTCTGGAGTTTATGCAGCAGGAGATGTTTCAGACAAGCAATTTAAGCAGGCAATCACGGGCGTTGCAGAAGGCTGCACTGCGGCTTATTCTGCTTATGAGTATATAACAAAGAAAGGAAATGATATTTAGAAATGCCCAAAACATCTTTCCAATGTAACTGCCATTACCATATTATGTTCATTGGCTGCTTGAATAATTTCTGCATCATTAATCGAGCCTGCAGGATGTATAATTGCACTCACATTAAATCTCCCTAAGCGTTCTATTGAATCTTTTTTTGGAAAGAATCCATCGGAAGAACAAACAGCTCCATCCAATGGATTTGAGGATAAAAGATTTATACTTTTGAACCAATCAAATGGATCGTATTCTATTTCCTCTTGGTCCATTGCTTTTTGAAAGGCTTTTGTTATTGCTTGTTCAACTGCCCCCACCCTTTCTTGTTGGCCCCCGCCCACAGCCAATGTTACTCCATTCTTGACAAGAACAATTCCATTGCTTCTAACTCCAAAATTAAGATACCATGCAGTTAACAAATCTTCTATTTCCCTATAAGTCGGGTCTCGTTGAACAACACTATCTTTTACTTTTGCATCAAAAATAAGATTTTCTGGACCGCGAATACTTGTAAGATAAGGTTCTTGCACAAGCACTCTTCCTGTTGGAAGAGAAATTAAGCTATGTAATCCGCGTGTATCGTCTCCTATGAATCTTGGTAATCTATCTAAATTCGAATAAGAAATTACTCTTAAGTCTCTTTTTGTCTCAAAAACTTCCATTGCACCTTCATTATATCTGGGAGCTGCAACACCTTCGACAAAAGTTTCTATTAAGGCTTCTGCACATTCTTTATCTACGAGTTTGTTAAAAACAACAACAGAACCAAATGCACTTCTTCTATCTGCGTCTCTTGCTTTTCTATAAATTTCAGCTTGGCTTTGGTTTGAAGCGGAAGAAGAAACTACAAACTCAAAAGTAAATCCCGAAGGAATCGTATGTTTCATTACTACTGCTGCATTTCTCTGAAAGTATTTCAAGATTTCTAGAGCTCGAGTTACATCCATATAATTAGTTGCAGAAATTCCACCTTTTCCACTTTTTACCAGGCTAATATTTGTAAGTTCTGCTAAATCGCTCCCAGTATTTCGATAAATTGCGGCGGCCTGATTTGGATTTTCTCCATATTTTAAATCTGTTTCCTTTTTTAATGAAGGAGTTAGTATTGGGGGAAATGTTCCCAAAACAGGAGTTCTATACATTCTTTTCGCTTCAGATATATCTGTTCCTCTTGTCATCTTTCTCCTTCTTTAAATTTATATAATCTTCTTACTTTATCTGCTTTTGTTTCAACTTGCTCTCCAAAATAATCTGCAATTGCCCGGTCATATAGTGCAGTTAATTCAAATACTTTTCTTGCCAAGGTTAATCTTTGATCAAAAGAGATTGATCCATTATTTCTTACAATATGTTGCAAAACTCCTTGATAATCTCTAGGATCGCAAACAACCGCGCAACTTGGAAAGTTTTTAGCTGCTGCCCTTATCATTGTAGGGCCTCCAATATCAATATTTCCTCTTGCTTTCTCAAAACTTATATCCAGAGAACTTATAACTTGTTGGAACGGATAAAGATTTACAATAACCATATCAATGTAAACTCCCCCATTAAGTTCTTCTTTAAGATATCTTTGATGTTCAGGATTATTTCTTTCTCCCAATAATCCAGCATGAATTTTTGGATGAAGAGTTTTAACTAACCCTCCTTCCATCTCTGGAAACCCAGTATAATCAGCGACCTCCATAAGATTGCTGCTATAAGAAACTCCTAAAAGGTCTTTAACTTTCTTGTAGGTTCCTCCGGTTGACAAGAATCTGACATTTGGATTAATTTGTATTAATCCGGGAACAAATTCGTCTAAACCCGTTTTATCAAAAACACTAACTATCACATTCTCTACTTTAATCAAATCTTGCACTTCTCCGCTCATATCTCTTATTGACATCTACAAAATTTCTCCTGGTTCGTATGATGCTTCTTCTTGATATCTGCTTGTTAATGCATGTATACGATCGCATACCCGTGCAATTTGCTCTCGGGCATTACCGACAAAATGTGGCTTGTCCGAAAGTATAGATTCGATTCTATCTCTAGCGATGCCTCTCTCAATAAATGCGGGATCTTCTGCAAGCAATGCTGCTAGATTATTTTTTTCAGTACCATATTGCCTCATTCTTAGCGCTTCACCAACCGCGTGCTTCTTGATAACAGCATGTGCTTTTTCTCTTCCCATGCCAGCTTCAACAGCAACCGCTAGTATCTCAGTAGTTGCTAAGAAAGGCAAATACCTATCTGTTTCCCTATCAATAATTACAGGATATGCTCCCATTTTATTTAAAACAGTTAAAGCCGTCTCGCACAAACCATCTGATGTATAAAACGCATCAGGAATAATTACTCTTCTCACCACAGAACATGAAACATCTCCCTCTTCCCACTGATCTCCGGATAACCTAGAAGCGCCATCAGCATACATTTTTAATAATTCCCCAAACCCACACACTCTTTCTGCACTACGAGTATTCATTTTATGAGGCATTGCACTCGAGCCTACCTGCCCTTCTTTAAAACCTTCGGTTACTAATTCATATCCTGCCATTAATCTTATACCTTTTGCAAAATTCTCACATGCAGAAGAAAGCAATGCCAAGTCAGAGATTAGATTAAAGTCCAACGATCTAGGATAAACCTGCCCCGTTGAATGAAGAGTCTTATCAAAGCCAAGCCCCTTAGCTACTCTTCTTTCTAATTCTTCTACCTTTCCTTTGTCTCCCAGCAATGTAAGCATATCAAATTGAGTTCCAACAGGGCCCTTAATTCCTCTAAGAGGATAATTCTTAATAAATATTTCAAAGGCTTGAAGATGCTCCATTAGTTCTTCGCCCCACATAGAGAATCTTCTTCCTAATAATGTTGGCTGGGCTGCTTGGTGGTGCGTTCTTGCAGTCAAGACAATACTTTCATATTCGCGCGATTTATCTGCAAAGTGCCGAGCAACAGAAACATATTTTCCAAATACGATCTGTGAAGCCCGCCTTATTTGCATTTGTTCAACATTGTCCGATAAATCTCGCGAGGTCATTCCTTGATGAAGATACTCGCCAGCCCCCGCGGTTATTACAAACGCATCTATATTTGCTTTAATATCATGTTGTGTTCTTATTTCAATTTCTTTGATAAGGTTTAAGTTCACATCTTTCTTAGCTGCTTCAAACTTTTCTATATCTTTAGAGGGAATATTCATCCCCAATTCTTTCTGAGCTTTCATAACAGAAATCCATAATTCTCTCTCGGCAATAACTTTTCCTGTTTCAGAAAATATCTCATTTATTGGCTCTGAGGCATATCTTTGTGAGAGTACATTTAAATTTACCATTTTAAGCAACTAGTCTATTAACAACTACCTCCAATCCCAAAACAGTTCTTTCTTCACTTGATCTCATATCTGGTTCAAATTTTGCCCCAAGTAAATGTTGAATTCCTTCAATATATCTTACTGCAATTTGAGCTCTTTGCTCATCACTATATCCTTGTTCCCCCTTAGAAAAACCTCGAGCAAATTCCTTCGAGTAAGATATAGGGTCAAGCTCTTTTATATCGTCTCGGGTTAATTTTTCTAATTGTTTGTCATAATCATCTAAAAGCCAAAGTCTTGAAGAATCCATCGTCCAAATCTCATCCTGAGAAACAATTTCTCCTCTCTTGTTAATTCCATGTTCTGTTTTTGTGTCAACGGCAATTAATCTCTTCTCTCTTAAAAATTGAGTAACAATACCAAAAGCAAATAATGAATTATTTCTTATTTGAGTATAATGTCGTGGGGTACATATGTTCATTTTAAATAATTGTTCTGGAGAAACAGATTCATCATGTTTCTCAGACTTAGTTGATGGAGTATCCATGATATAAGGTAAAGGCCCGTTAGCTATTAAATTATTGGGAAGAAAATGTCCACAGAAATTTCTATTCCCTTTAATAAAATGTTGATATAATGAAGTTGATGTTGAACTTTTTGCCATATAAGCTCTTAGTACATTCTCAAATGGAATTTGTGTAAGATTTTCGGCAGCAATGACAATTGAATTATCCGATAAACCATTTACATCAAATTGAGAAGTTCCTAAAACTCTTTTAAGCAATCTTCTCATGTAATTATGATTGACTGCAAGAATTTGATCTTTAAAGGGTATTTCTCCTCTGTTTATATCGTGTGTAGATATTCTCTGAGTTCTTACCATTATTCTTAAGGGTAATCCGTCCTTAGTTTCAAGAGGAGGATTCTCATATTCAACTCTTTTTTCTGTCGATTCATCAACATATATTCCCTTTCCTCCAAAAATAGAATCTGAAACTTTTCCAGGCTTAACTCTAAAACCCTTTAATCTAGGGATTCCTCCAGAATCTATAATTTCTTGAGTAGAATATATTTTATCTTCTCGGCTCATATAAGTTCCTACAAGTTCTCTTGCTTCATTTTGAGATAATAACTGCAACATCAAGAAATTTATTCTGCCTTATTTAAATATTTTTCTTATAATATTTCATTTGAATTTAGTAGTTAATTTATATCGATGGATTTTTATACTTTTGTTTTTATCTAATAATAGATTACATTTCAATAGATTTTTAAACATGTTTTGTCATTTAAACATATGATAAAAAGAGGAAGGAAAGGTTTATCTCCAATTGTCGCAACTGTTTTACTTGTCTCAATTGCGGTTGTTCTGGCGGGAATAATTTTTTTCTGGGCGTATAGTTTTATAGGGGAGTCTGTTACAAAAAATGGGCAGGCGGTCGATCAGGTTTGCAAGGATGTTGTTTTTGAGGCTGAAGTATATTCAGGAATCCTTTTAATTAAAAATGTCGGAGACATACCCCTCTGGGGGGTTCAGGTATTGAAAAGAGGTTCTGGGGATTTAACTGGGACTACAAATGATTTTTCAGATACTGGGATAAAATCAGGAGAGACGGCGGAAGTTAGCTTAGGCGAAGATAATGGAGAGTTTATAGTTTCTCCAGTATTGATGGGTGAGACTGAAACGGAAAGAAAAAAATATATTTGCGGGGAAGAATTTAGCCAGATAATTTCAACAGCATAATTAAAATGATTAAGGAAAAAAGAGGTTTATCACAGGTTGTTGCAACAGTATTGCTTATATTAATTACTGTTGCAGCTGCGGTAATAATTGCTGGCTTTATCATTCCTTGGATAAGGGGGGGATTAGAAAGCACAGAATGTTTTAATTATCGAGATTACTTTACTTTTGAAAATGATTTTGGATATAATTGTTATAATGAATATAATGGCGTGAACAATTATCTTATTTCAATATCTGCAAAATCAGGGCTTAATGAAACTCAAGAGAATGTTGTAGGTTTTGGCTTAGCATTAATCAAACAGGGAGATTCTGTTGCTTTAACTGTTATGAATGAAGATAATCCTGCAACAAAAGGCATATTTATGAACTCTGGTTTTGGAAATCCTCTTGTTTTACCAAAGTCAGGAGAGATAAGGACTTATTATTATAACAATTCCGATACTTTCGAATCTGCAAGAGTGTATCCAATATTAAAATCGGGCAGAAAATGCGAGCCAAGCGATACAGTCGTTATAACTAAATGTGAAAATTAAAATGGATAGAAGAAAAAAAGGACAAATTTGGGTTGAAACAGTTATTTATACTTTAATTGGACTTGCACTTATTGGAATTGTTCTTGCGATTGTGACTCCAAAGATAAATACGAGCAGAGACAAAATAATAGTTGAACAATCAATTGCATCTTTAAGCGCTTTAGACGATAAAATAAAAGAAGTTGTAGATAATGGACAAGGGAACGTGAGGAAGATTCCAGAACTGACACTTAAGAAAGGAGAACTGACTTTTGATGGTGAAACGAATACTATAACTCTAGTTTTGAAAGATATAAGCAGGCCATATTCGGAGCCAGGAATAGCAATTGAAGTTGGGAGCGTTTTTGTCCTTAGTGAAGTTAAAAACGGTAAGACTATAGTTTATTTAACTTTAAACTATACAAATATTCTCAATCTAACTGTTAGTAAAGCAGATGTGATAAAGAAATATGATCCAGCATCAGTGCCTTATAGTTTTATAATAAGCAATGAAGGCGGAGGAGCAGGTGTTCAATTTGTAGTTAATATTCAGGAGATTTCGGATGCTGGAGGCACGACGCCTGGCAATGCTCCTCAATGTACCACAGATGCAAATTGTAATGATAATAAAGAATGCACTAATGATGTTTGCAATGCTGGAGTGTGTTCGCATAATAATAATTTAGCTAATTGTTCGGGAGGGCAATGTAATAATGGGATATGTGTTGCCTCATGTGACTTAAATAATTGCCCAAACAATATTTGTTTTACGTCAACATGCAATGGGAATTCATGCGGTCAAACACCCGTGCCCTTTGGCGAAACTGACGCAGGATGTTCAAATACTTGTGATGGAAATGGGAATTGTAACATAATATTTATTTCTTCATGTGAAAATCAAATAAACGAAGATGGAATGGTATATATTGTTAAAAATGATTTGATTATAAATAATGGCAACTCAAATATTTGCTTAAATATAAATGCAAATAATGTTATAATTGATGGTGCAGGGCATAGTATAATTAAAAATTATGAAGGGGGACGAGGAGCAGGAATACAAGTTATAGACAAAAATAATGTTATGGTAAAAAATATAACTATAAGTCAATTTGGCAAAGGTATAGAATTTAATAATGTAAGAAACTCATCAATATTTTTTAGCAATATAACTGGCAATGGTGAGAGCCTATATGGTCCTGGAGGAATAAGCATTAGTAATGGAGATAATATTTCTATAATATCCAATTATATTACATACAACGTCGCGGGTATAGGGACAAATATTCAAAATGTTTTTATAGAGAAAAATTATATTTGTAATAATGCGGGAGGTAATGGTCAAAGAATAAATGATCTTTATTGTGCTGGTGGCGGTAATTTCATTGGTTCAAATAATGTTATTGGCGGAGGAAATGGAGATTTTGCAGGTAATGGGGCATGTTCTTTTTCTCAATTAGATAAAATGAATTATGATTGTAATTCTCAACCGCCACAAACATCTCCTCCTTTAAAAAAACATTCAAATAACCAATAATAAAATTACTTCTATAAATTAAAAAAATGTGAGCCAGAGATAGGCCAGGTTCTGTCAGATTTCGTTTCTCTTTCGAGATGTCAAGATTTGTCTAATTTACAAATCTTGAGCATGCTCAAGAACCAAACACGCGACTTATTCGGTTGATGGTTCTTGACACACGAACAATCTGTGCTGACATCTGTCTTGGCGAGCGGCTTGGGCTCTTGCATCAGCGAAGATGGGCGTCCCGCGGA
>ORMF010982634.1_pt1 | contig 40168 bp, 40 predicted proteins | sample 1779871 | NCBI WGS metagenome assembly ORMF01 (sample SAMEA104232316, study PRJEB22302) | groundwater metagenome | biome: forest; feature: aquifer; material: groundwater | place: USA | collected 2011-08-07 | depth 5.4 m
GCCCGTTGAGGGCGTAGTGCGATAGACGCAGCGTGGATCGCCAGAAGGTGAGTGGTGTGCAACAGAAACGGGAGGGCACGACTTCAGTCGTGCCGCAGAATCTCCCCCATAATCGGGGCTTCAGAAACGGGAGGGCACGACTTCAGTCGTGCCGCAGAATCTCCCCCATAATCGGGGCTTCAGCCCCTGAGGTCCCACCGTCCTGACAAAGAAAGGGCGTCCCTCGCGGACGCCCTTTTTATGTCCTTAGGTTTTGCCCTAAAGCATCTTGGCGCTTTCCACGTGGATGGTGTCGCCGTCAACATGTCCGGTGACTGCCACATGGTGCCCCTCATGCCCCTTTAGCGCTTCCGGGTTCTTCACAGTCAGAACCTTCTGATCCTTGTCGGTGACAACGACCATGCTAGCGCCACCATCAAGGCATTTCTTGGTGCATTCCGCGGCGCCTTCATGGGCTCCCTTTACGCCGCACTTGGAATCGGTGATCCAGCCATTGACAGTCGTCGCATCGCTCGCAAACGAGGCTGTGGCCAAAAGCGAAACCAATGCCAGCGCAGCTATTGCAAACAGAAACTTCCGCATGCCATCCTCCTTGAAACTTTCTACGAAGAAATTTTGACCCCCAAGGTGGGTTGAACTCTATCACAACCGGGTAGCCTCCGCACGCAAAGAACGGACCCGCCACGGACCCGCCCTACTTCCCATTTTTCGCGCGCGCCGTGGGCGGCTTTTGCGGCGGATCGGGCGCGACATAGACAAACTCCCCCGGACGTGTGTAGTGAAGCTGTTCGCGCGCCTCTCTTTCAATGGCGCGGCGGTCGGTCTTCAGCGCCTTGATCCGCTCCACGTACTGATCGTTTTCCTTTTGCACACGTTCGACTTCGCTCTGGAGCGTTTGCCTCTCAGCGCGCTTCTGCTGGTACACGACCATGCCATTGGCTCCGAACATGGCGTGCAGCACCAGCCCCAGAGTCAGCAGCAGAGCTGCAGCCGTGCCCACCCGGCGCCACTCGGCCGCGATCCAGGACCAGACCGGACGCGTCTGCTCCACGTACCGCGCGGCCATTTCTTCAGCCCTGGGCCCCTGCTCCTCAAGGACCGCGCGCCAGCCTTCGCCGGAATACTGGCGTGGAAAAATGCGCGCTCTGGACGGTGGTCCTAGTCGAAGATCCATGCTTTCGCTGCCGCGCTCAACTTCTCGAGCCCTTCCTGGCTGCGCGCTTCCGTGTACGCCCGCACCACCGGCTCCGTCCCAGAAAGGCGGTAGCACACCCACGATCCGTCGGCGAGCACCAGCTTGAGTCCGTCGGTGCGGACCACGCTTGCAACTTTGCTGCCGCAGAACTCGGCCGGATCGCGCCGTAACTTTTCAGTAAACTTCGCCTGGACCTCGGGCGTCAAGCGGAAGTTCTCGCGCAGAGGATAATAGGAACCAACTTCGGCAAACAGGTCTTCCAATTGCTTTCCCAGCGAAGCACCGCGGCGGGCCACCATCTCGCAGCACAGCAGGCCGGCGAGCACTCCATCTTTTTCGGGAACGTGCTTGCGGATGGACAGCCCGGCGCTTTCTTCGCCTCCGATCACGATTTTGTCCGCTTTGATCAGTTCGCCGATATATTTGAACCCGACCGGGGTCTCGTAAAGCTGGATCTTGTGCTTCTCCGCGAGTGCATTGATGAGGTTGGTGGTGGCCACTGATTTCCCGACGCCGTTTCTCCAGCCGCGGCTTTCCACCAGATAATCGAACAGCAGCGCGACGATGTAGTTCGGCTGCACGAAAGTGCCGTCCTGGTCGACGATGCCGAAGCGGTCAGCATCGCCGTCGGTCGCGATCCCGATGCCCGCTCCGATCTCGCGCATTTTCTGGCGGAGGTCATCGAGTAGGTGATCGTCGGGCTCGGGCGCATGGCCGCCAAAAAGAACATCACGGTAATCATGTACCGTGGCGACCTCGACGCCCGCCTCGCGCAAGAGAGCATCAGAGTATCCGCGAGCCGCGCCCCAGAGGGGATCGAAGGCGACTTTCAGCCCGGCTTTCTTGATCACGTCGAGATCCACGATTTCCCTCAGGCGCGAGAGATACATGCGCCGCGGGTCGATCGACTGCGTCTCGGCCCGGCTGCCCTTCGGCGTTTCGGGTTTCGCGTCGTAGTCGGCGATGGCAGCTTCGATTGCCCTGGTCGCTTCCGGGAGCGCGGGCGCGCCATCGGGCGTCGAGAACTTGATGCCGTTATACTCCGGCGGATTGTGCGAGGCGGTAAAGTTGATGGCCCCGTCGGCTTTCGCCTGCGTGACGGCGTAGGAGATGACGGGAGTGGGCGCGGCCTCGGCGATGACCAGCGGCGTGATCTGATAGCCAGAGAGGATTTCGGCGGCCATCGCACAGAACGTTTCGCCCAGGAAGCGCGGGTCACGCCCCACGATCACTTTCGGCGATTTGGCTTTCTGCGACACTACATAACGCGCAATCCCGTGTACCGCCCGGCGCACATTCTCGAACGTAAACTCTTCCGCCACCACCGCGCGCCAGCCCGAGGTACCAAACTTGATTTGCGTCGCCATGGCTTGCCTCGTATGCTTCGAGTGGGAAAATGTAACGCCTGATTTTATATGACCGACAAGAGACTTGTTCTCACCACTTGCGGCTCCCCGGAAGAAGCGCGCCGCATCGCGCAGGAACTGGTGGAGCGCCGCCTGGCGGCGTGCGTGAATATCGTTCCGCAGATTGAGTCGGTGTACCGCTGGCAAGGCGAAGTCGAAACCGCAACCGAATGGCTTTTGATAATCAAGACCACGGCGGGCGCCTTCGAGCGGCTGCGCGATGCCATCGGCAAGCTACATTCCTACGACGTGCCCGAATGCATCGAAATCGCAATTGAAGACGGGAGCGCTGCCTACTTGGAGTGGATTGCCGGCTCGGTCTCGCAGACCCCGCACGAATCCTAGACTCTCAACAACAAGAAACGGCGGCGAGTACAAAACTCGCCGCCCTTTGTCCCCAACCGGGTGAGTTACTTTCCGTGCTTGTCGCGATGGAGGTCGCGCCGGTCGTGCCGGATATCTTTCTTGTCGTGGTGGATGTCGCGCTGATCGTGGCGCACGTCCTTCAGATCGGCGTTGCGGTCGCGGCGATCCTGATGCAGATCGCGGCGGTCGTGGTTAATGTCACGCTGATCTTTGTTGCGGTCGGAACGATCCTTGGCCAGGTCGCCCTTGTCGTTGCGAACGTCGGCCCGGTCCTTGGAAAGATCGGCCGTGTCGCCGGTGCGCTTGTCGCGGGCGACATCGGCGCGGTCTTTGTTTAGATCGCGGCGGTCATGATTGATGTCGCGCTGATCCTGGTTGCGGTCCACGCGGTCCTTATTAAGGTCGCGGCGGTCCTGGTTGATGTCTTTCTGATCCTTCCGGACATCGCGCACGTCCTGGTTGCGGTCGCGGCGATCCCCGCGCAGATCGCGGCGATCATGCCGCAGGTCTTTCTTGTCCTTTGAAAGATCGGTGGATGAGGCCGTGCTGTCCTGGCCAAAGGCCATCGCACCGGCCAGCAGAATGAACCCACAACTCAAAACGCTTCGTCGCATATCTGTCTCTCTCCTGAGGCTTCCCGCCTACGTTTGCTTGAACACCAAGGGCCATGGAAAGTTTCGCTTAGTCAGCGCGGCCGGGAAAGGTGCTGAGAGGACAGGGACTATTACTTATTACTTAAGTAACTCGGGCTTGCGGGCCCGCAGATTCAGACGCCAGTAATCAAGAGTCCACGGTGGGTCGTCTCCGGCGGAAGCAGCGGCGAGGTCTTGCACAAACCCTTCGCGCAGTATCTCGGTGGGCAGTAGTTCGAGGTGGCGGTGCAGTACGAACGTCCGCAGATAGTCCTGGAACTCCTGGCCATTGGCCACCGCGAAGGACGCTTGCTCTAGTCCAGTCTGGATTTGCTCAAACCCGGCGGCGCGAAGCCGGGAAGCGGCGCCTTCTGCATCAGAGAAAAACCACGGCTCGGAAAATTCGCCGAGCCAGTTTGAAAACACCCGCGTCTGCGACAACGCCCGCGCACGTTCGCGCAAGCGCGCAAGGTTTGGCCCGCCTCCGCACTGCGCATGCAACCAGCCCCCGCGACGGAGCGCCGCAAACAGGTTGCGGAACAGTGCATCGTGATCGGGGACCCAGTGGAAAGACGCGGTGCTGAAAATGCCGTCGAACACGTCGCGGAAAGGAAGCGCGATTAAGTCAGCGGCCACGAACTGCACGCGATCGCCAAACTCTGCCTCCAGATCGCGTCGCGCGTGCATCACCATATTGCGCGAAAGATCGAGCCCGACAACCCGGCCGCGCGGCAGATTTTGCAGCAGCAGTTGTGTCAGCTTGCCCGTACCACACCCGGCATCCAAGACGTACTCGTTGCCCCGCAGGTGAAGTTCGCCGATCACCCGCTGTCCCCACTGGAACTGAGGCGTGGACAGGCGGTGGTATTCCGCGGCGTTCCACTCGCGAGAATTGGGCGGAGGTTGAGACATCGACAAGCAAACCGGCGCCCGGCTAGATTGCCGCTAGCGCCTGGTCAAGATCGGCGAGGATATCGTCCACATCTTCGATCCCGACCGAAATGCGCACCATCCCGTCGGTGATGCCAATCTTGCGCCGGCCTTCTTCGCCGACGGCGGCGTGCGTCATGGTAGCCGGATGCGAAATCAGAGTTTCAACTCCGCCCAGCGACTCCGCCAGCGCGCACACCCGCACCTTGCGCAGCATCTTATTCGCATTCGCCAGCGAACCGGTTTCGAACGCAATCATCGATCCGAAGCCGGACATCTGCCGCTTCGCCAACTCATGCTGCGGATGGTCCGGGAGCCCCGGATAAAACACCTTCTGCACTTTCGTGTGTCTCGACAAAAACTCGGCGACCTTGCGCCCATTGCAATCGTGCTGCAACATGCGCACGGCCAGAGTTTTGACCCCGCGCAGGATCAGCCAACACTCAAAGGGCGAAAGAATCGCCCCGGCCGCCTTTTGCAAGAATGCCAGTTTCTCGTTCTGCTCCGGCTTCGTGCAGACCACCACTCCACCCAGCCCGTCGCTGTGCCCGTTCAGAAATTTTGTGGTGGAGTGGACGACCATGTCGGCGCCGAGTTGAAGTGGGCGCTGGAAGTAAGGCGACATGAAGGTGTTGTCTACCACGACTTCAATGCCACGTTGATGAGCCAGATCGCTGATGGCCCGCAGATCGCAAAGTTCCATCAGCGGATTGGTCGGCGTCTCGAGAAAGACCAGCCGCGTGTTCTTCTGAAGCGCGCGTTCCACATTCTTGACGTCCGAAGTATCGACGTATGTGAACGTCATGCCGAAGTTGGCGAACACCTGGTTAAACAGCCGCGGCGTACCGCCATAGAGATTGTGCCCCGCCACCACGTGGTCGCCGGACTTGAGCATGGTGACGATGGCGTTGATCGCCGCCATGCCGCTGGCAAACACCTTCGAAGAGGTGCCGCCTTCGAGAGCAGCCAGGTTGGTCTCGAGCCGGTCGCGCGTCGGATTCGACACCCGCGCATACTCGTAACCTTTGTGCTTTCCGATCTCTTCCTGAAGGTAGGTGGAGGTTGCATAGATCGGCACGCTGACCGCGCCAGTCGCAGCATCAGCTTCCTGTCCGACGTGGATAGCAGTAGTGGCGAAACCGGAACGGCCCTTGGTCAAAGAATTCTCCTGCATACCTCTTTTGCTGCCTGTTGGCTCGTAGCTCGCGGCTCGAAGCTCGTAGTTCTCAAATTCCGCCTTCGAAAATCTTCTTCGACAAATACCGCTCCGCCGAGTCCGGGATCAGTGTCACAACCCGCTTCCCCGCCCCAAGCCGCTGCGCGATCTTCAGCGCGGCGTACACGTTCGCGCCTGCGCTCGACCCTCCCAGTACGCCTTCGCGGGCGGCGAGTTGCTTCACCATGCCGAAGGCCTGGTCGTCGGTCACCATCATGATTTCGTCGCACACCGACCCATCGAAATTCTTTGGGATGAAACTCGAGCCGATCCCTTCCACCTTGTGGGGACCCGGCTTGCCTCCACCGAGCACGGAACCCTCGGTTTCCACCGCCACCGTGAGCACCTTCGGCAGGCGTTCCTTCAAGAAGCGCGCAATCCCGGTAAACGTCCCGGCAGTCCCGGATCCGACCGTAACGGCGTCGATGAGTCCTTCCATCTGTTCGAAGATTTCGCGAGCGGTAGTCTGGTAGTGAAAGTCGGGATTAGCGGGATTTTCGAACTGGGCAGTCATGAACGCCGAGGGGTCGGTCGCCAGCAGCTCATTGGCGCGCTGGATTGCGCCCTGCATGCCCTCGGCTTCCGGGGTGCGGATCACCTCGGCGCCGAGGGCCCGCATGATCATCACCTTTTCCTCCGAGAACTTTTCGGGCACGAACATCCGCACCTTGTATCCGCGATTCACGCCAATGAGCGCCAACCCAATACCCGTGTTTCCGGCAGTCGCCTCGATGATAGTGCCTCCGGGCCGCAGCTTCCCTTCCCGCTCGGCGCGCTCGATCAGGCCAATGGCCGCGCGGTCTTTCACGCTGCCGCCGGGATTCAGGTATTCCAACTTGACGAAAATGTCGGCGGATCCCGAGGGCACCAGCTTCTTCAATTGCAGCATCGGGGTGTCGCCAACCAGCTTGGTGATGTCATCGCTGACGCGCAGGCGCGAGGTCGAGCTTGTTGTGGGCACCCTACAGAGTAAGGAAGGCGGGTGGGCAGCGTCAATCCGGGGGATTGTCGGTAGTGAATCATTCTGAGTCATTGAGTTGCGTAAAAACTACCAGAGACAAGTACACCTTCGCGATCTTGGCGCGCCCTTTGCGATCTTCGCGGTTAAGAGCTCTTACCCGCGAAGGCCGCGAAGTATCCGCAAAGTTCGCAAAGTGACCTACTACCAATTTCTCGGTTTACAAATTGGTGATTTGTAATTGGGGTTTCACTTCGACGCCGACGCGGACTCGCTCCCGGCATAGTACCCGCTCTTGGTGCGGACCACCAGTTTGCCGTAGCTGCGCGATTTGGCATCCACCTTCACCGAGCGGTATCCGCCCTGATTCTTGGGCGTGCTGGGCTTGTATCCGAGGGTGTACTGGTTGCGAATATCGTGGGCGACGCTGCGGCTGATGGCATCCACTTCGTCGAGTGTTTTGGGGAAGAAAGCGATCCCGCCGGTCCGGTCGGACATGACTTGCAGAGCGCGTTTGGCGCGTTTGGGGTGCTCCTCGGTTCCGAGAATCCCGATCGCATACACCGTCGGTCCGTTCTCGGCTTGCAGGCGGCGGACCGCTTGTTCCAGCGACTGGCCGCTGGCGGTGTCTTCGCCGTCGGTTACGATGATGATGACCTTTTTTTCGAGTTTGGCCCGTTTCAACCAGTCGGCTGAGGCAACCACCGCATCGTAGAGCGCCGTGCCGCCCCGCGCCTCAATTTTTTCCAGGGCTTCTTTGAGTTTGTTGATGTTGGAAGTGAAGTCCTGGTCGAGGTAGTAGTCATCGTTAAAGTTGACGATGAACACCTCATCGCTGGGATTGCTGGCCCGCACCAGGTTCAAGGCAGCGGCATTCACCTTCTGCCGCTTCTCGCGCATGGAGCCGGAGTTGTCCACCACGATTCCCATGGAGACCGGTATGTCTTCATGGCGGAACGAAGTGATGGTCTGCGGATGCCCGTCCTCGTACACCGTGAAGGCATTCTTGTCGAGGTTGGTCACGAAGCGCTGCTTGTCGTCGATGACCGTGGCGTGGAGGACTACTTCTTCGACCTGCTTGCGAAAAACGAAGGCCCCGCTGTCGCTGGTCTCGGGGGTCTGTCCAGCACCCTGCGGCGCTGCCTGCACCTGCCCGGTGGCTTGAGTCGCAGCCTGCCCAGCTGGAGTCGGAGAAATCCCAGGCGCTGGAGCTGTAGCAGGCGCTGCCTGCGTTGTTCCAGGATTTGCGGAGGTCGCTGGTGGCTGCTGAGCCGGGGGCGCACTTCCAGATTGCGCCAGAAAATGGGGGGTTAAACCAAAAAACACTGCCAGGAGGAGGTATCTATTCCGTCGGCGCATAATAACCCGTCTTCGCGTAAACCCGGAGCGGCGGCAATCCCTTCGGCGGAAGCAGTTTCACTTTTATTTTACGCCATTTGCCGTCTCGCACTGGGTTCTTTGGACGGTAGCCGAGCAGGTATTGGTTGCGCAACTCAATACCAATTTTCGTGGAAACGTCCGCGAGATCATTCGGGTTATCAATGGTAAAGGCTCGCCCACCCGTCAGTTCCGTGATGTCGCTGAGCAGAGTGGGACCGAGCCGTTCTTCCTCGCTGGGAAAGTAGTGATCGTAGATGCCGATTGCATAGATGAGGATGTCCGCTTCCTTCACCATGGACCGGATCTCACCCTCGGTATAGCGGCTGTGGTTGTCGCCGCCGTCGGAGATGATCAGCATCGCCTTTTTTGGATACCGCGCCTGCCGCATCTTGCTGACGCCCAGGTAGACGGCATCGAGCAGGGCGGTGCGTCCTTTGGGCACGGTATAAACGAGCTTGCCCTGGATATCCTCCACCGAGGTGGTGAAATCGGAAGTCTCCTCCGGCTTGTCGGCGAAGGTGATCATGAAGAACTCATCCTGCGGATTGGCCGTTTTGAAGAACTCGATCACGGCTTCGCGGGAGCGCTCGATCTTGCTGCTCATGCTGCCGCTCATGTCGAAGATCACACCCAAAGAAACCGGGGCGTCCTCGCTTGAGAAGGTCTTGATTTCCTGCCGCTCCTTGCCTTCGAAGAGGTTGAAGTTCTCGCGGTCCAGGCCCGTCACCAGCCGGTTCATGGGGTCGGTGATGGTCACGGGCACGAGTACCATCTCCACGTTCACCTTGAGGGGCTTGGAGTGGCTCTTGAGGGCGGGATCAATTTCCGGCTCTTTGGGAGCGGAGGGCTGCACGCGCGGCTGGATGTGTACGTCTTCGGCAGAATTTTGAGCAAAAATGTGAAGAGCGCTGAAGGTCGTTACCACCAGGACCACTGCCCACACGGACCGAGAAGAACACCCTTTTACGTACAACATAGGCCCCACACACGTTAAAGAAGTGCGAGCTGGCGCTGAGGGAGCGAGATGGCCCGCATACCCGGGGGACAGGCCATGAAAACCTCTTCTGACCCGGATACTAGCACAATCTTGAAGAGGCGGCCTGAGTTTTTAGGGACTCTGCCTTACGATAGTGCAGGAGAAACAACGATGGTTGGCTGCCGACCCTGTGCACCGTTTTTCCTCCCGCTTCGCGCCTGATCGCCCCTGCTACAATTCTGCGTTTACCATGGCTATCATTTCTCCCTTTCAAGCCTGGCGCTATGCTTCCGACCAAGTCCCGGTCGCGAAAGTCGTGACCCAACCCTACGACAAGATCACTCCTGAGATGCAGGAACGCTACTACCAGGCCGGTCCCTACAACCTGGTCCGCATCATTCTCGGGCGGCGGCCGCCGGGGGATAGGGAGCAAGAAAACGTCTATGCCCGTGCAGCGGCAAGCTTTAGCGATTGGCGCGGCACCGGCGTCTTGCGGCAGGATTCCGCCCCTTCCCTCTACCGCTACTCTCAGACATTCACCGTTCCCGGCAGCGACACGCGGGCGGAGCGGCAGGGTTTCATCGCCTTGGGCCGGCTTGAGGACTATTCCGCCGGCGTCGTCTTCCGCCACGAGTTAACCCACTCCGGGCCCAAAGCCGATCGCCTCGAACTGCTGCGCGCCACCCGTACCCATTTCGAACAGATCTTTATGTTGTATGCCGATTCGGGCGAGATCGAAGCACAGCTTCATTCCGCGGCCGCTCCCGACATCGAAGTCACCGATGAGTATGACGTGCTCCACCGCGTCTGGAAGATCTCCGATCCCGCCACGATCGGCGCGATCCAAGCCCAGATGAGAGGGCAGAAGTTGGTGATCGCCGACGGCCACCATCGTTACGAAACGGCCCTCGCCTACCGCGACGAGCGCCGTGCCTCAGCGGGCAGCGTCGGCGACGCTCCGTATGCCTTCATGATGATGACCTTCTTCAACCTGAACAGCCCCGGCCTGGTCATTCTGCCCACGCACCGCGTGGTTTATGGGTTGCCGTCATTTTCTGCCGCACAACTTCAGGCGGGAGCGCAGCAGTTTTTCGCCGTGGAAGAAATTGATGCCGGCATCAACGCCCAGCAAGCCACGGACAGGCTGCGCGAAGCCGGACAGGCTGGCACAGCCCTGATCGCCGCCACCGCCGATCGCATCTTTTTGATGCATTCGCCGAAGGCGCTGGGGACCAGCCGGTTCGCTGGCCTTTCCCTGCGCCAGCAGTCGCTCGACGTCGTGCAGTTGCACAAGTGCCTGCTGGAGGGCGCCCTCAACATCTCTGAGGAAGCTATTCGCAACCAGCAGAACATTTCCTATCATCGCGACGCCGCCGACGCGCTAGCGCAGGTGCGCAGCGGCGCGGCGCAAGCAGCCTTCCTGATGAATCCCGTCCGCGTGGAGCAGGTTCGTGACATCGCTCTTGCCGGCGAGGTGCTGCCTCAAAAATCCACCGACTTCTACCCCAAACTGCTCAGCGGTCTTACCATTTACGCGATGGATTAGGAAACTCTGGCGCAAACAGCTCTCGCCGGGTTAGCGTTTATCACCAGTGCCTTCCGCCACCACCAACGCCGCGCATAAGACGCTCGCCGCCGCGCTGGCCGCTCTCATATTTCTCGGCGCGGCGACCACCGCCGACGAAAAACGCCTCTCGATCTACTCCTCCGTCGCCACCTACACTCTGCCGGTTACCGATCGCATGGGCCGCGAGTACATCGGCTTGCTGGAAGTCCTTGAGCCTCTCGGTCGCATCAGCGCCCGCGTGGAGGGCCAGCACTGGAAAATGCGTTTTAACGATAGCGAGAGCGACTTCGTGGCCGGAAAGACGCGGACCAAAGTGCGCGGGCGCGATCTCGATCTTACAGCTCCCTTCCTGATCGAGAATTCTCGTGGCCTGGTCCCGGTGAGCTCGCTGAGCACTCTGCTGCCCCGCTTTCTGGGCAACCCGGTCAACTTTCACGAGGCCGCGCGCCGGCTCTTCATCGGCGACGTCGCCACCCAGGTCACGGCCCAACTGGATTCGAGCACTCCCCCGCGACTGGTGCTGAACTTCACTGCCCCGGTGAACCCGACCATCTCCACGGAGCCCGGGAAGCTCAGGATGGTCTTCACCCGTGAACCTCTCGTGCCGCCCGGCAGCATGTCTCTTGCTTTCGACAACACCGCCATCACCCAGGCCAGCTTCTCGGAGAGCAACGGCGCCGCCGAACTGACGGTTGCCGCGAGCGCTCCCCTGATGGCCAGCTTCAGCAACAATGGACGCACCATCACGGTGACGGCGGCGGCGCATGGAACTCCCGCTGTCGGGGGCCCACCCGTTGTTGGGGAGACGCCAGTTCTGGACGGAGCAACAGGCGGGATCCCGGTTGCCGGCGGGGTGCCGGCGCTACCCGCTAGCACTGTCCGTCGCGTTTTCGCCGTCGTAGATCCCGCCCACGGCGGAACCGAACGCGGCGCCGCCCTAACAGAGACGCTGGCGGAGAAGAACGTCACCCTGGGATTCGCGCGTTTGCTGCGGCATGAACTCGAGCAGCACGGCTTTTCAGTCATCTTGTTGCGTGACGCCGACGACACACTGACCCTCGATCAACGTGCCGGAGCCGCCAACGCCGCCCGCGCCGGAATCTACATCAGTCTGCACGCCGCCTCTCAGGGGAGCGGTGCACGTGTGTATACCGCCCTGCTTCCGCCGGAGGGTCCGAGCAACGGCCCGTTTCATGCCTGGAATGCCGCGCAAACTCCCGCCTTGCCCGTCAGCCAGAATGTGGCGGCCGCCATCGTCAGCGAAATGCAGAAACACCAACTCCCGGCGCGCGGATATTCCGCTTCCCTGCGCCCGTTGAACAATCTGCTCATGCCGGCGCTCGCCGTCGAGCTGGCTCCCGGACCGAACGGCGTGGCCGATCTGCCCTCCGCCAACTATCAGCAGAAGGCCGCGGCCGCGATTGCCGACGCCCTCGCCTCCCTGCGCGAACGCCTCGGAGCGCAGCCATGATTCCTCGCCACCTCATCCTCGGTGTGGCCGTGATGCTGGTCATCGTGCTCTCGATGGGAATCTATCTACGTCAGGTGCGCCGAAGCGCCGCCGAGATGCAGCGTCTGGCGGCCGATACCCGCCCAGTCGCGCCCCCCGCCTCCGGCCCGACCGAAACCGTCACGCTCTACGTCGCCGACGACGCCACCGGCGTGCTCCATTCCCAATCTGCTCAGATCCCTCTTCCCGGCGGACGCCAGCAGCGCGCCGAAGAATTGCTGCGCGCACTCCTCCGCATCTACCAGCAACCGGACTCCCCGCCCCCGCTCGCCCCCGCCGCCGACATCCGCAGCATCTATCTGATCGACCCGGGCGCGGCCGTGATTGACCTCAACGCCGCCTTCGCCGATCAGCACCGTTCCAGCATTCTCGGCGAGCAACTCACCGTCAACTCGCTGGTCGAAACCCTCGCAGCCAACGTCCCCGGCATTAACCGCGTACGAATTCTGGTGGAAGGCAACACCCGGGAAACCCTCGCCGGCCACGCCGATCTCAGTGAGTTCTTCGATGTGAATGCGGTGGGCCAGGCGGTGGCGCAGGGCGGGCAGTAGGCGGATGACTTAAATCGCAACGAGTCTGGTTAGTTCGGCCTTCCTACGGCACAGTGACGACATTGGTGTTGCCGCCACTCATGTACTGCGAGCCGCCGAACAGACCCTTGCCGGTATTTGTGGAAAGTTGGATGGCTGCTCCGCGGATGTTGTAGATGGTTCCGTTGAGGAACATTGTTCCCTTGATCCGAGCTTTCAAGAAGTAGTTATGCGTTCCATTCGGCAGCGTCACGATACTCCAGGCCCCTGAGACGAACGAAGCGGTGACATCCACGTCGAACGCCGTGGAAATGTAGAACGATCCGCCGCCGCCAAACGCTCCCCCCTGCACGATGTCTCCTGACCTGAACGCGGGAGTGGTGAAGGTAACCGTGCCGACCGTACCTGCCAGAAAAGGCGCCTGCCCGTTTTTCCCGACCGACACCAGCGTTCCATTGAAGAATTGAAGTCCGGAAGAAGTGCCGATCAGTTCGCCGTTGGCGTTCGTGAAGTCAACATCCAACGTCTGCTGCGCGAAACCATAGGTTGCCAACACCGCCAGAAAGATGAAACACACGACCGTTCTCATGGACACCTGGACCGCGCGGGATTCGCCAATCATTCCTGTATGTCATCGGCATTGGCTGCTGTTGCTTTAGTGAGGAACTCTGAATGGGTGTGACTTTGGGTGGAGCCGCCATTCGTGCTGGAGCATTGACCGAGGGTGGTACAGACATGCGTGCTGGAGCACTGACTTTGCGTGGAGCAGCGCTTCGGCGCTGCATGAGTGCCTTCTCATGAGGCGGGCTTTAGAACCCAATGTGGTTCGGGGTGGAAACTACGAGGCCCGCGAGTGCTTCATCAAATGCAGACGGGCGCGGCTCTCTTCTCGTCTCTGATTTACCGAAACAACGGACCGGCCAAGGGCCGCCAGCTGGCCCAGTTCCTTCTGGATATTCTGGAGCCGTTCATGCCTCTGCCCGTGCGCAACCTGGTCCACGGTTCGACTGCCCTTCTGACGCCGATACTGCTCGTTCAGCTCGTGAATTTCGGCGATTTCTGCCCGCAGACCCACGATCTTTTCCTGGAGAACTCCGAGATGATCCATATCGTTAGGATATACCAATTTTGCCGGGCTCCGCGAAAAAAGAGCCGCGCAGTAGATGCAGCGCAGGAACTATTCAGGATTTGGAGGCCAGGAGACGGACAGGCTTGACTTTGGCGGCGCGGAGTTGTTCGCTGCTGAAAGTTGCTCCGCAAGTGCTGCAACGCCATCCTGTCATCGGAGTGCGGGCGGCGTTCGCGACGTTGATCCGGGAGGGGTTAAACGATAACCCCAGTTCCCCACCACACTGTAGACACAGACGCTTGGGCAAAAGCCCTCTTTTCTCAGCTCACCAGTCACGGGACTGCAAGCATCCCCACCCTCGGCAAAGATGCCCAGGGTGGGGCCTTTGGTTCAGTTTACAGGAGCTGAACGTTCTCCGCTTGCAAACCTTTCGGGCCTTTGACGACCTCGAACTGCACGGCCTGGCCTTCCTGGAGGCTCTTGAAGCCGGCTGAGTGAATCGCGGAGAAGTGGACGAATACGTCCTCTCCGTTAGGACGGCTGACAAAGCCGTAACCTTTCGCGTCGTTAAACCACTTCACGGTTCCTTGTTCCATTGGGTATTACCTTGTTTCTTTTGAATTTCCTGCTGAGAAGATTGGCTTTAACTGTGAGGTGGCGACGCAGAGAGTATCGGCGGGTCCAGCCCAAAATGGGGCAAATCAAACTTAGCCTGATACCGATGAGATGCGGGCGGGGGCGGACACGACTCTTTATGTTTTGGCGCCCGCGGGTCGCGACTCCCGACAATGCGGGACTCGGCCATCGCCTGGATGTTTACGGTTGCGGGCGAGTCGGCGGCCGGTTCCTCGTTCGTCTCTGCCTCTTCTTGGTCGTTTTCGGTGAATTCTTCTTTGTACCAGGCGTCGTCGCCGAGGGAGGTGTCGGGGACGCCGCGCGGATCGATCACAACCTGCTGGGGGCGGGGTTCGAAGGTGGTGCGGCTGAGGTTGGTGGAGGCGGTCTGCAAGGCATAGAAGAGGAGAGCGGCGGTCTTGTGGTCCACCTGAGTGACGCGCCGCGACCAAAAGGCAAGGTGATGATCGTTACGAGCACCTACCCTTGCAAAAAACGCAAGGGTGAGGCAGGCTCCTGATTAGCGGAGCGGGGAACAGGTGGGCCAGCCCCCACCATCCCATTTTTAGATCTTGATGTCTTTCGGATGAAGTACGGTCAGACCCGGTATCTGCTTAAAATCGTCCTTTTCATCAAATGTCAGGATTTCTGTGATGCCATTGTTTTTCATTATGACGCTATGGATTATGTCCCCCACTCCGGAATGATATTTGAGAATACCCTGTCTGACATGCCAGAAAAACTCTGTGAAGTCATAATCCTTCTGAGGGCTGACCTCAGCGAAAAATATCTTCAAGTCCTTTAGCCGCCGCTCGCTTACAAGCTGACTTTCAACCTCGGCAACTTCCCCGCGGTTCATCTTCTTGTTTGACACCAAAATATTCACCATCTCGGTTATGGCCCAGATCGAGGTACAAAGCTGTACGTCCTTGAGTTGGGCAAAGACGGCCAAGGCGTTCTCCACCAACTTTTTCTTCGCCTCTTCTGCCTTATCCACCGAAAAATGCGCTATCAAAACATTGCTGTCTAAATAAATGCGCTTCATTTTCTCTTCGCGCGAAACTCAACTACTTCTTTCTTTTTGACAGTCTTCAGCGCCTTGAAAGAGACCGTTTCGCCCGACTTCGTCTTAAACTTCACCGTCGCCGGTTTTTGTACCGTCTTGACGGCGACAAATCTTACAGCCTCTTTGGCCATTTAAGTATCCTATCATCCGAAAACCGGGGAGTTTGACGGTTGGGCTTTTTTCCCAGGCCGAGAATGTCTTCCTTAAGGCCCTTATACCATTTCCTGGCAACAGCGGAATGGGTGGCGCATACAGGTGGGCAAGGTCGCGCTCCGCGCGGGAAGTGATGTTAACGAGGTATGCCATGAGCGGCTTCGAACTCGGCGAAAAACTTCTTCGCGGGCCGGGTCTTCCCTTTTTTCACATCCTCCAGGCCCTGACGGATGCCTTCCACCGCATCGGCGCGGGAGGCAACGTCGAGCAGGCGCTGATAGGCTTCGGCATCTTGCACCACAGCCGCTGCCTTCCCCTTCACGGTAAGCACCACCGGACGCTTGGTTTTCTTCAACTGTTTCATGAAGTCGCCGGAACGGCGGCGGAAGGTGGTCAGCGATTGGATGTCATGGGTAATGTCAAGCACGGCGCATCTCCTCTGGTAGCACCTTTTTAGGTGCTACTAGAATACTGCTTCCCGGTAAAGACGAAAAGGCCTTCTCGGGCTTTCTCGAAAATTCTAGTGCCGCTCCCTCTCGGGGAATCTCCCTTCACACTTGCGACCCGCCCGCGCATCGCCTCAGGGGCTGAAGCCCGGTTCTCATACTGCCCTTACGGCACGGCTGGAAGCCATGCCCTCCCGAAAACTGATCCTTAAAATTGTGGGTGAGGCTCGAAGCGTAACGCTCGCGATCATTTAGAATCGCTGCCGATGATCTTTCGCAGCGACAACCGCACTCCCGACCAGATTCGTCCCGTCAACATTGTCCCTGACTTCATTTCAACCGCCGAAGGCTCGGCTCTGATCGAAGTTGGCAACACGCGCGTGATCTGCACCGCTTCGGTGGAAGAAACCGTGCCCGTGTTCCTTCGCAATTCGGGCAAGGGATGGATTTCGAGCGAATACGGAATGCTGCCGCGCGCCACGCTGACTCGCACCGCGCGCGAATCGGCGAAAGGACGCCCCAGCGGACGCACGCAGGAGATCCAGCGACTGATCGGCCGCTCGCTGCGGGCGGTTACCGACTTGAAGCGGCTCGGCGAGCGCACTATCTGGATCGATTGCGATGTCATCCAGGCCGACGGCGGAACGCGCACGGCTTCGATCACCGGCGCATTTGTCGCGCTGGGCCTGGCTTTGCAGCGTCTGATCGAAGCGGGTACGCTGACCTCGGCGCCGGTCAAGGACTTTGTCGCGGCCATCAGCGTGGGCATCGTGGATGGCGAGGTGTTGCTCGACCTCAACTACGAAGAAGACTCGCGCGCCGACGTGGACATGAACGTGGTCATGACCGCCGGCAACAAGATCGTGGAGTTGCAGGCCACCGCCGAACATCAGGTCTTCGACGACGCTCAGCTGGCGAAAATGATGGCGCTGGCGCGGCAGGGGATCCAGTCGCTGATCGCCAAGCAGCATGCGCTGCTGGGGACGCTGGCATTACGTCAGTAATCGCCAGGGCAAGATAGGTCGGTACCGCTGATAAACTTGATGGATGCCGCGCGATCGCATCGTGCCGTTCTTATGCCTCGTGTTGCTCGCAGTTCCCTGCCTCGCCGACTCTCTGGCTGAGGTGAGGCATGTCGCGGGCGTGGTCGGGGACTCGACCGGCGCGGTCATTGTGGGCGCCGTCGTGGAGTTCAGCAGCGGCAAGTATCGCGTCGCGACTCAGACCGATTCCTCCGGGCAATTCCGGCTGGAAATCGTCTCTGCTTCTTCTGGAACCATTTCCATTCGCGCTTCTGGGTTTGTCGCTTCCGAACACGCCTGGAACGGCGCAGACCAACTTACGATCGTTCTCCAGCCGCGGTTCGATCCGGCTTCCCAGCACGTTCTGGTCACGGCAACACGAATCAACACGCAACTGGACGACTCGCCGGCCGACAGCGTTGCGCTCTCCAGAGAGATGCTGGCTGCCACTCCGGCGTTGGCGCTGGACGATGTGCTGCGCAAGGTGCCGGGCTTTACGCTTTTTCGCCGCACTAGCAGCCGCGCCTCGAACCCTACGTCGCAAGGCGTGTCTCTCCGCGGGTTGGGCGCCAGCGGAGCGAGCCGGGCGCTGGTGCTGGTGGATGAAGTTCCGCTCAACGATCCTTTTGGCGGCTGGGTCTATTGGGACCGCACCGCGCGAGAATCGTTGAGTGGCGTGGAGGTGGTACGCGGAGGAGGCGCTGCCAGCCTCTATGGCAGCGCGGCCATGGGCGGCGTGATTCAGTTCCGCACGCGCGAGCCGGAGACGAGCGCGGTGTCGCTCGACGCTTCCCTGGGCAATGAGAACACGACCGCCCTGTCGGTCTGGGCGGGGACCCGCCTGGGGCCGTGGAACGGCTCGCTGGCCGCCGACCTTTTTCGCACGGACGGTTACTTCCCGGTTCCCGAGTCGCAGCGGGGCAGCGTGGACACGCCCGCGAATTCCCGCCATGAGCTGGTCACGGTGGATCTGGGACGGCACTTCGGCAACGTCAGTCGCGTGTTTGCCCGCGGCTCTTATTTTGATGAAGGGCGCCACAACGGCACGGTGATCCAGACGAACGCCACTCAGCTCGCCGACCTCACCACCGGATGGAACTCCGACAGCGCGAGAGTGGGCGCGGTTTCCGCGCGGTTCTTTGGTCTGTTCGAAGCCTACGACCAGACGTTTTCGGCGGTTGCAGCGGGTCGCAATTCGGAGACGTTGACGAATCATCAGCGTGTTCCTTCGCAGGCTCTGGGCGGCAATGCGCAATGGTCGCGGCCGCTCGGCAAGATGCAGACGCTGGTTGCCGGCTTCGAGATGAGAGAGGTGCACGGCTCCAGCAACGAAGTCGTTTCCGTCGGGACCAACCGCAACGGCGGGCGGGAACGCACAGCGCGAGTTTTTGGAGAAGACATTCTTCAACTCGGCCCGCGGTTGATTGCGAATCTCTCGCTCGGCTACGACCACTGGAGCGATTTCGACGCGCGCTCCATCCAGATCAGGCAGAGTGGCGTCACGGTGAAGCGTTTTCCGGATCGCAGTTCCGACGCTTTCAATCCTCGGGCATCGCTGCTCTACCGTCTCGGCCATGGCACATCGCTCACCGCATCGGGATACCGCGCCTTCCGGGCTCCAACCTTAAATGAACTTTATCGGAGTTTTCGGCAGGGCAACGTGCTGACGCAAAACAATCCCGCGCTGAAAGCGGAACGTCTGACGGGAGTCGAGGCCGGGTTGCGGCAGAACCTGCTGTCGGATCGCCTCAATTTACGCGCGACATTTTTCTGGAACGACGTCACCAATGCAATCGTGAATGTGACGCTCGATAAGAATCCCAGCCTGACCACCCGGCAGAGACAAAATGTGAGCCGGACGCTTTCGACCGGGCTCAACCTCGACGGGGAATGGCGGATCAACAGCAGCTTTCAGGTGGCCGGCGGTTACCAGTACACGCATGCCGTCGTTTCCAGCTATACTCCCGACCCCAGCGTAGTGGTGTTGAATCCTTCCCTGGTCGGCAAGTGGATCCCCCAGATTCCGCGCCAGCAATTTACGCTGCAAACCCGGTATTCCAATCCGAAATACCTCACGGCCACGGTGCAAGGAACTTTCGTGGGCGGGCAGTTCGACGACGATCTGAACACCTTGTTGCTCGGCCGGTACTTCAGCGTTGATGTGTACGCGGGCCGCGCCATCGGAAAGGGCGTCGAGGCCTACATTGCCGCCGAGAATGTGTTCAATCAGCGCTACAACGTTGCGCTGACGCCGCTGCCAAGCGGCCCTCCGTTGCGTAATCTCGGCCCACCGGTTCTGGCCCGCGTCGGGCTGCGCTATCAGTTTCCCAGTCGCTGATCGCTATTCGCTGTTCGGCCCAGAGCCCTTCTTTGGTTTAGAATTGCAAGTCGTACTCTACCCATCAAACTGAAATCATCTGGAGGATTCTCATGAAACTTACCCCCGGAAAACTTAAGGGGCTCAAGGCCGTCTCAAACGAGCGCGGAGTAATTGCTGCCGCCGCGATGGACCAGCGCGGCTCGCTCCAGAAATCGCTCGCCAAAGAAAAGGGCGGCGAAGTCGGCGACGCGATGATGGAAGAATTCAAGTCGCTGGTCAGCGAAGTTCTCACGCCGCACGCCACCGCTATTCTGCTTGATCCCGAGTGGGGCCTGCCCGCGTCCAAGCGCCGCGCCAAAAACGCCGGCCTGCTGCTGGCCTATGAGAAAACCGGCTATGACAAGACCGGGCCCGGCCGTCTGCCCGATCTGCTCGACCTGTGGTCGGCGCGGCGCCTGAAGGAAGCGGGCGCTGACTGCGTCAAGATTCTCCTCTACTACACGCCATTCGATCCCAAGGACGTCAACGAGAAGAAACACGCCTGGGTCGAGCGCATCGGCGACGAGTGCCGCGCCAACGACATTCCGTATTTCCTGGAGTTCGTCGGATACGAAGAGGGCGCGGACGAAAAAGGCCTGGAGTACGCCAAGAAGAAGCCGCAGATCGTTACCGAGAGCATGCGCGAGTTCAGCAAGGACCGCTATGGCGTAGACGTGCTCAAGGTCGAAGTACCGGTGAACATGAAGTTCGTCGAAGGCACGAAGTCGTTCGCCGGCCAAAAGGCCTACACGAAGAAAGAAGCGATTGACCTGTTCCACAAAGCCGCCAACGTCGCGTCCAAACCGTTTATTTATCTCTCAGCGGGCGTCAGCAACGCGGAGTTCAGCGAGACGCTGGAACTGGCGGGCGAATCGGGCGTGAAGTTCAATGGCGTCCTATGCGGCCGCGCGACCTGGAAAGATGGCATCCCGGTTTATGCCAAGCAGGGTGCAGCCGCGTTCCGCACGTGGCTTCAGACCGAGGGGTTGAAGAACATCAATAACGTCAACGACAAGTTGAAGGCTGCGACGTCGTGGCACTCGATCTACGAGGTGGAGCCGGCGCTGGCGCGGGTCTAGCCGTGCTGCATCTCAGGCTGAGAGGCGGGTCTTCGGATCCGCCTTTGTTTCTTGACCTCAAGTCGGAGACGCGGCAAGCCGCGTCTCTACCAAGGATTTCATGCCGGATCGTAAAACCGCTCTTATTACCGGCGCTTCGTTCGGCATCGGGCAAGAACTGGCGGGCATTTTCGCGCGCGAAGGATACAACCTGGTATTGGTGGCACGCAGCGCGGACAAGCTCCGACAACTCGCCTCGGAACTTGAAAAATCGCACGGAACGCGCTCCCTGATTCTGGCCAGCGATCTCTCGGCGCCCGGAGCTGCCGCCTATGTACACGATCAGACCACGCGTGCCGATATTACCGTGGACGTGCTCGTTAACAACGCCGGCTTTGGCCAGTTCGGATTATTCGTGGAGAACGATCTGGAAGAGTGTCTGCAACAGATCCAGCTCAACATCACGACTCTCACGCATCTGACGCGGCTGTATCTGCCGGAAATGGTCGAGCGTAAGAGCGGACGCATTCTGAATGTGGCGTCCACTGCGGCATTTCAGCCGGGTCCGCTGATGGCGGTGTACTACGCCACCAAGGCTTACGTGCTGCACTTCTCCGAAGGGATTGCGAACGAGCTCCAGGGCACCGGCGTGACCGTAACCTGTCTGTGCCCGGGACCAACCGTCACGGAGTTCCACAAGCGCGCCAACATGCTGGGCAGCCAAGTGCTGCAATTTGGCGCGATGGACGCGCACACTGTCGCCGAAGATGGCTATCGCGCGCTGATCGCAGGCAAGCCGGTGGTGATCTCCGGTTTCAGGAACTGGCTGCTGGCGCAGTCGGTGCGGTTCTCGCCACGGTGCATGGTGACGGCGGTCGCACGGAAGCTGCAGGAAACCAGAAATCAGTAGAGACGAGGCTTGCCCCGTCTCATTCTCAACCAAAGCGTCAGCCCCAGCTCGAGACGCGGCAAGCGACGTCTCTACCGATCAATCGGCCTTCGCCTTCGAGGGCGTGACAGCGCCATTCGCCAGCTGAACCCGGCTATGCTGCCGGCCGTAGGCGAAATACACGACCAGACCGATCACCAGCCAGACGATCAGACGCAACCAGGTGTCGCCAGGCAACGTCGCCATCAGGCCAAGGCAAGTCAGAACGCCCATGACGGGAACGAACGGCACCCATGGAACTCGGAACGGCCGATGCAGGTCAGGACGGGTCTTGCGCAGAATCAACACTCCAATGCACACCAGCACGAAAGCCAGTAGCGTGCCAATGTTCACCAGCTGACCGAGCAACTGCAACGGCAGGATGCCAGTCGCCAGAGAAACTGCGATGCCGGTGAAGATCGTGGAAAGATATGGAGTTCGGAATTTCGGATGCACTGCCGCCGCCCAATGGCCCAGGAGACCGTCTCGTGACATCGAGTAGAAGACGCGCGACTGGCCAAGCAGCATCACGAGAATGACAGAACCCAGTCCAAGCACTGCGCCAACATCCACCGAAATCCGCACCCAGCGCGCTGCGTGGACCTGTTCCAACGCGTATGCCATCGGAGCCGGAACGTTAAGGTGCGAGTAGGGCACCATTCCTACCAGTACCGCCGACACGACTACGTAGAGGACCGTGCAGACCGCCAGCGAGCCGAGGATGCCGATGGGCAGGTCTTTCTGCGGATTGCGCGCCTCTTGCGCGGCTGTTGAGACGGCGTCGAACCCGATGTAGGCGAAGAACACCAGCCCGGCGCCGCGCAGAATGCCCGACCACCCGTAAGTACCCCACTCACCTGTGTTAGGTGCAACGAAGGGATGCCAATTGGCGGTATTAATGTGGCTCAAGCCGACGCCGACGATCAAGAGAATGATCGTCAGCTTAAGCGCGACAATGTAGTTATTGACCGTTGCCGATTCCTTAATGCCGATGACCAGGATCGTGGACATCACCACCACAATGGCAACCGCTGGCAGGTTCACGATGGCTCCCGTAAGAGCCAGGCCGCTGTGGGCGCATCCTGCGACCATGCTGGCTACCTGGCCTGCCGTGCACCATTGCGTCGGCGCATTGGTCAACTGCGGCGGCAGCTGCAGACCGAACAGGCTCAAGAGGCTGACGAAGTGCCCTGACCAACCGACGCCCACCGTGGCTGCTCCAGCCGCGTATTCCAGCACCAAGTCCCAGCCGATGATCCAGGCCGCCAGTTCACCCATGGTGGCGTAGGAATAGGTGTAGGCGCTTCCCGCGACCGGGACCGTGCTCGCCATTTCGGCATAGCAGAGTCCGGCAAACGCGCAGGCAATGCCAACCAGGATCATCGATATTGGTACGGCAGCGCCGGAGTGCAGCGCGGCCGCCTGGCCGGTCAGCACAAAGATGCCGGCGCCGATGATGGCGCCGATACCCAAGGTAATCAGGTTTAAGGGCCCGAGCGCACGCTTCAGGCTGTGTTCGCCAGTCTCTTGCGACTCAGTGAGCAATTGAGTCACTGGCTTCGTAGCGAATAAGTTCGCCATCCAATCTCCTTAGCTGTGAGCGGTCGCACTCGAGGTGCGCTTCCACAGGAAATACACCGGAATCCCCAGCAGAACGATGCACAATCCCGGCCAGGTATATTGCGGTTTGTAGCGTAACAGCACAACATCGATAAACAAAGCCATGACGATATAAATTGCGGGCAGCACGGGGTATCCGACGGCCTTGTAGGGGCGCTCCGCCTCGGGATGCGTCCTCCGTAAGACGAAGAGTCCGAAGATTGTCAGAATGTAAAACACGAGCACGGCGAAGATGATGTAATCCAGAAGCTGGCCGTAGCTACCCGAGAGACACAGGATGCAGGTCCAGATCATCGACACCATCAACGAGACCGCCGGCGTCTTGTACGTAGGATGCAGCCGGGCCACGCTGCGGAAGAAAAGTCCGTCCTTGGCCATGGCGTAGTAAACGCGTGCGCCCGCCAGGATCAGGCCGTTGCAGCAGCCAAAGCCGGAGATCATGATAGCGATGGCCATCAGCGCGCCACCGGCTGCGCCGAACATCTGCGTCATGACAGCAGTGCCGACGCGGTCTTCGGCGGCGTACTGGATACCGCGCTCGAGTAGCGTCGTTCCGGTTGGACTACCCGCCAGTGGGAGCGCGCTCATATAAATAAAGTTGCAGCCGATATAGAGCGCGATCACCACGCCCGTGCCGAGAGCGAGTGACAACGGCAGGTTGCGGCTAGGATTCTTGACTTCGCCGGCGGTGAAGGTCACGTTGTTCCAGGCATCGGCGGAAAACAGCGAGCCGACTTGCGCGATCGCCAGCACGGTCAGCGTCGAGACTAGCACTCCGCCGCCGCCGTCATGGAGCGTACCGAGGCTGGAATTTCTCCAGAAATTCGCTCCGAAGTTGGCGGCCAGCGCCTGCGCGTTCCGTCCGAGCAGGACCCCGAAAATCACCAGGCCCAGCAGCGCCGAAACTTTGGCGGCAGTGAAGACATTCTGAATGAGGGCACCCGTCTTGATGCCGAAAATGTTGATGACGGAGAGAACCACCACCACGATAATGGCGACCAAGTTCTGGGTGTTGAGTCCGACGTCCATGCCACCCAAGGTCATCGGGCCGATGGTGAACTTCGGGACGTGCCAGAAGTGGAGAATCCAGTTGCTGGAAGAGATCGCCGGCCAGAAAATTCCGAGGAACTTGCCGAAGGCGACGCCCACGGCGGCGATGGTCCCGGTCTGAATGACGAGAAAGAGCGTCCAGCCGTAGAGAAAACCCCAGAGCGGCCCGAGTGACTCGCGCAGATAAACGTACTGGCCGCCGGCGCGGGGCATCATGGCGGCAAGTTCGCCGTAGCTGAGGGCGCCGACAATGGTCAGGAAGCCGGTGACCAGCCAGGCGCCGATCAGGAGCGCGGGCGAATTGACTTCGCGGGAAATTTCGGCCGACACGATGAAGATGCCGGAGCCGATCATCGAGCCCATCACCAGCATGGTCGCGCTGGTCAGGCCGAGGCCTTTGATGAGTTCCTTATCCTGATGGGTGTGAATGGCCCAATCGTCGGCGCGGGTTGCGGGAGCTGGGGGTCGGACGTCGGTGCTCACGAATCTCCTGGTTTGTAGCGCCGGCACCTTGCCGGCTGTCGCGAGGGCACCCTGCCCTCGCAGGTGGGGGCGGGGCGCCCCCACGACAGCCGCCGAGGCGGCGACGCTACGGTTTACATTCGCAAGTCAATGAATTTACCTCAGAACCTCGAAAAATGCCTCTGCTGATTTGCGGGGATCCCGTAACAAGTCGGATATCACCGCCACGCTGTCGGCCCCGGCTTCGAGCACGGATCGGGCATTGGCGCGCGTAATGCCGCCAATCGCGACCAGCGGTTTGCGGGTCAGTTCCCTTGCCCGGCGCACGCCTTCGAGGCCGACCACGGGATCGGGCTTCGCCTTGCTGGTGGTCGCGAAGACGGGGCCGATCGCAAGGTAGTCGGCACCGGTCTTGTCAGCTTGGGCAATTTGCTCGGGATTGTGGGTGGAGACACCAAGCCACCGATCCGGTCCGATGATGCGGCGGGCGGCCTCAGGCGACAGGTCTTCCTGTCCGACGTGTACGCCGTCAAAATCCGCCGCCAGGCAGAGGTCGGCGCGGTCGTTCATGATGAGTTTGGCGCGTGATCCGATGAGCCGTTTCAAAGAATGGGCGTGTTCGAGCATCTGGCGGGCGTTGCCTTGTTTGTTGCGATATTGGAGCAGAGTGACGCCGGCGGCGTTTAGTTGCTCGGCCGCGGCGTACATTCCGTCGGCATCCGGGAAGCACGAAGGGTCGAGAATCGCGTAGAGCCGGGGAAGTTCGACCATACTCCTCCACAAAGCATCCGTAGGCCTTTTTGCCCAATCGTTTCGCGTTGCTACGGTTTGGCTGCGCTCGCGGGTTCCAACAGTGCGTTATGCATGTTCAGGATGCGCCACTTGCCATCATGGCGGCGGCACATGGCAACGCCGTGACCGACGCGGTGTTCGGGGCCTTTGTGAATGCTGTAGTCATAGGAATACCAGAGCGCGTCACCGAAGCTGCGGATGTCATGCGGCGACGCCTCGAAGCGCAAATCCTTGGCATCCTTGAAATACTGCTCGTTCAGGTATTGCATGACCTGCTTGCGGCTCCGGAACTCTCCGTACGGCGTATAAAGCACGATCTCGGGATCGAAGCAGTCTTCGAGTTCGCTCGCCTTCGCCTGATTGAAGGCAACGTTGCAGTGGTGCATCGCCATCTCCATTTCGTCGAAGAGTGCCTTTGAGTCGGCGGGCGCGAGGTTCAGCACTGCAACTTTCCTTTGTAGATCGATGGTCACGCCCATGCGGTCGAGAAGGTCCACACCCAGGATGCCATCAATCGCGCCGCCGCAGGCTTTGCCGATGGGACTGAGGTCAATCGCGGGCAGCTTGAGATCGTGCAGCTTGTGACTGCCCAGTTGGAAATCGGGCAGCGAGACTTCGCGAGCGCTGGTGGCGGCCGAGCCCTGCCAGGAATCGATGTGAATTTTCTTGGAGGTTCCGGCGGAAAATGCCTTGAGGTTCAGGATGGTGGTGGCGCCCGTGTCAAGCAGGAAGCGCATATCCTGCCCGGCGACCTTTACCTGCACTACCGGCAGCACGTCGCAGCGGTCGATCGGGATTTCTTCGTTGGAAGACGATTGCTGGGCGAGGGCAGAGTTCCCAGAGAGCAGTGCGATCAGCAGGGCGACCAACGGCATGATGCGAGACACGAAGAGCACGCCCGCAGGGGCTAAAGCCCATTTTTTACGGAGCCTTTGCGGCACGGCTGAAGCCGTGCCCTTCCAGACATCCGTGCCCTCCCCGAAATCCGTGCCCTCCCCGAAACCCGTACCCTTCCCGAAGCCCGTGCCCTCCCCAACACCGATTCGTAAAACAAGTTCTGCGGCCTTTTTTACTGCTGTCCTCACCCCGCCATCTCCAGTTTCTTCGCGAGAAATCGCTCGATGAATCCGGTATCGAACTGGCCGGCGCGAAAGTCGGGATCCGCGAGGATGCGGCGATGCAGTGGGATGGTGGTGTGGATTCCCTCCACGATGAACATCTCGAGCGCGCGCGCCATGCGCGAGATGGCCTCGCTGCGGTCCTTGCCGCGCACCACCAGCTTCGCAATCAACGAGTCATAGTAGGGCGGAATCGTTCCTTCGGCGTAAGCGGCGGTATCAATGCGCACGCCGGTTCCTCCGGGCGGATTGAAAGTGGTGATCTTCCCCGCCGACGGCGTGAATTTTTCGGGATGCTCGGCGTTGATACGGCACTCGATGGCATGGCCCCGATGCACGATCGGCCCTTGCAGGACATCGGACAATTTCGCACCGGCGGCAATCATGAGCTGGCTCTTGACCAAATCCACATCGGTGACCATCTCGGTGACCGGATGCTCCACCTGGATGCGGGTATTCATCTCGATAAAGTGGAGGCGGCGGTCCTGATCCATGAGGAACTCGACCGTGCCCGCGTTGCGATAACCGACCGCGCTGAGTGTCTTGCTGAGAACGTCGCCCATCTGCTGACGAAGTTCGGGCGTGACCTGGACCGACGGTGACTCTTCGAGCAGCTTCTGATGGCGGCGTTGGATGGAGCACTCGCGCTCTCCCAGGCTGACGACGTTCCCGTGTTCGTCGCCGAGCACCTGGAACTCAATGTGGCGGGGGTTCTCGACGTACTTCTCCATGTAGAGATCGCCGTTGCCGAAAGCCTTCGACGCTTCCGACTGCGCCTGGCGGTAGAGGGCAGGCAAGTCCGCTTCGTTGCGCACGATGCGCATGCCGCGTCCGCCGCCGCCCGCCGAGGCCTTGATGATGACCGGGAACCCGACCAGTCGCGCCCACTCCAGAGCCTCGTCTGCGGAGGCGACTACGCCGTCGGAGCCGGGAAGGATGGGCACGCCGTGCTGCTTCATGGCAGCGCGGGCTTTCTCTTTTTCCCCCATGAGCCGGATGACATCCGGCGTGGGCCCGATGAACTTGATGTGGCAGGTCTCGCAGACCTCGGCGAAGTTGGCATTCTCCGACAGCAGACCGTAGCCAGGATGGATCGCGTCCACGTTGGCGATTTCCGCCGCGCTGATGACGGCGGGGATATTCAGATAACTTTGCGAAAGTTGGGGCGGGCCGATGCAGATGGCTTCATCGGCAAAGCGGACATGCAGCGAGTTCCGATCAGCCTCGCTGTAGATGGCGACTGCGCGAATGCCGAGTTCCTTGCACGCGCAAATAACGCGCAGGGCAATCTCGCCGCGATTGGCTACTAGAATCTTCTTGAACATGGCGTGAAAGCTCTCAGTTGTCAGCTCTCAGGAAAGTCTTGCGAAAGAAACAGGATCGGCTTTTCCTGATAGCTGAGAGCTGAGGACTGAGAGCTATTTCCCCGGCCGGATGGCAAACAGTTCCTGTCCGTACTCGATGGGCTGGCCGTTGGCCACGAGCTTCTTGACCAATTCGCCGGCCACGTCGCATTCGATTTCGTTCATCAGCTTCATGGCCTCGACGATGCAGAGGACTTGGCCGACCTCGACGCGATCGCCCACCTTGACGAAGGGCGGCGCCCCGGGCGAGGGCGCTTCATAGAAGGTGCCCACGATCGGCGAGCGCACGCCGTGCAGGTTTTCTTCGGGCGCCGGAGCGGCAGGCTCCGCTGGGACCGGCGGATGCGCCCCGGGCGATGGCGCGGCTAGTGGTGCGCCAATCGGGTGAACGGCCATGTACCGCGAGTCGGGCAGCGGCGCCGGTTCGGCGGCACGCTTGATCTTCACCTTGACATCGCCGCGCTCCAGTTCGAATTCGGCAATGTCCTTTTCGATTAAGAACTCGATGAGTTCCTTCAGCTCTTTTTGATTCATCGTAGGTGGCGGGTTCCGCTCTCAACATCCCGCTGGCGGCGCAGCGGGAACCGGCAGCCGTCTCGGCTCCGGCCGATCATTAAACAACGATGAGTTCCTGATCCGTGGGCGTCAGCACTTCGCAGCCTGTGGAAGTGACGACTACCACGTCCTCGATCCGTACACCCTGCATCCCCGGGATATAGGCGCCGGGCTCGATCGTAATCACCATGCCTGGCTCCAGTTCCTGCGTCTGATCCGCGGCCAGGCGCGGGGCCTCGTGGATCTCTAATCCTAAACCATGCCCAGTGGAATGGGTAAAGTATCGAGCTAAGCGATGCTTCCGCAATACCTTACGAGCTGCCGCGTCAACTTCAGCGGCGGTAATGCCAGAGCGAACCTGCGCTATGGCAGCCTGCTGGGCTTCGAGCACGGCCTGATACATCTGACGCGCATCGCTGGCTGGACGTCCCACATGCACCGTGCGCGTGCGATCCGAGCAATAACCGGCGAGTATAACACCGAAGTCGCAGACGACGAATCCGCGGCGCGGGATCCGGGCTTCGGAGGCGCGACCGTGCACAACCGCTGAGCGCTTCCCGGCAGCGATGATGGTCGAGAACGACATACCCTCGGCGCCCGCACGTCGCGCCTCGTATTCCATAGCGGCAGCGACTTCCACTTCTTTCACGCCCGGGCGAATCTTCTTGCGCGCGATTTGGAAGAGGCCGGCGCCCAGTTGGACAGCGGCGCGGACGCGGCGAATCTCTTCTCTGTCCTTGACCATGCGCGCCCGCTCGACCAGAGAAGGCGCAGAAACGAGTTTCCACTTGCGCTTCAGGATTGCACCCAGTTGTTCGCGCTGGCCGACGGTGACCGAGTGCGGCTCCAGTCCCAGCCTGGATACGGTTCTGCTTCGGGAGGCGGCAAGGAATTCCGCGGCAGCCAGCGCGGGAGCCTTGCGAGCAATCACAATTCGGGCGCCCGAGACTTCGGCGCGCGCTTGCGTGAGGTAGCGCCCGTCGGTGAAAAAGGTCGCGCCCCGCTCGCCCATCAGCAAAGTCCCTGCGCTGCCGGTAAAGCCGCAAAGATAGCGAATATTCGGGAGATGCGTAACCAGGAACCAGTCCAGCTTGTTCTCTGCGAGCGCAGCCTGAAGACGCCGCTGGCGGCCAGAGTGATCCATGGGAGGAGTGTAGCAAGAACCAGTTGTCAGTTCTCAGTTGTCAGTTCTCAGTGCAATTCACACCAGATGTTACTGAGAACTGAGAACCGAGAACTGGGAACTCAAGAACAAAACCGCCGGCTTCTCGACAGGTTCTTCGAGAAAGCCGGCGGCGATGGCTGGTTCAACCTTGGGTTATGTCTGAATGATGCGCGGCGTGATGAAGAAGATGAGCTCTTGATTCGCCGTGGTCACGCTGCGCCGCTTGAACAGGTTGCCGAGGTACGGGATATCGCCGAGCAGAGGCACCTGCGAAACATTCAGCGAGTTCTGGGTTTGGATCACGCCACCGATCACGACGGTACCGCCGTCGGTGACCAGGACCTGCGTGGTTGCCTGTTGCGTAATCAAAGTCGGGTTGCCCTGCACGGTGCGGCCGAAGTCGGGCGTGGTGTTTTCCACGTCCACGTTCAGGAAGATGGTGCCTTCCGAGGTGATCTGCGGAGTCACCGTCAGGCGCAGGAAAGCGTCCACGTAGGTGACGGTGGGCGGACCACCCAACTGGGCCTGGGTGACGATGGGCACGCGGACACCCTGTTTCACAATCGCCTGAATGTTGTTCTGCGTGACCACACGCGGACGGGAAAGGATCTTCAGCAGCCCGCGCGACTCCGCCATGCTCAACAGGAAGTCGATGCGCATGTTGTTGGTCGCGTTCACGAACTGGAAGCCGCTGCTGGGCGAGGTCACGCCCAGGTTCGAGAACAACGGGATCTGGCTGCCGCTCGTTCCACTACCGGTGACGATATAGAGCGGATTCGGGACGAAACTGTTGCTGATGACCGTGGGCGTGGTGCCCACGCCCTGCACGCCGCCGATGGCGGTGGGACCGTTGCCCCAGCCGAAGCCGAGCTGGGTGCCGATGTCGCGGGCGAAGCTGCGGGTGGCGGCCACCACGCGCGCTTCAATTTCCACTTCCTGGGTCTTGCGATCCATCTGTTGAATCAGACGGTCCACCTGCGGCAGAACCCCCGGGATGTCGGAGATGATCAGCGCGTTGGTGCGGTCATCGGAGACCACGTCGCCGCGCTGGCTGAGGAACTTCTTGATCGTCGGCACGACGTCCTTGGAGTGGGCATAGCTGAGGAAGCGGGTGATCGTAACCTTGTCCACCGCGAGCGCTTCGGCTTCAATCTGGGCGCGCCGGTTCTCGGCTTCCTTCTTCAGCGTGTCCACAGTGGCAATGCGCAGAACGTTGCCTTCGAGCTGGCGCGACAGATCGTTATTCTTGAGCACGATGTCGAGCGCCTGGTCCCACGGCACGTCATCGAGCACGATGGTCAGGCTGCCGTGCACCTGGGGATCGAGAACCACGTTCAGTCCGCTGATCTCATGGATGAGGCGGAAGAAATCTTTCAGGTCCACATCCTTGAGGTTGACGGAGATCGGCTCGCCGGTGTACTTGGGCCCACTGGTCGCCGAGGTTTGCGACATCTGGGCCTTCTGCTCGGCTGCGAGATTCACGGCCGGCTGGATCGCCGGCCCGCTGCCCGCATCCTGCCGCATGGCGGCGTGAGTGTTCACGGCGACAAGTTCTGCGGCGGTCTTGTCGGCAAAGCGGGCGGCGGCGCCCTGAGCTTTTACGGCTGGCTCGACGGCGGGAGCGGCCTTGTCGTCCTTGGCGGTGTAGTTGGGCTCGACAAATGCGAAGTCAACCGGCTTGGCCGAAGGCTCTGCTGAAGCCGCGGCGGGAGCCGTTGCACTCGCCGTCACCGTTGCCGAAGCCGGCACCAGTTTCGGCGCGGGGCTGGCAGCTACGGGCTGGGCGGCGGGCGAAGCCGTGCGCTTGGCAAGCGTCGCGTCCTGGATCTTCAGCGTGAAATGGCCATCCTTGCCGGCGACCAACTCGGACTGGCGGGCGCCGTCGAGGTCCACCCCCACGCGCGTGGTGGGCGGAACCTGGCCGTTCATGCCGATACGCACCGTTTTCACGCCGTCACTGCCGACGCTGATCTGGTGCTGTCCCGTGGCCATCACGGTGTTGGGAAGGTCAACGACGATGCGCGCCGGGGAGTCGAGCGTCGTCACCTTGGGCGCGAGGACGCCTTTGGCCGTGAACTCGACCCGCAAGCCGTCCGGGCTGTGCGCCACCTCGAGCCGCTGCAAAGCGGAGGCCGTGGCCACTCCCTTGCCCGGCATGTCAGCCGCGGCCGCGATCAGCACGAACGCCAGCAGCGGAAGAATGAGACCCAGCAGTTGCTTTCGCATTTCGTATCTCCCCATCGGAGGCCGTTTCGCCTCCCTCTATTTCTTCGAACTCAGAAACCTGGCCTACACGGCCGGGGTCGTGATCTTTTTCACCACTTCGCGCGTAAACGTCTTGCCCAACCGGTCCTGCATCGTTTCCTTGAAGACGATGGAATCGCCGGTGATCTTGACTACGTAGCCGTCAAACACCGGATCGTTCTCCCGCAGGAAGTACGCTTTGTTCAGACTGTTGGTCACCACCGCAATGAAACCAGCATCGGAATGAACCGTTCCGCGCAGGTTGATGGCGCCGATTTCCAGGCACTTCTTGCCGGTGCTGCATCCCGAACCGCCGGCATGATTCACCACCGGGCTGATAAAAGGATCGCGCTTGCCCGACATGCTCCACTTCTTGTCCTGCGTGTCCTTCCCGGAATCGTCATCGCTGGCCTTCACCTCTTCGGCCGGGCCCGCGCTGGCGGCGTCGCTACTGGTGCTGGACGCCGCTGCGGGTGGGCTGTTCTTAGGAGCCGCCGCTGCCTTCGTCTGCGAAGCAGCAGGCTTGGCGGCCTTTTGGGCAACCACATGAGCAACCGGCTTGACCGCGACTTTGGGCGCCGGGCTCGAGCTGGCCGCCTGCTTCGGAGTGGCGGACGCTGCCGGCTTCGTCGTCGCCGAAGCTGAAATGGAAACAACCTTGGGCTTGGCCGACGCCGCGTTGGCCTTGGCTGGAACCACGCTGGCCTTGGCTGGGGCCGCACTCGTCTTGACCAACACCGGAGTCGACTTCACCGGCGCTGCCGCTGGCTTGGCCGCCGCATGCGTGTCCTTGGCCGGCGCGGCCTGCTTGATCCCCAGCGCTTCGTTGGAGGCAGCCGTGTTGTTCTTCTGCACCGTGTTCAGCATGGTGCGCGTGTTCTGGATGATCTCGGGACTCTGCGCCCAGGCCAGGCCTGCGGCCAGTGTGCAAACGAGAATGCCGGTCGTCCGCTTCATCGTGTCCCCCTTATCGTTTCGCTGGCTGTCCCGGCTTGGCCGCCGCACCGGACGGGTCCAGGTCATGGCTGAAATATGTGGTGGTGAGGCAAGTGGCCACTACGCTCTCGTTGGGCGCATACTGGTATGTCTTTCTGGCTTTGGCGTCCGACGGCTTGCGGGTCGAAGCCACCAGCAGGTTGTTCACGTTCACGATGCGCTCCAGCTTGCCCAGCCGGTCGAAGAATCCGAGCATCGAGTAGTACGGACCATCGAGCTCGACTTCGAACGGCACTTCCGTATAAAAATCGCGCGCGCTGACCGGCCTGGCCGTGTAGCGGCGGATTTCGACGCCCGCCTGGCGAGCTTCGCCGCTCACCATACGCATGAAGTTGTCCACTTCCTTCTCATCGGGCACGATGCGGCGCTCGATCTCGAGCTGCTGCTTCAGGCTGGCGAGTTGACGCTCGATGTCAGCCAGCTTTGGTTTGTAGGCTTCCAGCTCCGCGTTCTCGCGCATCTTGGCCTGCAGCTTCGTCTGGACCGACGCGTTTTCGTCGCGCTGGGACTTGAAGACGGTGTAGTAGAGCGCCGCGCTGCCGACGATGCCCGCCAGCACCAGCACGCCCAAGAGCTTCCCACCTGAGAATTCACCGAAATTCATAGCGTCCGCCTTTACGACTTCGCCTTTTCGCAGGTCAGCGTGAATTGAAACGCCTGCATGTCTTTAATCTGCTCGTCCTGAATGCTTTCCTTGATCTCGATGTTGCGGAAGTAACCGGTCTTCTGCAGATTGGAGATCAGGTTGGCCACGGCATCATTGCTCAGGGCCATGCCGTCAATGGCGACGCTGGCGCCCTGGTCCTGCAGGCTGTTGAGCCAGACGGCTTCCGTGCCGTTCACGGTCTCGCCGATCATGGCCAGCAGGTTGACGGGGCCGTTCTGGTTGGAGCGCAGCTGGTCGATGACATCGACCCGCCGTTTGTAAGCATCGGCCTGTCTCTGACGCTCCAGGTAGCGCACCTTGATGTCGGCCAGCTCGCGGTTTTTCTGTTCCGCCAGCCGCATCTGCGCGGCGATGGATTTCTTTTCGCTGTCCAGCCGGTACCAGTACCCGGCGTTGAGCAGGCCGAAGATGACGAGCGCGGCCGCCACTTTCAGCATCGGCGAGCCGCTCCCGCCCATGTCCATGGTCGGCATGCTGACGACGGCGCCCTTCTTGCCGCTTTTCGGTTTCGGAGCACCCAGCAGGTTGATTCGGATCATAGCTTGTCAAAACTCCTCAGGGCCAAACCCACGGCCACTGCCAACTGTCCGGCATTCTGTTCCACCAGTTCCGCCGCTGGTCCCTCGACGGGCGCCAGCACTTTCTGGAACGGATTGAACAGCTCCACCGGCATGGAGAACTCCTGGCGTAGAGCTTCCACCAGGCCCGGAACCTTGGCCGAACCGCCGGCCAGGTAAATTTTCTCGATGTGCTCGCCCGCCGCGCTGGCGCGGAAGAAGTCGAACGTCTTCTGAATTTCGAGGACGATGATTTCGGTCACCTGTTGCAGGATCGGAGTCTTGGCATCGTCGTGCACCGTTCCGACCTTGCGGCCCAGCTTCAGGGACTCGGCGTCGTCGAAGCTCAGATCGAGCTCCTTCTGCAGCGAGTCGGTGTACTGATGCCCGCCCACCGAAACGTCGCGCGGGAACAGCGGGGTCGTGCCTTTGACGATGTTGATATTCATCACGCTTGCTCCCAGGTTGAGCAGCGCGACGACCTGCGTGGGCGCGGGTTCGTAGTTGAACTCGTAGCAGTTCTGCAAAGCCAGCGCATCGATGTCCACGATAGCCGGTGTTTTGCCCGCCATCGAGAGTACGTTGGTGTAGTTCAGGATCTTGTCCTTCTTGACGGCGACCAGGAGCACGTCCATCTGCGTGCTGGTCGCGTCGTCGGTGAGAATCTGGTAGTCGAGATTGACATCGGCCAGATCGAAGGGTATGTGCTGCGCCGCTTCCTTCTGGATGGTGTCCGCCAGTTCCTGATCGCTCATGGACGGCAACGAGATTTTCTTCACGATGACGGAGTGTCCGCTCACCGCTGTGGCCACGGCCTTCGCCTTGATCTCGGTATCGGCGAACAGCTTCGAGATAGCGCTGGAAACCGTGCCCGAATCCACAATCATGGAGTCCACGACGATATCGGGAGCAATTGGTTCCAGGCCGAGGTGCGCCACCTCGATCCCCTGACGCGTCCTCTTGAGCTCGACCGCCTTGATGCTCGAAGAGCCCACATCCAGACCAACAATCGTCTTCGATCCGAATCCAAACATGTGCCCGCCTTTTTGTAGCGCCGGCGCCTCGCCGGCAAATTTCTTACTGAGATCCGGCAGCCTTCACAGCTGCTCTGGGTTTCTTTTTGCCCCGCGGTTCCAGTTCCATGGACTTTTCTTCCATCCACTGGTCGAGCTTCGATTTCTTGAAGCGCCAGCGATTGCCCAGCTTGAACGCAGGAATCTTCTGCTCATTCACGTATTTGTAGAGCGTGTCCGGACTCACTCCCAAGTACTGCGAAGCCTGGCGAATGTTCATCACTTCCCGCGAGTCGGCCATATCGTTTTCCCCTTCCACAGAATTCAGCTCTCAGCACAGCCTTCATTCCCGGCACGCTGAGGAAATTGGGAGAACCAAGTCCTCGATCAAACGCGTTCGAGTGAATTTTGGTGTCCCGAGCATATCTCAACCGGAAGGACGGGCCTGTCAACGTAAATCTCCGGGTTTTACGGGGTTTTATGGGTGTTTTCTGGAATTGCGGCGAAGCGGGGTTGCAGATTGTCTCTAGCAATTGCGGCGTTGTGACAGCATACTACCATTACTTGGGGTGTTTACGCGAATGATGCTCCGGTCACTACGGTGGGAGTAACCAAGGTACTAGAGACGGTACGGAAGTACTTGGACGGGCGCGCAAGCCCTTCAGAATGTGCGCGAAGTGGGGCTGGCTGCCTCGTGACTACTGGGTCTCTCCGATCACTGTAATCTTCGTATCGGCGCGGAATTTCTTGTAGTCGCGGTAAGTCTGCTCGACGTCCTCGTTGTAGTTTTTCAGCAGAGCCAGCCGGACGTCGATGTGAACGGCCACGTGTTTGGGAAGCCAAACTTCCTCGTTCACCCGCGTCGCCTCGACCACGATGCGCGTCCCCTTGTGGATGCGAGCCAGGAAAAGGCCGAACGAGATCGTGTCTGTAGTCGTGACGTCGAACTTGACCCATTGCAGCTCGGCCTTGTCGATCCAGATTCGGCCTCGCAGCTTGGGCAGCACCTTCGCTTCGCGGCTCTTGGGTTGGTAGCCCGGACGCGGGTCGGCATCCAGGACCCAGGTGTCGCGTCCGTCGAGAAGTTCGGAGCCGGCCAGCCGGAAGTTGTAGGCGTCGGCGATCTCCAGCACAAACTTGCGGCCTTCTTCGCGGTCTTTCTCTTCTTTCTCCAGGCGCTGGCGGCGGTCGGAGTCGGATTCGTTCTTGCGCTTGTCCGTAATCTTCTGGATTCGCTCTTCCTCTTTCTTGGCCTCGTCGGCAGACAGCGGCCTGTCATCCTTGGCGATCAGCCGCTCGACATGCTCCCCATAGACGACGAGAACTTCCGAAGTCCGGGATTCGATCTTCTTGACTTTGCCGTGGCCGTCGAGTTTGTGCTCTTCTTCCCGCTGGATGTAGGTGTAGTCACGCAGGCGCTTCTCATTTTCAAGGTCTCTTTCGGCGACCCGGCGCAGCAGCTCGCGGATCTGCTCCTGGGGGACGGTTCCCGAAGCATCGGGCTGCAAGTCGATCGTGGATGGCGAAGGCGTTGCAAGTTGCGCGGCCGGAAAAGCAGGCGACTCCGGCGCAGTCGGGACGGGCTCCTGGCCAAAGGCGAAGCTGCCGAGAAGCACCAGCGTGATGAGAGAAAGACTAAAGCGCATGCGGTATATACGACCTGAAGTGGGCTGAGGTTCAGTTTGGCAGGGCGCCGCGTTCGGGGCAAGGACCTTCGCTGCTTTAATCAACTGCCCGGGCATACCGAGTGCCCTTCGCGGGCGGGGGCGCCCGCGCCACACCAACCTACTTCTCGGCCCGGTCCAGACACCCGGCCCGAAACGACCGGTCATCGAGGCGATGCAGACGCTTCGCCTGTGCTCGCGAGATTAATGGAGTGTGCGAGATAGTCAGCAGGTACTCGGCGACGAACCAGACTGGCTTCTCGGTCGCCATCCAGTTGAGGTGGTCGAAACGGCGCATGTGGACGGGCCGGGAAAAAGTCCGCAGGGTGCGCTCTCCGCGCAAATTGAAGTACACCTCAAAATAACTGAGGGCCAGTTCGCGCAGGGTGCGATAGACCGGCTCACGATAACGGCAACCGGTGTAGTTGGACTTGGCAACAGCGCCCCAGTGGCCGTCCACGCGATAGACGGCGATCACGTGGTCGGTGTCGTGCTCGGCTTCCAAATCGAGCAGCAGCGGCGGATATCCGTTGACGCGCAAGGCCGCCGCGGCAAACAGCGCGCCTTCGTAGCAATGAGAAGTATTCTCATGCAGAACCCGGCGCGGAGACCAGGCCGTGTCCGCAAGGTGGTACGGCATGTCGTTGAGCAGGCGCTGGATGCCGTGCGGGTCTTTCAAACGGCGCAGCTTGCGCAGTTCGGCGGGGGTGAGGCCCCAGGATTTGTCGTTATTCTTCATTCCTTGCGTTCGCGTAGAGACGCAGCTTGCTGCGTCTCATGCTGATCGCGAAGTGGTTTCAAAGTAGCAGGATCGGGCCGCCATTGAGAATAGGAGGACAGGTTCGCGGGCGAGAGCTTGCCCTGAGCCTGCCGAAGGGGCGCCCGCGCCACATTTGTCAGGGGAACAATTTCGCCAGTTCCTGCGGCCTCTCGACCAGCACATCCGGGGGGACATCTTCCAGGGTAAGAGGAGCAAACCCATACGTCACGCCGCAGGTCCACAAACCCGCGTTGCGCCCCGTCAGAACGTCAATGGACGAATCGCCGATTATGATCGCCTCCGAAGCGACTACGCCCGTCTCTTCCAGAATGGTCTGAACTCCCAGCGGGTCCGGTTTCTTCGTCGTAAAGCTGTTGCCGCCATAAATCCGGACGAAGAAGTCTCCCAGCCCAAGCGCCTGCACGATGTCGCGCGAGGGATTGACGGGCTTGTTGGAAAGCACTGCCATTTGCCGCTGGACGCCATCGTCCGGGGAGGCCAGCCGAGACAGCGCCTCCGGTATCCCCGCATAGACCGTGGTGTGGTCAAGCTTGTGAATCCGATAGTAGCCGAGAAAATATTCCAGCGCTGCCCGGAAGAGCGGCTCGTCGTTCCCCTCGCCGAGCGCGCGGCGCACCAGTGCGGGAGCGCCGTCTCCGACATAGGTGGCGATCAAGTCGCCCGGCAGCTCCGGCCGCTCGAAGTGCCGCAGCATGGCGTTGATGGAGTGGATCAGGTCGAGCCGGGAGTCAATTAGTGTTCCATCGAGATCAAAGACCAGCAGACGGATGGATCGCGGATCAAACTGGCGCAGGAAGCGGATCATGAACTGTTCAGGATATAGCAAGCCACGAGCCACGAGCTCCGAGCTGCGAGCTGCGAGCAACCCGGCCGGGCCTGCTCGAAGCTCGAAGCCCGTAGCTCGAAGCGCGCGGCGGATTTCTATTCCCAACCGCCCTGCCCCGTTTACAATAAACGCGTCCCAGCTGCCCGGGGCGGATGACAGGAATGGCCACTACAAAAGTCGATCCCAAGCTGAACGACAGCGACATTAAGAAGAAGGCCAAAACCTACCAGGGCCTGACCGGTCAGCAGCTCATCGACGGGTATCGCATCATGTACACCTCGCGGCGCGTGGACGACCGCGAGATCCTGCTCAAACGCCAGCAGAAGGTCTTCTTCCAGATTTCGGGCGCGGGCCATGAAGCGATCGGCGTAGCTGCGGCCTATGCCTTGAAAAGCGGCTCCGACTGGTTCTTCCCGTACTACCGCGACCGCGCGCTCTGTCTGGCGCTGGGCGCGACTCCCTACGAGATGCTGCTGGGAGCCGTGGGCGCGGCCGACGACCCCAGTTCCGGCGGCCGGCAGATGCCTTCTCATTGGGCCTACAAGCGGCTCAATGTCGTCACCCAGTCTTCGGCGACCGGAACGCAAATTCTGCACGCCGTCGGATGCTCGGAAGCTGGACGCTATTTCGCCCGGCATCCCAATGCCACTCGCAAAGCGGAGGGCGATTACCGGCAGTTCAAAGATGTCCAGTTCCAGGGCGACGAGATCACGTACGTCTCGCTGGGCGACGGCACCACCAGCGAAGGCGAGTTCTGGGAAGCGCTGAACACCGCGTCGAACCGGCGCCTTCCGGTGCTGTTCTGCGTGGAAGACAACGGGTACGCGATTTCCGTGCCGGTCGAGGTACAAACCTCCGGCGGCAACATCTCGCGGCTGGTCTCGGGTTTCCCCAATTTTCATTTTGAAGAAATCGACGGCACCGACCCGGTGGCCGCTTACGCAGCGCTGAAGCGTGCTGCGGATTACTGCCGTGCCGGCCATGGTCCGGCGTTTGTGCATGCGCACGTGATCCGTCCCTATTCGCATTCGTTGTCGGATGACGAGCGCTTGTACCGTCCCGACAGTGAACGCCAGCGGGATGCGGCGCGCGACCCGATTCCCTGCTTGCAAATGTTCCTGTTACGCGAAGGCATTCTCGACGAAAAGGGCATCAACAAGATCGAGAAAGAAGTGGACGAAGAAGTTCAGGCAGCCGCCGACCGGGCGCTCGCCGCGCCAGTGCCGCAACCGGATACGATTTACAACTTCGTGTACTCACCCGATTTGGACCCCACGTCGGCGGCCTTTGATACGCAACCAGCTTTTGCACCGGCCGAGACTTCGGGAGACGCCAAACGTTCGGCGGCTTCCCAGCCCAAGACTATGGCCGACCTGATCAATGCCACGTTGCGCGACGAAATGCGGCGCGATGAGCGGATCGTGATCTTCGGCGAAGACGTGGCCGATGCCAGCCGCGAAGAGTACATCAAGCAAAAACTGGTCAAAGGCAAGGGTGGCGTCTTCAAGCTGACTTCCGGGTTGCAGATGGAGTTCGGCTCCGACCGGGTATTCAACTCGCCGCTCGCCGAGGCCAACATCGTCGGACGCGCGACCGGAATGGCTGTTCGGGGACTGAAGCCGGTGGTCGAGATCCAATTTTTCGACTACATCTGGCCGGCGATGATGCAATTGCGCGACGAACTGCCCATCGTCCGCTGGCGGTCGAACAATGCGTTCTCCGCGCCCGCGGTGGTGCGGGTCGCGATTGGCGGGTACCTGACCGGCGGCGCCATCTATCACTCGCAGTGCGGCGAGAGTATCTTCACGCACACTCCAGGGCTGCGGGTGGTGTTTCCTTCGAATTCGCTCGATGCGGCGGGGCTGCTGCGTACGGCGATCCGCTGCGATGACCCGGTGCTCTTCCTCGAACA
>ORMF010748602.1_pt1 | contig 40119 bp, 40 predicted proteins | sample 1779871 | NCBI WGS metagenome assembly ORMF01 (sample SAMEA104232316, study PRJEB22302) | groundwater metagenome | biome: forest; feature: aquifer; material: groundwater | place: USA | collected 2011-08-07 | depth 5.4 m
GGAGCCGACGTGACGCCTCGTACGAGGCCCTGACCATGGCGTCGCCCGGTGCCCGAAAAGGGCACGCCGGTAAATAGGGGGAAGCAACCCCCTGGCGACAACGGGGAGGGAGAGGAATGACTCCTCTCCCTTACCCACTTGGAGTATCGGTGCATTGTGGCCTAGTCGCTCGATCAGGGCGTCGCAACTTCAAGCGATTTAAGGACTTCCGTTTGTACACCTCGACTGGACCGACTAGGCCAAGTGGCCCAGTCAGTTGCACTGTCGCGTCAGTGACAGCGCCCATCAGGACGCAACGAGTCGATCCAGCACTTTTCGCGCGGGCGCACATTTCATGCCGGACACATGCCGCAGGATCGCCTGGGCCAGCTCGCGGATGCCGACCAGGAATAGGGCAGCGTGAATCGTTTCCTGCCTTGGCCCGTGCAGAATCAGCCAGCGATTGGCGCGTGAGAAAGTGACACGCTCGATTTCATCCCAGCGCCATTCGCGCCGCCGTCGCCAGGGAGAGACACCGACGATCGTGGCGTCGGTGATGATTAGAAAGACGCCCTGTGTTTCGACCAAAAGTGCGCCGCCGACACAACCCAATGCCAAGAGCGTGATGCCGATCGGCACGGTGTGAGCCGCATGCCGTATCGGCGTCACGGCGAACAGCACGATCATCAGCATCGGAAACGCGAAGGCGATGCACAGGCCCAGAAAGCGCAGCTTCCAACCGTATTGCAAGACGATGCTGCCGGGCGCAGCCGACGGGGCTTTGTAACGCCCGGCGAGCACGAGCCACAGGGCGAGCTGTACGACGGCCGCGGCGATGAGGATGAAGCGTTGCGTATCCATCGGCTAGCGCCTCGCCCTCAAGAGCGCCTTCAATTCGGTCACCGTTTGTGCGTACCGTTCGTCGTTCGCCAAATTGCGGTGCTCGCGCGGGTCGGCGTCGTGGTCGTACAACTCGCTGCCTTGCTTGCCGTCGTCCCATTCGGAGTAGCGCCAGCGTTCGGTGCGAACGCTGCGGCCCATGAATTCTTTGCCCATCTTTGGGCCGCCGCGCGCCACTTGCGTGTAGGCGCCAGCTTTACCGGGCGCGGTGGGATCGTCGAGGAACTTCTTCAAGCTCGCACCTTCCAGATGTTTCGGCGCCGCAATGCCGCACAGGTCGGCGAGCGTCGGGTACATGTCGACCAATTCCGCCAGACGATCGCACGTTTTGCCGATGGCCTTTTGGCCCGGGGCGGCGATGATCAGCGGCACGCGCGCGGACTCTTCAAAGAGGCAGCGCTTTTGCCACAGGCCGTGCTCGCCCAGGAGCCAGCCGTGATCGCTCCAGAAGATGATGATGGTGTTGTCCGCCAGGCCGAGTCGATCAAGAGCGGCGATGACTTTGCCGACCTGGGCGTCCATGAACGCGGTCGAGGCATAGTAGGCGCGGATGACGTTGCGGCATTTCTCATCGTCTAGGCCGTAGTTGGGCGGGTTGACCGTGAAGGCCGGCGCCGGCACGCCGTTGCGGATGTCGGCCGGCTCCACGGGCATGCGGATCTTCGCCAGCGGATGCGAGTCGAAGTATTGCTGCGGTGCAATCAGCGGCACGTGCGGCTTGTAGAAACCGACCGCGAGAAAGAAGGGCTGATCTTTGTTCGCTTCGAGGAATTTGACCGCCTCGTCCGCGGATTTGCCGTCGGTGTGTTCGGCGTCCATGCCGGCGGAGGCGTGCCAGGCGAGCGTGGCGCCCAGACCTTTGTTTTGGGGCTGGTAATTCGTGACGCGGTCCTCTTCCTTGCGATCGATGCCGACGGGGTTGATCACCTTGTCCCAAGATTTGTCGTCGTCCAGTCCGCTGGTGCCGATCTGGGCCGGCACGCCATAGTGATAGATTTTGCCGATGCGTACCACGCGGTAGCCGGCGTTGCGGAACAATTGCGACATCGTGACAACGTCGGGATTCACCTGGCGGAAGTGCGTGGCGTTCTCGAAGACCTTGGTGCTGTCGGGCCGCAGTCCGGTCATGATCGACGCCCGGCTCGGATTGCACAGCGGAAACTGGCAGTATGCCTTGTTGAACATGACGCCGCGCTTGGCGAGGCGATCGATGTTCGGGCTTTTGACGAGCGGATGGCCGTAGCAGCCGAGATTGTTGTTCAAATCGTCGGCGGCGATGAACAGAACGTTGAGTTTCTTCTTGGGCTCATCGGCGTGGGCGTAGCTTGCACCGACGAACAGGACCGTTCCCACAAGAAACACGATGCGCGACATGGTTGTCTCCTTGCTCGCGGCGACATGATTTGGCATCATGGTACCGCGGCAACCACGGGATCGCGAGCAATTTCCGCATGGCAATCACGTCGATCGTCAAAGTCGGCGGCAGCCTCTTCGAGCTGCCGGATCTCCGAAGGCGCTTGACGCAGTGGCTTGCGGCCCGGACGCCAGGCCAGCTCATCCTCATTCCCGGCGGCGGCGTGGCTGCCGATGTCATTCGCGCCCTGGACCGCACGCATCACCTTGGCGAGGAAGCGGCACATTGGCTGGCGCTGCGGATGCTCCAGGTGAATGCGCAATTCCTGGCCAACTTGCTGCCCGGCACACCTATCGTGGCTTCGCCGCTGGACACGGCGCCGCTCGGCATTTTGGATGCCTTTGCGTTTGCGCAGCGAGATGAAGCGCAACCGGGACATTTGCCACATCTTTGGGATGCGACGAGTGATTCGTTGGCGGTTCGTGCCGCAATCGTTGGCCAAGCGCGTGAACTGGTCTTGCTCAAATCGATTGACTGGGACGGCCACGATTGGCAAGCGGCGGCGCGAGCCGGCGTGGTCGATCCGTACTTTCCGCGGATCATGCAGCATGCGCCGGATTTGCATGTTCGCGTCGTCAACCTGCGGACCTGGCAGCCGTCGCGCTGAGTTGGGCCGCGAGGGCACGCACTTTTGCCAATCGAATCGAGGCACCGCGCTCGTTTTCTTCGCACACTGTACCGCGGACCGCGAACCAATCGGGAGCGGCGGGCAATAGCATCTCGATCTCCGCTGATCCCAGGGAACCCGCCAAAGCGACGCGCACGCCTGCCTCGCGACAGCGATGGCAGATCGCGCTCACGTCGTCAGCCGACAGCCAATCGAGCAGCGTCGGCCGGCCCCCCGAAAAGGGGACAGGACCTTTTGCATTCAGAGGTCCTGTCCCCTTTTCGGGGGGCCGGCGGCGCAGACTCCGTGGTGCCGCGTCCTTGCAGTGCGTGTCGATCAGCAAGACGTTGCCGGGTCGTCCACAAGCAAACGAGACGACCTCCTCGATCGGCGGCGCTGCCGCGCATTGCCAATCGGCATAGGCGACGACCACCGTCTGCGGCCCGGTTTGCAGCAGACGCTGGTTCAGTTGGCTGCGCCAGTCGAGCCGAGCACCGCCTGCAAGTCCCCATTTGACAAAGTGCAATCCCGCAACCATGGGCGCCGCTTGTCCGTCGACCAGTTCGCCCAGCGCAGCACTTACCGGTCGCCGATGGGCCACGGCTCCCACGACCGCGGCGATGGTTGCTTCGTCGGCCCGGCCCAGCGCACCGCGCGCCGGCTCCTTAATGTCGATCAGCGCCGCCCCGCCTGCCAACGCAATCTCGGCTTCGACGGCGCTGCGTACGCTCACCAGCAAGCCCGTCATGGCGCATCCTTCACAACGAAAAAACGAAACCAACCAGGGTATTTTCGGAATGGCAGCGGCTGCGGCTGCGCGAAGGTGAAGCCGTACAACTGCGGCGCCTCGAACCAGCTTGCTTCATTCAGGTGCTTGGCTTGATCGCGCAGGAACTCGTCCAGGTTGCGATAGGTCAAGCATTGCGTCAGCCGGACCGCGCCGATGATGCCGCCTTGTTGCTTCGCCGAATCGCGCAAATCCTCGGGCACATGCCGCCAAGCTTCGGGCCGATCGTCGGGGACACGGGCGGCATGAATCAGGACGCGGCCGCGGCGCACCGTGGGCCAGCGGCGCACCTCGATCGTCTTGAGGCCGTGGGTCACGAGGGTCGCCCAAGGTTGTTTCAGCGACAAGGCGTAGTCGGCGGCGGGTGAGGTCATGGGGAGACCCGCGGGAATTGCTGCGCTCATCCCGCGGCTTGGGGGTTTTCAGGGCGGTGCATTTGCGACAAGTGCAAATGCGAGCTAGGTTTTCCCTGGATACTGTATGTTTGGGCAACCCTTGCAGGAGGATGGCAAGGGATACGGTATCCGCAGCGGCGCGCCCAGCGCGGCTGGCTAAGCTGAGTGAATCATCGCAAGTGATTGCGGTGGCGAATGTTGCGGCGCTTTGACGCAGGGATTCCCCATGCCGGTGCGGATTGAAGCCAATGCCGAACCGATTCCGGGCTACAGGCTCATCGAGCGCCTGGGCGGCGGCGGTTTTGGCGAGGTCTGGAAAGCCGAGGCCCCCGGTGGTCTGCTCAAAGCCATCAAATTTGTCTTCGGCGATCTGGAAGCGGCCGACGATGCGGACGGCGCCCGCGCCACCCAGGAATTGAAGGCCCTGAGCCGCGTCAAGACCGTCCATCATCCGTACATCCTGTCGTTGGAACGCTACGACATCATCGACGGCCAGTTGATCATCGTCATGGAGCTGGCCGACCGCACGCTTTGGGACCGATTTCGAGAGTGCCGCACTCAGGGGCTGCCCGGCATACCGCGGGCCGAGTTGCTGCCGTACATGCGCGAAACGGCGGAAGCTCTCGACCTCATGAACACGCAGTTTCAGCTGCAACATCTTGACATCAAGCCGCAGAATCTGTTCCTGGTCTTCAACCACATCAAAGTCGCCGACTTCGGTCTGGTGAAGGACCTCGGCAACATGGCCGCCGCCACGGTGACCGGTGGCGTGACGCCGGTGTACGCGGCGCCGGAGACGTTCGACGGCTGGTTGAGCCGATTCAGCGACCAGTACAGCCTGGCGATCGTGTTTCAGGAATTGCTGACGGGCCAGCGGCCGTTCGCCGGCTCGACGATGCGGCAGTTGGTGCTGCAGCATTTGCAAGGAGAGCCGGATGTCTCGTCGTTGCCGGCGCGCGATCGCCCGATCATCCAGCACGCCTTGGCGAAGAACCCGGACAAACGGTTTCCCTCGTGCTTGGAATTTGTGCAGGCGCTGGAAGTCGCGGGTGTGGCCCGGCCGAGCAGCCCGGCTGCTGCCGAAACGGCGCGAGCGGACTTGCCGCCGCTGCCTCCGCTGGCGGATACGCAGCACAGCGCGGCGCTGGCCGCTGACGCGGAACAAGCCGATATGACGTGCAACGCGCGCGGGCGCTCGCCGCGCGCTGAGCCGGCGCCGGACGACCAGTCCGCGGATCACGACCGCCCCAACGTCCTGCCGCCGCGACCGACCGGACCCCGTCCCGAAGCGCCGCCGCCGTCGGAGCCGCGCAGTGTCACGACCACGCGCTCGCAGCGACCCAAGAACATGCCGGCATCGGCCACGGATTCAGACTATCGCGGCATCGTGCAGCCGTCGCTCATCGTCGGCCTGGGCAAGCTGGGTTTGCAAACGCTGCTGGCCCTGCGGCGCACGTTGAGCGAGGCTTTCGGCCATCCCGATGCGCTGCCGCACATCCGCCTGGTCGGCATCGACACCGACGCTGACATGATTCGGGAAGCGGGGCAGGGCGGCAGCCATGCCATTCTGCGGCCCCATGAGCTGGTGCTGGCGCGGCTGCATCGTCCGAGCCACTATTTGCAACAGCGCACGCGCGACGGCGATCTGCCGACGGACTCGTGGCTGAATTCCAAGCTGATCTATCGTTTGCCCAAACAGAAAAAGACCGCCGGGCTGCGCGCGCTCGGTCGCCTGGCGTTCGTCGATAACTACCGGCACATCGCCAAACGGCTGGAATCCGAACTGCAATGCTGCGCCGCGCAGGACACCTTGCACGAGCTGGTGCGGCAAACGGACCTCGGCATCCGCTCGCCGATCCCGCGCGTTTACGTCGTTGCGGGACTGGGGGGCAACACCGGCAGCGGCATGTTCCTGGATACGGCCTATACGCTGCGCCATCTGCTGCGCAAGCATGGCTTCAGCCGCGCCGATGTCGTCGGCGTCTTCTTCTTGCCGGCGCTGGCCCACGAAGGCATCCGCTCGGAGGCGCTGGCCCATGGCTTTGCCGCCCTGACCGAGTTGCACCACTATGCCAGCGGCCAATCGGTCTTTTCGGCAACTTATCCGGAAGCCAATCCGGCGAGCCCGGTCCAGCCGATTTCCGAAGCCGGACCGCCATTCGAGCGTTGCTTCCTCATGACCTTGCCGCCCTGCGCCTCCGCGACCGTGCCGGATGCCGTGCCGGAAACCGCCGTGCTTGCCGGTCAGTTCTTGTATCGCGATGTGGCGACTTCGCTTGGCAAAACGGTGGACGCGGTGCGGCAACAATGGCGCCTGAGTGCGCCTGCCAGCGCCGCCAACACGCCCACCTATCAAACCCTTGGGCTCTACCGCATCGTGCGGCCGCGGCGGCGCGTGCTGGAGCAATCGGCCCGGCGCTTGTGTCGGCGCCTGGTTGCCCATTGGATGACCAAGGACGCGACGCCGCTGGTCGAAACCCTTTCGCACTGGGCGCAAGAACAATGGGACGACGCCGGACTTCGGCCGGAAGCGCTGATTAGTCGTCATCAGGAACTGTGCGAACAGAGACTGCAACAAACGCCGGAACGGTTGTTGCAAGGCGTGCTCAATCCTCTCGTGCCGGTGCTGACGCCGCCCGATGCCGGCAAGCCCGACGCGGCGCCGATCAACGCGGCGCCGGTGGTTGCGGCCATGGCCGGCCTGGAGAAGCTCCTGGGCATTCCCGAGGATTGCCGCACGGGCAACCCCACGCAATATCCTCCCGGCGTTATCGAAGAAGCACTGCATCTTGTCGCCGCCTCTCTGGCCGACACCCTCGACCACCAACTGACTACGCTCATTGTTCGCTTGTTGGAAGAACCGGCCTATCGACTGGCCGGCGCCGAACAAGGCTTGCGGCAATTTTGTCAGAGCGCCGAGCACGCCCTGCAAGCGCAAGAAACGCTGACCAAGGAACTGCACGAACGCGCCACGACGATGTACCAGCGCATTCAGACGCTGCTCGAAACGCCGCAGCCGGCCCAGGTCACTCCAACCACCACCTCGTGGAAGTTCAGCTTCGCCAAGAAGTCCGCCGGCGTCTCCAACTTCGGCGCCGACCTGCTCGAACTGCTGCGCGTCTACGCCAAGACGCGCTACCAAAGCCTCATTCTGCGGCACATCAACCGGCTCTACGTCGGTCTGCGCGGGCACCTGAGCGATCAGATCCGCGAAGTCAGCTTCTGCCGGCAACGCTTGGGCGAGCTTGCGGGCCTGCTCGAACACAAGTCCGCGGCGGCGCCGTGGCCGACGGCGTCCTTCGAAAAGCTGCTGCTGCCGGCTGAATGCAGCTCGATCGCCGACGTCGTCGACCGCCTCGACGCACGCTTGGTGCACGATGATCTGATCGCATTCGACCAAGTGATGCAGCCGGTCATTTGCCAGCAATACCGGGCCTTGCTGCATGTGTGCATGGGACCGTCCAACCTGGTGCGCACCCTGGCGCCGGTGATGATCCAGGAAGCCGAGACCTTTCTGGCCGAACAATTGCGCGCGGAAGCTCGCGCCGATTGCGCCATGAACGATCCGGACAATACCGCCGGCGCGGACGAATTGAGCTCCGCCTTCGACGAGGCAGCGCCCGAGTGCGGCAAACTCTCGGCCCAGAAGGAAATCGCCGTCGCCGCCTTTCCGACGACGCCGCACGGCCGACACCTCAAGGACCTGGCCCAGCAAGCGCTCCCCGGCGTGCAACTCATCGATGCCGACGACGGCGACGAAATCACCTTCTATCGGGAGCTGCAGCAGGTGACGCTGCAAGACTTGGAGCAATACGGCAGCCTCGCCCAGGAAGCCTATCGCCAATGCTCCGCCAACGATCCCACGTCGCTGCATAGCAGAATTGACGTGCCCTGCTGGCAACCGGCGGCGTCGTAGCCGAATGCGGTACTCTCCCTCGAAGTAGTGTCGAAAAAAGAGTGAGTAGCAGTGGGCAGTAGGCAGTAGGCAGTAGGCAGTGGGCAGGAGCAGTCGGGAGTGGGCAGGGGGCAGAACTGGATTGCATTGGCCTACGGGGCGAGCCATCCACGAAACGGAGACGGGGGGCGAGTGGCAACGTTGCCAAAAAGTGGCCGCCTTGGCTTTTCAAGGTTGCCAAAAGTTGGCAACGTTGCCAGGGTCTGTGTGTAGTAAACGTGGCATTGTGGTATTGTCGCGAAATGGACAGCCATAACCGTTGTCCAGGTCAGCAGTTACGCTACGGACGCGACAATGCACGAGGGGGCCAAGTGGCCCAGTCGATTGCATTGTCGCTGGGCACCCTCAACCGCGCGTTTTTGAACCACGCCGGACATTCGTCTCCCGGGTTAACGTAAGTCGATGCGAATACGTGAGTTCCATTTCTAGCGCAATGGCCGCGGCGGCGGCAGCTTCGTCTCGGGCTGGGCCGGCTGGACTTGCGGCATGCCGATGCCCACCGGACCGCCCGGATTCAAGCCGATGGTTGCGGCGGGCGGAATGGCCCGGCAGTGCGAGAAGTCCGGCGGCCAGGGCCAGGGGTTCCAGCACGTTTCGTAGTAACCCCAATTGGGATTCAGGCACGGATTGCAGATCGGCCGCGGGCATCCCTTCTGGAAGCAGATGTGCGGCGGACCTTCCTGGCAGTGCTTGAGGTGCGGCGGGCAGTGCGTCCGCTGGCAGTGGAAGCAATCTTGTGCCTTGGCCGCCGCGGGCGCCAGCAGCAGAACGCCGAGGCAAAGGGCATTGCGAATCATCCGTGAAAGCATGAGTGTCGCCTCCGTGAGAATCTTGATTGTCAGGTTTCAAGAGCGTTATTGCGCTGGAGTGCCGGGAAAATACGGTCGCATCGGCGCCAGATTGAAGTTAGGCACGCCCGTGGGATTGCCCGTGCCGCCTGCGATGCCGCCGCCCGATCCACCGCGGCTGCCGAAGTAGTGCGAGGTATTCTGGAACGAGGTCGGATGCCCCGTCGTGATCGCCAGCGGCCCTTGCTGCTGTTGCGGATCAACGGGCAGCACCAGGTTCGGCTGCCCGGCCTGCATTTGCAGTTCCAGCTGATTCAGCTGGCGGTTCATGTCAATCTGCGGGCGTACCGAGCCATAATAGTTGATCGCCGGATTGCCGCGGAAGATGCTCAGGTAGGGGCTGACCGTCGGGCGCGGGTTGATCTGCGGCCGATTGTAGACGCCGATCTGCGCCTGCGCCGTGGCCGCGCCGCTTAGCATCGCGGCCAGGGTCAAAGTCAGGGTGACGCGCTGGGAATGCATGCGAGGTCTCCTGGGGTCCGTTGTTTTGGCAGTTTGCCGGGCCGTCTCTTGCCAAGTAAGGCACGCGCACGGCATCTTGTCAAGCGGCGGACCCTGATTCCCCTTACTCTTTCCATCGACTGGAAAGCGGGGGAAGATGATTCTTTTTTGGCGAATGTAGGGGTTATTGGCGCTCGCTTGCGGCTCTCAGAAACCCGGTTTCTTCCAGAAACCGGGTTTCGTTGCGTCAAGCGGCGAATGTTATCTGCTGCTGCTTCGGCTGCTGCCGCCGCCGATGCCGAAGGTTTCCGTCGCCAGGAATGTCACGCCGAGCACGCGTTCGACCGGCGCCAGGACGATCGACAGCCAATTGTCGAAGGCGATGATCGGGTTGGCGGCGATGAACACGCGGTCGCCGGGGAAGAGCTGGTAGTTGGTCAGGGTCGAGCCGGCTTCGGTGATCGCGCGCCAATCGACGGGCAAAATCTGACTGCAGCCCATGTGCGGCGGCGCCGGCCGAGCGACCCAAATCCGCTTCTTCGACGACACCGGCGCCAGGCCTTGCACCCGGCTGATGACGTCGAGCACGGTTTCATTGCCGGTCGAATCCAGCGGGAACACTTGCTGGCCCAGATGTCCGCCGTCCACGATCACGAAGACTTTGCGGCTGTTGTAGGCGAACACATCGACGGAGATTTCCGGATTGAGGAAGTACTCGGACAAGTGTTTTTCGATGACGCACTTGGTTTGGCCGAGCGACAGGCCGGCGACATAGACCGAGCCGTAGACGCCGAGGCTGACGGTGCCATCGGGCCGGACGAGATGCTCGCCGCGGATCGTCTGGAAGCCGCGGAAATTCGCCAGGCTGACGCTGACCTCGGCATAATTCAGAATCCGCGGCCTCAGATGCGTACGGATGGTCTTTTGGATCTGATCGATCGTCAGGCCGACGACGTAGACCGAGCCGTAGGTGTAGCCGAGGTTGATCGTGCCTTCCGGCGAAATCACGAACGGGCCGGTGATCGGCTGGCCGGGCAAGGTATCGGTGACCGTCACTACCAGCGTTTCCAGCGGTTGGACGCGATACGGCGGCCGCGGCACCATGCGCACCAGATCGATGAACAAGATATCGGGCGGCGCCACCTTATAGGGCGGCAGTGAGACGCGATCGAGTTCGGTCGGGCACGGCCCGTGCGGTCCGGCCGGCGGCGCCGCAGGGACGACAGCTTCCTGCTGTCCGCGATGGCCGCAGGTCGTGCAGCCGGGCGTGCCGCAGCTCGGCGTTCCGCAGTCGGCGCTGGTCGCGCCTTGATAGCGTCCCCCGGACACACTGACACAACCTGTGAGACTGCTGGAGATAAGCGTGGCAAACAACCCCGCCGCGACCCCCGTCCGCAGGCGAACCATAGCCATGTCCCACCCCTTCAAGAGATGAACTCGCTGCCGCGCCCAAGGCGCACAGCGACCCCCCCTGGATGATTCCGCGTCGCGTCCATCCCGCGCAATGTGCCACGCCGGACCCACGGCATGGACCGTGCGCGCTGGGACTGATTCAACTTTGCGACGATTCGAGGGCGGGGGATATAGCGACGATTGCCTAGCGATGCAAGAGCAGTTTTGATTCTTTCGGCGACCGGCAGTAGTAAGCTTACCCGTAGCCGAAGTCGCCAGACTTCGGGGGGGCGAGCAAAACCCGAAGTCTGGCGACTTCGGCTACGGGAACTTTGATCCTGCCGCTCGCCTAAACGCAAGCAATGCACTCATCACTAATACGACAATCGAAACTCAACCCGAAGCATGTCCCGATACCACGTCTGCCCCGTGAAGGAGCGCGCATAGCCGGCATAAATGTCTCCCGCCTGGCCCAACGTAAAGCGCAGGCCGAGGCAGCCATTGATGATCGTGTCGCCGGAGGCGCTTTCCGTGAGAAACACACCGGGCGACTGAGCAAACGTTGATTTACCTGACGTGATCGTCGAGCCGACGATCTCCGCCACCGGCATGAGTTGAATCGCGCTCGCGTTGCGGCCGCCATAACTCAGGCCGATGCCGTATTTCAAGATGTCGCCGGCGAAATCGGTGCCGCCCAACGGCACCCAGTAGCCGACCTGGCCTTCCATGGTCAAATACGGCGTGGGCCGCCAATTGAACAGCAGCGACGGCTCGACGCTCCAGTGCCCATTGCCGGTCAGGACGTGCTGCGAGGTGTGGGCGCCGAAGCGGAGCTGGAACGCCGTCACCAGCGCTTCGCTGTTCCAGCCCGCAAATTTCGCCCCGAAATGCAAGTCGCCGAGGCCGTACACGTTGCGGTTTTGTTCCGGATCGACCCACTTGAATGGCGTCTCCATGAAGGTCGAAAACCACTGATTCAGGCCGTATTCGACATACGTGTCAAATTCCTGCGTGCTGACCTTGGTTTCCGGCAGGCGAAAACCGTCGCCGGGAAACAGGTACTCGGCCCGCGTCGGCCGGAAATTGAGACTGTTGCGATCGAAGCGCAGCCGCAACGTGGAGCGCGGCAACGCGCTGTCGATGAAGCTGACGCCGCTCTCGAAATCGGACAGCGGCGGCCCCAGGTCCGGCTCGGCAACCGGCGGGGCGGCGCCGATGCCGGGCACGTGGCTCTGGGCGCACAAGGGCGCGGGCGCGAGCAGCCCGAACATGACGACGATGCACCATCTTGCCACGGTTCGCCGATTACGCGCCATCGCCGCCTCCTTGCGAAATTCAAGGCCGCGAACGATAGGATTTCAAACGCGGCAATGCAAGGCAAGTTTGCGTGGAAGATGGACAAGGTGGGGCGCGTGGGTTACGATGCGCCGAATTGTTTAGCCCCGGTTCGCAGAACCGGGACGGGCGCGTCGCCGGCGCAGGATGAATCACCTGCCGGCGACGCGCGTGCGCTAAACGGGTCCTTGGAAGGAACGCCAATCATGAACAAGATCACCGTCGCGCTGGTTGCGTTGTCGATCGCGGCCCCTTCAACCTCCGCCCAGGACGCCGACCTGGCCGCGCTCCTCAAGCATCCCATTCTGGCAAGAGGCCAAACCCTCGCCGAAACGCAGAACTTCTGCGAAAAGCGCGTGCGGCGCGTGCCGGAGTTCAAGGACCCGGCCGCGTGGACCGCTTACGTGAAAAAGACACGCGCCGACGTGCTCGCCAACGTTGTCTATGGCGGCGAAGCGGCCAAATGGCGCGATTACCAGGGCAAGGTCGAATGGTTTGAGGCGCTGCCGGGTGGACCGGGTTATCGCCTGAAGAAAGTGCGCTTCGAGGCGCTGCCGGGCCTGTGGATTCCGGCGCTCCTTTACGAACCCGAAAACCTCACCGCCAAGACGCCCGCCCACCTGTGCGTCATGGGCCACGATCCCGGCGGCAAGGATGTCAGCTACCAGCAGATCCGCTGCATCAACCTCGTCAAACGCGGCATGCTCGTCCTCAACGTCGAATGGTTCAACTTCGGCCAGCTCAAGGACGCCAACTACCACCACGGCCGCATGAACCAACTCGACCTGTGCGGCACCAGCGGTCTGGCGCCATTCTACTTGGCGCTCAAGCGCGGGCTCGATGTGCTGCTCAGCCATCCGCAAGCCGACGCCACGCGCGTTTCGGTTAGCGGCCTGTCGGGCGGCGGCTGGCAGACGATCATCATCAGCGGCCTCGACGAGCGCGTTACCCTGTCGAATCCTGTCGCCGGCTATTCCAGTTTCCTGACGCGCATCCGCCATTTCTCCGACCTCGGCGATTCCGAGCAAACGCCGTGCGACCTGGCGGTGTATGCCGACTACCATCACCTGACGGCGTTCCGCGCCCCGTTGCCAACGCTGCTCACGTTCAACGCCAAAGATAATTGCTGTTTCGCCACCGATCACGCCCTGCCACCGCTCTTGGAAACCGCCGGCCCGCTGTTCCGCCTGATGGGCAAAGGCAACGCCCTGCGCTCGCACAACAACTTCGTGCCCGGCACGCACAACTACGATCAGGAAAATCGCGAAGCGTTCTACAAGATGGTCGGCGATTTCTTCTTCCCCGGCGCCAAGGAGTTTTCGGCGAAGGAGATTCCGACGACCGGCGAAGTGAAGAACGCGAAAGACCTCGCCGTGCCGATGCCGGAAAAGAATCACACGTTCAACAGCCTGGCGAAGGAACTGGCGAAGTCGTTGCCGCGCGACCCATCGATTCCGAAGGACGAAGAGGCGATCGCCAAGAGACGCGCGACGCTGAAGAAGATCATCAACTATCATCCGTACGAAGTCGAAACGCCGGCGGTCGAGCAGGACGACAAGGGCGGCATCAAGGCGACGTACTTCCAACTGCGGCTGGGCAAGGGCGAATGGACGCTGCCCGTCGTCGAGCTGAAGCGTGGCGGGCCCAAAGAGACGGTGATCGTCCTGCACGAAGGTGGACGCCAGGCCGCCGCCGCCGAGATCAAGAAGCAGCTCGACGCCGGCAAACGCGTGCTGGCCGTCGATCCGTTCTACTGGGGCGAAGGGAATATCCCGGAGCGCGCTTACCTGTTCGGCCTGCTTTTGGGGACCGTCGGCGAACGGCCTCTCGGCGTGCAAGCCAGCCAAGTCGCCGCCGTCGCGCGCTGGAGCCAGGCGCGGCATACGGTCCCGGTGCGCGTCGTGTCGGCAGGCAGCGAAGTTGCGGGATTGGTCGCATTGGTCAGCGCCGCCGTGGAGCCGCAAGCGATCCGCGGATTCGAGGCCGCCAAGTCGTACAAGAGTTTGAAGGACGTGATCGAGCAGAATGTCATCTATCAACAGCGACCGGAGCTGTTTTGCTTTGGGCTGCTGAAGCAATTCGACATCCCGCAGATCGAAGCGCTGACGCGGCGCTAGTCATTTTGTCGCACGACTTTGGGCGGGGAGAGTCTACGACACATTGACTTCGACCGGAACTGCCGTGCTGGCGGCGCGTCGTTTCTTCGATTGGTAATTCAGGCGCTCAAAACCGATGACGCGCCCTTTGCGGTCTTTCATGAGAATCACGTCGTCGTCGACTTCTTCGCAAATGAGTTCACGCTGCGGATCTTCGAACCAGACGGTCAGCGTGTTGCCGGTTCGGTCGTGGTAGACTCTTACTTTGTCCATAGCTCTGGTCCTTGCTTGATTTTCTCGGTGCATCACTTCAAGAACCGCTCGAACAAATTCCTCGTCATCCGCTGCACCCGCTGATCCGGCCCGTGCGGCCGGCCGAAATGCGAATACGGCAACATGTGCCCCGGCGGCGATGACAGGCCCTGCGCCCCCAGATCGTCGAGGCGTTGAACACGACGTTCCCCTTCGGGGTTGGTGCTCACGAAGATATCGAGCGCATTGCCGGCGCGGACGCTCTGCTTGCTCACATAGCCTTCGATGCGCGGCGAGCGCCAGCGCGTCTTGGGATCGACGCGTGTGTAGGTGAGTTGCCAATCGGTGGTGGCGTCGTGTTGGTTTTCATGGCGGATGAGGTCGGACTGGCGCGGCTGTGCGGCGGCGCGCATGTCGTCGATGCCGGCCAGGGCGCCGGCGAGACCGAGCAGGGCTTGACGACGGCTTAGATCGGGCATGAAATCCTCCTGGAATTCTTGCAATTCCTGTCGTCCCGTCGATAATCGTAGACGCAACCGTCGCACCGATGAGATTACCTCCATGATAAAAACTCCTGTCGCATTGGGAATGATCTTTTGTCGTTCATTCCGTGTGGACCCTGTCGCCGGTAAAACGTCTTTGGAAGGTTTGTTTTCATCACTTCGGTTCAGGAGGTTCCCCACACCGCCGATACCGATCACCGTCTTCACCTATCTTACCGATGGCGCCGGCGAAGGGGTGTTGCGACTGGAGATTCAGCGCTTGTTCGCAAACGAGACGCCCCAGTGGATTTGGCGCCAAAGCAGATGGTTTCAGTTTCCGGACAATCCTCTGCTGCCCGTACCGGTGGTGTTTTTTACGGGAAACAAGTTTCGCGTACCTGCGGCCGGTGAATATCTGATACAATTGAGCGCTGACGGCGAGGCAATTACGGAACGCATGTTGTTGATCCATTCGGAGGACTAGCCATGGCGCCCGAACAACCGTTTGAACCGGAGATCGAGTTCATCGAGCGGCCGATCGTTTACATTGATGGACCGGAAGAGACGGCCCTCGATCTTCCGCACTCAACCGACGAACAGGATCAAATCGAGTATTTGAGCGGCCTTGAGAATCTGGTCATTGTCGATGGAGAAGAAGAATCCAGGCTTGATCCGACCTCGAACCAATCTTGAACAGTCGCCGACTGCGACTGTTTCAATTCCGGCGAATTAACGAGACTTCTCGGTGAACGCGACCGGCTCAAGATGCGATTTCCCGATGGATTGCATTGCAACCCCCTGGCGGCAGCCCTGCAATGCATGGTTGGCTGATGCGCGCGCAAATCCTTGTGGAATCGGCAGCTAATGCATTGCAATCCAGGCGTGCAATCCATTTTCCGGCAGTCGCGTTGAGCGAGAAGTCTCGAATTAACGTCGAAATACTCATAAAGCTCCATCGCCTTCACCGATGAGTAGAAATGCGATGCCTCATGCTGCGCACCGCTGAACGGAATCAGCCATGCTCGCCACCGATTGCCTGCTGGCAGCGGTTTTGTTGACTGCGCCCGCCGACGCGCCGCTGCCGGCCGAAACGCTGGCCTGGGCCGAGGCGTGCCGGACGCCGCTGTTGGTCTTGGCGCTGGACGCCCAACTCCTCGATCCGCGTGAAGACTTGAATTACCTTACTCGACGCCAGAATGCCGCCTGCGACCTGCGCGCGCTCCAAGGCCGATATCGCGATTTTGCATTCGCGCCCCTCGTGCAGGAGAGCCTGCGATTTCCCGATCGCAACACGGCACTCGAGTTTCTCGCCTTCAACCGCGCCTATCGCAACGATCTGCAAGCGCGTTTGGAATTCGATCCTGGCGATGCGGCCGCCCTGCGCGCTGCGCTGGCCGAAGCCGATCAACTCTATCATCTGTGGTGCTTGATCGCCGACACGCGCTGGGGCGCCATTTACGTCACGCCTCGTCGCCAGGCATTGCAAATGTTGCGCGAACAAATCGGCGCCGAAGCGTTCTTTAGCGGTCAACTGCCGCCGTATGTGCCCGTGTGGCGGCTGACCGTGGTACGATAGGATCCGCTTGCCGTTGAGCGCGCACATAATCACCTCGGTTTCCTTGACGGTTTGCTGTGAGAGTTTGTGAAAAAATCTCTCGCAAAGTCGCAAAGACGCCAAGCAACAAGAAAGATAGCCATGAATTCTTGGGTATTCTTGGCGCCTTTGCGACTTTGCGAGAGACGGTTTTGATTTTTTCACATGCTCTGAGCGCTAAACGGCAAGCCAATATACAATTCCAAACATGTCCCGCGATGCTTGGACCAACCTTGCCGACGACCAACTGTTGCGCCAATGCGACGTTGACACCTATCGCGCCAGCGGCCCGGGCGGTCAGAAGCGCAACAAGACCAGCTCCGCGGTTCGGCTGCGCCATCTGCCGAGCGGACTGATCGTCATCGCCGAGGAAAGCCGCTCGCAGCATGAAAACAAGGCCAAGGCGCTGCGGCGTTTGCGGCAAGCGCTGTTCTTGAAGTTGCGGAAGCCGATACTCGAAAGTGAGTCGGCGCAACTGGCGGCACGGCCCGAAATCGCGGCGGCCAAGAACTCGACCGGCCGGCTCGACGTCGGCCGCAAGGACGCACGCTTCTGGCCCGCTGCCGGTTGTGTCCTCGATGTGCTCGATCGGTTGCAGGCGCGCGTCCACGACGGTGCCGCGGCTTTGGGCGTGACCACCGGCAATCTGCTCGCTTTTCTGCAAATCGAACCCAAGCTGTGGGAGCAAGTGAACATCCTGCGGCACAAACACGGACAAAAACCCCTGCGCGCCGGCGGCTGAGTCGCTAGGATGAGCAGGAATGCCCGCTCCCGATGAATTCTCCTGGATTGACAAGCCGATCGTCGCCGGCATGGCGCGGCCGCGCACGCTCGACGAAATGGCCTGGCTGCGCGACCAGGGCATTCAATTGCTCATTTCGCTCACCGAGGAACCGCTGCGGCGCGATTTGATTAACGAAGCCGGCCTATTTGCGATGCACGTGCCGGTCGAAGACTTGTACCCGCCTTCGCAGAAGCAAATTGATTTGTGCCTGTCGGCCATCGCCAAGGCACGCGCCAATGGGTTCGGCGTCGGCATTCATTGCGGCGCCGGCATCGGCCGTACGGGAACGATGTTGGGCTGCTACCTGGTCACGCAGGGCCTGACCGGTCGCGATGCCATTGCCCGCATCCGACAATTGCGGCCCAGCTCGATCGAAACGCCCGAGCAGGAAGAAGCGGTCGAGGAATATGCCCGCCGGCAGCGGAAGCTTGAAGACGTGTGAAGCAAATTCAACGGGTCAAGAAATAGATGACTGCGCCGGCGCCGACCAACATGCCGGCGACGCCGAGCGACCACCGCAGCGCCCGCTGTAAGCGGCGACGGCGCTGGAAATCTCCGTCGTCGCCCGGCAGCACCGCGGAATCCGTCGATAGCGGCGTTAGGCCCGAGGCTTGCGGCCACGTATCCACCGCGCCGCCGCGCCCGGCTTCTTCGGGCGCCACCGGCGTCGCGGAACTCAGCGCAGCACCGCGTTGCGACGGATCCCAATCGAGCGCCGCCGGCTGCGCGAACGGCGCCAGGGCATGAATCAGCTCCTGAGGAGTGGCAATGCGGTCCGCTGGGTTTTTCGCCATCAATTTGCCGAGCATGTCGGCCACCGGTTGAGGCACATCGCCGCGAAATTGGATAAGCGGCGTCGGCGCTTCGGTGTTGTGTCGCAGCAGCTTTTCCAGCGTGTTGCCGCCGGGGAATGGCACTTGGCCCGTCAGCAACCAATAGAACGTGCAGCCGAGGCTGTAAAGGTCGGAGCGGATGTCGGTTTTGTGCAGATCGCGTGCCTGCTCGGGCGCGATGAAATCCGGCGTGCCCATGACGCTATTGTCGCGCGCCACGATGGTGCGCGATCCGGACGCCACGGCGCTGGGTTCCTGCATGCGGGCCAAACCGAAGTCGAGAATCTTCACCACCGCGACGGCGTTGTTCTTGGCCGCCGGCTGCACGAGCAGATTGGCCGGCTTGAGATCGCGATGCAGCATGCCCATCTCGAAGGCGTGTTGCAACCCGCAGGCTGCCTGGCGAATCAACTCGCACGCCAGCCCCACAGGCAACGGCCCGCGGGCGCGCACAAACTCTTCGAGGTTGGGGCCATCGACGAATTCCATCGCCAGGAAATGTCGACCATTGAGCTGACCGGCATCAAAAGCGGTGACGATATTGGGATGATTGAGCTGTGCCGCCGCCTGCACTTCGCGCAAGAACAGTTTCTGCGCCCGCGGCGTCTTGGTCACCTGCGGCATCAGCACCTTGAGTGCGACCACGCGGTTCATCGTCTCGTGCAGCGCCTGGTACACCCGTCCCATGCCGCCCTGTCCAAGTTGATCGAGAATCTTGTACGGCCCCAAGAAAAAGCCCTGCGTGCGGCCCACCAAGAGCAGCTTCGCCTGAAACTTCGTGATCAGCCCCCATTCGACCAGCAGGCGCGCCGCCACGCGCCCGCGCTGCGAGTCAGGCAAACGCTCGGTCGCCGCGCGCACATCCCTCTCGCCGAGCAGCCCGCTTTGCCGCAGGTGCGCGAGAAACGTGTCGCGATCAATCGACGAGCCGACCATGGTTCAGCACCAAGCCAAGCGAATCCGGAAACGCCAGACAAATCGGGGACGAAAATAAGCGGACGACGCCCAAAGAGGCGCCGATCAGGTAGGCCTGTCCATCATACCCATCCCCGTTCCGCCTGCCAATAGAAAGACGAGTGAGCGGCGCCCTTCGTTCATGAGAAACGGATGAGGCAACGACGCGGGCCATCGTCCGCCACAATCTTATAATGTCTCAACAGCTTCGGTGCCCACCTCGGAAAGGTGCTTCATGCCATTTCTTTCGCTGCTGTCCACGAGTGCCGATACGACCCAGGCTCTCGACGAAATCCGCCGGCAGCTCCGCACACGCTGGAGCGGATCGATCGATGTCGCGCTGGCGTTCTTCAGCCCGCACCATCTGCCGGCCGCGGCGCGCATCGCCAAGGAATTGGCGGCGCTCAAGCCGCGCGCGCTGCTGGGTTGCCCGGGCGAAACCGTCATCGCCAATGACCGCGAGATCGAGGAAAGTCCGGCCCTGTGCTTGTGGGTCGGGCGTTGGGCGCAGCCGATCCAGGTGACGCCGTTCCAATTGGCGATCGAGCAAACTTCAGAAGGATACAGTCTCTTGGGTTGGCCGGACGAGCTGGTCGATGCGGCGCCGGGCCAGTCGCTGATTCTCGCCTTGGCCGACCCATTCACGTTTCCGGTCGACGATTTTCTGGGCCAGATCAACGACGAGCAGCCGGGCCTGCGTGTGTTAGGCGGCATGGCGAGCGGCGCGCGCGAACCCGGAGTGCACCGCTTGATCCAGGGCAAGCAGGTGTTGCTCGAAGGTGCCGTGGGCGCGCTCCTGCAAGGGCCGATCGCCTGCCGCAGCGTCGTCTCGCAAGGCTGCCGGCCCATCGGCAAGCCGCTCGTCGTCACCAAGGCGCATGACGACATCATCGAAGAACTGGGCGGCAAGCCGGCGCTGGCACAGTTGCAGCTCTTATGGCAAGAATTGAGCCCGCGCGATCGCCAACTCGTGCAACAGGGCCTGCATGTGGGCCGAGTCATCAACGAATACCAGCCCAACTTTCAGCGCGGCGACTTCCTGGTTCGCAACGTCCGCGGCATCGAAAAGGACACCGGCGCGGTGGCGATCACCGAACACGTGCGCGTCGGGCAGACGATCCAATTCCATGTCCGCGACGCCGCCAGCGCCGACGAGGATTTGCGCCTGCTGCTGCAACAGGACGCCAAGACGCAACTCACCAAGCCGCAGGGAGCGCTGCTGTTCAGTTGCAACGGCCGCGGCACGCGCCTGTTCGCCGCGCCGCATCACGACGCCGGCGCCATTCAAAAGGAAGTGGGCCCGCTGCCCCTGGCCGGGTTCTTCGCGCAGGGCGAACTCGGTCCCATCGGTGGTCAGAATTTCATCCACGGCTTCACGGCAAGCGTGGCGCTGTTTGAGGAGTGAGAGTTTGTGAAAAAATCTCTCGCAAAGTCGCAAAGACGCCAAGCAACAAGAAAGATAGCCATGAATTCTTGGGTATTCTTGGCGCCTTTGCGACTTTGCGAGAGACGGTTTTGATTTTTTCACATGCTCTGAGTCGAAAAGCGGCGAGCGCGTGCGACCGATGATGAACTCGTTGGTGCAGGTCAGCGCCCGCGCCCGCCGGCAGTCTAGCCCGCATTTCTCACCACCGGAGGACGGGTTTTCTAACCCGTCTGGCCATGGCGGGTTAGAAAACCCGCCCTCCGACACTGCGCAGCCCGTCACTATTGGTGAGAAATGCGGTCTAGCGATCCTTCGATTCGGCAAGGTATTTCTGCACGCTCTGCCACATGTCGCGGTGGGCGCCCGCGCGGTCTTCACGCAGGCCCAGCGAGCGGGCGCGGATGCGGGCCACGTCTTCGGGCGCTTCCTCGATCACCCGCAACCACAGATACCACAGGCCGCCCGCCAGCGCGCCGTCGCGATCGTAGACGAAGACGGGCTGGCGCTGCGGATCGCGCAGCCATTGGAAGAACTCGGCCACCGTTTCCTTCGCCAGCAAATTCGGCGACACTTCCAGGCTCAGGTACTTGAGCCCGCGCTGATCGGCTTCCTTGCGATCGGCGGCGTCGTTCTCGCCCGGCAAGCGCACGTGCAGCACGGTGCGATAGTTCTTCGCCTGCAACCAATCGAGCCCGTCGTCGAGCGCGGGCCGCATGCCGGCGGAGATCTTCGGCGTCACCTGCGTGAACTGCGCAATGCCGACCGGCAGCGAAGTCGCGGCCGTCTTGGGCGGCGCGCCGGTTTCGGGCGGATAGAGCTTCTTCTGCGTTTCTTTCGCGTCGCCGGGGATTGGCTCGGGCGGGGCCAACAGCACGCGGCCTTCGAACGGCGAACGTGCTTCGGTAGGCTGCCAATTGGCCTCGATCTTGCCGCTGGCGCCGGGCAGGCCACCGTTGGGTCCAGGCGTCGGCACGGGTGGGGCCGTCGGGAACGGCGTCTGGCCGGACGGCGTGACACTCGGTGGGCCGGGGTTTTGCGGCAAAGTGGGAAACGGCGCGGCTCCGGGCGCGAATGGCACGGGAGCGCCGGGATTGACCGCGAAGCCCTGGGGCACGGGCGCGCGCGGCGCGGCGAAAGCGCCGGGCGGCGGTCCGGAATCGCGCTGCCGCAAGCGCGGCGCTTGACACCCCACTGTCACAACCAATGCCATACCGACAATCGCAATGCGCATCATGATGCCACCCCGGCGCCAGAGATTGGGCCATTCCGATTGTAGCGAAGGAATGCGGCCGTTCACCAGCGTTGGCGCACGCTTTGAATTGAAATCGCGGCCCGTTTGCAGCGACTTTGCCGGTTAGCTGGATTGGGAAGGTGACCAGGCGTTCAAGCGATCTCCGCGCCGCCCGCCTGTTGTTCGGCGATAACGGCCAACTCCGTCAGCTTGGCTGCCGTGAAGCCGATGTGCTCGAAACATTCGGCGACAATGCTGTCGGACGTCGTCAGCAGCGTGATCAGCAGGTCCATCGGCGTGACCGTGCGGCGGTGGTGGTCGCGGGCGCGATGCCAGGCTTGACGCAGCAGGCGTATGACATTGTCGGAGAGGAACTCGCGGTTGAGCACGAGCAGCGCCTCGCGGTCGCCCTCTTCCTGGTGGAACAATTCCTGGAACTTGCCGAGCAAACTGTCGAGATCGGCCTTGAGCTGGTCGCCCCAGGCGCGGACTGCGGGGTCGGGCGTGGCCAACAGGCCCATGAAAATGTGCGGACTGCGCACGCTGTCCCAGCGCGTTTCGTGGGCCAAGCGCAGCGCTTCCTGCAGTACGCGCGCCGTCGGCTCGGTCAGGCGTTCCGGGCTAAGTTGCCCGCCGGGGTGAAAGATGTCTTCGCGGGATGGTTCCGGGGCCGGCATGTCGGTGGTCGCGCTCCTGGTGGAAGTAATGCCAATCATAGAATGCATCGCATGGGTGTGCAACGCCAAAGCCCGCGATTCACTGCTTGCCGTTTCGCGCGCCGAAGATTTACTGGCTGCGCTAAACGGTAAGCCAACGGCTCATCACTGCGAAGGTTCGATCGGGCCAGCGCCGAGCGCCGCGGGCGCCGCCGATTCCAGCGGGGCTTCCACAACCGCCGGCGCCGGCACGATCCATACTTCGCCGAACGCTTCGAGCTGCTCGGCCTCGATCTTGCGGCCCTTGATCAGCTCCAGGATCGCCAGGAAAATGCCCAACAGCCGGCCACGCGTGTGCGGCGGCGTGAACAACTCGGCGAACGACAGCCGGCCCGCTTGCTGCAGCCGGTCCAGAATGCGCTCCATGTGCACCTGGATCGGCGTTTCGTCCATGACGATCTGCTTGGGCTGCAGCGCGATCGTCTCGCGCATCAGCCGGCCGAACGCGCTGACCAGGTCCCACAGCTCCACTTTGCGCAGCGGCTGCTCCGCGGGGTCGAACACCGGGCGCTCGCTGGGCAGCCGGGAGAGGCGCGTCGCCTGCCGGTCCGCGTGTTCTTCCAAGAGCGCCGCCGCCTCCTTGTACTTCTTGTACTCGATCAATTGCTTGACCAGCTCCAGACGCGGATCGGCGTCCTCCGCGTCCGCCTCCGGAGGACGCGGCAACAAGAGCCGGCTCTTAATTTCCATGAGCGTCGCCGCCATGACGAGGAACTCGCCCGCCAGCTCCACATCAATGATCTCGAGCACGCTCAGATAAGCGAGGTACTGGTCGAGAATGACCGCGATGGGAATGTCCTGCAGATCAACTTCGTTGTGCTTGACGAGCCAGAGCAGAAGGTCCATCGGCCCGCGAAAGTTGTCAAGCTCGACGCGGTAGTCCATGACAGGAACACTCCGTTGTTGCTCTCATTGTAGGGCGTCGCATGCTGTTTAGCGCTCGCAGCCGCCTCAAGGCGGCACTGTGGTGGTTGACCGGGGCATGCAAATGTTGGATAATGGCAGCTGTGCGGGAGGCGACCGATGAACATTCTCATTGATCTTTGTGCGAAGCGAAGTTCCATCATCGAGGAACTTGCCGAAAAGTGGCAGATCGACCACGACGACGCCATGCTGGCATGGGACCTGGAGCAACTTTGCTGCGAGGGCGCCGCGCTGTGCAAGCTCTGCCGCAGCATGTGGGATAATGCGCGCGCACGTCTGCTGGAAGGAAAAATCACCGACATCAACGGCATGGGGGAGGTTCTTTTGAGGGTGATCACGAGCGTGCTGCGCTCATGTGATTCCTTTCTTCGCAATGCAACCGACCTTCAACAGAAGGGTTTTGCCATCAAGCACGTCGAGGATCTTCAACAAGAAATGACCAAACTTTTGGCGACCAAGGAGACTCTTCTGAAGAAATGGCCGTTTATCGACGCCATGGCCGTGGCACGGGCGCGCGAGGAGTATCGGCGCGGAGAATACGTGGATTCCGGAGAACTCCTCCATGCCAAAACAAGTAAAAGTGCCTAAGTCCGTGTCGATCGGCATCGGGCAACTCGGCCTGGACCGGGAATTGATGAACGGTCTTGTCAACATCATTCATCAAGGAACGCCCCTGGCGGACACATTACGACGCTGGCCTGGCGACGAGCGTTGTTTCTCGTTTCAAGTCCCGATCAAAAGAGACAACGAACACCACTTTTTCGTGCTGATCGTCGACGACACAACATCACCTGACCATTTGATCGTGCAACACATCGGTTACGCTCATTTCAGCGACGATGCTTGAGTCGAACCATTCTTGGAGTCACCTCTTCGTCGCCGCCGCCGCTTCATCGGCGTCGATCAGGCCGTCGCCGTTGGTGTCGATGCGGTCGAATTCCTCCCTTGTGCCGAGGAATTCGCGGCGGGAAACGTCGCCGTCGCGGTTGCGGTCCATCTTCTTGAACCAGAGCGGAGCGTGGGCCGGATACATGTTGTCGCCGCGGAACGGCGCCGTCATGCCCAGGCCGCCGGCGTTCACGGCGACGAATTGCTGATTACCGCCCGCCGCATTGAAGGCGACGCGGAATTGGAGCGGCAGCTCGGCGGCGTCGATATAGCCGTCGCCGTTCTTGTCGTACGGGGCCAGCCGCTGCCAGGCCGACATCAACTCGCGCGGCGACAGTTGGCCGTCGCGGTTGGCGTCGAGAAGCTGGAATAAGTTGCGGCCCTGCTCCTGCACGAAGAAGCTGGTCGTGACCGTGCGGGCCTTGTCTTGCAGACTGAAATACGCCTGAGCTTCTTGCTCGGTGACCTTGCCGTCCTCGTTGCGATCGAGGATCGGGAACAGGGTGCGCAGCAACGGTTGCTGCTGGCCCTGCAAGTCGCTTAGTTCGACGTAGCCGCGCATCTTGGTGTCGGCGGCCTTGAGCTGCTGAACGATGAACGCGACCTGATTAAAGTTGTTCCGGAAGCCGCCCTGATTGAGGTTTTGCACGGCGATGTCGGCATCGCCCAGAGCCAGCGACAGCATGCCGGGGCCAGGGCGGAGCGCCTGCGGTGATAGCGCCCCATTCTTATAGGCGGCGACCGGCGGCGTTTGATTGCCGGGGGCAAGCTGCACGACCAGTTCGACGGCCGGCGCGTTCTGTGGGAACTTGGCGAGTTCCATCAGATCGATCGTGCCGTTGTGGTTCTCGTCGAGACGTTTGAAGGAGGCGTCGTCCAGGCCGATGTCCTTCTGCGTCAGCGTCATGCGTTTTTTCTTGTCGTAGCGAGCCAGCATCAAGGCGGCCAAGCCGACGCGCGCGTTGTCCGAGGTCAAGTGATAGAACGACGTGCCCTGGAGCTGCTGCGTTTGCAGCGGCAACCCTTGCTGCACGGCGACCGCGCCGCGACCGCCGATCGGAGCGCCGCCGCCGCCCAATTCGCGCAGGCTGACGAGTTCGTCGTCATCGGTGTCGAGCTTGGCGTTGGCGCGGTAAGCGGCCTCGATCTCGGCGCGCGACAGTTTGCCGTCGCCGTCGGTGTCGAGCGTCTTGAAGAGCAGATCGTTCGCCTGCGCCATCGATTCTTGCGGCGCCCCGGTCACCTGCACCGGGCCGACGCCGTTCTTGTGATAGTATTCGACAAACTCGGTGCGCGAGACGGTTTGGCCGTTGGTCTTGCCGAAGTCGCCGAGCGTCGCCGACAGGCCGCGATTGGGGAAGAAGGCGCCCTGGGCGGCGAGGTTGCGCATGCTGGCGGCATTGGGCGCGCCCAGGAGCAGCGCGTCGGTGAGGGCGCCGGCCTTCTTGCGGTCGAGGTAGTCGAACCAGTCGCCCATGTACTGCTGCCAACGGACCTGCACCGGCTCATTGCCCTGCATGACGTGCAGCCGGACTAAAAGCGGACCCTGATCGCGCAGGAATACCAACTCGATCGGCACGCTGCCTTTGAGCGAGGCCGGATCAATGCGCAGCGGCGCCGGTTGCTGGGCGCCCAGCAAGGTCGCCATGACGGTCACGACGCCGCACGCAAGCAGCAGGCGCTTCATGCCACGATCTCCGCAATGGGGGTCGAACCGTGGTCGGCGATCCGGATCGGCCGGCCGACATTGGACATGTTTTGCTTCGTGTGATCGACGCCGAGCGCCCGGCAAATGGTCGCCATGAGCTGCGGCACGCCGACCTGATTTTCTTCGACCGTCATGCCATCGGCGCTGGTGCGGCCGTAGACCTGACCGCCGCGAATGCCGCCGCCGGCCAGCACTGCCGACCAGGCGTTGGGGAAGTGATCGCGGCCGCCCCCTTGCTGCGGGGTGATGCGCGGCGTGCGGCCAAATTCGCCCATCCAGACGATCAGCGTGCTGTCGAGCAAGCCGCGCTGGCGCAGATCGACCATCAAGTTCGACCACGCCGGATCGAGGACCGAGCACAGCGTGCGGACGCTGCCGAAGTTATTCTGGTGGGTGTCCCAGCCGCCTTGCGCGCCGGGGATGGCGCCCAGGTTAATCTCGACGAACGGCACGCCGCGCTCGACCAGTCGGCGCGCCAGCAAACAGCCTTGCCCGAAGAGATTGCGGCCGTAGCCGTCGCGGATCTGCGTCGGCTCTTCTTCGAGGTTGAACGCGGAGCGGGCGGCGGTGCGCATCAGTCGGACGGCGCGGTCGTACGCGGTGCGATGGCTCTGCGGCGACACGCCGGGGTGCCGGGCCACGAAGTCGCGCTCCATGTCTTCCAGAATGCTGACGCGGGCATCGAACTGTGGGCTGGTGACTTCGGTCGGCGGCGCCATGTCTTGCACGCGCAAAGTGTCGCCGACGTTGTTATTTGCCACCGGCTGGAAGTTCTGGTTGTCGCCGACGAGCAGCGGGGCATATTGCGGCCCGAGGAAGCCGGGGCCGTACGCCGCCGGGTTGAAGGCGCGGAACGGCGCGATGCTGACGAAGTTCGGCAACGCCGCGTCTTCCTGGCCCAGTTCCTTCGAGATGAGCGAGCCGAGCGTCGGATACTGGATCGGTCCCTGCGGCAAGTAGCCGGTGCGCATGTAGTAGGTGCCGCGGCCATGATCGCCTTCGCGGCTCGAAATGGAGCGGATGATGGCGACATCGCGCATCTGCTGCGCCAGCCGTGGCAGGTGCTCGCTGATGTGTACGCCGGGCGCGGCCGTTTGGATGGGCCGGAACTGGCCGCCGTTGGCATGGCCCGGCTTCAGGTCGAACGTGTCCATCTGGCTGGGGCCGCCGTTCATCCAGAGCAGGATGCACGCCCGGCGGCGCTGCGGGTTGTTCGCCGTCTGGGCCGCTAGCGCGTCGAGCCAGCCGGAGCAGGAATAGCCGACGACGCCGGCCGAAACCAGCGTGTGCCAATCGCGACGGGAGAACTGCATACGATTCGCCATAAGAAGTCCCCTGCTGCGTAAGCCCACGAAAAGCGAGCGGCTCGCGGGCTGACAAAGGCCATGGGTTAGTGGTTCAACAAAAACTCCGAAGTATTCAAAAGCACCCAGAACACGTCCGCCAAGGCCGCGCCCGGATCGTTCTGCGCCCCGCCGCGCTTCACGTAGGTCAGCAGGCGGTCGCGTTCCTCGGCGCGCGGCGCACGGCTCAGCGCGGCCAGGAATAGCGTGTCGATCTTTTGTTCCAGGGTCATGAACGGCACGTCGGCGACCGCGGCCAGCGTGTTGCTCGTCCGCAGACTGGTCGCGTCGGCGACGAACTTGCCGTTCATCAGCGCCAGCGCTTGCAGGATCGACGTCTGCGTTTCCGTACGGCGTTCCTGCGTTGCGAACCGATTCAGGAATTGGCCGCGCGCCGATTGATCGTTGAACGCGACGAATTGTTGATTGGGCTGGTTCGGCTGGAAGTTGTAGCCCGTCGCCGTCGTCAGGCTGTCGAACAGCTGCTCCGGCGTCAGGCCGCGCACCGGCATGCGGGCGAAGGCGTGAACTTCCTTCTGGCTGGGGTGCGTCAGGGCACTGGTCCGCTGATACGCCTGGCTGAGCAGGATCGAGCGAATCAAATATTTGAGATCGAAATCGTGAGCGATGAACTGCTGCGTCAAGTCGGCCAGCAGCTCCGGATGGCGGATCGGGTTGTCGTCGGTCGGCTCGTCGTCGCACGGATCGAGCAGACCCAGGCCGAAGCAGTGCGCCCACAGCCGATTGGCGACGGTGCGGGCGAAGTACGGGTTGTTCTTCGACGTCACCCACTCAGCCAGGACCATGCGCGACTCGGCGCCGTCCTGCCATTGTGGCGGCTCACCGGTCGGGAACTTGGCTTTGACGACCTTTTCCTTGCCCGGGATCTTGATTTCCCTGCCGGGGTTCTTGAGCGCGACGGGTTGCTGGCCGCCGACCGGCCTCGCGAAATTATTGGGCTGCATGCCGGAGTAGAACGCCGCCAGCCCCCAGAAGTCGGTTTGCGACCACTTGGCGAACGGGTGATCGTGGCACTGGGCGCATTCGAGCCGCACGCCGAGGAAGACGCGGGCGGTGCTGGCCGCCAGGTTCTCCGCCTTGAATTCCTGAGCCTGGAAGAAGGCGAGCGGGCTGGTCTGATTGGGCTGCACGAACTGTTGCCGCGGTTGCTGCGCGCCGAAGTTCGTCGGTGCGGCGAGCAGGTCGCGCACCATCTTGTCATACGGCACGTCTTTGCGAATCTGCTGTTCGATCCACGTGCGCAAGTTATTCGCGAAAAACGACGCCTGCTGGTTGCCGCCCACCGGCAGAATGATGTCACGCCAGGTGTTGCTCCAATGCGTGACGAATTGGGCGTTGGTGAACAGCCGATCGATCAGCTTGGCACGCTTGTCCGCCGCCTGGTCGTTCAGAAACTCGCGCGTTTCCGACACGCGTGGGATGCGGCCAACCAAGTCGAGATAAACGCGCCGCACGAATTCACTGTCGGAGGCGACGGGCGACGGTTGAATCTGCTCCCCGGCCCAGCGCGTCGAAAGCTGCTGATCGATTTTGTCCGCCAACTGCCGCGGCGTCAAAACAACTTCATCGGCAAACGCAAAGGACGATGACGCGAGCAGCGAAAGTGCTAAAAACAGGAATTGCCGGCCCATAAGAAGTCCCCCCTAGATGGGTTTGGGCTCTGAAATCGCATCCTTATATTAAACTGCCAACGGCACCAATTCTAACAGGGAGAACGGGATAAAGAGAAGCGAAATCCGGCAATTCAAACGCGGCGAAACTGCCGATCCAATTCATGCCTGGTGAATAGCAGCGCCGTCGGCCGTCCGTGGGGACAGTGGTGAGCGTCCTGGGCGAGATGGCGCTGGGCGCTTAGGTCCGCAATCTCTTCAGCGCTCAGCGCATCGCCGGAGCGGACCGCCGCGTGACATGCCATCAGGCTCATCAGTTCGTTGAGCAAATGTTCGCGCGTCGGCAGCCGTTCTTGCGTGGTCAGATAGTCGACGACGCTCTTGAGAATCTCCACCGCCGGCGTCTTGCCGAGGATGGCGGGGTAGCTGGTGACCAAGAGCGTGCTGCCGCCGAAGTCCTCGACGCCCAGGCCCAGTTCCGCCAGTTCGGCGCGATGCTCCAGCGCCTTGGCCGCCTGATTGGCCGCCAACTCGATCGGCTCCGGAATCAGCAGCTTCTGCGTTTCCAGAGCGCCGGTGCGGAAACGCTCTTTGAACTGTTCGAACAGGATGCGCTCGTGCAGGGCATGCTGATCGATAACGAGCATCCCCTCCGGCGTTTCCAATACCAGATACGCATTGTGCAATTGAATCGCCTTCCGCTCGCTCCATCCCCTCGCAACGGCGCCGTTGCCATCCCCGGTCGCTTGCTGTTTCGCGCTCGCGCCATCCAATCCCTCGTGTCCGTTCACAGGCGGGGCCACAGTCTCTTCAACAACCTTTGGCTCCACCCGTCGCGGCTCCGGCAGCGGATTCTTCGTAAATGTCGGAAACCCCGGTTGACTGAACAGCGACGGCGTTGCCTGTTCCTGTTGCGGCGTCATCCACGGCGCCCCTTGCGGCGCGTACCCCAGCGCCGGGCTGGGCGGCCGCAACCGGGCCGTCAAATTCTCCGCGCTGAGCCGATTGCGAATCGTCGCCAACACGAAGCTGAACAGCGCCCCGCTATCGCGAAACCGCACTTCCGCCTTCGTCGGATGCACATTAACATCGACATGGTCGGGCGGCAAATCGAGAAACAAAAACGCCGCCGCATACCGCCCCGTCATGAGCAGCCCGCGATACGCTTCCTGCACCGCATGCCCCAGGCTGCGATCGCGAATCCAGCGGCCATTGAGAAACAGATACTGCATCTTCGCCGTGCCGCGGTCGCATGCCGGATCGGCGATGAAGCCGTACAGATGCGCCGGCCCCTGTTGTGCATCGATGGGATAAATCCGATCGCTGACTTCTTTGCCGAAGAACAAGCGGATACGATCGAGCAGCCCGGTCGCCGCGTTGATTTCGTAAACACCTTTGCCGTTGTGCGTGAGCGTGATGTGCAGGCCCGGCCGGGCCAGGGCCATGCGCGTCACGACTTCGCAGACGTGTCCGACCTCGGTGCCGGCGGTGCGCAGAAACTTGCGGCGCACCGGCGTGTTGAAGAACAAATGCCGCACTTCGATGCGCGTGCCCGGCGCTCCGTTCCACACCTTGGTCGGCGTCATCGTGCCGCCGTGGCAGGTGAGTTCCGCACCGACCGGCGCGTCCGTCGGCCGCGACTGCATCGTCACCTGGGACACGCCGCCGATCGACGCCAGCGCCTCGCCGCGAAAGCCGAGCGTATTCACCGCGAACAGATCGTCGGCACTGGCAAGCTTGCTGGTGGCATGATTGCTGAAGGCGAGGGCCAGATCGTCGGCATGAATGCCGACGCCGTTGTCCACGACGCGGATGAGTTCCGCGCCGCCCTGCTCGATGTCGATATCGATGCGCGTCGCCCCGGCATCGAGGCTGTTTTCCAGCAGCTCCTTGACCACGCTCGCCGGCCGCTCGATCACCTCGCCCGCGGCGATCTTGGTGATGACGTTGTTCGGGAGCTGATGGATGCGCGGCATGGAGGCATTTTACGATTTTGTTGGGGAGAAGTTGGGATAAGGTTGACCCGCGGTTACTGACCGCGGCATAATGGGATTGTTCCATTGCTCGAAAGAAGAGGTAAGCACCGCGATGTCACAAACAAGCATGCTACTCCCGCCGTCGGTCACGGAAGCGGAGGCCAAACTGCTGCTGGCCATCAAACTCTACGAAGTCGGCCGATTGTCCACGGGACAAGCTGCCGAATTCGCCGGATATTCAAAGCGCACGTTTATGGAACTGCTAGGAAAACACGGAGTACCCGTATTCAACTATTCACCGACCGAGTTAGAGGCAGATCTCCATCATGCCTAATGGTCCGACGATATCGAACAGCAGCTGCTTGATTGCATTAGATGCGGTCGGACAAATCGAGATCCTTCGGCTGCTCTACACCACGATCACGGTGCCGGACGCGGTGGCGCGCGAATGTGGGTCGGCAATGCCGTCGTGGGCGAACGTTCAAAGCGTGCAAGACCAGGCGCTCGTCCAGTCCCTGAATGTCAACCTTGGAGCCGGAGAGTCCGAAGCAATTGCGCTGGCGATCGAGTGTAGCGCCGCCAATCTCATACTGGACGACAACAAAGCGCGCCGAGTCGCAGGTCACCTTCAATTGCCAGTTACAGGCACGCTGGCGATTTTGCTTCGCGCCAAAGCGGGTGGGCATATTGCAACTGTTCGGGATGTGCTCGACGCCCTCCGGGGCGCAGGATTCTTTGCTTCCGACGCCCTGCTGCAGCAAATCCTGACGGCTGCCGGTGAGTGAATCGGAAGTCAGGATATCAGCCCTTCCATCCCCCACTTCTTCATCTTCCGCTGCAAAACCCCGGCTTTCATCTTCAAACTCGCCGCCGCTTTCTCCAAATCGCCGCCCGCTTCCTTCAGCGCATCGCGCACTTTGTCCTGCTGCTTCCAATCCTGAATGACGCGGTACAGCGTGCGCTCGCCGATGCCGAGGCGTTTGGCTGCCTCTTCGCGGTTGCCCTGTGTCAATTCGAGCGTCTGCTCGATGTAGAATCGCTCGATCTCGCTGAGCGGCCGGCCGACCAAATCCGCATGGGCGCCGCCGCGACTGGTCGGCAAATGCTGCCTGTTGAGCGCGTCGCCGTCTTGCAGGTCGTCCAGGCCCAAGACGCCGTCGGTGTCTTGCACGAGCGTGCTCTCGATCAGGTTGCGCAGCTCGCGGACGTTGCCGGGCCAGTCGTAAGCGTTGATGGCGCGGCGCAGCGGCTCGGCAATTCCCGTGACGTGCTTGCCGTGCCGGGCGTTGAACTCCTTGATGAAATGATTGCACAAGAGCGACAAATCTTCGCGCCGCGCGCGCAGCGGCGGCAGCTTGATGGTCACGACCTTGAGCCGAAAGTACAGGTCCTGCCGAAACGTCCCCGCCGCCACCGCCGCTTCCAGGTCGCGATTGGTCGCCGAGATCAGCCGCACGTTGACCTTGATCGACTCGTTGCTGCCGATGCGGTAGACCTCTTGATTCTCCAGCACGCGCAACAGCTTCGACTGGAGTGACCAGGGCATGTCGCCAACTTCGTCCAGGAACAAGGTGCCGCCGTGGGCGTGCTCGAACCGCCCCTTGCGTTGCTTGTCCGCCCCGGTGAACGAGCCTGACTCATGGCCAAACAACTCATCTTCGAGCAGGTTTTCATTCAACGCCGTGCAATTCATCGCCACGAAGTTCTTGAGCTTGCGCGGTGAATTCGTGTGAATCGCCTTGGCGACCAGTTCCTTGCCGGTGCCGGTCTCGCCCTGGATCAGCACGGTCGCTTGCGTCGGGGCCACACTTTTGAGCTTGGCGATCACGTCGTGCATCTTCGGGCTGTTGCCGACGACGCCCTCGAAACCGAATTTCTCATCGAGCTGTTGCAGCAATTCCTTGTTGGTCCGGTGCAGCCGAAAGCGCTCGGCCGCCCGTTCGACCATCGCCCGCAGCTCGGCGAGGTTGACCGGTTTCTGCAGATAATTGGCCGCCCCCGCCTTCATCGCCTCGACCGCCGTCTGCACGTCGCCGTGCCCGGTGATGACCACGACCTCGACGTCGTCCAATTCCTGCTTGGCCTTGCGCAGGATGCCCAGCCCGTCGAGCCCGTCCATCTTCAAATCGGTGAGGATGACATTTGGCTCATCGCGCTCGATGCGCCGCGCCCCCTCCGCGCTCGACGTGGCAATGACGCACTCATAACCGACGCGCTCCAAACTCTCGGCGACGGCCTCGGCATGACTCGGCTCGTCGTCGATGATGAGCAGCTTCAGCCCGGCACCGGGCTTGTCGACAGGTGTTGGTTTGGTGCGGTCCGAAGGCATGAACGATGGGTTCCTGACAACGCGGGATTGCCACTATTGTATGGAGCACGCGTCGGTTAGCCGCGACGCCGAGTCTTCGGAGCGGAGCGCTGCACCGTCATCTCCCGCTCGCCACGGCTCTCATCCGCCGCGTCTGGATTCAAGAGAAGCGATCCGCAGATTTCGCCGATTTCGCGGATTGAAGACGCCGTGCCCGCCTTTCAATCTGCGAAATCGGCGAAATCTGCGGATCAAACTTGTTGTCACTGTGCCGGGCGGATGTAAATCGGATTGGAGAGAATCCAAATCATCGGTTCGCCGGCGATGTCGAGCCAGGCTTCGACCCGGTAGATGCCCGGCTCGGCGATGGCGGCTTCGAACGCACGACCCTTGTCTTCGTTCACGATCTGCCCCTGGCGCAACAGCTTCCACCGCACCGGCAGCGGCGCTTGGGCACGCAGCTTCAGGTCTTTGTCGAACGGGAAACTCTGGCCCATTTCATAGCGATGCTTCGGAGCATGGGCCGCGAAGTCGAAGCCGGTCGCATCGGCCAGCCAATCGAAAGCGACGTAGGCGCGACCGGCTTCCAATGCTTGCCAAACTTCCTTTTCGTCGAGCCGGGGCATCAGCAGGTGCGTGCCGACGTGACGCAGACTGATGGCGTACGGGTCGAGCACAAGTTGGAAGATCACATCGCCCTTTTTCTTGTTCTTGGTCAATGCCTGCAGAGGCGCGAAATCGCTCACAGGCAGCTCGATCAGCTTCTTGCCGAGCGCGTCTTCGAGGCGGACGTTGGCGTCGTCGAGCAACCGAATCGTCAGGCCGACGTTTTGATGGGCATCATTGGCGGCCACGCCGGTGTGCGGCGCCGCGGCGCACAGCTGGTCCCAGCGCCGCAAGTAGTCAGTCGGGTAAGCGTGGAGGGCGGAGAAGGCTTCCTGCGGATACTTGCGAAACAAATCGACGGCGCCGAGCAGCCAGAGCGGGTTGCGCAGGGCCGCGATCAGCTTCTTTTCGTCCTTGAAATTGGCGTGGGTGTTGTAAATCTCGGTGCCGGTCAAGCCGCGGATGTTCCAGCTCATCCGTTCTTCGAGATGCGACAGAAAGATCAGTCCGTCCGTGCGGCGCACCAGATCGGCGAATTCCTGCGGCGTGCCCTTGCCCAGTCCACGCAGGCTCTTCTTCGGATAGGCCAGAAAGCCGCCGCTCTCCGCGCCGGGAACCAGCAAGACGCCGTCGCGCAGTCCGCGATGGCCGTCGTGGTAGTAGTCGTAATGATCCGCGGGATGTTCGGTGAACATCAAGACGCGCGTGCCAGCCGTTTTCGCCGCGGTCACGATCTCTTGAATCGTCCCCCGGCTATCGTGCGACCATGCGGAATGGACATGCAGATTCGCGCGATAGTCCTCATGGGGGCCGGAGCGGGCGACCTTTTGCCATTGCGAACGAAGATCCACGATCGCCTTGTGCATCGCTTCGAGACGATCGGCCTTGAGCCGGGCTAACGCATCGGCGTGAGCCGGGCCGGCGAGGTTACAGCACCAGACCATTAACGCAGCCACTACAGTCTTAGATCGCATGATGGGACTCCTGCCCAGAGATTCTCTCCAAGATACCCGCAAACCTACCGCAAAAAAGAGAAAACTGACTCACCCTTTGCTCCAAGGCGTGCTGGCGATTGGGCATTTCCGCACACTCGAGCCAAGAACGCACAGGCACGTCGGCTTCGGATCGTAGCAACGCCAGGCATTTCAACCAAAACACTCTGGCGCGGGATTTGCTCCCCTTCATAGCGGCGCCATTCTCAGTGTATTCAGCATGGGAGACTGCCATGGATCATCTTACGCTGACCGATTTGAAACAATTCCTGCGGCATCCCGGCAAGCCGTGCGTATCGCTGTATCAGCCGACGACGCCCGGCGGCGCCGAGCAGGACCCGATCTTGTGGAAAAACCTGCTCGCCGACGCCGACAATTGCTTGCAGTCGCTGGGCCTCTACCCGCTGCAAGCGCGTGGCGTCCTGGCGCCGGCCGCCGCCCTCCTCGAAGATCGCAGTTTCTGGAAGCAGGCCGGCGCGGGCCTGGCATGCTTTTTGGCGCCGGGGCTGCACCGCATCCTCCGGCTGGCAAAACCGGCCGGGCCACGCGTGCATGTGTCGAACCTGTTCATGATCAAGCCGCTCTTGCCGCTGCTGGCCGCCGAGCAGAACTTTTTGGTCCTGGCCTTGAGCCAAAAGAGCGTGAAGTTGTGGCGTGGCAACTCGCTCGATCTGCACCCGGTCGATGTCAAGACGCTGCCGCGCGACCTGGCCGACGCCTTGAAATTCCACGACCGTGACGAACCGCTTATGTACCATACGCGCCGCACGGGTGGCACTTGGTCCGCAATCTATCACGGCCAGGGCGTGGGCATCGACACGTTCAAGGACGACCTGCTGCTCTATTTCCAACAAATCGATCGCGGCCTGCACGAGTTGCTGCGCGAGGAAAAGACGCCGCTCATCGTGGCGAGCGTCGAGTATTTGTTGCCCATTTACCGTCAAGCGAACACCTATCCCCATTTGCTCGCCGAAGGCATCGCCGGCAGCCCGGACCATATGAAGCCACGCGACCTGCACGCCAAGGCCTGGAAGCTCGCGGCCCCGTTTGCTCAGCTGCCGCAGCAGCGTGCACTCGCCTTGTTTGATCGCCTGCACGACACGGGCCGCACCTGCACGGCAGCGTCGGAAGTGCTGACCGCCGCGTGTCAGGGGCAATTGGAAACGCTTTTCGTCGCCGCCGACGCGGTTTGCTGGGGCGCCGTCGATCCCACACACCACACGGTCGAGTCACACACCGAACCGCAGCCCGGCGACGAAGACATGCTCAACGTCGCGGCCGTGCGGATGCTGATGGGCAAAGGGGCTGTCTACGTCCTACCCGCCGCCGAGATTCCCGGCGGTCACACCCAGGCCGGCATCGCCTGGCTGCCCATGGACAAGCACGGCAAAAGGCGCGGAGTTCGAACCGGCGCGTGAGAAGGCTGCATTCGCCGCCCCTGGTACCTACATTGCGAAACGCACCCTTTATGCAGGTGAATGAGCAAGGAAACTAACCGTCGCCGATATGTCCCTTTTTTTGAGGAGTACGCCATGTTGCCGATCAAGAACATCCTCCATCCCACCGATTTCTCGAAACACTCGGCCAACGCCTTCGAAGTCGCCTGCGCTTTGGCACGCGATTACGGCGCCCGCCTCGTGGTAATGCACGCTGCGCCGCCGCCCGTCATCTTCATGGGGGAAGGAATTGTTCCGCCGGAGCCCAACGACCGGCCACAGCTCCTCAAGCAACTTCAGCAGGTTCGGCCGCAGGATTCCAAAATCCAGGTGAATCACCTGCTGGTTGACGGCGACGCCGCGGCGGAAATTGTGCGGGCCGCCAAGGAAAGTCACGCGGATGTGATCGTCATGGGGACGCACGGCCGCACCGGAATCGGCCGACTGGTGCTGGGCAGCGTCGCCGAGCAGGTGATGCGCCGGGCCGTTTGTCCGGTCGTCACCGTGAAGACGCCGCTGGTTGTAGCGGAATCGGAAACGCTCGGAGAAGAGATTCTGGTTGGAGCGAATGGCTGAAAGGTGATGCGCAACAAAAAACCTGGGCGGGCGCCCAGGGGAGAGGAGTCGCTCGACTTGGAGCTTCGCCTACCTGCTCGATACCTCTCTTCTTGCCTCCCGACGGCTCGCATCGTGTCATTACGATCGATCTGCGAACAATCAGGGTCGAGGCTAGGTCCTGGCCTCCAAGCCCCTTCCAGTGAGCCCTCACTTTTTGGGGCCGCTCCTGCTGTCGGCGACCCGCCTTGCTTCGCATCGTCCACGGCAGGTGTCGGCTGCCATCACCGCAGTCGGGGTTTCGGGCTCCCCCGCCCTCCACTCCAACATGTTAGATGCGCCCATCGCCCCATAGGATTCCAAGAAATGCTCGATTGGCAAAGGAGGAATTCTCCATGTCCGCATCCACGACAGCGCTAGGACGTGAAGTTGACATTGCCTCCGGCAAACACAGGCTGAGCGGCATCTTGCACCTGCCCCGCGCCCCTAAGGGCGTGGTCGCCTTTGCCCACGGTAGCGGCAGTGGCCGATTCAGCCCACGCAATCAGTTTGTCGCCAGTGTCTTGCAACAAGCCGGCCTGGCAACCCTGCTGCTTGACCTGCTCGAAGAAGCCGAGGCCGACGATCGTGAAAAGGTCTTCGACATCCCCTTGCTCGCCGACCGACTTCACATCGCCGCCGACTGGTTGCACCACGAACCCGCGACCCGTACGCTGCCGCTCGGCTACTTCGGCGCCAGCACTGGCGCGGGAGCAGCGCTGGTCGCGGCGGCTCGGCATCCTGATTTGGTCCGCGCCGTGGTATCGCGCGGGGGACGGCCCGATCTCGCGGCCGACGATCTGCCCGCCGTTCAAGCGCCGACCCTGCTGATCGTCGGCGGCAACGATAACGTTGTGATCGAACTCAACGAGCAAGCCCTGCGTTCGCTTCGCTGCCCGAAAGAAATGGTCATCATTCCCGGCGCGACGCATTTGTTCCCGGAACCGGGCGCCCTCGAAGAAGTCGCCCGCCTGGCGACCGACTGGTTTGTTGGACATCTTGCCCCTTAGCCTGGATTGCGCACGGCCGGAGGGCGGGTTTTCCAACCCGCCCAAATTGACGGCTTTTGCGAGGATGGGCGGGTTGGAAAACCCGCCCTCCGGAGTTGTGCGCAATCCAGGTTAGCCGCGTCTCTTCGCTGCGAAAAAGGCGCTGAGAATCCCGCCGCATTCCTCGGCCAGAACGCCGCCGATCACCTGGGCGCGATGGTTCAGCCGCGGATCATTGGTGATGCGAAAGAGTGTGTCGCAGGCCCCGGCCTTCGGATCGGTGCAGCCGTAGACAACCATCGGCAGCCGCGCCAGGACAATTGCGCCGGCGCACATCGGGCACGGCTCCAGCGTCACATACAAAATGCACTGCTCCAACCGCCACGATTCCATCGCCTGCGCCGCCTGAGTAATGGCGATCATTTCGGCATGGGCGGTCGGGTCCTTCAGTGTCTCGCGCTGGTTGTGTGCCTTGCCGATGACACCCTTCTTCAGCGACACGATGACGCAGCCGATGGGCACTTCATCCTCAGCCTCGGCGGCGCGGGCTTCGTCGAGCGCCATGGCCATATGTTCCAAATGGAACGGGTGCCGCGGATCGGTCAACGGCAGATCGAAAGGGGACCAGTCGGTCACGTGAATCTCGAAGGCGAAATGGGGGTTATCGAAGTTCTGGCGGTTGTGGCTTGCCGTTTCGCGTTCGCAGGATCCTGGGTGCGCTAACCCGCATTTCTCACCATCGGAGGACGGGTTTTCTAACCCGTCTGGCCATGGCGGGTTAGAAACCCCGCCCTCCGACACCGCGCAGCTCATCACTATTGATGAGAATTGCGGACTAAACGGCAAGCCAGGCGCCCATTCAATTCAACGATATCCGTCGATGCAAATCATCCACCACCCAATGAAACGCCGTCAGGTGGATCGATTCGACGATGCCCATATCGTCGAGCGGCACGTGCAGGTTGTGCCGCGCCAATGTCTTGAGCTTGCCGCCGGCAAAACCGGTGCAGCCGAACGTCGTTAGACCATTGCGATTGGCCCAATCGACGGCGCGCAGCACATTGGGGCTGTTGCCGGAGCCGCTGATCGCCACGAGCAAATCGCCCGGCTGGGCCAGGTTCTTCAATTGCTCGACGAAAACGCGGTCGAAACCTTCGTCGTTGGCCCAAGCGAGGATGTACGGCGTGTTGTCGGTGAGGCTGAGGACGCGCAGCCGTTTCTTCTGGTCGTTGTCGAAGTCCTCGCGCCGCAGCGTGCACTTGCCGAGGTCTTCGCAAAAATGCGACGCGTTCGATCCCGAGCCGCCGTTGCCGCACAAGAACACGATGCGGCTTTCGTCGTAGCAACGGTGCATCGCGTCGGCGAGAGCCTGGACCTGGGCCGGGTCGATTTTGTGCAATTCTTCACTGACGCGCTCCAAGAATTGGCGCGCGTTGAGTTTGATGCCGAGCATAATTGACACTCCTTTCGCAAACCCTTATTGTAATCATGCCCCATGGCCGATGACGATCCCACCTGGCCCAATCGGGGCAGCTATTACCATCTTTGGGAGGAGCATCCATGCGTTCGTTGTCCCTGCTATTCGCAGGAGTATGCACCGCCGGTCTGCTCGCGCTTAGCGCCAACAATCCGACGGCCGCTCAAGAAAAGAAGGGCAAAACCGTGAACACCCTGAAAGTCGGCGACAAGGCGCCGAAGTTTGCCAGCGTCGATGACCAGGGCAAACCGTTCAAGTCGAGCGACGTCGTCGGCAAACAGGCCGTCGCGCTGTTCTTCTTTCCCGCCGCACTGACCGGTGGCTGAACGAAGCAAGCCTGCGGTTTCCGTGATGAAATCGACGAACTCAAGAAACAAGGCGTAGCCGTGTTCGGTGTCAGCGGCGACGCGGTCGAAAATCAAAAGCTCTTCAAGAAAGTCCACGACCTCAATTACACGCTGCTTGCCGACGACAAGGGCGAAGTCGCCAAGGCGTTCGGCATCCCCACCGACGCCGGCGGCGTCTTCAAGTTCACCGACAAGGAAGGCACGGTCCACGAACTGAAGCGCGGCGTGACCATCCCGCGTTGGCACGTCGTCATCGACAAGGGCGGCACCATCGCGGCCATCGATCCGGTCAAGGATGCCGGCGGCGACGCCAAACGCGTCTTGGAGATTGTAAAAAAGCTAGTGCTATGTCACACGTCGAATGATGGATCACAAGAGCCGCGCACGAAGTAAGCGGCTGCGAGTGGGCCGCGCACGAAGTAAGCGGCTGCGAGTGGGCCGCGCACGAAGTAAGCGGCTGCGAGTGGGCCGCGCACGAA
>ORMF011043903.1_pt1 | contig 40049 bp, 37 predicted proteins | sample 1779871 | NCBI WGS metagenome assembly ORMF01 (sample SAMEA104232316, study PRJEB22302) | groundwater metagenome | biome: forest; feature: aquifer; material: groundwater | place: USA | collected 2011-08-07 | depth 5.4 m
AAGAATTCATGGCTATCTTTCTTGTTGCTTGGCGTCTTGGCGACTTTGCGAGAGATTTTTTCACAAACTCTCAGGTCCGGTTTTCGTTGGATGCTCGAAATCCCAGCAGATTTCGGCGAGGGAATCTTGGGTAGTGGGTCAGTTTGCTGTGTTGTGGTGCGGGCGTCTCGCCTGCATCGGTGCAGGCGAGACGCCCGCACCACAAACTGACCCACTACCGAATCTTGGCAGCGGCGGGCGTTGCCCGACCTGCATTTCTCCCCAGCGGAGGACGGGTTTTCTACCCCGTCTGGCCATGGCGGGTTAGAAAACCCGCCCTCCGACAGCGCGCTGCTCTGCATTATTTGGTGAGAAATGCAGGCTAAGCGCTTCCGAGCCTGTGCAGATTCCCCATGACACCGTCGGCACTGCCGGAAAAAGACCGGTGCACCAGGTCTCGGCCAGGTTTCGTGGACAAATCGCCTTGACATGGTTGGACGACCCGTTATATTCCCGCACCCTTTTACATGAAGGTCGAATGGCAGGAACAACTGCGCTTGCAGGCGGATGCTCGGGGGAGAATCTGCTTGGAGTGCCGCATTGCGGGGGCAAGAAGCGCCTACGCTTCGAAGGAGATGCGGGTTATGCGCACACGAATCGGTTCGTTACTTTTGGCAGCGGCATTGTGGTTGGCGCCCAGCAGCGTCTCCGCCCAGTATTATGAAGTGCCGCCCAAAGCTTTCGTCGGGCCCTTGAGCCATCCGCGCTACGAGGACGGAGGCTTCTTCATTGCCTTTGACGCGGTCGTCTGGAACATGGATCGCCGCATCCGTAATCAGACCGTCGCCATCCGCGGATTCTTGGATAGCGACGGCACCGCCACCCAGACGTTGCCCGGGACCTTCGTCGGCAGCAAGGAAGTAGCGCTCGACACCGAGCAATTGCGCGGCCCCAGTTCCTGGACGCCGGGTTTTGATTTTTCCATGGGCTGGCGCTTCGAATCGGGCATCACGCTGACCGCCAGCTGGCTGCACTTGGTCGATACGCGTTACGCCGTGTCCGCCGCGCTGATTCCGCCCAATTTCAATGTCGGCGCTTTGCTCGAGAACACCTTCTTGTTCTCGCCGGTGACGAACTTCTCGACTTACTACGCCGGTCCGCGCGACCTGCCGCAATCGACGCCGCCCGACCCGGTCAACGACGCCACCGCGACCGCGCTGTACGGCGTGTGGAACGGCGCCGACAACATGTCGATCGAGCTGCTGCAGCGCTTCGACATGTTCACGCTCACCAGCCGCATTCCGGTGTGGCAGAGCGAGAATGGCCGCACGTACGGCTTGATCGGTCCGCGCATCATCGTCGCCTGGGAGCGCTTCAAGTGGCGCACGGTGGACTTGGATGAGTTCGGCAACGGCACCTCGGCCAACAACGCCAACTACATCAACGTGGTCTCCAATCGCCTTTACGGCGTGCACGCGGGCTTCGGGCAGGAATGGTTCCTGGGCGACGTGCCGGTGCTGGGCGCCTTCTCCTGGAGCCTGGATGTCGAAGGCGCGCTCTACGGCGACTTTGTGAAGGCCCGGGCCCGGTACTACCGCGAAGACGATGCGACCGCGGCATCGCGGGCACGCAACTTCTTCCGCGTCGCTCCCGGCGTCGAAGCCAAGGCCAGCCTGTGGTGGTACCCCTGGGAAGCGGTGCAGGTGCGCATCGGTTATAACTTCATGACCTTGTTCAACACCATCGCTTCGGAACGGCCGATCGACTTCAACATGGGCGTGATCAGCCCGGTGTACAATCAGACCAACCGCGTCTTCCACGGCTTCGACATCGGCATTGGCTTGATATTCTAGCCGCGCACGCCGCGGGATGAGCGCCGCGAATCCCGCGGGTCATGGAAAAACGGAACAAGCCCGCGGCAATCGCGCGGGCTTTTTCATTTCCAACCGGACATCCGTGCCGCGCCGTCTTATAATCTCCTTCCATACAGGCAGATTCGCGCAGGCGGCTAAGCGCGCCGCCTTGCCGCGCCAGCATGCTGATGCGCACAAGGAGTTTGGCATGGCCGAAGACAATGTCGCCGGGCATTCGGGTCCCAAGGCGTCGTGGCCCAAGCTGTTCACGGCGTTTCGGGTAGCGCTCGATCTGAAGAAGCTCTTACTCGCCGCCGGCGGCATCGTCGCCACCGCGGTCGGTTGGACGGTGTTTGGCTGGATGTTTTATGAAACGGCGGAGATGCCCAAATGGGGTCCGCAATACAGCTCCAGCTCCTGGCAGGATTTTCGCCGCGACCGCGATCGCTGGAACCTGCTGCACGAGATGGCCGGCACGGTTGCGGACAAGCCCGGCAATGCCATCAAAGTGGATGCGGGCGACAAGGCCGGCAGCAAGGAAGAATTCAATCTCCTCGAAAAAGTCCGCGCGGGCGATTTGACTGTGGATCAACTGAAGGCGGACGCGAAGTCCGACAAACTCGCCGCCGCGGCATTGGCGACTTACGAGCTGCATTTGCAAAAGCCGGCGACCAAGCCCTTCGGCCGGTTGCGTTCGTGGCCGTGGTCGGAAGAGCGCGGGCCCAATCAATATCTACTCGCCGCGGGTTTGTTGCGCAAGGATGCCGAAGGCCAGCGCTCCGTGCCTTGGGCTCCGGGCCAGTTTCTCCGCTGGCTGCTGGGCGATCAGTTGCCCGTGCTCGTCGAGCCCCTCATGAAATTCATGGCGCCGATCGGTTACTTCTTCAATTCCTCGGCCGGCGGTTTTCGCATCCGTCTGTATTTGATCCTGATCATCTTGTGGACGCTGGCTACTTGGGGCTTTTTCGGCGGCGCCATTTGCCGCATCGCCGCGGTGCAGATCGCCCGCAATGAGAAAATCAGCATGGGCGAGGCCATCGCCTTCGCTAAAGAGAAGTTCCTCAACTTGTTCACGGCGCCGCTCTTCCCGCTAATCTTCCTCGGCATCCTCACGTTGTTCCTGGCGGTGTTTGGCTTCATCGACGGGTACACTTTCTGGTTCGGCGATATCTTTTTGGCAGGCCTGTTGTGGCCGGTGGTCCTCGTGCTGGGGCTCATCATGGCCGTCGTCGTCGTCGGCCTGGTCGGTTGGCCGCTGATGAACCCGACCATCGCCGCCGAGGGCAGCGACAATTTCGACGCGCTGAGCCGGTCGTACAGCTATGTCTACCAGGCCTTTTGGCATTATCTGGGCTACTGGGCGCTGGCGCTGGTGTACGGCGCCGCGCTCGTTTTCTTCATCGGCTTTATGGGTTCGCTGGTGGTGTATCTGGGCAAGTGGGGGCTGAGCCAGGCGCCCCTCTTGACCAGCGCCGACGCTGGCAGCGATCGCGAGCCGTCGTATCTGTTCATGTACGCGCCGACCTCGTTCGAATGGCGCGATCTGCTGATCAAGGACAACCACAACCACGTCGAGCCGCCGAACGCCGACCATCCCAACTCGTACGAATTCACCAAAGATTACGTCGACAATCATCTGTCCATCCCGAACAAGATCGGCGCCGTTTTGGTTGGGGCGTGGGTCGGTTTGTTTTTCCTGCTGGTCGTAGGGTTCGCTTACAGTTATTTCTGGACGGCGAGCACGCTCATTTATTTCCTGATGCGCCAACATGTGGACGACACGGAGTTGGATGAGGTGTATTTCGAGGAAGGCGATGCGGAGCCGCCGCCGTCCGCAAACGCCCCCGCGCCGCCGGCGCCGGCCGCCAAGCCGGGAACGATGAGCCTGAACGTGGTGGAAAACGCCCCGGTGGCCGCCGTCGCGCCGCCCATGCCGCCGCCGACCGAAGCGCCGCCGGGCAATCCACCGCCGGCGGCGACGCCATGATTCGTTGATTGCGATCGTTGATAGGATCCTGTGCTTGCGTTTAGCGCGGGCAACGCGGCCGCCGCGAACTTTGCGCTAAACGTAAACGGCATCCGAGGACCCAACATGCCCCGGCCGGTCATTCTCTTCAGCGGTCAATGGACGGACCTTCCTCTCGAGGAGCTGGCCCAGAAGTTGAACGAGTGGGGCTATCAAGGGATCGATCTTTGCTGCTGGGGCGATCATTTCAACGTCCCTCGTGCCGCCGCCGAGGACGACTACTGCCAACAACAGCTCGATCTGCTGGCGCGCTTTGATTTGCAGCTTGCCGTCTTGAGCAACCATCGCGTCGGCCAGGCGGTGTGCGACCGGATCGAGCCGCGCCACCAGCGCATCTTGCCCGAACACGTTTGGGGCGACGGCGATTCGGCCGGCGTCAACGAGCGCGCCGCCGCGGAGATGGCCGCCACGTTCCGCGCCGCCCAAAAGCTCGGCGTCGGCGTCGTCGGCGGGTTCACGGGTTCGTCGTTGTGGCCCGGTGTCATGGGCTATCCCCCGAATACGCCGGAGCTGGTGGATCAAGGCTTCGCCGATTTCGCGTCGCAGTGGAACCCGCTGCTGGATGTCTGCGCCGAGGCCGGCGTCCGCTTCGCGATGGAAGTTCATCCCGGCCAAGTCGCTTACGATCTGCACAGCGCCGAGCGCACCCTCGAAGCGCTCGATGGCCGCGAAGAATTTGGCTTCACTTTCGATCCGAGCCACTTGCACTGGCTGGGCGTCGATCCGGTCGAGTTCTTGCGCCGCTTTCCGGAGCGCATTTATCACGTGCACATCAAGGATATCGCGCTCCACTTGAATGGACGTAACAGCTTGTTGTGCTCGTATTTCCCCTACGGCGATCCGCGGCGCGGCTGGGAATTTCGCGCGCCGGGGCACGGCGGCGTCGACTGGGAAGCGATCATCCGCACGCTCAACCAGATCGGCTACGACGGCCCGCTGGCGATCGAGTTCAGCGACGCCGGCATGCAGCGCGACTACGGGGCCGAGGAGGCGTGCAAATTCGTCCGCCGCCTCGATTTCGAGCGGGCCAAGTGATCATTTTCCATAGAAATACCAAACCTGCTTGCCGTTTAGCGCGCACAGTATGCCACGCCGCCGCTAAGCCGCCGGCGGCCACAGGAAACAATCCATGGACCGCTTTCAATACGTCGATGATTTGCAGCGCGAATGGACCGACCAATACGTCACCGTCAAGCCGGAACGGCCGGAGTTGCAACGCTTCGCCGGCATCGTCGGCCGGGTCGTCACCGTCAACTTTAATGGCAAGGCCGTGATCGACTTCCAGGACGGCGGCTGGTACGACATCTCCGCCTCCGGCCAGTTTCTCAACAAAGTCGATCCCGCGGAAGGCAAGACGAAGTACAAGAACGTCAATAGCGCGCAGCCGATCCCGGAAAAACAGGGGTAGTCAGTAGTCAGTGGTCAGTAGTCAGTAGCAAGAAGCAGACGGTATCGTGCCACTGACTACTGACCACTGACCACTGACTACTGACAAATGATCCTCCTCATCGACAACTACGATTCCTTCACCTACAACCTCGTCCAGCGCCTGGGCGAGATGGACCCGAACATCGATTTGCGCGTGGAGCGCAACGACCAGATCACCGTCGAGCAGATCGCAGCGCTGAATCCGTCGCATATCATCATTTCACCGGGGCCGTGCACGCCGAAGGAGGCAGGCATCTCCAACGACGTATTGCGCCGCTTCGCGCCGACGATCCCCATCCTGGGCGTCTGCCTGGGACACCAGTGCATCGGCCATTCCTTCGGCGGTGAGGTGATTCGCAATTGGCGCGTCATGCACGGCAAGACATCGCTGATTCACCACGACGGCCGCGGCGTGTTTCAGGGGATGAGCAACCCCTTCGAGGCGACGCGCTACCACAGCCTGGTCATCCAGCGCGCGACGTTTCAGAACCCGGATTTCGTCGTCACCGCCTGGACCGACGAAAACGAGATTATGGGCGTGCGGCACAAGACGTGGCCGCTGCACGGCGTGCAGTTTCATCCGGAGAGTTTCTTGACGCTGGAAGGGCCGAAGCTGCTGAAGAACTTCGTTGAAATGACTCGCATATGATTTATCGTTGCGCGCTCGCGCCGCTGAAGCTGCGATGCAATCGCGAAACGACAAGTCAGTTCCCCAACACCTTCTCGAAGATCACCAAATTGTCGCCGCGGTCGGGGTCCCAGCGCATGCCGACGATGTCGTAACCGAGCGAAATGGCCAGGTGCAACATCGGGCGGTGCTGGTTGTGACACTCGAAGCGCACCGATTCGTAGTCGTTCTGCTTGGCCCAGCTATGCACCGCATCCATGAGCTGCGAGGCAATGCCCTGGCGGCGAAACTCCGGCAAGACGCCGTAAAACCAGGCGAAAAATACACCTGGCTTCAGCTCGAAGCCCATGAAGAAGCCGACCGGCCGATCGTCGAGCCGGGCGACCAACATCAAGACGTTATAGCGGCCGCGGAAACGCCGCTGGAACGACTCCAGTTCGCGCGCCGGCCGAAAGATCTCGTTGTAGAGGGAGCAAAGGGCCGGCAGTTCTTCGGGGCCGACCAAATCGATAATCGCGTCTGCCATGGCTCGGGACTCGAGGCAATGGCCGCGGCGGTCGGGTGGGCAACGATGTCCTTTCCGTGCATCGCCGAACCGGCAGCGGCGCTTGGTGTTTAGCGTTCCGGACGGTACAACGAGGCGACAATCTCCGGCCAGGAAGGCACATTCCAATCGGCAAAAGTCTCCACCGGCTCGTCATCGTCATCATCCGGGGCGGCGGGTTGGGCGGACGCTTCAGTTTCGTCGTCATCGAACGCGGGTTCGTCAGGCAAATCGTCGTCGGGTCGGCGCCGGCCGCGCGCTGGTTGGCGTCGGTCGTCCTCTTGCGAGCGCGCCGCCGGCGCGGCCGCTTCCTGGCCCGTGGGCTCGACTTCGGTATCGTCGGTGTCCATGGGCGCTGCGCCGCGCACATCGTCCCGCGGCGAGCGCGCACGCCCACCGCGCCGGCCGCGGCGCCGTCCGCGCTGCTGGCGATCGTCGTCCCCACGATTGTCCCCGCGGGGTGGCGCCGACGCCGGCAACGTTTCTTCCTCGTCCAGCGGCGGCGGGAGTTCCTCATCCAGAGGAGACAGCAGCGTCCGGCCCTCGTCGCTTTCCATGCCGGCTTCCAGCGGCGGCGGCGGCAGCTCCACGTCTTCGACTTCATCCGGAAGCGGCGCTTCGGCCGCGACGTAGGCGGCAGGTTGCATCCGAGGCGGCTCAGCCGGCTTGGGCGGCGCGGGCGGCGGCGCCGGCTTCGCGCCGGCGCTATCCCCGGGCAGTCCTAATAGCTCGTGCAATTCACGCCATCGATCTTGTTCTTGTTGGTTGGGATCGCTCATGGAAATCCGTTGCTGTTGTTCCGCATGAGGCAGCTTCAACCCACTGGGTTGAGCGCGTCACTTGGAGAAGAATACCACGTCCTTGGTTTCGCCGGCTCGAACTTGAATGGCCGACTGCTTGGTCACCGTGCCGAAATCGTCCGTCCAGCTCGCACGGATGTCGAACGAGTACATGCGCGCCGTGCTTTCCAGCACCGGCGTCATGAAGGATCGTTCCTTGCCTGCTTGCGTCATCAACTGGCCGTTGATCCATACCTTGGCGTTGCCCGTCGGCACGGTCACGTTGATGTAGCCGCGGTTGGCGCTGGCCCGCTGTTGCTCCTGAGCAGCGAATTCGGCATACGGAATGGCCGGATAAAGCGACGATCGCGAACGCGCCGGCGGTCCAGAGTCGCGGGCCGGCGCGGAATAGTTGTAAGGAAGGTAGCCGTATTGAACGCCAAGGCCGCTCCACGGATACGCAAACGCGTCGTAACCGTACGGCAAATAGCCGTAGATCCAATGCGATTGCTGCCAGTAAGGCGCCGTGTAGGTGACGCGGGGGGCCGCCACGACCGGCGCGGGGGCCGGTTGCCAAACGATGAAGCGGATCGGCCGCGCCTCCACGGCGCTGGCCAGGGTGATCGTCAAGGCCACGGCCAGGACAAAACTCGCGAATCTCATGGGCCCCTCCTGCGAAATACCGTTGGGCGGGCGCTGGTGGGTGACTATCTCATTATGCAAGGCAAACCGGGGCAGTTGCAAGTGGACGCTGCTGTTTTTTCGGTCGCCCGCGACTTAGCGATCATCGTCGCGTCGGTTCCGCGCAGCCGCAAGCGGAGGTCAATCATCAATGCCGAGTTGCAATTTGGCGGCCTCGGACATGCGGCTCTTGTCCCAGGGCGGATCCCAAACGACATCGACCTGCGCCGCGGTCACTTGCGGCAGGCTGGCGATCTTGCGCTGCACGTCCGGCGGCAGCGATCCGGCGACGGGACAGGCAGGCGAGGTGAGCGTCATGCGAATGCCCACGGCGCCGTCCGGCGCGATCGTGATGTCGTAGATCAGGCCCAGCTCGTAGATATTGACCGGGATTTCCGGATCGAAACAGGTGTGCAGCAGCGCAATGATCCGTTCCTTGAGCGCGGGAATTTGCTCCGCGTTCAACGGCTCTGCCAAGGGCGCGGACGCCGCTGGCGGTTGCGCGGGTTCCGCCATCACCGCGGCAGGCTCATCCATCGGCAACGGCATGCGTTGACTCATGACGGCTCCTTGCACAGCTCGCCGGCGAAATGGCTAATGCGCCGCGTCATTTCCGCCAGGCCGTTGCGTCGGCCCATGCTCAGATTGCGATCCAGCCCGAGCCGATGCATGAACGCCGCCATATCGAAGTCGAGAACGGATTGCGCCTTTTGGCCTGAATAGATGCGCTGCAGCACGGCCAGTTCGCCGCGCACAATGTCGGCATCGCTGTCGGCCAGGAATTCGAGCACGTCGTTCGTCCCCGGCTTTTTGCGGGCGAACATGTGCACGGTGCTCTGGCAGCCCTTCACCCGTGTGGCGTCGGTCTTCAGCTCGACCGGCATCGGCGGCAGCTTGGTTCCCAGTTCGATCAAATACTGATAGCGGTCGGTCCAGTCTTCCATCACGTCGAAGATCTCCGCCAGCTCATCCGCGGCTGCATAGGGCGTGGGCGCAACGGCGATCGGATACAACGGGCCTGACTTGGCCGTTGCTAAGTTGACGATGGCCGACCGGCTGCGGCTGCCGGCTACGATCTTCTCCATGGCCGCGGCGAAAACGTCCACTTCTTCCAGCGTGTTGTATATGGCGAAGGAAGCGCGCGCGGTGCCGGGAATGCCCAGCCGATCCATGAGCGGTTGACAACAATGATGGCCTGTGCGAACCGCGACGCCTTCCAGATCGAGCCGCGTGCCGACATCGAGCGATGCCAGCGGTGGATCGTCCACGACGAACGACAGCACGGCTGCCTTGTGCGCCGCCGTGCCGAGGATGCGTACGCCGCGAATGCCCCGCAGCCGCTCGGTAGCGTGTTGCAGCAGTCGCTGTTCGTGGGCGGCGATGGCGTCCTGACCAATCTCTTCGAAATATTCCAGCGCGGCGCACAGCCCGATGGCGTCAGCGATGTTCGGCGTGCCTGCTTCGAATTTGTAGGGCAACTCGTTCCACGTCGTCTTGGCGAAGCTGACCGAGCTGATCATGTCGCCGCCGCCCTGCCACGGCGGCATCAGCTCCAGACGCCGAGCCTTGCCATAAAGGACCCCGATCCCCGTCGGCCCGTAGATCTTGTGCCCGGAGAAAGCGTAGAAATCGCAATCAAGCGCTTGGACATCCACATGCAGATGCGGAACCGCTTGAGCGCCGTCCACCAACACGGCAATGCCGCGCCGATGGGCCAGGGCGATCATTGCCGCGACCGGGTTGATCGTGCCCAGCGCATTGGAGACGTGCGCCACCGCCACCAGCTTCGTGCGCGGCGTCAGCAGTCGTTCGTATTCGTCCAGCCGCAGCTCGCCGGCATCGTTGATCGGCACGACCCGCAAATGAGCCTTCTTCTCCCAGCACAGCATTTGCCAGGGGACGATATTCGAGTGGTGCTCCAACTCAGTAACAACGATTTCGTCGCCGGCGTTCACGTTCATCCTGCCAAAAGTCTGCGCGACGAGGTTGATCGCTTCGGTTGTGCCGCGTGTGAAAACAATCTCACGCAAACAATTGGCGCCAATGAACTTGTGGACTTTGGTGCGGGCCTCCTCATACGCCTCGGTGGCCCGCTCGCTCAGCGTGTGGACGCCGCGATGAACGTTGGCGTTGTCGGACTCGTAATAATGCCGCAGCGTCTCGATGACGACCCGTGGCTTCTGGGACGTGGCGGCGTTGTCGAAATACGCCAGCGGCTTGCCATGGACACGCTGCAAGAGGATGGGAAAATCCTGGCGCACCCGATGCACGTCTAGCGGCGGGCGCATAGTTCGTGGCCCCGCGCGGGGCAGAACAGGAATCGTCGGATTCACGGACATACATCGCGCTCCGCAAGCCCACGGACCGCTGTCCGTGGGCTTTTTGATCAGAGGTTTCTTTCGACGAGCACCTTTTCCAATTGCTCCCGAATCGCCGCAATCTTGATCCGGCTCACGATGTCGTTGGCGAAGGCGAACGTCAGCAGCCGTCGCGCCTGCTCGGCCGGGATGCCGCGCGACTGCAAGTAAAAGATCTGATCGGCATCGAGTTGGCCGATCGTGGCGCCGTGCGTGCACTTGACGTCGTCGGCGAAGATCTCCAATTGCGGCTTGGTGTTGATCGTGGCGCTGTCGGACAGCAGCAACACCTTGTTCGTTTGCTTGGCGTCGGTTTTCTGCGCGTCCTTGCGAACGAAGATTTTGCCGTTGAACACGCCGTGGGACTGATCGGCCAGGACGCCCTTGTAAAGCTCATGACTGACGCAGTGGGGCCGGGCGTGGTCGATGACGCTGTAGTTGTCGAGGTGCTGCTTGCCGCCCGCGAGGTACAGGCCGTTGACGGTCGCCTCGCCGCCGGGGCCGTCGAAGCGGACGCGGACTTCGTTGCGGACCAGGCTGCCGCCCAGAGCGACATAGTGCGTGGTGAAGTTCGCCGCCTGGCCCAGAACGATCTGCGTGTTGGCCAGGTGATACGCTTGCAGGCTTTCTTCCTGCACTTTGTAGTGATCGAGCGCGGCGCCTGCGCCAAGCGCGATTTCGGTGACGGCGTTGGTGAAGTACGGCGTCGCATCCGTCCCGACCGCGCGGTAGCGCTCGACCAGCGTCGCTCGGCTGTTCTTGCCGGCCAAGATCAGCGTCCGCGGTTGGATGGATATCTTTTTGCCGATTGCGCCGGCAAGGTAGAGGATCTCGATCGGACGATCCACGACTTGGCCGTCCGGCACGATGACGAACGCGCCGTCGTGGAGCAAGGCGGTGTTGAGAGCGGTGAAAACCTGACCATCGGCTGCTGCGATCCGAGCGAGCCGCAGCGTCTGCTCCAGCGTCGCCGTCGCCAGGTTGCCGATGGCGACGCCCGCGGGCAATTGCTGGACCGTGGACAGTTGCGGCGTAAACCAGCCATTCACAAAAGTCAGCCGCACAGCATTCGGGTCTGACGGCGCGGGCAATTGGCTCGCATTCAAGGCCGCCGCCGGGCCGGCCGGCTCAAAGGGTGTTTGCAACATCGACGCCACATTCGTGAAGCGCCAGTCTTCCGTGCGCGGCGTCGGAAAAGGCAACTCGCGAAACTGGTTGCGCGCCGTTTGACGCAGCGCCTGAAAAGTCTCGTTGCGCGGCGACCGGTCCAACTGGTCGATGGCTTTCAGGAATGATTGTTTCACGTCAGCGGTCATGGACAGATTCTCCGAAACTTGGAGTGCGGCGCTTTGACGCCGCTTTTGATTCAGCTTCATGTCCAAAAACCAAAGCGGTGTCATAGCGCCGCACTCCACAGATTACGCTCCGGCCAACGCCGGCTCGCTTTCCTTGACCCAGTCGTAGCCCTTGGCTTCCAATTGCAGGGCCAGTTCCTTGCCGCCCGATTTGGCGATGCGGCCTTCCGAAAGCACATGCACAAAGTCCGGCACGATGTATTGGAGGAGCCGTTGATAATGGGTGATGACGATCATCGCCCGGTCCGGCCTACGCAAGGCGTTGACGCCGTCGGCGACGGTGCGCAGCGCATCGATGTCGAGGCCCGAATCGGTTTCGTCGAGCACGCACAGCTTCGGATCGAGCACGGCCATCTGGAAGATTTCGTTGCGCTTCTTTTCGCCGCCCGAAAAACCCTCGTTGACCGGCCGCTTGAGAAGATCATCCGGCATGTGCAGGATTTTCATCTTCTCCTTGACGAGCTTCAGAAACGCGGCGGCGTCCAACTCCGGCTTGCCCTGATGCTTGCGAATCGCATTGAGGGCGGCGCGCATGAAGTAGTTGTTGGTCACGCCGGGGATTTCGACCGGATACTGGAACGCCAGGAACAAGCCTTCGCCGGCGCGTTCTTCGGGGTCCATGGCGAGCAGGTTCTTGCCTTCGTAGAGCACTTCGCCCTCGGTGACCTCGAAGGCTTCGCGCCCCGCCAAAACGCCGGCCAGCGTGCTCTTGCCGGAGCCGTTGGGCCCCATGATGGCATGCACCTCGCCGGCGTTGACCCGGAGGTTGACGCCGCGGAGGATTTTCTTGTCGCCGACGCCGGCATGAAGGTTGGTGATGGTGAGCATTGCTATCTATCCTTTGATCCTCATTACTTGAATAACTCGAACAAGTCGATCTCCTGGCGAAACCCAGTAGGCCACAGCAAGGGGGCCAGATTGAACGATCCAGTCGCCATAGTAGTCCTCGCCCAGCTCCGTGGGCTGGCGCTTGAGATCCTGTTCAATGCGATGCGCAGCAAGCGTGACGCTAGCTCGATCCTCGGCTCGCTGCCAGATATCCGCAAGTTCATTTTCGGATTCATTCGTCCAGACTACGGTCCATTTCATGAGCGTTTCCCTTCGGCACGGAGCCGCTCCATGATCTGGTCCAGCGTACGCCCAGGATCATCCTTCGATCGCTCCTTGCGTTGCGCCAGTTCCTTGGGATCGAATAGCTTGCGAACTTCGGTGTAGTCCGGCTTGCTCGTCGCAGCACAATTCTGTGGCGTGTAGATTCCGAGCAGATTCCCCTTGTCGTCGCGTATCTCCGTGACCTCCTTGAGTTCGCCAAAGTAGGTCAACAGAGTTGAGTCGGCCGTGATCATTGACATAGTTTTTTCTCCAATTGAATTAGCCAACGCTCCCCTCCAAACTCACTCCCAGCAGTTTCTGCGCCTCCACCGCGAACTCCATCGGTAGCTCGCGGAAGACTTCCTTGCAGAAGCCGTTGACGATCATGTTGATGGCGTCTTCCTTGCTTAGGCCGCGCTGGTTGCAGTAGAAGATCTGGTCTTCGCCGATCTTCGACGTCGAGGCCTCGTGCTCCACCGTCGAGGTCGTGTTCTTCACCTCGATGTACGGGAACGTGTGGGCGCCGCACTTGTCGCCCAGGAGCAGCGAATCGCACTGGCTGTAGTTGCGCGAATTCTGGGCGCCCTTGAGCACCTTCACCTGGCCGCGGTAGGTGTTCTGCCCGAAGCCGGCGGAGATGCCCTTGGATACGATCGTGCTCTTGGTGTTCTTGCCGATGTGGATCATCTTCGTGCCGGTGTCGGCTTGCTGGCGATGATTCGTGAGCGCGACCGAGTAAAACTCGCCGACCGAGTTGTCGCCCTGCAGGATGCAGCTCGGATATTTCCAGGTGATCGCCGAGCCGGTTTCGACCTGCGTCCACGAAATCTTGCTGTATTTGCCCCGGCAAGCGCCGCGCTTGGTGACGAAGTTGTAAATGCCGCCCTTGCCCTCTTTGTCGCCGGGGTACCAGTTCTGCACCGTCGAATACTTGATCTGCGCGTTATCGCCGACACAAACCAGTTCGACGACCGCAGCGTGCAATTGATTCTCGTCGCGGATCGGCGCCGTGCAGCCTTCGAGATAGCTGACGTACGCGCCTTCCTCGGCCACAATCAGCGTCCGCTCGAACTGGCCCGTATCCTTGGCGTTGATGCGGAAATACGTGGACAGCTCCATCGGACAGCGCACGCCTTTGGGGATGTACGCGAACGAGCCGTCGCTGAAGACCGCGGAGTTCAGCGCGGCATAGAAATTGTCATTGTGCGGCACCACCGAGCCGAGATATTTCTTCACCAACTCCGGATGATTCTGCACCGCTTCGGAGAACGAGCAGAAGACGATGCCCAGTTCCGACAGCTTTTCCTTGAAAGTGGTGACGACCGAAACGCTGTCGAATACCGCATCGACCGCGACGCCGGTGAGCCGCTTTTGTTCATCCAGCGAGATGCCCAGCTTCTCGAAAGTGGCACGAAGCTCCGGATCGACTTCGTCCAGGCTGGTCAGCTTCTTTTTGGGCTTGGGGGCGGCGTAGTAGATCATGTCGTTGAAATCGATGGCGCCGTATTGCAGGTTGGGCCACCAGCGCGGCTCTTCCATCGTCAGCCAGTGTCGATACGCCTTGAGCCGCCATTGCAGCAGCCAGTCGGGTTCGTGCTTCTTGGCCGAAATCAGGCGCACGACATCTTCGCTGAGGCCGCGCGGCACCGTTTCGCTTTCGATATCGGTGATAAAGCCCCACTTGTATTCCTGATCAGCAAACTTCCGGATAGTTTCGGTTGCGGTGCTCATGGGAAATCCCTTCTCAAACCGAAAATTCATTGCAAACGCTAAACAGCAAGCCATGGTTTACGTTTAGCGCGCCCAAGATCCTGTCCGTGAAATTGTCACTTATTCAACACGCCCAGCGGAATCAGCGGCTGCGAGTCGTCAAAGACCGTCGTCGCCAGCCGCGCTCGCAACAACTCGATGATTCGTCCCTCGTGTTCCATCAAATCGGCCAGCGTAATCTGATTGAGCGTGCCGCGCATCCACAGCTCGAGCGTCCCCCACAGTCCGCGCAACGAGCAATCGCCGTGATGGACGCAAATGCCGTCCGGCGCGATCCCGGAGTGCCGCTGACAGTAATCGCCTTCTTCAAAGAGCGCTTCGCCCAGCACCAGCAGCAGCGAGCCCAACCCGATCTCTTCCGGAGGTTTGGCGAGGCGATAACCGCCGCTGCGGCCGCGCGAACTATCAATCAGCCCGGCGTCGCGCAGCACGGCCATTAGTTTGGCGACATACGCGATCGATAAACCTTCCGCGGCCGCAATTTCCGGTATGTTCAGCGATTGATTCTCGGCTTGCGCCAACTTGAGCAAGCAGCGCAGTCCGTATTCCTCTTGAGCGGAGATCTTCATGAACCATCCTCGGGTTCTGGGCTTCTTCTTTGATTGTAGAAATCTATACACATAAGTCAAGATTCAATGGATAATATGACATAAACTTCTATCTAACAGCAGGTTACGGTTGTCGAATATTTCAATATTAGGCATGGTTCACAAATGCACACAGGCATAGGTGATTTTCGAGACGACAGGATTTCGACACAGTTGGCACGCACTCAACTTCCTATCCCCTTGATCCAGCCAATGTTACATCGAAAAAAATGTCGGCATCACATGACAGGCAAGTGTAGTCCCTACAGCGTTCACTCTGTCACCCAGAAATGACAAGAATTGAACCAGGCCAATTCTCGATCGCTATTCATGGCATAAGTCATTTGACATTAACAAGTTAAGCATTGGCATGTCTTAAGGCAATCACGGGCACGCCAATTGCTCGGAAACAGATTTTCGTTCCTTGCTGGCTTCGCGTCGGCTTATGGAATCTCAGGCTTTAGGGGGGTGTGTGCATATGATGAAACGAATACACCTAAACTGTCGACAAATCAGGCTTTCAAGAACAAGAATTCGTTTCATGCGAGTCGAAAAACGGGCATGGTTCAAAACCGGGTAACAATCATGTGTGTGTGTGGAGTGTCGGTGCATTGTGGCCTAGTCGCCAAATTTATTCGTCGCAAAGGGTTATCAATCCAATGGTTGCGGAAAGGAACCACGACTATGCCGACTAGGCCAAGTGGCCCAGTCAGGTGCGTAGTCGCTTGGCACCCGCAACCATTCGTTTTTGAACCACGCCGAAAAACGGAATACGTTTCGCACCGACAGTCCTTGCGACGATTGAAATCAAACCGCCTGAGATGTGCGATTTCGTCGTTGCCGTGCATCCATTTGTCCACGAACATGATCTAATTCCCGGAACAGAACCTATCGAAAGGAACCAAGCCATGGCGGAAGAAAAAATCATCGGCATCGACCTCGGCACCACGAACTCGGTGGTCGCGGTCATGGAAGGCGGCGAAATCAAGGTCATCGCCAACCAGGAAGGCCAGCGCCTCACGCCGAGCGTCGTCGCCTTCACCGACAAGGGCGAACGTCTCGTCGGCGATCCGGCCAAGCGGCAGGCGGTCACCAATTCGCGCCGCACCGTTTATTCGATCAAGCGCTTCATGGGCCGGCGCCATCTCGAAGTGGAATCCGAAGAGAAGATCGTCCCGTACAAGATCGTCGGCGGCGCGCAGGAACTCGTGAAAGTCGATATCGACGCCAAGCAGTTCACGCCGCCGGAAATCTCCGCGATGGTGTTGCGTAAGCTCAAGGAAGCGGCCGAGGCCTATTTGGGGCATCGTGTGAATAAGGCGGTCATCACTGTCCCGGCGTATTTCAACGACTCGCAACGCCAGGCGACCATCGACGCGGCGCAGATTGCCGGCTTCGAGACCGAATGGGAAATCGAAGGCAAGGACGGCAAGAAGAGCAAGCAGCGCATGCGCATCATTAACGAGCCGACGGCCGCTTCGCTTGCTTACGGCCTCGACAAAAAGAAGAACGAGAAGATCGCCGTCTTCGACCTGGGCGGCGGCACGTTTGACATTTCGATTCTCGACGTGGGCGACGGCGTATTCGAAGTCAAAGCGACCAACGGCGACACCCACTTGGGCGGCGACGACTTCGACCATGTGCTGATCGACCACGTGGCCGGCGAATTCCAGAAGCAGCACAAGATCGACTTGCGCACGGACCCCATGGCCCTGCAGCGACTCAAGGAAGCGTGCGAGCAGGCCAAGAAGGACCTGTCGCAGCAGACCACCACCGACATCAACTTGCCGTTCATCACCGCCGACGCCTCCGGCGCCAAGCACTTGCAGGTCACGATCACGCGCGCCAAGTTCGAGCAACTGGTGGCCCACCTGATCGAGCGCTGCAAGAACCCGGTGCTGACCGCCCTCAAGGACGCCAGCTACCAGCCGGCCGACATCGACGAAGTCGTCCTCGTCGGCGGCATGACGCGCATGCCGCGCGTGCAACAACTCGTCAAGGAAGTCTTCGGCAAGGAAGGCCACAAGGGCGTGAACCCGGACGAAGTGGTCGCCATCGGCGCCGCCATTCAAGGCGAGCAGTTGATGCTCGGCAGCAAGTCTGACGTGCTGTTGCTCGACGTGACGCCGCTGTCGCTGGGCATCGAAACCCTGGGCGGCGTGTTCACCAAGCTCATCGAGCGCAACACCACCATCCCCAAGACCGCCAAGGAGACCTTTTCGACCGCCGACGACAATCAAACCGCCGTCACGGTGCAGGTTTTTCAGGGCGAACGGCCGATGGCGCAGGACAACCGCCTGCTGGGCCGCTTCAACCTCGAAGGCATCGAACCGTCCGCGCGCGGCCTGCCGAAGATCGAAGTCACCTTCGACATCGACGCCAACGGCATTCTCAATGTCTCGGCCAAGGACACGAAGACTAGCAAGGAGGCGAAGATCCGCATCGAAAGCTCGAGCGGCCTGAGCAAGGACGATGTCGAAAAGATGAAGCGCGACGCCGAATCGCACGCCAGCGAGGACAAGCAGAAACGTGAGCTGGCCGATTTGCGGAACGAGGCCGACACCACGGTCTGGCAAATCGAAAAGCTGATGCTGGACAATGCCGCGAAACTCTCCGACGGCGACAAGGCCCCGGTGCAGTCGGCGATCGATAAGGTGAAGGAATCACTCAAAGGCAACGACGCGAGCGCGCTTCGCCAGGCCCTCAACAGCCTGCAAAGCGCCGCGCACGCCCTGTCCCAGCACGTCGGCCGCACCGGCGACGCCCAACCCGGCGCCGAAGCGCCTCCGCCCGGCGGCGACCGCAAGAAGGACGACGTCAGCGACGCCGAATTCGAGTGGAAGAAGTAATTGCGATCTCAAGCCGCGGGATGAGCGCAGCGATTCCCGCGGGTCCGGTCCCCCGTAGTGCGGGCGCCTCGCCGGCACGAATGCAAAAGCCCGGCCGCAAGGCCGGGCTTTTCTTGACGACATATTCGAGATCTTCCGTAATCATTCTCAAACGACTAGAATGATCTCTCATGCGAACTCAAATCCCCGTGACAGAGTCGGACATTTTGGACGAAATCATCGCCTCCAACGATGCGCTGTTTTCGCCGACCGAAGCGCGTTCGTTCCTTAAGCTCCGATTCAAACGGACGGCCGTCGAACGCATCCGCAAGCTGCTGCGCAAGAACAATGCCGGCACCATTCGCGACCCGGAACGAATGGTCCTCGACAACTATTTGCGCGTCGGTCAGTTCTTGGATTTGCTCCACGCCAAGGCAAAACTATCTCTCGCCCACCGTGCAAAAGGCCGTTGACCCATGGCATCACTCCGCCGCCTGGTTTCGGCGCGGGCGCAAGGACGTTGCGAGTACTGCCGGATGCCACAGGCATGCACGTCGTTGCCGCATGAACTCGATCATATTCGCGCCAAGAAGCATCGCGGCGCCAAGAGCCTCGAAAATACGTGCTGGGCCTGCGCCAAATGCAACGGCGCGAAAGGCAGCGACGCCTCGGGGTTCGATCCCGAAACCGACCAACTCGTGCGTTTGTTCAACCCGCGATCCGACTCCTGGGATGAACATTTCGAGTGGGACGGCGCCGAGTTGGCCGGCAAGACGCCGGTGGGAAGGACAACCATCGAGCTTCTCAAGATCAATCGGGCTGATCGCCTCGAGCATCGGAGCTTGCTGATCGAAGCCCGGAAATTTGACCTGTCGTGATGTGCCCTTCTTCCACCGAGAACACTGTCCAAGTCACGCCGCAAACGTTTCATTCACCCGCCAGCGTTGGGCCCCGATTTCCGCCAGGTTTTGCCCCGGCCGCACTTCAATGACTTCGTCGCCCGGCTCGGCGCCGAAGTGTTCCATCAGCCCCGTTTCCAGGCTCAGTTCGCTCGGCAGGTCTTCCGCGAAAACCACGTAGACGTCCGCCTGGCTCATGGCCGCGGCGCCGAGCGCTTCGGCCAGATCGAGCCAGTCCTCGCGCGGCCAAACGGTGCCCGGGAACAAGCCGGCGAGCAATGCGGCGAACCGCTCGCCCAGCACCGGACGTGCCGGAAGGACATAGAAAGTGGACATACAGCGGCCGCCTTTCGGTGGAAACCTAGCTTCCCCATCGGCTGAAAAGCGCCGCCGTGATTGTTACAAGATAACGAGAATCCCCTGGTTCGCGCCCTTGCTTCCCGGAGCAGTCCGCACGGACGCCATAATCGTCAACGACGGCACAATCAGCCCATGCGAAACAGCCGCCGCGCGTTGGCCGTAGTGTGCTGTGCCAGCACTTCCGGACCAACTCCCAGCAGGCCCGCCAGACATGCCGCGGTGTGCACGACATGGGCCGGCTCGTTCCGCTGGCCGCGTACGGGGACGGGGGCGAGATACGGGCTATCAGTTTCGACCAGGACGCGGTCGAGCGGGATTTGAGCCGCTACATCACGCAGGTTCTGCGCACTTTTGTAAGTCAGCATGCCGGCGAACGAAATAAACAGCCCCATTTCGAGGCAAGCCTGCGCCGTCGCCAGATCGCCGGTGAACGAGTGCATGACGGCCCGGATCGGCGCGTGCCGATCGTACTCGGCCCGCAGCATGCGCACCGTGTCGGCCTCGGCCTGGCGGCAATGGATCACCACGGCATGATCGAGCCTGCGCGCCAATTCCAAGTGCCGCGCGAAATAGTCTTCCTGCTGCGCAAACGGCGTGTGATCCCAGTAGCGATCCAGGCCCGTTTCGCCAAGCGCGACCACCAGCGGTTGATCGGCCAGGCGCACCACTTCGTCCCAGGCGTCCGGCGCCGCTTCGGCCACATGATTGGGCTGAATGCCGACGGTGGCGCGCAGCATCGGATACTGTCGGGCCAGGCAGAGGCAGGCACGGCTCGAAGGCGCCGTCGTCGCAATGGTGATGACTTGGCTCACGCCGGCCGCCTGGGCACGCTGCAAAACGGCAGGCAGATCGGCGGCGAAGCGATCGTCATCCAGATGGGCATGCGTGTCGATGAGCATGGCAGCCGCCGTGGTCTTACGAAACGGCCAGCGCGGCATCGTGGGACGGGTTTCCTAACCCGTCGTGGCAGGACGGGTTAGGAAACCCGTCCCACGATGGTGAGCTAAGCCGGCGTTTGCAAAGCGCTGAGCTTCAGCAGATGGCTCTTCTTCAATTCCAAGAACGATTGGGCCAGCGCGCGGCCATCGTCCGGGGTCAAGGCGGCGCACGTTTTCTCCACGGCGGCGATGTGTTGCTGAGCATCTACAATCAAGCGGGGCACAAAGGCACGCGCGGCGATGAAATTGGAAGTCGTAAACGAAATCGGAAAGGCGCCGGGAAAGGTCAACGGCACGCGCTGCTTCGCCAACCAGCGGCCCAGCTTCGCCACGGCGTCGGCCTCGGCCCGGGCCATGGCGCGGATCGCGTCGCAGGCCCCCTGCTCGCCCGCTTTCGACCACGGATACGCCTCCGCGGCGTATTGCAAGAGCGATCGGCTTTCCGTACGCAGCAGCCCTTGCAGCATGGCGACCTGGGCAGGCTCCATTACCTGCCTCCTTTCGCCTGCTGCGCCGTTGCCGCCGCCGGCCGCTGGAAAGTCTCGGTCCCGTCGTCCAAGCTCACCTGCGCCAGCGTGTTCCAGAAAATGCCCAGCGCCAGCACCACCACCGCCAGCACCGCGACATAGCCGTTCTGCAGCGGCGGCGTCACCAGCGGCGCCACGGGCACGCCTTCCACCTCTTCCAGCGGCTTGTCGATGATCATGACCTTGAGCACTTTCACATAGTAAATCAGGCTCAGCACCGTGTTCAGACCGGCGATGACCAGCAGTGAATACAGCGTGTAAGAAAGGCTTAGCTGGCCGGCGACCTGGTACGCGTCGGCCGTTTGGTACAAGACGTAGAAGATCTGGAACTTCGCCGCGAATCCCCCCAAGGGCGGAAGTCCAAGCAAACTCAACAGAAACACGCCCAGCGTAATCACCATCACGGGGGAGCGCTGCACGAGGCCGCGGAAGCTGCTCAGGTCTTCCGAACCGGTCGCGTTGCGCAAGAACGCGACCACGGCGAAAGCGCCCAAATTCATCACCAGATACACGGTCAGGTAGAAGAGCACCGCGCCGGCGCCTTCTCGGGTGAGCGTCGCCAGGCCCATCATCATGAAGCCGGCATGGGCGATGGTCGAATAGGCCAGCAGTCGTTTCAGATTGGTCTGGTTGTACGCCGCGAGATTGCCGAAAGTCGTGGTCAGCGCCGCGAAAAACGCCAGCGCGGGCACCATGAATCGGGCCATGTCGCCCAGTCCCAGCGCGATGCGGGCCAACAGCGCCAAGGCGGCGCCCTTGGAAGCGACCGACAAGAACGCCGCCACTTCCGCCGCTGCCCCTTCGAATACATCCGGACACCAGAAATGGAACGGCACCGCCGCCAGTTTGAACGCGACGCCGACCAGGATGAACAGCAAACCCATCAACACCAAGGGATCGAGCGCACCCGTCGACAGGAAGGTGAGCACGTCGGGCAGATATCCGGTGCCGAACTTGCCGGCCAGCAAGCTGATGCCGTAGAGCATGACGCCCGCTGCGCCGCCACCGTAGACGACGTACTTGAGCGCCGCCTCGCTGGACTGGCGTTTGCCCTTGAGAAATCCCGCCAGCGCATAGCTGGGCACGCTCGCCATTTCGATGCCCATGAACACCATGAGCAGATGATTGGCCGACGCCATGATCGACATGCCGACCACGGAACCCAAAAGCAAACAAAAGAAATCAGCCGAGTCTTCTTTGTCGGGAATGCGCGACAAGAGCGCCAGCAAGATTACCAGCGCGGTGAAGGTGAACAGGAACAACTTGATGAAGATGCTGAAACGATCGAAAACGAGCATGCCGCCGAAGAGATTTACGCCGTATTGCATCGGCACCAGCTGATCTTGCAAAGGCGGCACGAAGTCGTGCTGAAAGAAATGCCATTGCGAGCAGCTATCGCCCAGCGCGCCCAGCGCGAACACCAGCGCCGCCCAACCCATGTGCGTCCGGTCGAAAGCGCGAAACAGACGGCCAAGAAGCATCAGCACGATGCCGGCGCACAGGATCAACTCCGGGAAGAAGGCACGCAGATCGCGGCCCAAACCCAGCGCCCCTGTCAGTTGCTCAAGAACCTTCTCGGTCATGAAATTCCACGTCCCAAGTTCATTTAGCCGGCGCGCTTGCTCGCCGAGGGCGCCATCCCGCGCGGCGAGCAAGCGCGCCGGCTAAATGATCAAACGATGTTCTCGATTCATCGCGTTATCTGCACCAGCGAATCGACCAGCCCGGTCACGTGCGGCTCCATCCAGTTGAGAATCAACTGCTGCGGCAAGACGCCTAGCGCTACTGCCAGCACCACCAGCGGGATGATGCACAACAACTCACGCGTGGTGATGTCCTTGTAGTCCTTGTAGGCCGGATTGGTGCCCAAAAAGACGCGCTGCAGCGTCCACAGGATATAAGCCGCGGTGATGACGACGGTCAGCGCCGCCAGCACGGCATACACCTTGCCGATATTCTCCATGCCGGGCGCGGTAAAGCTCCACGTCGACAAGACGACCATGAACTCGCCGACGAACCCGCACAGCCCCGGCAAACCCAGCGCGGCAAAGAAAATGATCGCGCTGATCCCACTGTACAGCGGCATCGGCTCGAACAACCCGCGGAAGTTGTCGAGGTTGCGATGGTGGGCCCGATCGTAAATCACGCCGACCAGGAAGAACATGCCGGCCGAGCTGATGCCGTGGGCGATCATCTGGTACATCGCCCCGTTCATGCCCCACGCCCAGCTTTGCGGATCGGCGGTCTGCCAGACGGCGATGCCGAGGATCACGTAACCCATGTGGCTGATCGAACTGTAGGCGACGAGCTTCTTGAAATCCGTTTGCGCCATGGCCGCGAAGGCGCCGTACACGATGTTGATCATGGCGATGGCGCCGATGATCCAGGCAAGCTGCTGCCCCGCCCACGGGCAAATCGGGTAGGCAATGCGCAGGATGCCGTAACCGCCCAATTTCAGCAGAATCCCGGCGAGGATCATGCTGATCGGCGTCGGCGCCTCAACGTGCGCATCGGGTAACCACGTATGGAACGGGAAGATCGGCACCTTGATCGCGAAGCCGACGAACAAGAAAATGAACATGATGTACTGGAACGTCGGCGCGAAGAACACCTGGTCGCGCAGCCGCTTGGCCACGTCTTCGACCGGTTGATTCGCTCGCGCTGCGATTTTCTGCGCCACGTCGAGCTTGGCCGCGTCGTCCTTGGCGTTGAGGTAATCGAGCGCGCCGCGTCCCGCGTTGGACAGGGTCACCAAATCAAAGGTATGTACGGCGGCCCTACTGCTGCCCCGCCTGGTCTCCGCAAAGTCGCGCACGTCCGTAAAGTAAAAGCCCAAGAGCGCGATCAAAATGAACACGCTGCCGAACAACGTGTACAGGAAGAACTTGATCGCCGCATATTCGCGGCGCGGTCCGCCCCAGACGCCGATGAGGAAGTACATCGGCAACAGCATCACTTCCCAGAAGATGTAAAAGAGGAAGAAGTCGAGCGCCAGGAACGTGCCGATGACGCCCGTTTCCAAAAGCAGGAACAGCGCGCAATATCCCTTCACGTGCTTTTCGATGCCCCAGCTTGCGATCATCGACAGGAACGTGATCACCGTCGTCAAGAGGATCAGCGCCATGCTGATGCCGTCCACGCCGATGAAGTAGTCGATATTGAAGCGTGAAATCCACGGGAAGCGCGACACCAAGTCGCCGCTTTCGCGCGCATTGGCGGCGCCGGCCCGCTTGTTCATCTCCTGCACTCGATCCTTGAGCGTGGTCTTGGCGGCTTTGTCCTTGTTCGACGAATCGAAGTCCATCATGCGCTGATAGTCGATGAACAAAAACAGGCTGATGACCAGCGTGAACGCCGTGCCCAACAGCGTCCACCAGCGCATGTACTCCTCGGTCCCCTTCGGGAAAAAGAGCAGGACAAGCGCAAACAAGCTCGGCAAGAAGATGCAGAGCGACATCCAAATCAAATCGAGTTCAGCCATGGGAATGCCCACTCGTAACCCCCAGGGCTCGAAGACTCGCCCTGGGGCTTGCATTTACCACTCACCACTCACCACTTACTTTCCTGCTCCCGACGCCGCGCCCAGCAGCGCCGCTAGCACAATCCAAATACCCACGGCCGCCAGCGCCAGGAACAGAATGTAGGTGCGCAAATACCCCGTCTGGACGTTGCGCAGCCAGGCGCCGACGCTCCAGGACACACGGGCGATCAGGTTGGCCAAACCATCGACAATGCCCAGATCGAAACGCCCGCTCCCCTTCGCCGTGCGCACACCGAGCCGGGCCACGCCGTGGATGATGCCGTCGATCACTTTGAGATCGAAGTTCTTGCACCAGCCCGCGACGATCAATCCGGGCCGCACCAGCATAGCGCTGTATAACTCGTCAAAATACCACTTGTTCGTCAGGAAGCGATGCAGTCCGGGGAACTGTTCCTTCGCTTCGGCGGGGTCAAGAACACCCCAATAGTAAATGACAAACGCGAACGCCATGCCGACCACGACCATGCCCAGCGCCAACAGCCCGGCCATATGATGGACTTCTTGCGTCAGGTTCCACGGCATGTGCGCATGACCGGAGAAATCGGCCATCACCGATCCCGGCTGCGCGTGGTGCATTTGTTGCTCCAACCAGCTCGCCTCCGGATCGGAAATCGGCCAGCCCCAGCCCACGCCCACGCTGAAAATCGCCAGCAGTATCAGCGGCACAGTCATCAGCCAGGGCGATTCCGTGGCGTGTTCATGGACATGCGCGTCGCGCGGCTTGCCGGCGAAGGTCATGAACCACATGCGGAACATGTAGAACGTCGTGATGCCCGCGGTGACGAGCGGCAACAGGAACAACAGCAAATGTTCCTTGTACGCCAGGCCGAAGCCCATCGCGCTGGCGACGACGGCGTCCTTGCTGTACCAACCGCTGAAGAGCGGAATGCCGCAAATAGCGAGCACGCCCATCAGCATCGTGAGCGCGGTGATCTTCATCTTGGGATACAGGCCGCCCATCTTCTGCATGTCTTGCTGATGGTGGCAGCCGTAAATCACGCTGCCGGAGGCGAGGAACATGAGCGCCTTGAAGAACGCATGGGTAATCAGGTGGAAAAGCCCGGCCGCCCAGCCGCCCACGCCCAGGCCGAGCATCATGTAGCCGAGCTGGCTGACCGTCGAATAGGCGAGCACCTTTTTGATGTCGGTCATGACGACGGCGATGGACGCGGCCACGAACAGCGTGATGCCGCCGACATACGCAATCGTCAAAAGCACTTCCGGCGTGAACAGGGGATAAGCCCGGCCGACGAGATAGACGCCCGCAGCCACCATGGTCGCCGCGTGGATGAGGGCGCTGACCGGCGTCGGGCCTTCCATGGCGTCGGGCAACCAGACGTGCAGCGGGAATTGCGCCGACTTGCCGACGCAGCCGAGGAAGACGCCAAGCCCGGCGAGGACGAGCAGCCAGTAGGGCATGTAGCCATACTGCGCCGCCGTCGGATGTTCGTAAGCGCGAATCGTCGATCCCGGTCCCTGATAGTGGAAATGACCAAGCTGCCGTGGAAACAGCACAGCATACTCGCCTGTCTGGCCGCGCGGTTTCACCGCCAATCGTGTGCCCGCGCCGATTTGCTCCGGGTCCTTGTCGGCGCTCATGATCGAGTGAGCCTCGCGAATCGCAACATGCGCATCACGCGCCGGCGTCCGCAGCCGGGCGAACATCTCCTGAAAGTTCAGCGTGCCCAACGACGTCCACAGAATCAACAGGCCGATGATGAACCCCGCGTCGCCGATGCGGTTGGTGATGAACGCCTTGTTCGCCGCATTGGAGGCGCTGGTCCGCTCGTGGTAGAAACCGATCAGCAAGTACGAACAAATGCCGACGAGTTCCCAGCTCAAGAAGATCTGAAACAAGTTATCGGCCAGAACCAAGTTGAGCATCGAGAAGCTGAACAGCGCCATGAACAGGAAGAAACGCCCGAACCGGCCGCGGCGGTGTAAGTGGCCACCCCCCGCTGCCCCCTCTTCGGAAGGGGGGGATGGGGGGGTATGGACTTCGTGGTCCTCGACCGTCGTTTGCAATTCCTCGCTCATGTAGCCGATCGAGAAGAGATGGATGAGCGAGCCGACGAAGGTGACCATGACGAACATGATCGCGGACAGATGGTCGATTCGATAACCGATCGTCAGCGCGGTGCCGTGCGCCAGGTCTTTGACGTGAGACGGTGCCTTGTTGGCCATGTAGTAGGAAAGATTGGCCCAGATAATGTGATCCGACCAACGCTTCTCAAAATCCTCTTCAAGTTCATGATTCTCATGTTCGAGCTTCTCGATTTTCGATTGGCCGCCATGTTCGTCGTCGCGTCCTTTGGCGTGCTCGTCTTTGTCATGCTTGACTTTCGCCTCGTGTTTGTCTTTGCCGTCGCCCTGCTCCTTCTCGGCCTCTGCGGCCTTTTGATTTTGCTCTTGCGTTTCGAGTTGGCGAATGACTTTCTCGTTCGCGTCGACCTTGGCGTGCATGGCGCCGTGTTCGCTCAAGAACATTACGAAGCCGACGATGCACAAAACGCAGGCGACCGTGATGGCCGCGGTGGCGACCCAGGCCGGGCCGCGCCCTGTGACTTCGCCGCCGAGCAATTGATAGACTTGATCGCTGAGGCCGCCTTCGGTCCTGCGCGAGCGCAGAAAACTGCGTGCAGCGCCGGCGAGCAGCAGCAGCGTGAACGCCGCCAGAGGCAGCAGCGTCGCCGCTACAAAGAGCAAACCGGGATGTTCGCCGAAATCGAACACGACGATCCTCTTATCGGATAATGCGTAGCCGAAGTCGCCAGACTTCGGGCCAACCGGAACTCTGGCGAGTTCCGCTACCCATCAAGCCATCGGTTGACAGAGCATTGGTTACTAACCCTTCAACTCCTCGGCCGTATCGACGTCCACGGTCATGTGGTTGTTGTAAAAATTCAAAACGATCGCCAGCGCGACCGCTGCCTCGCCCGCCGCCAGCACGATCACCATGAGCGAGAAAACCATGCCTTCAATCTCGAAAACCGGATTGAACCGCGCAAAGGCGACAAGATTGATATTAGCTCCGTTCAGCACCAATTCGACGCCGATGAGCACACCGATGGCATTGCGCTTGGTGGCCATGCACACCACGCCGCACACGAACAGCAAGGCGCCCAGCATCAAATACGGTTGCAGGCCGACTTCTTCGTTCATGACGATGCCCCCCTGCGGCGTTTCGCTCGCGCCAGGTACGCCGCCCCGATCAGCACCACGAGCAAATGCACCGACACGATTTCGAACGGCAACAAATACGAAGCACGCACCACGCGCGGTGCGCCGTCAGGCCGTTCAATGTGCGGCGGTCCCACGGGTACGCCGAGAAAGCCCTCGCCGATGACCGCGCTGTAAGGGGCCGTCGCCGCGTCGTTGTTGTTGAGATTGGTCGTCTGCATGGCCTTGTCGACAAGGTCCGTGTCGGCCGTGTCGGGAGACGGGGGCCGCCGCAGACCGCTTTGGGGCAAGGACATGACGCCCAATACCAGCACCACCAGCAGCACCAGCCCGACCGTCGCGGAAATCGCCCATTCGGCGCTGCTGGTCTTCATCGAGATGAAGGGCCCCTGCGCCGTCAGCATCACGCCGAATACGACCAAGACCAGCGTGCCGCCCACGTAAACCAGAAGCTGGGTCGCGCCGACCAGATCGGCACCGAGCAGGAAGAAGATGGCCGAAGTGCCGGTAAGCGTGAACAACAACCAGGTGGCGGCGCGGACGATGTTGTGCGTCACCACCGTGGCGATGGCGCACAACCCGGTCACCCCGGCGATCACGTAGAAGAGGAATGATTCCATGAACAACACCTTGGTAGGTTAGGTTTCCAACCTGACCGATTGACGGTCAGGTTGGAAACCTAACCTACGGCGTCTGCTTCGCCCCTTGATATCCCGGCAACCCCGTCGTCCGCCACATGCCCGGCATGCCCTCACCCGGCTTGCTGCTGGCGAACGTGACGATCGTTCTGAGGAACCACGCCAGCCCCAGTATGCTCAGTCCGAATATCAGCCAACGGCACACGTCGTTCAGCCAAAACGGCAAAAGCAATTGCCACAAGCTCACGCCCATCAGCAGCACGCAACTGATCGGCACCAAGTATTTCAAGCACGTCATCATGACCTGATCGATGCGCAGCCGCGGCAACGTCCAGCGCACCCACATCATGATGAACACCAGAAACCAGCACTTGAAGATGAAGACGATCACGTTGATCGTGTTGCCGAAGCCCATGCCCAGGTCCACGATCGTGCCGCCGATCGTGAACTGCAATGTCTCGAAGCCGCCGAACAGGGTGGCGAATTCGACCGGCAGTCCGGTGCTCCAGCCGCCCAGGAACATCATGCTGGCAATGCCGCTGACCGCAACCATGCTGCCATACTCGGCCATGAAGATCGCCAGCCAGCGAAAGCCGGAGTATTCGGTGTGAAAACCGGCGACGAGTTCGCTTTCCGCCTCGGCCAAGTCGAACGGGGCCCGCTTGCAGCTCGCCATCGCGCAGGTGAAGTAAGTCCAAAAGGCGCCGAAGGTGAACGGATCGTGAAACACATACCAGTTCCACAAGCCGCCGCTTTGTTGGATCGCGATCTGACTCAGGTTCATGCTGCCGGCGACCACGACCGGCACGATCACGCACAGCGCCATCGGAATCTCGTAGCTGACCATTTGCGCCGCTTCACGCATGCCGCCGAACAGCGACCACTTGCTGCCGGAGCCGTAACCGATCAGGATGATGCCGAAGACTTCGCTTGACATGGCCGCGAGCATGAAGAACACGGCGACGTTCATATCCATCGCGACCACGCCCAGGCCGAACGGCAGCGCGAGGAACCCCATGAATGAGCCAACGAGAGCGATGTATGGACCGATGCGAAACAGCATGTGGTCGGCGGCGTCGGGAATGATGTCTTCTTTGATGAGCAGTTTCATGCCGTCGGCCAGCGTTTGCAGCCAGCCGAACTTGCCGCCGACGCGCGTGGGGCCGAGGCGATCCTGGATGCGGCCGGCGACCTTGCGTTCCAGCCACACGGAAAAAATGGCCGAGACGAGCATGAAGCCAATCAACGCGCCGGCCGCGATCACGGCCAGCGCCACGAACCAAACGAAACTCGTGTCGGCAAAGAGGGGGGAAGCCACGAGTCCAGGCTCCTGGGACGCACGCACTGGTCACGAGTCGCAACGGGCGTTACTTTATGGGGGAACGCGGCGGGCGGCAACCCGGTGGAAGAGTGAGTGGTGAGTGAGTGGTGAGTGGTGAGTGCGCTGTTGACTGGAACCCCCGGCAGCACTAATGTTGCTGTTAGATCAGACTTTTTCTCGGGGAGCGGATCTCGGAGGGTTCTGGCTATGTCCATGGTCATTTCGTTTCCACTCCGGGAAGATCGTCTCCGCGCCATCGACATCCTTGCCGATGCCGAAGAAACATACCACGGCGTCCCGCGTCGTTGTTACCTTGTCTCCGACGCGGCCGTGAAGCTGCTCAGGAGCGAAGGTGTGCAATTTGAAGTTGTGGGAGGAACAGACAAGGAGACCCTCCATGCCGCGGGTTCGTGATTTCAGTCCGGCGGCTCTCCAAGAGCACGTTTCCTCAAAGCTGCGTGTCGGCTGGGCGTCCAAAACAGGATTCGAAGGACCGGCCTGGCAGTTTGTCATTTTTCTTCCGCGTTGGGTGCTAACTTTCGAAGGGCGAGGTGCGATCAGCACAGCAGACGATGAAACGCAGTTGGAGGATCACTTCGGCGGGTACACGGTCGCTCCCTCCTACTACCAAGGCATCGGGCGCCGCGGCAGCGCTTCCGAGACCAATAAGCATCGCCTCATCACTGTGCTCGCCTCCCGCTGGCGCGGCACTTGGCGGTATTTCAAAACGCTGCGCCGTGAATTGGAAGAATGTACCGGCGAGGAACAAGTCCTTATCCTGCACCAGCCGCTTTGGATCGTTTGATAGTACGTTTGCATCTGTGGAGTTGCTATCGAGAAAGGGCCGATGCGTTTCAATAATCCATCATGTGTCTCTATTCTGTTGTCACGCCGACAACCCGCACATTTGCCGCGCGACCAGCGTCTGCCGCTGATCTATCGACTGAACCTGGACGCTACGGCTGAGCGCGTTTCCAACGACCCGCTGGGCCGCGATGCGGAAACCGCGGCCCTGGAAGCGGTGTTGTTGGTCGCCGACGAGCCGCTGCCGACCCGACGTTTGGCCCAAGCCGCGGGGCTGCCCGATACCGCCGCCGTCCGCCGGTTGCTCAAGAAATTGCAAAGCCTTTACGATCAAGACGGCACCGCGTTTCAAATCGAAGAAATCGCCGGCGGCTTTCAGCTGCTGACCCGCGCCGATTACCATCGCTGGCTCGCTTACCTGCGCCGCGGCGGCCACGACCTGCGCCTCACCGGCCCGGCCCGCGAAATCCTCGCCATCGTCGCCTACCGCCAACCGATCATGCGCGCCGCCATCGAGAGCATCCGCGGCGTCAACTGCGCGGAGACGCTGCGCCTGCTCATGGAAAAGGGCCTCATCAAGATCGCTGGCCGCGACGACTCGTTGGGCCGCCCGGTCCTGTACGGCACCACGAAGAAGTTCCTGCAAGTGTTCGGCCTCAAGAGCATCAAGGACCTGCCACGTAAGCAGCCGCCAAGCCGCGGGATGAGCGCAGCGAATCCCGCGGGGCCGAACTAGGCGATCTATTGCTGCGATTGCCAAGGTGCGGCAATGTTCAGGTGGTTCCGCGACCTCTTCCGCGCATATGTTGGCGCCGTGCTGGCGCTTCAAATCCTCGTTCTCGTCGTTTTTTTGCCCGCCTTCGCCGTTTGGACATTCGTGTCCTTCCTGCACGCCGGGGAATTCGGCGACGCGGCCACGGCGCTGATTATGATCTCCATCGCCGGTGCGGTTGTTTCCTTGGTCCTCTGGGTGCGCTATGACGTCAATGAAGCGAGTCGACGGCGCGAACAACGGCGCAAGAAGCGCGGCGCGGCGACCGAGAATGCAAATATCCCGGCAAGCAGCGCTGACGGCGAAGTCGTAACCGTCCAAGAGCCGCCTTCGGAGCAGATTCGCCCGACACCAGGACAATAGGACAATAGGGACAATAATGGGATTCATTCGGAACCGATCGATTGGCTCACGGAAGTCAAAAAGTGGCCGCTTGTCGTAAACTACTTCCGAAGCATTAGTTGCGTCAACAGCAAGGAATCCGCCCGAAATTTCATTCGCCGTTGTGGGTGTGTACCGAACGCAAATGAATGAATTGACGCCACGTTATTGACCCTTACTGGCCGGAAAGACCTCCTCCAACGCCACTTCCCACTGTCCCAACCCCAAATTGACCACCGCGAGATTCTTCTTCACGTCAATCCGCACGATCCGGCCCTGCTTGTCGTACTTCGGCACGTGCACGGCATCGCCCGGCTGTAGCCGTGCCCGCGCCGCCCGCAACGCCTCCGCCTCCTTGGCCTGCCGTTCCATTTGAGCCATCTTCTGCTCGTACTCGGCACGCTGTTGTGCGGCCGCATGTTCGGCGAGCAATGCTTGTTCCCGCGCCTTCTCCGCCTCCTCACGCTTCTTCTGCAGAGGGACCAGATGCGCCGACTTGCGTTGCCGCCGCCGCAGATAGCGCCGGGCCCGCTTGAGCAAATCAGGCGGCAAGTTCAGGCGTCGCGCAATCTTCAGCGCGTTGCTCATGCCGAACTGGCCGATCAACAGGCGATAGGTCGGTTGCAACGTCTCGGCGTTGAACTCGACCGCGGCGTTTTCGGCTCGATCGTTGTGAAACGCGTATGTCTTCAGGTCGCCGAGGTGCGTGGTGACCAAGGCCCGGCAACCGAGACGATCCAGCTCATCGAGAATTGCGCGCCCCAGCGCCGCTCCTTCGACCGGATCGGTGCCCGCGCCCAACTCGTCGAGCAGCACCAGGCTCTGCGCGTCGGCTGTTTTGAGAATGTGTGCGACTCGGGTGATGTGCGAGCTGAAGGTGCTCAGCGATTGCTCCAGGCTCTGCTCATCGCCGATGTCCGCGAGCACGTGATGAAACACGGGCACGTGGCTCCCCTGCCCCGCCGGAATGTGCATGCCCGCCTGCGCCATCAAGCACAACAGACCCGTCGTCTTGAGCGTAACGGTCTTGCCTCCCGTGTTGGGTCCGGTGATGATGAGCAGATTGAAATGTTGCCCCAAGCGCACATCAATGGGAATAGCTTGCCGTTTGGCGCCCTCAGGATCCTCGCGAAATATCCGTTCCAGCAGCGGATGCCGCGCCGCGCGCAACCATAAACGCCCCTCGGTATTGATATCCGGACACTCCATGCGCAACTCGCGGGCAAACTTCGCCTTGGCCGTCACATAATCGAGCCGGGCCAGCGCATCGATGGCGTACGTCAAGGGGCGCGACACACGCCCGATTTCGCCGCTCAGGCGGCGCAGCACTTTGTTGGTTTCGCGCGTCTCGTCGCTTTTCAGCACGACGCGCTCGGCGCCGAGTCCCGCAATCTCCGCCGGTTCGATGAACGCCGTCTCGCCGGTGCTGCTGGTGCGGTGAATCATGCCCGGCACCAAATGCCGGTAGTTGATCGCGACCGGCAGCACATAATGGTCGCCGCTGATCGTGGCATGATCGTAGCGCAGGGCTTTGCGCACTTCCAAGTCGCGCAACAGATGCTTCAGGCGCTGCTGAATCTTCTCGTCGAGGTCGTCGATCTTGATCCGCACTTGTGCGAGATCGGGGCTGGCCATGCTGAGCACGTGGCCGCGGCTATCGATGCAGCCCGCGATGGATTTGGCGACCAGGCCGAGGTCGTCGACCGGACCGAGCAAATTGATGACACGCGCAAACTGCGATCCCAAGCGCATGCGGAAGCGGTACATGTGACCGGTGGCATTGAGCACGGCCGCGACTTCCAAAAGCTGTTCGGTCGTCAGCATCGCTCCGATCGCTGCCCGCCGCGCCAGGAGCCGCACGTCGCTCAACCCCGCCAGCGGCGGCGACAGCCCTTCGCCGAGCACCTGGACCATTTCCGACACGAGCGCCAGTTCGGCACGAATCGCGTCGGCGTCGGCGCTGGGCGCCGCCTGTTGGGCCAGGTCTTTGCCCAGTGTGCAGAACGCATAGCCCGCAACCAGGTCGCGCACTTTGGCGAATTCCAGGAGTTCCAGAGTGTGGGCGTCCATCATGCGACCATCGCACCAGAATGCGGAGTGGGTCTTCGAACCCGGAAAGTTCTTTCCAGCACACGCCCACATTCTATAGTCCTACTTCCGGCGCTGCTTGGTAGAATGAAATCCGTCGGCAAATCATGAAGGAGGTTCGAAATGTCCGCCAAAAAGAACGGTCTGGTTCCTTTCAGCGAAATCGGCAAGAACGCGACCATCAAGGAAATCGTCGCCGCAGCCCGCAAGTTCATGACTCCCGAAGAACTGCGCGATTTTACGCGCGTCAAGAAGGAAGTAAGAAACGGCATACCAATCTTGCGCGTCCGCAAAGGCGCGACCATGAAGGAGATTTATGCCGCGGCTCGGAAGAATTTTACGGCTTACGACTTGCAGAAATTCACACGCGATGAGCCGATGGTGCCGGCGGAACAGGTGCTTGCCGAAATGGAGGAGATTCACCGGCGTACTCTTCGAACTCTCAAGAAACGAACTGGCAAGGTTCGCAGGAAAGCGACTTGATCATGGCGTCCGGAGAATTCAAGAAGCCCTACGCGGTGCATGCTTCCGGCGTCATCAAGAGGCGGATCGTCGCCCTGCAAGAACAGGCGACACTCGAGGGACGCGGCACAGCGGCGCTTGCTGCGTACCGGCAGATTCTTCAGCGCCTCCGGACAGACCCGCTGCAATTCGGCGAACCACAATATCCGCTTGTGAACATGCGCTTGCAAGTTCGCAAGTGTTCGGTGCGACCGTTTGTCGTTCACTTCGCGGTGGGCGAAGAATATCAAATCGTCTTTATCAAAGAGGTTCATCTGCTTGGTCCACCCGACGCGTGAAGCGTATTGTGCCGGTTTTTCATTGCGAACGCACGCGCCGCCTTGTAGGTTAGGTTTCCAACCTGACCGTGGGCGAATCCAAACCTGGTCGGGTTGAAAACCCAACCCACGCCGGAGCCTCCCATGCGCCGCTCGCTGACTCTGCTCGCCTTGTTGCTCGCCGCCCCCGCCCTCCATGCCCAAGAAATCCCCAAACTGAAATTCAACGAAGTAGGCCAGATCGCCCCCGGCGTTTTCTTCCGCTACTCGCAGATCAGCGCCACCGACAAGTCGCTCCCGTTCGGCGGCAGCAACAATATCTGGATCGTCTTCGAAGACTACGTTCTCGTGTTCGACGCCAACTTCCCCAAGGAAGCCGGCGACGTCATCGAGGCGATCAAGAAGACCACCGACAAGCCGATCCGCTATGTCCTCGATTCGCACCATCACGGCGATCACGCCTACGGCAACGCGGTCTTTGCCAAGGCCGGCGCGACCGTGGTCGCGCAAACACGATGCGGCCAACTGTTGCGCATCAACGGCCCCAAGGAATTCGCCGACGCCGGCAAGGGCAAGGGCGGCCGCAAAGACATTGCCGACAGCTTCCTCAAGGTGCCCGATTTGATGTTCGACGAGAAACTTGTTTTCGATGACGGCAAAGGCCAGCGCGCGGAGATGCTCTTCCTGGGCCACGCCCACACCGCCGGCGATGCCTTCTTGTATCTGCCCAAGCACAAGATTCTCTGCACCGGCGATGCCTGCACGAACGGCCCATTCAACTACACCGGCCATGCCGATGTTGCCTCGTGGATTCGCGTGCTCGACAAGGCCCAGCAGCTCGATGTCAAGATCGTCTGCCCGGGCCACGGCCCGCTCGCCGGCAAAGATGTTCTCGCCAAACAACAACGCTATTTCCGCGAGTTGCGCGAACAGGTTGCCAAGGGCATCGCGGCCGGCAAGGAGTTTGAGGACATCCTCAAGGACATCGATATGCCCTGGCACAAACTCTGGACGGAGATCGAGGCCAACACCCGCCGCGATGAAACCCGGCACGTCTATGACGAACTCACCGGCCGCGTGACGCCGGCCGATTTGGTTGAAGATTTCGGCGTCTATGAAGGCCCGTCGCCGACGAAAGAGACGGCCGGCTGGACCAAGCCCAGGCGGATCGTGGTTCCCGCGCTGATGCCGGCGAAGTTGCAAGAATTGAAGATCATCGCTCCCGACATTTTGTTCGTGCCGGTGAAAGACGCCGCCGAGGCCGCACGGGAGGCCGGCGAAGCGGACGCGGTCCTCGGCTTTTGCACGGCCGACATCGTCATGGCGAATCCGAAACTGCGCTGGATTCAGGTGGCGCATGCCGGCGTCGAGAAAGACCTGGTGCCGGAAGTGGTGAGCAGCAGTGCCGTCATCACCAACACGGCGCGGCTCTACGGCCCGAACGTTGCCGACCAGGCGATGGCGCTGCTGTTGTCGCTGACGCGCGGCTTGCCGACGCCCATCGGCGCGGGCGGCGAATCTCGCGGCAAATCGAACTGGGATCGCTTGAAGTCCGTTGCCAAGGCCGAGGAATTGCACGGCAAGACCATGCTGATCGTCGGCCTGGGCGGCATCGGCACGCAAATCGCCCGCCGCGCCGACGCCTTCGGCATGCGCGTCATGGCGATCGATCCTGGAGTTGCGGCCTCGACGGGAGAAACGAAGGCGACCGGCGGTCCAGGCCGCGGCCTGCTATCCATCGCGCCGACGAAACCGTTGTTCGTGCAAAGCGTCGATCCGCCGGGCAAGCTCATGGATTTGCTGCCGAAGGCGGACGTCGTGGTCCTGGCATGTCCCTTGACCGCGCAGACCAAAGGCATGATGGGGCTGTCTCAATTCAAAGCGATGAAGCCGAGCGCGTACTTCATCAACATCGCCCGCGGCGGCCTGGTGCGGACCAACGATCTGGTTGCCGCGCTCGATCAGAGGTTGATCGGCGGCGCCGGCCTGGACGTCACCGATCCGGAGCCGCTGCCCGACAGCAGTCAGCTCTGGATCCACACCAACCTGTTCCTCTGGAAGCACGCGAAGGTGGTCATCAGCCCGCATGTCGGCCCGTCCGCGGAAGGCCGCGACCGCCAATGGCGCCTGTTCCGCGAAAACGTGCGCCGCTTCGTCGCCGGCGAGCCGCTGTTGTGCGTGGTGGATAAGGCGAAGGGATATTGAAAGCTGTATGCGGCGCAAGCTCTTGATGGCAAGCGTGGCACTGGTCGTCGCGGCCTGCACGGCGGCGTTGCTGTTCGTGCCGCGCCCGCCGGTTGCCGCCAGCGAGCCGCCATGGTTCGCGGACGTCACCGACGAATGCGGCATCGATTTCAAGCACGACGCCGGACCGCTGAAGAACTACTTCATGCCCAGAATCGTCGGCTCGGGCGTCGCTGCATTCGATTTCGACAACGACGGGCTGCTCGACCTGTATTTTGTGCAGAATGGCGGTCCGGATTCCAAATCCACCAACCGGCTGTACCGTCAGACGACCGACGGCCGCTTCGTCGACGTCGGCGAAGGCTCCGGGTTGGACATCGCCGGCTATGGCATGGGCGTGGCCATCGCCGATTTCAACAACGACGGCTGGCCCGACGTGCTCGTCACCGAGTACGGGCGCGTGCGGCTCTTGCTCAACAACCGCGACGGCAAGAGCTTCACCGACGTCACGAAGCAAGCCGGACTTGCTAATGCCGCCTGGGGCCTATCGGCCGCCTTTTTCGATTACGACCGCGACGGTTGGCTCGATATCATCATTGCCAATTACGTCGATTACGATCCAAGTTGGCCTTGCACGACGGCGAGTGGCATTGCCGAATATTGCACCCCCCACCCGTTTCCGGGCCGGGTCGCCAAGCTCTTTCGCAATCTTGGCAGCGACGCCAATGGTCAAGTGCGTTTCGAGGACGCGACCGTGGCGGCCGGGCTCGCAGCGCGACCAAGTTCCGGCCTTGGCGTCGTTTGCGCTGATTTCGACGGCGACTGTTGGCCGGACATCTTCATCGCCAATGACGGCAAACCGAACCACCTTTGGATCAACCGTCGCGACGGCACCTTCCGCGAAGAAGCGGCGGCGCGCGGCGTCGCCTTCAACGGCATGGGCGGCACCGACGCCGGTATGGGCATCGCCCTGGGCGACGCCGACGGCGACGGTCTGCTCGACCTGTTCGTCACGCACCTGACCGAAGAAACCAACACGCTTTGGAAACAAGGGCCACGCGGCCTGTTTCGCGACACCACCATGCCCTGCAATGCCGCCACGACGCGCTGGCGCGGTACCGGCTTCGGCGTCGTCTTCGGCGATTTCGATCATGACGGCGCCAACGATTTGGCTGTGGTGAACGGCCGCGTCGCGCGCGCAGCTAGGCCGACCCGTGAAACGCTTGACCCCCACTGGAGCTGGTACGGTGAGCGCAACCAGCTCCTGGCCAACGACGGCAGCGGGCGCTTTCGCGACATTTCGCCCAACAATCCCGCGCTGTGCGGCGCCCCAAACGTCGCGCGCAGCCTGGCCTGGGGAGATCTCGATGGAGACGGAGCCATCGATCTGGTCGTCACCACGATCGGCGACCGGGCGCGCATCTTTCGCAATGTGGCGCCCAAACGCGGCTCGTGGTTGCTGATTCGTGCCATGGACCCTGCTTGGAAACGCGATGCCTACGGCGCTGAGGTCCGCGTCCACGCCGGAAGACGCCAATGGCTACGCCTCGTTCAACCGGCCGGAAGTTTCCTCGCCAGCAGCGATGCGCGCGTTCATTTCGGTTTGGGCGACACCGCACGCTACGACCGCATCGACGTGCTCTGGCCCGAAGGCACGCAGGAATCGTTCCCCGAAGGCGCGGCCAACCGATCCATTACTTTGAAGAAGGGCGAAGGAGTGCGCCGCGGCACTCCCCAGACGCTTCCCAAAAGTTGATGGGTTGCCGAACTTCTCGAAGGTGACGCAATGTCTTCAACAGCAAACAGCCGGCCAGCGGCGGCGATGCACGCACCCTGCGGACGCTGGGCCGTTGTTGTCTTGCTGTCGATCGCGATGGTTGCGTCCGGCGTTTGGTATATCTGGCGATCGTGGACGGCGCCGCAGCCGCCTTCCATCACTTTGGTCGGCGCTGACCCTGAACTGGTGGAAGCGATCGCGGCGGCCCGGAGCGACGTGCTGCGTGCGCCGCGCGCCTTGGAATCATGGTCCAAGCTCGCGAAACTGCTGCGTGCCTCGGAGCATCTTGACGAAGCGGTCGTCTGCTTCGGTCATGCCGAGCGCCTCGATCCAGCCGAACCGCGCTGGCCCTACTTGGCGGGTGAAGCGTTGGCGCGGCAGAACAAGCATCAAGAAGCGCTGTCGCCTTTGGCCCGAGCGGCGCATTTGAGCGAGGCGGCCGGCTTGCGATCCTATGCGCCCTTTTTGCGTTGGGCAGATGCACTCTTGGCGTCGGGCCAGCCGGATGCTGCCGAGCCGCCCCTGCGCCGCGCCCTGGAACTTGAGCCGGACCACCCCAACGTGCATCTGGCGTTGGCGCAGCTCGCGCGGGCTCGTGAACAATGGGACCAAGTGGACCAGCACCTGCAACGCTGCTTGCACAGCCCTTTCACCCAACGCAAGGCTTGCGGTCTGAAGGCTGAAGTGTGCCAGCGACGGGGCGACCGCGATTTGGCTGCGGAGTTCGGCCGGCGCGCCCTTGACTTGGCCGCCGATTCCCAATGGATCGATGACTGGGTGCTCGATGCTCTGCACCATGCCGTGGGCAAAACGACCCGACTGCGCATGTGCGATGACTTGATGATCCTGGGCAAGCCCGCGGAAGCGCTGCGCGTCTTGACGGAACTCGCCGAAGCCGGGCCCGACTATCGCGTTCGGATCAGCATGGCGCGCGTGTTTTTCTTGGGCGGTGAACACGAGCAGGCCCAGCGCGAATTCCAAGCGGCGCTCACCCTCGAACCGGACAGCGTAACGGCTCACTACTATTTGAGCCGAATCTTGTGGTTGAAAGGCGAATCCTTGCGAGAACGTGGGCAAGAAAACCCGCAGGCTCTCGAAGCGTTCCGGGCGGCCGTCGCGGCTGCGCGTAAGGCCCTGGTGCACAAGCCCGACCATGCCCAGGCTCTGATGATCCTGGGCCTATGCCTCGAACGCTTAGGCCAGCGCGAGGCCGCCGTAGCTGCCCTTGCGCAGGCCGTCCATTGTGCTCCGGGTAGCTCCACTCCGGCGCTTCACCTGGGTGAGTTGTTGCTTGATGCCGGGCGCATCGACCAGGCCCGGCCCCATCTCGAGCGCGCCCTGCGTTTTGCTCTGCCCGACGACCCGCGGCCCAAGGCAGCCCTGCAGCGACTCGCCGGCAAGACTCCTGGGCCGAAGAATTGAACAACCGACCATCCATAAGACTCCTGAAGTCGTCGCGACTTCGGGAGTCTTTTCTGAAACCAGTTTCAACGTGCATGATCTTGTCTATACTGCTCGCGGTCAGGATTGAGACAAACAGAGCCGCGCACGAAGTAAGCGGGCGCCGAGGAAACCGCTTACTTCGTGCGCGGCTCTGTTTGTGTCATTCTTAGCCGCTCGAAGTCTAACCGAAGACCCTGAACTTGCCGCTCCCGAGCCGGGCTTCGGCGGGCTGGCAAGACCTTGCCGCCGGTGCTAGCCAGTGCCTACGGCCCCGGCACCCAAGAAGGTGCTCACCGGACTTTTTTGGCGTGCTGGCGAGTTGGCGCGTCGGTCGTCATTTTCGACCAAGTGCGTTGCGGGCAGTTTTCGCCACAACGAAAACTGGGGGAACGACTTAGGATCGAGAGCCACAACTGCCGGGGGGCGTGGTTCAAAAACGAACGGTTGCTGGTGCCAAGCGACTATGCACCTGACTGGGCCACTTGGCCTAGTCGATACAGTCGTGGTTCC
>ORMF011342835.1_pt1 | contig 40049 bp, 53 predicted proteins | sample 1779871 | NCBI WGS metagenome assembly ORMF01 (sample SAMEA104232316, study PRJEB22302) | groundwater metagenome | biome: forest; feature: aquifer; material: groundwater | place: USA | collected 2011-08-07 | depth 5.4 m
GGCCATGGCGCTGGACATCCAGACGATCCAAAGCAGGTCGTAGTTGAACTGTGCGCCGGCGGAAATCGACGTTCCCCAGTTGCCGGGGTCCATGTAGGCGACGCTGACGATCAGGCCGGTGCCAAAAAAGGCCCAGAAGCTGCGGGTGGACAGGACGGCTGCATGGTCGCGGAAGGATTTTAGGACGTTTGCGATGTCCATTTACACATTCCCTTTCACGCCACGAGCATGCCCGTCACGAACATGATGCCCATGCCGCAAAGCACGCCTGCCACGTTCGTGGCCGTGAACAGTTCCTGTTTTTGTGAACGGAAGTGTTCGACAATGGCGATGACGACTTGGAACGCGGCGCCGGCGCCCACGGCCAAAAATAACGTTGACAGCGTTGCCGAGTAGCTGAAGCCGCCGATCCAGGTGCCCAAGATGATGGGCGCGCCTGCGATAAGTCCCAATTGCACCACGTGCCTCAGGAACCTTGGGATGTTGTGCGCTTCCCGCGAGATGGGTGCGGCAATCGCGATGCCTTCCGTGATGTTGTGGATCATGAACCCGAGCACCAATGCCGTTCCCAGGCTGATTTCGCCGATGGCGTAGGCGCTGCCGATGGCCAAGCCTTCCCCGAAGTTGTGAAGTCCGATGCCGATTGCGACGATGTAGGCCAAACCCAATAGTCGGGACTCTTGCGTCGTCGTCTTGTGCCGGCCGTGGTGGCTCAGAGCCAATAAGATGAGGATGATGGAGATGAACCCGATTAAGACCAGCGCCGGACCTTGGAAGATTTGCGGAACGTTTGCGGAAAGCTCCAGCGCTTCGCTCAACGCATCCACGCCAAGGAACAGAAGCAGACCGATGGTCAGCGACAAAAGAAAGTTGAATGCACGTTTTCCCAGCCGCCGTAGGAATGGAATCCACAACAAACCCAGGAACACGGGGATGACGCCGACGTAAACTCCGATGACGGCAAACGCGGCGAATAGGTCGGCGGATGGCTGCGGGCTGAGCGTCGCGACGGCGATTTCGTGCCCGAATCTGATTCCGGACGACGTCAACACGTCGATGTTGACCGGTTCGGCATCCGTCCAATCGTACGGGATGGTCAGCACCGCTTGGTCGCGCGGCTGCAAGTCGTTCCGAGTCGCTTCGAATTGTACGTAGGCATCGTTGACCAACACTTGCGCGATGCGCGTGGGGTCGGGCCCGTCGTTGATGACGTAGGCGACGATGAGTTTTTCCCGCAGTTCTACCCGTTCGAACGCGAGGTGTTCAACCGGTGGAAACGTGGTCTTAATCACGCCCAGCGGGCCTTGAGTGAAGAACAGGCCGATGAGTCCGGCCAGCAACAACAGGGGAATCAAACCCAGTGCCAGGGTTTTTGCGTGTTCGGCCATCTAGGGTTCGACCTCGAAAAAGCCCATCCACCCAAGCTCGGAGAACTCCGTCTGGTGGGCGTGGAACATGTACCGTCCCGGAAACTTGAATTGCACTTCGATGCGTGCACGTTCGGCTTGCGCCAGTTCAACGATGTCCGTGAAATGCGTGGGCAAGTCCTGCGTCCCGGTGGGAAACACGTTGAAAAAGTTGCCGTGGATGTGCATCGAGTTGATGGGGTCGTTTTCCACCATGTTGCCCAAGAAAATCCTGACTTTTTCGCCGACTTTGACCTTCACGGGGTGTTGCGCGTAGGCGAACGCCACGGTGTTCACCGCGTACACGTCGTTTCCGCCGTCAAAATCCGTGTCGAACGCGTTCATCAACATGATGAATTCCTTGTCTGCAGGGGGCAGGCCGCCAACCGGGTCGATGATGAACATGCCGTACATGCCTTTTTCGATGTGCTTCCTTAACGGCGTGGAATGGCAATGGTACAGGTGCGTCCCGACGGGCTCGGCCTTGAAATCGTAGGTGAACGACTCGCCGGGCTGGACGAACTGCTCCGGCTCAGCGCCATCCATCGCCGCAGGATGGAAGCCGTGAAAGTGCGCGGTGTGCGCCCGCGTGCCTGTGTTGATTAAATGCATGCGGACCGTGTCGCCTTCCGTCGCGCGCATCGTCGGTCCGGGGACTTGGCCGTTGTATGTCCACGCCGCGTAAAAAACGCCGGGTGCCACTTCGATCGTGTCGTCCCGTGCGTAAATCCAGTATTCCCGTAGCAACGTCCCATCCGGGAGCGTTTTTTCCTGGTAATATTTGGCCCGATCGCTTGGCGCAAGGTCATTGAAATTCCAAGCCGTCAAATACGCGGATGGGTCAAATTTGGAAAAATTGATTTCGCCCACGGTTCCGATGTGGGCGGCTTTCATGGTTGTTCCATGCGTTTCGCCGTGGGATTGCACGGGCGCGCTGAGCAACGAAAATACGATGACGCCCAGGACCGCGGATGAGGCTGCGGCATGGACGGTTTGGCTGAACAACCGGACGTGCGATGCCAGGATGAAGCCAACGGATGCCGCCAATGCGGCAAATCCCAGTCCGATGTGCACGCCATGTGCGCCTGGAAATACGGCATCGTGGACGACATGGGGTGCGACCAGCCAGAGCATGACCAAGACCGCCACGCCGACGCTCAGATGAACGGATTCGATTTTCATAGTTGTATCGACCTATTCTTTCAATGGTTTTCCATGCGGGTCCACGCGGGGATAATCCAGAATCTTTTCGATGGATGCGATGCTTTTTACGGAAAAGTCATGCTCCAAACGGCAGGCTTCCGCGTGCACTTGGTCCGAAGGGACGTGCAAGACTTTCGTGAGGAATACTTCAATCAGGCGGTGCCGGTACGTCATTTTTTTGGCCAACTTCTGCCCCGATGCGGTCAGTTCGATGTCCGCGTAAGGCTCGTGGCGCAACAACCCTTTTCCGGCTAGCTTCTGCACCATCAGCGAGACGGTGTTCTTCGACACGTCCAACCGCTTGGCCAGCTCCGTTGCCTTGGCTGATCCACGCGTCTGCTGGAGGTAGTATACGCCGCGGACGTAGTCTTCAAAGTTGAGTGTCATGGACGGCGTTATCTCTAAGTTCGATTGGAATGGATTGCCTCGGTTGGGTTTGAATAAATGTCTTAAAATGTTCTATCCATAGAACTTATTAAGGGTTGTGGTCGTCTTGTTTGAAAAAAATCCAATCCCGCTTCGGGCTTACTTTTTCTTCTTTTTCCCGCCGTAGTTCCCGAACCTTTCTTTCTCTTCTTCGAAAAAGAAAGCTTCACCAAAGAAAGAGAAGCCATTTGCTTGCGAATATTATTTCTTTTTCTTCTTTTTCCCGCCGTAGTTCCCTTTCGGTTTCGGCACCTTCAATTCCGGATACAATGAGGCCACGTGGTCATTCGTCAAAAAGGGCGGAAAGCCCACGCGGAGCATGGCTTGGCTGAAGGCGAATGATTGGAGTGCGTTGTCCGTTGAGATGCTTTTGACCGCGTTAAGGGCCGCGCCGAGTTTGCCGAACGACTTGCGTTCCGGAAACGGCGCCAAGGCGGCCCCGAGACGGTCGTTGAACTCATCGAATCCGGGCGTGAATTCCATGGTTTTGCGCTGGGCGACGGTGCGCATGCTGCACAGTGAAGAGAAGACTTCCTTGCGCTCCGCGACTTCGAGGTTGACTTTCTTGACCGCGACCCAGCCGTCCAAGTCGGCGGCGAGGCGGACTTCTTTTTTGGCGAAAGGTCTGGCCAATGGCAATGCGGAGGGAAAAACAGAGCGGAACGCGTAGTGGAGATAGGTGCAGACGGCCAGTTCGTCCGGGTCGCCGATTTTCTTCAGAATGGCTTCATCCGTTGGCATCGTGTAGGTGACGAATGCGTGGAGTTTGGCAGCCAGTTGGCCGTACTTGAGTTTGGAGACGTGGTCGATGAAGGGCTGGATGCCGGCATCCCCAGTGGGAAACGTGGGCGCCGCGGCCTTGATTTTGTCAGGCAGGATGGGTGCGAACGTCAGGTGCTTGGCATCCAGGATAGCGTGGGCGTCGTTCATCAATGCGCCGGCCCCCTCTTGGTTTTCCTCGCGCCGCTCGTAGGTGTAGTCGTCGAAACCGCATGCGAACCAGATGAAGCCCATATCCTATCCCCTTTTGGCGTTTGCTGAATTTCTCGCTGCCTGTTCTTTTGCGTATTACTCTGGTTTAACTTTTCTTTCTCTTAAGCTTGGGGCCACTACCATTCGTATGTCGAACTCGAACTGATTGCTTGGAAACCGGTTTTTCGGTCTGTTTTCTTCAAACCGATGTAGGCAAGCGCGCCGTCCAGCTGGTCCATATTTTCTTGCAAATCCATGATGTCCGCAGGCCACGCGCCCGTCTGGCGGTTGAATTGCAGACTCAGGTCCCCCATGTCGATACGGATGACCTTGCGTTTGGAGGTTCTCGTCTCATGCGTCGTAACGGTTATTTTTTTCATGTCCCGTATGGGCCGCTCTTTGTTTTCAGGATGCCAACAAATCCGATTCCGGAATATCTGGAAGGTCCCAGACGGGGCGTTTGCCGGTTTCTGTTCATTTGACGGTCTCAGTATCCGGTAAAGTAACCGAATCAGCAGTGCATCGAGCGTGAGGAAAAAAAGCAATAAGACGCCCCCGTTGTCGATGAAAAGGACCGTTCCGACCAGGCTGCAAATCCCAATCAAGCCGACGAGGCCGAAGAGAATCGCTTTGGATAGTCGGGGGTGGTTTTCCAAAAGGGCGGGTTTTCGTTCCAAAAGCGAGTAGATGGGCTCGTCAGGCCCTATGGCGTCGTATTTTTCCTTGACGCTTAGGAGCGCGTCCGCTTTTTCTTCCGCCAATTCTTGCTTCATGTCTTCCGGAAACATCCGGTCCAGCAGGTTCTGCACTCCGAACACCAACAGCAAGATTGTCAGGACCAAGCCGCCTAGGATGGTGACGACGATGATGCCAATCGTACCGGCGGGATCTTTTGCAAGAGCGTTCGTGGCCCACATTCCTACAATGCCCGTGCAGGCAATCCAAAGTGCCGTTTTGGCCCATCCGCTCCTGTTCATGTCCTTTTCACTGTCCGGTTTTATTTTGTTTACTTCTTTTCATTCGGCTGAATTCCGGTTTCAATTTGCTTTTGCGTCGCATTTGCCTTCAAGATCAAGCATGTCGTCATTGTAGATGACGTACTTGAGCGCTTCCATGTCGTATTCTTCCTTGGATGCGGCAAGCCGGAGTATTTGCTTGGTTGCGGCGGCGTGCGAGGCGTTGACCGAGTCCATTGCGGTGTGCCCATTGAGGAGTTGAATGGGCACCACGTTGGAGACGTTCATGACGGGTTCGGCGGCCGGGTCTTGCAGGGGTATAGCCTCGTATTTGTGGATGCGGGGCAGGGCGAATTTGCCTTTGTAGCCGATGAACGCTTTGCATCCTTTTTCAATTGCTTTGGGCCCAAGTCGTTTGAGGCACGAGCAGGCGCGTACGAAGACAAACGTGTTTTGGAATAGGTGGGCCGAGTCCATGTCGGCGATGATTTCGTTTTTCTCGCCTTCGATGGTTTCCTCGTTTCCGTGGCCGTTGAAAACGATGAGTGCGGGGGTATGGGCTTCAAGTCGTGAGTGGATTTCTTTGCGGGTCGCTTTGGCTTGTTCTACCGTCCAGCCTTTGCTTTGCGCGGTTTCAATGATTTCTTCCGAATAGGCGTGGAAATAGTTGGTGATGTGGTCGTGGACGGGCCGCGTGATGAGCAATCGTTTCATGCTTGTCCCAGTTGGTGCGCAAGTTTAGGCATCCGCCGCAAAAATGAGAGCTCGATGTCGATGGCCGTATTGCCGATTTCGGAGCCGGCTTGGATTTGTTTGATGAGCTGTTCGGGGTTGTAGTCGCCGTGGTCGCCAATGGAGACGCTCATGTCCGGCGGCATGGCCCGGAGTCTTGCAATGACTAAGTCGCGTATATACTCCGTTTGGGCGTGTTTGCTCATAATATCCCTAATTCTTTCAAGTGGAGTAATATTTCGTTTCCTTCCTTGGTCTTGTTGGCAATTTCGATGTAGGCGGCATCCCAACTGATGGGTGTCTTGTTTTTGCCAACCAGTGATATGATCTCGTTTCTTAAGCTGATCGGTACGGATGCGTATTCTTTGACAAACTTCTCTCTCAGGGAAGAGAGGTCTTCTGCCATGGTTAACCTACTCCTGCTTTGTTTTAATAGGTTGATATCCGGTTGGTTGATAAAAACTCTACGCTGGCATCAAATCGTGCATATGCTAGCGCTTCTAAAAGAAAATAAAAACAAGGGGTTTGCCCCTCTACTTGTTCTTGACCGATTCGATGAACTTGCGGGCCGTGTTGCCGACTTCCGTGGACGGCGTGTACGCGCCACCGGCGAACTCGGCACCACACGCCTTGCACTGCCAGATGCCGGCTTCTTTCCGGCGGACGTTCTGTTTGCCGCAGTAAGGGCAGGGGTGCGAGGCGCGCGTCTGCTTGCGTACCGCGTCGAGGCGTTTTCGAATGCGGACTCCGTATCCGTGCATGTCTTCAGGTCACCTTAGATTTTCGCAAGCAAATCCTTGCGTTTTTGCATGGCCCACTCGACCATCTGCATGTACTCGTCCTTGCTGAACCCGGCGCTGCCGCTTTTCTGGCTCGAGCAGATTAATGAGTCGTTAGCCGTGCTTAAGCTGAGGCGGCCGGAACTCGCGATTTCCTCGGCGTCCGTGGCGTCGACCATGATGGTCTTTCCGATTTTCTCGAACGACGTCGAAACCACGATGTCCTTCAGCGGCAGGGATCCGGCGTTGGAGCCGCGGACAATCTTGCCGTCCTCGAACTTCGGGACTTTCGCGTCCTTGAGCGCAGCCATGGCAGCCAAAGCGGCCGTGTCGATGAGGTTGCCGTCATGGTCCAGGATGTACAAGTCGATGAAAATGCCTTGGACTTTTCCTTCGCTGACCAGCATGTTGTCCACGTTGACGACTTTGGCCGATCGGATGCCGCGGTCCACGACGCGGGCCAACTCGATGCTGTTCTCGCCAGGCGGGCCAGCGCGGAATTCGGGGTGGGCCACGGGCGAAAATTCGGCGTTGACCATGACGACGCCTTCCGTCGGGCGGTCGGCAAACGGGGCCAACACGTCGAACTTGATGCCGGAGAGTACTTTGCTTTTGCCGATTTGCGCCAACGCCGAGCCTTCGGCGTTGGGGGCGAAGCCTTTCTGCACGCTGATGGTGCGATAGTCCAGAAGGCCGCGGCCGTCCTCGCGTTGTGCTTTTTCCGCCAGTTCGCGGATGAATCCTTGCTTGATCTGTTCGAGAATCATTGGTTTTGTCCACCTTCGGCCGCCTGGGCCGCCATGCGTTCGTAACTGGTTTTGAGCGCTTCGATCTGCATGTTACGCACCTTTTGCGCGCCTTCGAATATCATGTCGAAGGCCTGCGAAATGTCTTCGCGTGAGAGCATGCCGTCCATTTGGGACAACAGGATTTCGCCCGTGCGCGGCAAGATGACGAAGGGCATGTCGCTATCACCTAGGTTGTCTTCGTACTTGTCCAAGTCGACGACCATGTGTTCGCCGATTTTTCCACAAGAAATGCCCACGGGCATGTCGCGCAAGGGGATGCCGGCGTCTGCTAATGCCACGGCGCCGGCGGTGATGCCGGCCACGCGCGTGCCGCCGTCGGACTGCAGGACTTCCATGTGCACGTCAATCATCGTTTTTGGGAATTGGTCGACCAAGACGGCGTTTTCAAACACGTGTTTTGCGACTTTGCTGATTTCGATGCTGCGGCGGTTTGGGCCCGAGCGGCCGTGTTCTTCCTGGCCAGAGAACGGCGCCATGACGTAACGGGCGTTGATGATGGCTTTCGTAGGGTCCGCCAGGTGCTTGGGCAGGACTTCGTGCGGCCCGTAGACGGCGGCCAATACTTTGTTACGGCCCCATTCGATCAGGCATGAGCCTTGCGCGCGGTCAAGGACCCCTGCGGTGATTTTGAGGGGACGCAGGTCTTTTGGGCCGCGGCCGTCGAGGCGTTTTCCGTTCTTGAATAAGTCCGCTTTTTCAACCATGTTGTTCACCTTGCCCGCTCATTTTGCGGGTTTGTTCTTCGAGCATCTTGGTAATGCGTTCCGTCAGCCCTGACGTGTGCGACTCGCGGCAGATTTTCTCGACGGCTTTGATGGCCAATTCGGCGTTGCCGCCTTCGACGTGCACGACGCCGTTTTTGCCTACCGTGATGCGGCTGCCCGTGAATTTGGACAGCGTGTCCAGCATGCTGCCGTTGCGTCCGATGATGCGTGGCACTTTCACGGAATCGATTGCGATCATCGAGCCTTGGGCCAGTTTTTGGGGTTCCACAAGCACCGCTTCCTTGACCTCGTTGACGGCCAAAATCTTGGCGTAGATCGCGTCGCGCAATTTGAGTTCGTCGCGCGTGTCGCGTGCAGACAGCGAAGCGCCGTACGGCGAGTTGAGTTCAAGGTTGTATCCTGAGAATCGTTCTTCCTCGACGATGCCGATGATGTCGTCCCCCGTCTTGGGCACGTAGTAGCCTTTGAGGGGCACGATGTGGTCGTCGGATTGCAAGCTGACGTTGGACGCGTAGGTCTTTCCGTCTTCTACGTAGCATCCGGGGATGCGTCGGGCATCGTCGGCCACCTTGTCGCCCGGGAATACGAGTTGTTTCATCGGTTTCACATCTCCTGTGTCTGCAAGCGGAATGTTTTTTTCGTTGTTTAGGGCTTTTTTTTTTCTCTTTATTTTGTGGTTTCTTTTTTTGCTTGAATTGCGATTTTTTATTTTCTTGACGCTTTTTTTTTCCAGCCGGTTTTTTTCTTCGCGATTTTTTACGGCTTTTTTTTGGAATCGTCTTTTTTCGAATATTTTTTTTTCCTTTTTCCCGAACCGGCGTTTTTCTTTCTTTTCCTAAAGCCGGCGGGATTGCGTCTGCCCGGATGTCTGGCTGTTGAGCCGGTCGTAAAAACCGGCTTCCATCCCGACGGGCATCTCCAACACGACCATCAGCGATCCGTCGGCACCCCACTCTTCTTTTTGGATGCCGAATTCTTTCAGCAGTCCGTACGTCTTGGGCGCGTATTGGGCCGGCACTTTGACGGCTATCTTGATTTTTTCCAGGCTTATCGGGATGATTTCACGGATTGACTCGATCGCGTCTTCGACTTGTTCTTCCGCGCGTTTGAACGCGTCCACGTGGAAACGCGCCTCTTCCAAGGCCAGTTCGATGCGGGCGACGGGGTGCGGGGCCTTGGACTTGGGATCCATGACCGTCATGGCGATCAGCGCGACGATTTTGGCGTGTTTTTCCGCCACGGCTTTGCGACGTTGGTCCGTCGTCAGCTGCAGGACGCCTTCGTCCAGGATATATTGGGCGGCTTTGACGATGTCGTCCGTTCCCAATGCTTTCTTCAATGCGGCAGGCGATGCGCGCTCGCCTTTGTTGGCGTCCTTGAACACCTCGTCGAAAGCCAGGACGTTGGAGAAGTCTTTCTTCTGTCCCGTCTTGTACTCGTACCCTTTCTTGGGATCGACCAGGATTTCGAAGTGCTCGCCGTTCCGGTCCAGACGCGCGATGAGGGTGTTTTCGATTCCGGACATCGGTTTTCACGGAACCTGATTCGTCGTTCCTACAGCCACTTGGCTTTCTCCTGTTTGGACAACAGGTGCACTTTGTGGTCGTCCGCGCGGATTAGCGCGATGTCAACCAGGCTCGGCGTAATCTTGTCTTCGATGACTTTCTTGAGCGCTTTGATGCCCAGCTTGACGCCGTCGTCCAGGCTCATGCCGTCTTTGTACTCTTTTTCCAGCAGTTCCTCGACGGCTTTCTTGCCCGAACCGATGGCTGTTGCCTTGTACTCGAAGAGCGCGCCGGACGGGTCCGTCTCGAACAGGCGCATACCGCCATCGACGCCGGCAATCAAAAACGATACGCCGTAGGGCCGAGCTCCGCCGTATTGGGTGTAGAACTGGATGTGATCCCCAACGTGCTTGGCCAGAAGTTCGATGGGAATTTCTTCGTCAAACGTCAAGCGGTGCTTCTGCGCTTCCACGCGGGCGTAATCGACTAGCTTGCGCGCGTCAGCCACCAAGCCCGACGACGAGGCGGCGATGTGCGAATCAATATTGAAAATCTTTTCCGTCGAGCCACCAATCAGCAGGGGTGACGATACGCGCTTGTGCGCCAGAAGGACGATGCCGTCAGCGCACACGATGCCGATGCTGGTGCTTCCGGTCTTGACCGCTTCGCGCGCGTATTCCACTTGGAAGAGGCGGCCGTCGGGCGAAAAGACGGTGATGGCGCGATCGTAAGCGGCTTGGGATGGAGGATACATAAGCTATGAATTCACCTCGAATTTCACGAAAACAAGAGACCACGTTGCCTAGCCTGGAGTCGTTTCCGGCTGTGCACGTTGCAACGCCTGAACGGCATCGCTTCTTTTGAGTCCTTTTCTCTCGTTACGTATTTTTTTTAGGCGGATTGCCTTTTTAAGCCCTACTTTTGGCCCGTGGCTGTCCGAGACTGCCGGCCAGACGCGGTACGGATCCGGCCACTTTGATCACGCGCAACGCCACGTCTTTTCCTTGGAAGAACCGTTTGAGCGCCAAGGCGGCGACCACGTCTTCCAGTCCTTTGATGGAACACTTCAGCCAGAACCGGTTCGATCCAGGCTCGGCGCGGATGAATTGGACGCGGGCGTCCGAAACGCCTTTGTCGCCCAACCACTCGAAGAGCGCGTCGTAGGCAACGGTCTTGAGGGCTTTTTCGTCCGCCGGCATGCCGTCGACGTTCACGAGGATGTAGCGTTTTTTCTCCTTCATGGTCGTTGCCTTAAGGGTTAGGGTTAATGGCTCATGGCGCGCGCAAAGTTTTCAAACGCCTTGGCCCGATGCGACGTCTTCGCCTTTTCGTCTTTGCTCATTTCCGAGTATGTGCGTTTGTCACCTTCGGGGATGAAGATCGAATCGTACGGCAGCTTCTTTTCCGAGGCCTTTCCGGATTTTTCCGCGATTCGACCTTTGCTGGCTCCTTGGAAGACGCGCAACGTGCGGCCGTCGTACCAGGCCAGCCACGTCTCGAATTTGGCGGTGCGGATTTTTCCTTGCAACAGCCTCAGGATGCCGTCCATGCCCAGTAGCCGGATGCAAAATTTAGTGTACGTTCCGGGAAAACCGGGGTACGCGTCCAAAAAAAGGCCGGTGTCTTCCACCAAGACGGGTTTTTTTATCATGTGGTACGCCGTCTTTGCCTTGGAGACGATGGTTTCTTCCATGGATGACGTCTTGATTTCCTGCACGTCCACGTTCATGTGCAGCACGTTCCAGCCTCTCAAAACGCCTTTGGCTTCTTTGACTTTGCTCTCGTTGCTCGTAACCAGGGTGACGGTTTTCATCCGAATCGAACCTCATTTTTCATGACGTGTGCCGCTTGTTCGCGCTTCAAACCCATTTGCTGCCAGATGGCCACGGCTTCCCGCGGGCTCTTGACGTCGAAATCGGTTTGCGCTTGGCTGGTAAACGCGACTTTCGCGCCTCTTTTTTGGCACAGGACGTAGAATTTGGAATACGCCGACAACAGCTGCGCCCGCCGGCGGCCGAACGCGTGCAACAAAGGCCGCAATGGTAATTCAAAGACGCTGTCCGAATCGGCCACCGCCCGCACCAAGCCTTCGTCCTTTTCGAACTTCAATACGCCCAACGCGTCGACCAGGATGTTTTTGCGTGCGGCTTGCCGCAGCCACTCCCCGTTGACCGAAGAAACGGACATGCCCGTTTTGACGAGGCGCAAGTCGTTGCCGGACTTCAACTCAAGCCGCGAGGGCGTCGCGACGCTCCAACCCAATTCCGAGGCTTTGCCCGTAGCTTGGGCGGGACAATTCGCATCAAACGGTTTCATACGTCTAAACTAATGCTTCGCCGTCCTATAAAGCATGGTTTGGACCGGTGCGGCAGCGTTGCCTACCTTGGGTTGTTTTTTTTTACGGCCGCAACGTCCGGAGCAATTCATCGTGGTTCTGCACGTTTCCCGCGCAAATCGTCGTTTGGTGCGGATGCCAAGGCTTGCCTTCGAAATCCGTGACTATTCCTCCGGCTTCCTCGATCATCAAAGAACCGGCCGTGATGTCCCACGGCGTGGCGCTGTTGTACACATACCCGCCGTACCGGCCGCACGCCACGTATGCCAGGCCCAAGCTGGTGGAGCCGGGGTCGCGAATTGATAGTGCGGCATGCGAAATGTCTGTCACGTACTGCAATCCTTGGCGGTCTTTTTCAGGCGTGCGCTTGCTCCACGCACAAAAGACGACGCTTTGATGCAGCGGGCGCTTGGGGCACGTGATTTTCTTGCCGTTGAGAAACGCTCCTTTTCCTTTTTCTGCGTAGAACAATTCGTCCAAAAACGGCAGATAGGATACGCCGTGCGTGGCCACGCCATCGTTGACAAAGGCGATGTTCAAACCGAACAAGGGATTACCCATGGCATAATTGATGGTGCCATCCAACGGGTCGATGGTCCAAAACGTCTTTTCGTCCGACCACGCGCCGCCGCTTTCTTCAGACAGCACGGGTGCGGCGTGCTTGCCTGATTCCAACGCCTTGAGGAGGACTTTTTCGGCGGCAAAATCCGCGTCCGTGACTAAGTCCTTGACGCCTTTGACTTTGACGTCGCGGGTTTGGGTGAATTTCTTCAGCAATACGGCGCCCGTCTGCCGGGCGAGTTTTTCCATGAAGGCGCGCATGCTATGGCTTACGCTATTGCCGTTTAAAATGGACGCAGGCCGGAAAACCGGCTTGCGCAACTTTTCCGTTTTACGCCGTTGTCGCTTCCGTGACTTTCGGCTTGGGTGCGGCTTTGGACGCCGTCACCTTGGCTTTGGCCCGCGCTTTGAAGGCTACGGTGCCCGCGTTGGCTTTTGCGCCTTTGGGATCCATTTTCGCCTGGATGAATGCGCTTCCGGCATTGGCTTTTGGTTGGACGTACGTCTTGGGCGGATGCAGCGGCGTCGAGTCGTTGTCGTTGCGGAATATGACTTCGAAATACTTGTACACGCCGTCCTCGCCCACCCAGTACGCGTTGATGGGCGTCAGGTTGGTGAATTTGCGCGCGGCGCGGTTCGTGGCGTACCACATCAAGGCGCGGCCGGGCTCGACGCGTTTGCGGTTGCGGCCGGGTTTTCGGCCCAAGTCGGGCTGGCGGCGCACGTGGCGTCCACGACGGATGCGGACGACGGCCACGCAGTACTGTTTCGACGCTTTGTAACCCAGTTCGCGGGCGCGAATCGGGTTCGTCGGTCCTTCCATGCGGACGACGACGGGTCCCTTGCGCCACTTGCGGAGGCGCAGCGTGTAGGATTCCGAGCGTTCTTTCGCGGATTGGGCAAAGGATGCCCTGACATATTTAGCCATTCCCATAGTGTCTCACCTAATGCGTATTCCGGAGGCCCAAGCAGTCACGCGTGCAGAACACGCGAACGGGCCTTTCCCGACATGTACGTTGACTTTCCTTAGTGCCAAACCCGGCTTTTAAGCCATTGGTTTTACGAGCGCGGCGCCACGTCGTCAGGCTTAAAGCCGCCCGCGCCCACAAAGCGTCCATGCACGTCCACGTCAGCTCCGATGGCAAGCCGGCCGAAAAAGTCGCACTGGAAGGCCCCACTTCGCCCACTTTGGCTGTCTTGGTCAAGAAAATGGCGTTAAATGACCAGACCTTTTTCAGCAAAGTCAATGGCAAGTTGGTGCATCCGTCTACGGAGCTGAAAGACGGGGACAAAATCGAGTTCGTGGGAATCATTTACGGCGGCTAGTTTTCGACGACTTTGACCACGAATTGGCCCGGGCCTTTCGGCTCGATTTCGACTTCTTGGCCTTTTTTGAGCTTCATGAAGTCTGCCAGGCGTTTGGTCAGGCGGATCATCAGCGCGTTTCCCGATTCACCGATTTTGGTAGTGGATGACAACCCCCAAATTCCGGCTTCTTTTTCCTTTCTCTGGATTTCGCGTACGACTTCCCCTGCGTAGTATTCTTCCCCGCAGCTCTGGCAGACGTACGCATCGAATTCTCCCAGGTCCGCGCCCAATTCGACGACCCGGACTTTTTTTATTTCGACTTGGCCCTTGCAATGGATGCATTTCATGGAAACCACGAGTAAAAACACGTCACGACTTTGCAGACGTCTTCTGTGTCATTTTCGATTTCGTAAACCACTTCGATCCCGCTCATTAACGCGTGGTGCCGGCCATCTTTGTGTGAAAACCATTTCTGCCCCTTGGCGATGACGGCCTCCACTTGCTCTTCCTCGATTTTTCGCTCACGCATGCTTTCCCGGCAATGTTTTATAAAAACTATTTTCATGTAATCATCATGTAACTACTTAATAACTATTTCTTTCATCATGCGCCGCGTTTACACTCGCTGCTTGATTCAGAGAGCTAAACCGTTTCGGTTGATTTTTCGTCTACCGCGTGTTTAAGTACGCGTCCGCTTTTTCCAACAGCTCTTTCGCGCTCTTGTGCGTCAGCTTCGTTTTGGCCTCGTCGTACGGCAGCCAGGAGAAGTCCTTGTGTTCGAAGGAGAGCCGCACGATTTTCTCGTCCGTCCGGCCCAAATAAAAGAACACGGTTTTCCGGATGAGTTGGCCTTTCTCGCGGAAGAAATACGTGAACTCGTGCTGGAATCCCGGCATCAAATCGACTTTGGAGATGCCGGTTTCTTCCAATAATTCGCGCTTGAGCGTCTGCTCGTCGGTCTCGCCGGAATCCTGGCCCCCTTTGGGAAACTCCCAGTGCCCGGCGGCGTAGTGAAGGATAAGGTATTCGCGGCTTGCGGGCTGATGCTTTAGTCCTTTGCTTTCGGACTGGCGAAATAGGACGACGCCGATGGATTTGCGGTTTTCAGTCATTCAATTGCCTTCCTTAGCCCGGACGGGCGGAATCCAGACTCCGGGTTTTTTCTCCACCCATCCTGATTTTCGATACGTTTGTCGGTATTGTCTTACATTCCGCCTGTATTCGGAGTCTGATTGATTGGATAATGCGGGCATGACTCCCTCAACTTTCCATCTTTCCTTACTTGCTAATTTTTCGAATTCCTCCAAAAGTTTCAGCCTCCAGCTTTTACCGAAATATGTCGTTGCCTCTTGGAGGGCCGATTGAATCCCTTGCATTCCTCCTTGAATATTGGTGACTCGGGAAATGATTGGGCTATTTTTTCTCTTCCGATAGAGGAGGAATCCCAAGACTCCATGTGGCCAACCCGAGTCTGATTTAGTGCCGTCTTCGTGTGTATATCCTGGTAAATACAATCTCCAGTTAAGTGGTGCCTCCGGGTGGTCTAAACCCTAATGGTACAATAAGTATTTTCCAATGCCAATATCGTTCCTTTCCATCCAATCTTTGGAAAACTCTGTCGTAAGGTGCGTAGACTCCAATTGCCGATCAAAAGGCATTTTTGGCATGTAAGGCATTGAAACTTGTGCGCAGGCAGACTGCATGATATTATCGGAAGGGAATTTTTCTCCGAATTTCCTCATCCGTCCTATCGCCCTTTTTTTAAACTTTTCAAAGGTGTCATCCGGCCGAATTTCGGTCATCGGTCCTGGGAAAAAAATTTCGGATTCCATCAAATGAAACGCTCCATGTCGGCTAATTCCGAGGCTCGGTATGATGTCGTCCGGCTGATTTCGTACATCCTTGCTTTTTGGATTGTCGTTGTGATTGGGTACGAGTTCGGCCCGCATAGATTCGATCCAATCCTTATGGAACATCTAAAACCACTTGTACTTCTTGTTGAGGTAATATGCGAAGAGGCCTGCCACGATTACGCCAGCGATGAAGAAATAGAAGTATTGCTGGTACTTCACGATTTCCGTGCCGATCCAGGCCAGCAGGAAGGCCCGCGGGATGGTGCCGATGAAGGTGAAGATAACGAACGTCTTGAAATCAAATTTGAGCAGGCCCGACGTGATGGAGAAGACCTTGAATGGGATGAATGGAATCAGGCGCGATACGAGCACGGTCATGCCGCCGTATTTTTTGAACGCCTTTTCCGCACGTTCCACTTTGTCCGGCGTGACCAACAAGTACGGGCCGAACTTATCCACTACGGGCCGGCCGCCGATTTTCCCGATGTAGTAGCCCACCATGGCGCCCAGGGTCGATCCGATCGTGCCCCAAAAAGCGACTTCCCAAGGCGAAAAACCGATGGCCCCTGCCGTTACCAAGATGGCTTCCGACGGAATCGGGATGATTGAGGATTCCAGGAACATGCCGATGAGGATGCCCCAACCGCCGAGGCTGTGCATCAATTCGGTAATCCAGGCAATCAATCCGGTTTCGATGCCTACCAATTCCTCCAAGACCATGCTTTGGTTTTAGGCCGGACGGCGTTTTAAAGAACCCGTTGCGCCACAATCGCATCTGGTTTTCCATGGTTTCCACCGTTTCTTGCGGTCATTGCAAGGCCGAAGCTGTTCTCCGGTTGGATTACGCCAACTTGGACTTGTGCGGCCGCTGCTTTACGCACTTGTTCGAAAAACGCGTCGCGCGGGCGAATCGCGAGTTTTCCATGTTCGGAAACGGCGACGTCGTGGCTGTCGGCGTATCCGGCGGCAAGGACAGCGCCGCGCTTTTGTACGTGCTGCACAAGATGTCCAAAAAAGGCCGCTTTACGATTAAGCCGGTCTTGGTGGATGAAGGCATTGCGGGTTATCGCGACGTCGCGACCAAGAAAGCCGAAGAATTATGCCAACGGTTGGGCCTCGAGTTGACCATCGTGTCGTACAAGGAACTGGCCGGCCGCTCGCTGGATGACATCATGGTCTTGCGCGACGAACGCCAGTTGGGCTTCACGTCGTGCGGCGTGTGCGGCGTACTGCGGAAAGACAGCCTCAACCAGGCCGCCCGCAAAGTCGGTGCCACCAAATTGGCCGTGGGGCACAACGCGGATGACGTGGCGCAGACTTTTTTGATGAATGCCCTTCGGGCCGATGTGAAGGGCTTCGAGCGCTTCGGCGTCGTGTCCGGTGTCGGCGGCCAGGAGAAATTCGTCCAGCGCGTCAAGCCGTTGGTTTACAACTTGGAAAAGGAGTGCGCTCTTTACTGTGTCGTCAACGACTTACCGTTCCATTTGGCGGAATGCCCCTACTCGCAAGAAGCGTTCCGGGGCCAGGTCAAGGACTTCCTCAACCAAGTCGAACAAAAGCATCCGGGTTCCAAGTTTAACGTCCTCGCATCGTTTTTGGCGCTCAAGGCAAAACTTCCTGTGGTCGTCGAGTCGGAACGCAAAGCCGGCATCTGCACGGTTTGCGGCGAGCACAGTTCGTCCTCGGTCTGCCGCAAGTGCGTGATGTTGGAGTCGTTGGCTTGATTGGTTGAGGCCCGTTTTGGGCATTTGCATCCGTTCTACTTTTTTCGAATATTTTCAAGCCAGTACTCTTTCGCAAACGGCAGTGTCAGCGTGGAAAGCACGTAGCCCAACGTGGGCACCAAGGCGGCCAAAAAAGGTTGGTCGGCCTTAATCCAGACTAGCAACAACGAGGCCAGGACGTAGGTAATCGTGGCGATGAGAGCGCGGCGTGTCCAACTGGTTTCCCACGCTTTGTCAGCCTCGACGCGGGCGTTGCGGGCGTGAATGTCGGCAATGGTTTGGCGCATCGCGGTGGAGCGTTTTCCGTTTTTTCTTTTTTCGGCTTGCATGCTTGTCTTTTCCTTCCAATCCGGCCATGATGCGTTTATCTTCAGCCTGCCAGACCCGTGCGGATAAACTCGACCGCCAAGGCGAGAAGCATCAAGCCCATGATTTTGGAAAAGACGTTGATGACTTTTTCGCCCAACACGTTCTTGAGAAGGGGCGCGAAGTGCAGGATGATGAATGCCAGAGAAAGGGCCAAGAACGCTGCGGCTCCCGTCACCAGCATGCCGACTTGCTGCGACAGCAGGATGGTGGTGGTGATGACGCCCGGTCCGGTCAGCAAAGGGGTGGCGATGAGCACGGCGATGGAGTCGCTATCTTCTTTTTTGTTGCCCTTCAATTGGATGCCGAGGACCGTTTCAAGTCCCATCAAGCCCAGTACGATTCCACCGGCGATCTTGAACGACGAGAGCGTGACGCCCAGCATGGTCAGGATGCCGTGGCCGGTAAACAGGAAGACGTACGCCAGGATGGCGGCCAAAAAGACGGCTTTGTGCGCGATGCGGCGGCGCTCCTCGTCCGACACCTTGCGCGTCAGCGCCAAAAACGCGGGGATGGAGGCGAACGGGTCCAAAATGACGAACAAGGTGACGAATGCGTAGATGAACTGGTCGATGAAAGCCATGGCGGGATCAACGGTTGCGGAAAGAAGCTAACGGAAGCCTTGTTTTTTAAAGCATCCACGTTGGCGGCAGCGTTGGATTACGCCTTGCCGTTGACTGTTTTTTTTTCCGTGGCATCGAGTGGTATTTTTTTTTGGGTTTCGGTTTTTTTCTTGTTTTTGTTGTCGGTGTTTTGGTATTTCATCCGACGTAGTCCTTCCATTCGGTGATGTTGAACGCCGCTTGCGGGCCTTTGCTTCCTGTGGCGTAGGGTTGCGGTTTTTGTCCTTTTACCTTGGCCTGCACCGCTTCGACGAACTTCCAACACGCTTCGATTTCCCGCCACGACGCAAAAAAGGTTTTCTTGCCTTTCAGCGCTTCTTCGAAGAGGATTTCGTACGCTTGCGGCGTCTTGGGCTGCACGTCGCAGGATTGGCAGTACTCCATCTTGAACGATTTGAGTTCGGTTTGGCCGATCTCCTTGAGATTGACCGACAAGGCAAATTTTTCGTCGGGTTGCAGCGTGATGGTCAGCGTGTCTTTCAGCGTCTGCTGGTCCATGTACTGGGCGGGCTTGAATGTGATGATGACTTCGGCAAAGCGTTTTTGCAGTTTTTTGCCCGTCAGCAAGTAGAACGGCACGCCTTTCCAGCGCGGCGTATCCACGTAGGTCTTGAGCGCGGCAAACGTTTCCGTATTGGTCTGGTGTCCCACTTCGGATTCGTAACCCGCGTACTGGCCGAAGACCACCTGCTCGGTCGAGCGCAGCTTCTTGAGCACGTTGGCTTTGGCTTCGGATACCGACAGTGGTTCCCAGGTCTTGGGCGGCTCCATGGCGACGCGGGCCACCATCTGCAACAAATGCGATTGCACCATGTCTCGGAGCGCACCGGTGTTGTCGTAGAACTCAATCCGTCGGCTGGTGCCCTGGTCTTCGCTTTGGATGATCTGCACGTTGTCGATGTATTTGTGGTTCCACACAGGCTCGAAAACCGGATTGGAAAAGCGCAAGACCATGATATTGCGCACTGTGGACTTGCCCAAGTAATGGTCGATGGGGTAGACCTGTTCGCCGAAATGCTTGGACAGCAGGTGGTGGAGTTTCTTGGCGGACTTCAGGTCGCTACCAAATGGCTTTTCAATCATGACCCGCTTGAAACCGGAGTTCTTGATTTTGGCGATACGTTTGGTGATGCGCGGGAAAAGTTCCGGCAAGGTGGCCAGCATGAAAAGCAAGTTTTCTTTTTTGTCCAACTGGCGGCAAAGCGCGTTAAACGAGGTGTCGTTTTCCACGTCCGTCTGGCAGAATTCCAGGCATTTTTCAAACGCGCCCCACGCCGGGCCCGCTTTTGGGGTACATGCCTCTTTGGCCTTTTGACGGAACCCTTCCGTGCCCCAGGGCTTGCGGCCGATGCCTAGGATGTCCAAATCGTCAAAGCGGCCGTGTTGGAAGCCATTCCACAACGCAGGCAGAAGCTTGCGTTGCGCCAGATCGCCGGTCGCGCCGAACAATACGAGGGTGTTTTCAGCCATAGGGATGTTGCCTCAAGTGTGACGCGGGCCGTTCTTTTAATGGATTTGCATGCCGGCCCATTTTGCAGGTCGCCGGCTTGAATTGCCCGTTTTGGATGCGTCTGCGAGTTGGCGGGTTTTTCGGCAGTGTTTAAAATCTTTGAAAAGGGAGAAAACAACGCTTGCCGGAAACAAAAAAAGGCAAAGCGACGCAGGCGGCACCAAGGCAAAACGCCTTCTTTTTCATTTCCTTTTGCCTTCGTTTGATTTTTTCCACGTGGCCTTTTGACTTTTTCAACACCGCCAGGTTTTTCGTCACGTATTTAAACCGGTTTTCGCATTGTTTTCTCCGCTGTTTTGAGCTGTTTTTCGTCCATTGCGAGAAATGAAGCCATCGAAACGGAACGCTTCAAATCAAAACGGGTTTTTGTGCTCTTAGCCGTCCGAACGGACACAGCGGGCTTTGGCGCTAAAGTTTCATTCATTTCAAGGTGTTGTCGTTATGGGTTTGCGTCCTGCCAGAACCGTCCGTGAAGTCAAGGCCCAGCCGTGGACCCGCATTTCGCGCAAGAAGCCCCGCAAAAGCTACGTCAAAGGCGCGCCCAACTCAAAAGTCCGCCAGTTCAACATGGGTTCCGACCGCTTCTACGATTTGCAACTGGAATTGGTCTTGGAAGGGCCCATCCAACTGCGCGACAACGCGATTGAAGCGGCCCGCCAGGCCATTAATAAGCACTTGGAAAAGAATTTGCAGACCAACTATTTCTTGCAAGTCCTCAAGTTTCCCCACTTGGTCATCCGCGAACACACTGCGCTAGGGGTGGCCGGTGCTGACCGTATCTCGAAAGGCATGAAACTCTCTTTTGGCAAGCCGAAAGGCCGCATGGCGCGCATCGCGACGGGTGAAGGCGTCTTTCGCGCCCGCATCGACAAGTCCGCGCTGTCCGTTGCCAAAGTCGCGTTCAAACGCGGCCGACTCAAGCTATCCGGGCACTACGCGCTGGTCATCAAGGACATCACGGCTGAGCCTTGGAACTTGGCGAAAGTAGGCAAAGCCGCCGTCTCTTTCAAGAAAAAAGAAGTCGCGGTGGAAGCCAAAGCCGAGGAAGCCCCGGTCGCCAGTGCGGAAGGCGCAGCACCTGCCGCAGGCGCGGACGGTAAGGCCCCCGCTGCTGCAACCGATGCCAAAGCCGGTGGAAAGCCCGCGGCCAAAGGAACAGCTCCTGCCAAGGACGAAAAGAAGAAGTAAAACCGGTGCCTGACGCGGGTTTCCGGTTTTTTCTTTATTTTTTGCGAACGGTTAGCGGCGCCCTGTTGGAAACGCCGAGCGAATCTAACGCAACGCAATGGGGTGGAGAAGAAAAAAAAACGGGAGAAACGCCGCCTTCGCTTTGCCACTGCAATGCCTTTTTTTGTTGCAACCAACCGCGTTTTTTTTTCTTTCCATTTCTACGTTTTTCAACAGATCCGGTTAGCGCGATCTTTTTTTAGTCAGCCCCGTCTCCCGATTGCCAATAGGGGAAGTCCGGCCCCGGAATGTTTTTTAATCCTTCCTGGGTTACCTGTAAATGCGCAACCGGATGTGATACTTCGGTTGTCCTGGAAAGGATGCGATCCAAACCGCCTCTGTCGTGCGTTCGTCCATTAGGCCTGGCGTCTGGACTATAACTCGCCGGCTGAAACCTACGTGCTTCATGCGTGATTTGCGACGCGGAAAAGATAACCTCTAAAACGCCCGATAGGTCAAGTTTGTAATCGGAAGAAAAAGCTGTTTGAGGCACTTGTCCACCGAGTCCAGAATCCGGTTGCGCAAAATCAAGAGAATGGTCCACATGGCTCTACGCAATCCAAAAAAAGGAAAAAACAGACGCCCAAAGGCTAAAGGCGGCCGAAGTCCCGCTGGAAAAAGCAAAGCCTCCAAAGTCAAGAAGCTCATCCGGTTGGCCAACGCACGACGCACCACGCGCCCAAGCAGAGGCAAGAAACGGAAGTAATTTTTTTATCCACTCGTTTCAGACGCGCCGCATCCGCTACGGTTTTCCCCTTTTTTTTTCACAATTTTCCAAAAGCCGCTTCATAGATTTTCAGCAACGCCTTCAAGGCCATGGTCAATGCCGTGCCTGAACTCATTTCAACGACGCATAACCCCAGATGACGCGGAACGGCTCGCAGAATACGATGACCGATTCATAATCCGCATAGTTGGAAGGCAGTTCGTATTCCTGGTAGCCGTTGACGTCAATCAGGTCGTGCAGCAAGACGTTCTTGGAAGAATCCAAAGCCGCTGGCGAGGTGGGTGCCGCATTGGATGTCAGCCGCACTACCAGTCGCGGACCGGACTTCGTTGAAAAGTCTTGCGAAAACGTCAGGTATTTTTTCCCATCGCGCTCGATGACGGCCGCGCTTCCTTTCATGTCGTATTGCACGCGCACAAACGCGTTGGGCCCGGCCAATGCATTGCCCGTCTGCGATTTTTGTGCCATGGCGTCCCGTTCGTCTTGAGTCATGGTGCTTTTTTCCACTGCCGTTGACCCACTTGCCTTGGTCATTTCATCCATTTTTTCTTGGATGTCTTGCGTGACGACTCCGTTTTGCGCGGGCGTGATGGATTGCGCCGATGGTATGGCCGATGCCGCGGGAGGCTGCGGCTGCGTACAACCCAGCAAGAATATAGCCACAAGACACGTTGCCAAAAAGATGAGTTTCATTTTCTTTCCCCCTATGTGTTGTAATTCAAAATGCCGTCGACCAGCGTGGGTAAGCCTTGCACGATGCCTGCCAACAAGAGAGAATTCGCGTTGAAAAACACGTCTTTGGGCGCCAACAAGGCGTACGCCAAAAGCAAGACGTTGAGTCCGGCGGCGGCCCAATAGATGGACGAAGACTTGGGCGTCCATTTGACGGCCGTGTACGCAAAACCGATGGCGCTCAAGAACAGCCATGTGTGGTAATAGCTGTACAGGGCCAAGCTTGACGGCAAAAGCTCAAACAAGTTCAAGTAGTTGATGGCTAGGCCAACGGCTAAAATCAGCGTCCAGGCGTGGACCACCTTGTTTTGCATTGCGGCGGGAAACCACTTGTACGTGGCCGCCACCAGCAAAACCATCAGCACGGTCCACCAAATCATCGCCGACGTCTGGAACCCGGTGCCAAAAAAATTGATCTTGTCCGCGTGGAGGTAGCCCCATGCCAAGGCGATGACGATTCCCCACGCGGCAATGATCTTTCCTACTTGATTCATGTTTGCCGCTCACTCCGTGACGACCAGCGTGCCTTTCATGCCGCCGTGGCCCGCGCCGCAAAACACGCTGCAGGCAAAGGTGAAGGAACCTGCCTTGTCCGGCGTGAACTCAATGACTTCGGCTTTACCGGGGTTCAAGTCGCGTTGGATGCCGAATTCCGGCAACGAAAAGCCGTGCGGCACGTCTTGCGCCGTAATCGTCAATTTGACGGGAACGCCTTTTTTGACCGTGACGGTTGCCGGCGAGAATTCAAACGACGTGGCCGACAACGTGACTTCTTGGATAGACGCCTGGCTTTGGCTGGGCGTGGCTGGCGGTTGCAGCGGCGTTGCGGCTTCTTGAGTGGCCGCCGGAGCACTGGCCTGACTCGTGGCCTGCACGGTGGCTGCGACGGAGGCCGCGGGCGGCTGGGTCTGGGGTTGCGTGCAGCCGAACAATAAAAGCCCGGCCAACAATACGGAAAATAGCAATTTGACGTTCATGGTTTTCGCACCTCGAATGGAATTTCGATAGCACGGTTAGATTTTTGGGGTATTAAGTCCTTGCGTACCGGTTGGACTGCGGTTTTGTCCACGCGTTTACTTTTTTGGCAAGGCGTTTCGGATGGCCGTCATTTCCTCTTCGGGCCCATGCAACTTTATTACCCAGAATTTTTTCGTACCGCTTGGGCTTCCAACCACTTGGATGGGTCGATCACTTTGGTTTGCCTTTGACCTCTCTATATACTTCGCGTACGCTTGCCGAATGGCGTCTTGACTTGCCGCTCTGAGGTCCATGTCGTTTAGCCGCACTTCCAATTGCAAAAATCCCGTTTTTTGATGTGGTTTCAGTGTGCTTTTGATTTGGGCCTGGTTTCCTCGCTTGGCTTTGCCAATTTCTCCGTTGAGTTCCACCGCAAATAGGTTCGGCATATCTTTTCCTCGTTTTCTTTTAGCAATATCGAAAACCTCTTATAAACCGTTTTCGTCCATTCTTGCATGGGCGATTTATTGCTTGCCAGCTTGAACATCGTTCACGATTGAGGTTTACTTGCCATGACGTCTTCCAAATCCGCATCGCCCGTCCCCATCGCCATTGTCCAGGCCAAAGCCTCAAACGACGCCGACAAAAATTTGGACGCGGCCGTCGGATTCGTCCAAAAAGCCGCTGCATCCGGGGCCAAGATCGTCTGCTTGCAAGAATTGTTCCGCTCGCCCTACTTCCCGCAGTACGGCGACCACGGTGCGTTCGATTACGCCGAACCTTTGGACGGCTCCACTGCCCAGGTCATCGGAAAGGTCGCCAAATCCGAGAAGGTCTGGATCATCGCGCCCATCTTCGAAAAACGCGCGCGTGGCGTGTACTATAATTCCGCCATCGTGCTTAACGACAAAGGCAAAATCGCCGCGCATTACCGTAAACTGCATCTACCACAAGACGCGCACAGTTTTTCCGAGAAATACTACTTCGCGCCCGGCGACTTGGGTTATTGCACCGTAAAGACGCCGTGGGCCAAAATCGGCGTGATGATTTGCTGGGACCAGTGGTACCCCGAAGGCGCCCGCATGCTGGCACTAAACGGCGCGGAAATCTTGTTTTACCCCACGGCCATCGGCTGGCACAAAGACGAGCAAAAAGACGTGGCCAAAGACCAGCGCGAGGCGTGGGTGACGATGCACCGTGCGCACGCCATCGCCAACGGCGTGTTCGTCGCCGCGCCCAACCGCACCGGCCGAGAAGGGGACTTGACGTTCTGGGGTTCGTCCATAATCGTCGAGCCGTCTGGGCGCATCGTGCGCGAAGGCAGCCAAAACAAGGAAGAAATCCTTTCTTGGGGCTGTGACTTGTCCAAGATTGAACAGCAGCGGCACGGCTGGCCTTTTTTGCGCGACCGCCGCGTGGACACCTACGGTGATTTGCTGCACCGTTTCAAAGGTTGAGCGCCAGGTAATCCCCCCATGGCCCTTTCCGCTTTTAAAAATGCGTCCGTCCGCTTACCGGCTGAGTGGGAGCCCCATGCGGGCACGTGGATGGCGTGGCCCCACGAAGCGTTGACGTTTCCCCACTTGGCGGCCGTGGAAGACGTCTGGGTCCGGATAATCCGCGTTTTGGCCAAGAAAGAAAAAGTCAACCTGTTGGCCCACTCGCGTTTGCATGAGCGCTTTGCTCGAAAGCTATCCGGGGTAAAGAACCTCGTGGTGCACGACGTGGCCGTCGCTGACGTGTGGCTGCGCGATACGGGCCCCATTTTCGTCAAGCGTTCCGGCCGCCTGCAAGCCACGTGTTGGGAGTTCAACGCGTGGGGCAACAAGTATGAGGAATTGCTGGCCGATCGCGGTTTGAACGAAAAAGTCGCCGCGTTGGCCAACGTGCCTGCCGTCAAGACTGCCATGGTGCTGGAAGGCGGCTCGATTGATTCCAACGGCGCCGGTTTGTGCCTCACGTCGGAACAATGCTTGCTCAACAAAAACCGCAATCCCGGTCTTTCCAAAGCCCAGATTGAGGCCAAACTGAAACGGCACCTGGGCTTTTCGGACGTGTTGTGGCTCGGCGAGGGTGTTGCGGGCGATGACACGGACGGCCACGTGGACGACATGGCGCGGTTCGTCAACGAAAAAACCATTGTCCACGCCGTGGCGGACGAAAAAAACGACGGAAACTTCAAGGCCCTCGACGAAAACCGCACGCGCCTGCAACGCTACGCCAAAGTCCGCGGCTTGAAACTGCAGGCTTTGCCTATGCCGCCTTTGCTTGCAAACGAAGACGGGCCGCTTCCGGCCAGCTACTGCAACTTCTACGTCGGCAACGCCGCCGTCTTGGTGCCCGTCTTCAAATCGGCAAAGAAGGACCGCGAAGCCCTTTCCATCCTTAAGGAGTTCTTTCCCGACCGCGACGTGGTGGGCTTGGACTGCCGGAAAGTCGTCGAAGGAATGGGCGCCATCCACTGCGTGACGCAGCAGCAACCCGCGTGAACCCGGTCGTTTGGCCTAGGTGCGTTTTTAACGATTCGCGCCCACGCTATAGTCATGAACCGCATCGCTTTGATCGGGCCCGCGCACGCCGGCAAGAGCCTGCTTTGCTACACGTTTTCCGCCTTCCTCAAGCACCGCCAAATGCCGGTGGCGTTGGTCAACCTTGACCCAACGGCGCACAAACTGCCTTACGTGGCCGACGTGGACGTACGGCACTTTTCGCGCGACAAGGAGTTGTTTTCGCTGTACCCCGCACTGCTTCGGGACGACGTTTTTTTGGACCAACTGTCGGCCTTGGACGCGCCTGTGACTTTTTTTGACGTTGCTTCCGGCTTGGATTGGTTGTGGTTTTCGGATTTGCCTGACTTTTGCGATGCCGCGTGGCTTCTGACGCCGGAATTGGCTCAGGCTTCCTTGATTGCCGCAGTTCATGAAAAACTGGACGTGCCGGTGCTCAACGTGGTGAACCAACGCCGCTTGTTGGCATCCGACCAAAAGACCTTGTCGGCATTTTCCGTCCCCACCCGCGCCCGAAAAGACACGGTTTTTGTCAACGCGTGGGAGCGCGACGGCTTCGACGCGCTGGCCAAACACCTCGGCCCCTTGCCGCAAACGGCTTAAAAGGCGTCTTGTCTTCTTTTCTTGATTCCCTTATGACGCCCGCCCTGAATCCATTGGTCATTTCCCTGGGTGGCTCACTTCTGAACCAAGCCGGTTACGCCCAATCGTTTGCCGCCTTGTTGAAGCCGTACTTTTCCAAACGAACGTTTGCCGTAGTGACCGGAGGCGGACAGAAAGCCGCTGCGTACGCGGAAGCGGCCCGAAAGCGCATGTCTGGAAAAATAGGCGCCGAGTTCTATGCCGATTCGGACGCCATCAAAGCCACGCGCGAAAACGCCGCCGGCCTCAAGAAAGCCTTCGGCACGTTGGCGTATTCCGAAATCATTACTCATCCTATGCACGCCGTCGCCGCGCTGAAGAAGAAGAACCTCGTGCTTTCCGGAGGCTTTTTGCCGGGCATCACCACGGATGCCTGCAGCGTCCTGGTGGCCGAAGCGCTGGGAGCAAATCGAGTCATCAACGCCTCGCGTGTGGATGGCGTCTACGACAAAAACCCGTCCGTTTTCAAGGGCGCGCGCCGCTTTGATCGCTTGACGCATGACCAGCTTGTGGACATGGCTACTCGGTTCGACCAAAGAAAAGCCCGCACCAACTTCGTGTTCGACGTGGTAGCCGCGAAATTGGCCGCACGCTCTAAGATTCAGATCGATTTCGTGGATGGCCGCGATTTGGGCCAACTCAAGGCGGCGATTGAAGGCAAAGCGTTTGACGGCACGGCCGTGCGGTAGACTTGACAGTCAAGCTACCGCAATCCCGGCAAATAAGACGACGAAATAGGCCGGTCTTGGTGTCAAGCTCGCCAAGAAAGTAGTCGGTAAACTTTCTTGGCTTGCTATACGGTTATGCGTATAGCAAGTAAGTGACGCAAACGATTAGCCGACGAGGCGTCACTGGCTATCAAGCTCGCGAGATTGATTTATCAAAAATTGAAGCCGCTTACTATGGGTGTGGCCTTTTTTTTTGCGAATTATTCCAGGAACTGATGCCATGGCTGTTTTTTGTCCAAGGTTAGTTGGTCTTTAGTCCAAAAAACGTGTTCCGGTGTCCGCGAGGCGTTTTTGCATTGCCCGCCCAGTTCTGTTTGGAGGTGCCGGGCCCATCGGCGGTTTTCAATGCCGTGAAGATGTACTTCTGTCCCGTCCCTTTTTGCGATTTCACTTAGCATCAACGCGATGAGTCGGCTTCCGATTTTTTCTCCTTTGCGTTCAACGACCGTTTGGTTCTGTTGGGTTGTCATTTTGAACTTGACGTGTCCGGATGTGAGCTGGTATCTTCCGTATCCGTCATGGAATGCCGTGCGGTCACCTACGATTTTTCCGGATTCGTCAAATGCGGTGATGTTGACTAAATCGGGCCGGTTTGACCCCCTTCGGATTTCAACTCGAGAGCCATCTTTTAGTTCCCCTGACCAAAGGATTTGTTCCATGGGCGTATTTCCTTTTCACTATTTTTTAATTTTTTTTAAGGTCAAACCGCGGGTCGTATTTTTTTTGTCAGGTCCCCCATTCGAGGTTCTGTCCTTTGTATTTGACGAGGTAGATGATGACGCCGCCGGCTAACGCCAACGCGATGAAGATGGTTTCGGTGTCCCATGCGCCGAACAACAAGAGGATGCCGACGATGAGGCTGAACATCCAGATGGTTCGGTTGGACAGCGCTTCGTGCAGTTCGTCGGCAGGCATGGAACGTTAATGTGTTGGCCGGATTTAAGCGGTGGCCTCAACGGGGACGCTACGGCGTGGCTGTTTCCGCGGTTGGTTTTGCTTCCGGTTCGGCTTTCTCTTTTCCAGCTGCGGCGTGGGCGTAACCGATCTTCCGAGCCGATTCCTTCAAGGCTTCGATGGCGGGCAGTTTCTTGCCTTGCAGCATCTCCAGCAAGGCGCCGCCGGCAAGGCTCACGTGGCCGAATTTCTTGAAGGGAATTCCGAATTTCTTGAGCGCGGTGATGGTGTGCCCGCCGCCAAGCAAAGTGAATGCCTTGGTTTCCTGCATGGCCTGCAGCACGAGGCGGGTGCCTTGTTCGAACGCTTTTTGTTCATACGCGCCCAGCGGGCCTTTGAGGTAGACTGTTTTGGCCGACTTGATGTGGCGGGCGTAGGCATGCGCCGTGTGGGTACCGATGTCGAACACGCTTTCCTCCAATTCGGGCAGTTGTTCCAGCTTGACTTCGACGCGGATGCCGTGTTCGTCCGCATAAGCAAAATCGCCCGGCACGTCGATTCGGTCCTCGTACTTCTTTATCAGTTCCTGCACTTTCGGCAGGTAGGCCAAGTAGCCTTGGTCTTTGAGCCATTGTTCTTTCCGGCCCAACGATTTTCTTTTGGCTAGTAAGCAGAGCTCTCCGAGGATGCCGGACGTGAGGATCATGTCAACTTGGTCGTGTTCCAACGCGTATTCCATCAAGCTCAGCGGCTCGTCGGGTTTGCCGCCGCCTAGAAGCTGCACTACCGGGCGTTGCGCGTGTGTTGTGGCCTTGAGGACGGCGTGGTATTCGTGTTGCATCACGCGGCCGGCGTACGACGGCAGGGTCTGGGTGAATCCCATGAGGGACGTCTGCGTCCGGTGGGCGGCGGAAAAAGCGTCGTTGACGAACACGTCGCACACGGAGGACAATTCCTGGACGAACAAGGCTTTCTCAAACGGAGTTTTTTTGCCGTCGAGGGATTCTTCCGCGTATAGACGCACGTTTTCCAACAGGAAGACTTTGCCGGCGGACATCTTGCGGATGGCCGTCAAGGTCGTCTTTCCGGACAGGTCGGGCACGTACTTGACTTTTTTTCCCACGTGTTTGGACAGCAGGTTGGCGTGTTGTTCCAGCCGGGTGAAGTCCTTGTCGCCGGGCCGGCCTTGGTGCGCCACGACGACGACTTTGGCGCCTTTTTCGGACAATTCCGCAATGGTGCGGCCGTGCGCCTCGAGTCGTTCGGAGTCTTGGATGCGGCCGTTTTCGATGGCCGCGTTGATGTCGACGCGGACCAGCACGGTCTTTCCGGCGGGGTCGAAGTCGTCCATGGTCAAAAAGTCGTTGGAAGTCATGCGGTTCGTTCCTCTTTTTTTCAGGCGGCTTGCCTTGGGGCCTGCCGTTTTTCCGATGCAAAGCGGGATGCGGTTTGGACGCGGGCTTTGTCGGATCGTCTCGCCGTCCAGCGGGTTTTGGCTTGCGTTGGATTGAACCGAGCGGCGGGCTTTGCTTTTCGGCCCATCCTAATGGCGTCGTGCAGTTGTTGGCGGTGTCCGGCGGCCCACAGCATCCATTTCAGCACGTTGCTTCCGATGATGACGCGGTTTTGTTCGTGCCGGATTGTGACGCTTTTCTGCAGCAGTTTGAGCGTCTCGGGGTGCGTCATGATGGCGTCGTGGATTTGGCGGGCGTGGTCGAGGGCTTGCTTTTGTGCGAACGCTTTTTTCAAATCCGCTTGAAGCCGGGCGTGGGTGTAGCGTTCCTTGAGCAAGTTGATTTGTTCCTGCCACCGTTCTTGGGACTCTTGCTTCTTTTCGAGGGCCTCTTCTTGGCGGAGTTCCAGAAAGGGTAGTAGGCTTCCGCTGCGGAAGCTTTCCTGGACAAAGGGCTCTTCCATCCGGATGCGTTCCAATTCGTTCCGGGGACGCTCTAGGTTTTGCCGACGCAGGTTGCGTTCGCGTAGTTGTCCGACTTCCCTGACGGTTCCCTGCCGGCCTTTTTCGCGGGAGCCGTAAAGTGGCATCAGTCCTTCTATGCGGGTTTTGTTCATGCGCTGTATTACTTCGAAAACGGATTAATAGGTTGCGATGGAATCGACCCGGGGCGTCGACTCACGCCGTCTTGGCGGTTTGGACGTAATCGTGGTCGGCAAAGACGACTTTGCTTGCCTCCATGACGAGAAAACCGACGGCCGCGGCGGCGAAGATGTACGCCCAATCCGTTACGCCGAGCGCGACGGTGCCAAAAATGGCTTGCAGGGGCGCCCAGTGGACGACTAGGATTTGGATGGCGAAGCTAGCCCATACTCCCAAGGTGAGGTTGAGGTTGGTCAACGGGTTGATTTTGGTGAACGGGAAGCTGGACCGGCACGACACGGCCGCGAACAGTTGGAACATGACCAGGGTCGTGAACGCCACGGTCTGGGCTTTGGCCGCGTCGTTCGCCTGGTACTGGCTGAACATGAATAAGGTGCCGGCGGCCATGACGGCGCCGAACAGCAGGATGGACGCGATGGCCGGCTTTGTCAGGGGCGGCGTGCCGGGCTTGCGCGGCGGACGCTCCATGATGCCGCGGTCGGCCGGTTCGGTCCCTAAGCCCAGTGCCGGAAAGTCGTCTGTCAACAGGTTCATCAGTAGGATTTGTAAGGGCAAAAGTGCGAGTTTTCCGAACAACAGGATGGCCAGGAATACGGAGATGATTTCGCCGGAGTTGCATGATAATAGATACCGGGTGGACTTGATGATTTTATCGTAAATGTTGCGGCCTTCCTCGACCGCGTTGACGATGGAGGCGAAGTTGTCGTCCACCAGCTGGGCTTTGGCCACTTCTTTTGCAACGCCGGTGCCGGTGCGGCCCATGGCGATGCCGATGTCGGCCCGCTTGAGTGCCGGCGCGTCGTTGACCCCGTCGCCCGTCATCGCGACTACGTGGCCTTGGCGTTTGAGCGACTCGACGATGCGCAGCTTCTGGATCGGCAGCGCACGAGCGATGATGGCCACGCGTCCGATGCGCGCATCCAACTGGGCGTCCGTCATGTCATCCAGCTGGCTGCCGTCCAGGACTTCCTGTCCGCTTTCCAACAAGCCGATTTTTTGACCCACGGCCTCCGCTGTGGCGGCATGGTCGCCGGTAATCATCATCACGCGGATGCCGGCTTTTTTGCATCGGGCGATGGCATCCGGCACTTCGTCGCGCGGCGCATCCATCATGCCGACGAGGCCCACGAAGATAAGGTTGTTTTCGACGGCGTCCGGCGTGGCGTCGGTTTTGCCAGCCATGGGTTTGTACGCAAGGCCCAGCACGCGGAGGGCTTGGCGGCCCATGGCGGCGATGGCGTTTTTGATGCGTTTTTTGGTTTCCGCATCCAGGGGCCGGCTCTGTTTACCATCCCATACCCGCGTGCATTGCATCAAAAGCAAGTCCGGCGCGCCTTTGACGTAGGCGTACGTTTTTTGGTCCGGTCCTTTTACCAGGACGCTCATGCGTTTGCGGTCCGAATCGAACGGTAACTCGCTCAGGCGTTCAAAACCGTCCAACGCGACGCGGCCTTTTTCCGCCAGGACCACCAAGGCACCTTCCGTGGGGTCGCCTTCAATGGAGGGCTGTCCGTCCTGTTGTGCCAACTTGGCGTTGTTGCAAATCGCGCCGATGCGCAAGGGCAATTCCAGCGTTTCCGGCTTCAGCGGCGGCTGGGGTTTCAATTGGCCTTCGGTGTCGTAACCAGAGCCCGTGACTTCGGTCCAATGCCCTGCCACGTAGATGCGGGTGACGGTCATCTGGTTCTTCGTCAGCGTGCCGGTCTTGTCCGAACAAATGATGGTCACTTCGCCCAGGCTCTCGGCCGCCGTCAATTTTTTCACGAGCAGGTTCTTGCCGGCCAGGCGTTTGGCGCCCAACGACAGGCTGACGGTGACGACCAACGGCAGTGAATTGGGAATGGTGGATATCAACAAGGTCAAGGCGAACAGGACGACGGTGTGCGGTCCGATTTGCCCCGTCGCGGTGGCCGTGATGACCACGGCCAAAACCAGGATGCCGGCAATGATGCCGATCTGCCTGATCAGTTGTTGGAATTTGCGTTCCAGCACGCTGGGCTCTTCTTTGGTTTGTTGCAGGCTTTGGGCAATCTGGCCCAGCTGGGTTTTCATGCCGGTGGCGACCACGACGGCCTTTCCCTTGCCGTACGTCATAATGGTGCCAGAAAACACCATGTTTTTCTGGTCGCTCACGCGCACGCCGGGTTTTGCTTTGGCTACTGTTTTCTCCGACGCCTGTGACTCACCCGTCAAGGATGATTCATCGGCTTTGAGCATGATGCATTCAATCAATCGGCCATCCGCGGCCACGACGTCGCCTTCCTCCAGCACCAGGATGTCCCCGGGAACCACTTGGCTTGCCGGAATGAGGCGGATATGTCGGTTGCGCAGGACGCGGCATTGCGGTGCGGCAATTCTTTCCAACGCCTCCAGCGCCCGTTCGGCTTTGTACTCTTGATAGAAGCCCAACGCGCAGTTCAGTAGGATGATTATGCCGATGCCCAATGCTTCCAGCAGTTCGCCCAACGCCAAGCTGAGCAGGCCGGCGACGATCAGCAGCAGGATGAGCGGATTCTTGAATTGGCTTAAGAAAATGGACAACGGGCCATCGTTTTTTTTGTGCTCAAGTTCGTTGGGCCCGGATTGCTTGAGGCGTTCGGCGGCTTCCGCATCCGACAAGCCGTCCAGACTCGTTTCCAGTTCTCGCAAAACGGCGGGAACATCGCTTTCGTAAGGCAACGGCATGAGGGTTGGTCCAACATCCAATGGTTTTTCCGTTTATATTCGTCCCGGCCGCGCATCCATTGCGGGGGTTTTAAATGGCCTTTTAGGCACAGGTTTTTTTCAACGATTTTCGGATCGGACATTTGTGGATTTGGTTCTCAAAGCAACGGGCGTAATGGCACTGTTTCTAGCCTGGGCCGGCTTGGTGCCGTTGGACCAATTGTTGCTATTGCTCGGCGTCGCGTACTTGATCATGAGCAACATGATCGTGCTAGCCGGCCCGCCGGTTTATTGAACGGGTATTTTTCCGCCACGCGATTAGGGGGGCCAATGCTCTGTCACTTCTTTTCTTTATGCAGGAAGTTGAGAACGCCGTTTTCGTCCAGCCACGCTAGACTCGCCGTGGGAATGAAGTCAAAACCCGGCAGGATTTCCTCGCCAAACGCCAAAAACGTATACCCCTCCATTCGGTACAACCAACCGACGGCCAACGCCGACAAGGGCGCCCAGATCAGGTCGGCAAACTCGCCGGCAAACAACGTCAACAATCCGATGGCGTCAATCGCAAGGCTGACGGCCAACTTGACGAAGCGGTTCACGAATCAATGAATGCCGGGTTTGGTTTTATGCGTTTGGGCCTTGTTGGGCCAACGGCATCGTCTTATTTTTTTCTCTTCAACGTTGCGCCGCTTCGGCTATTGCTTTTTTTCAAGAACGGCTTTAGGCGCCTTGCCTGCGCCACCAAACGATGGCCGCTGCGAGGCATACGACGCTGCCGAAGGCAAACACCCACGTCCAAGGCAACGACGCGGGTTGGACTCCTGCGTTCGGTTTGCCCGTGTTTTCGGACGGCGCGGGTGCCGCTTGTGGCTCGGTCGTTCCGGCGGCTCCCGGTGCGGCAGGAGGCGTGCCGAATGCCGGTTGATTGGCGTCGGTTGCACTGATCGCGGATTTTTCGGACGATGCGGCGCCCGAATCCATGGCACGCGCCTGCCCCGATTCCGACGATGCGTCATACGCTGCTGAAAGCTCGGACGGTTCGGGCGCCTGCATCCAGGTGATACCCGATGCCAGCAAGAGCAAAAACGACACGGCCAGCATCAAGTAGACGGGCTGGCGGTCAGGCTGGACGAGGCTGCGGCCCGCGGCGCTCAAGCGGTAATACGCCCATTTGGCCTTTTTTTCCTTTTCCACCAACCCGGCTCCCACCAACTTGTGCATGTGCTCGTCCGTGGCCTGAACGCTCAAGCCGGATTCTTCGGCAAGCGACGTCAGGCTTCGCGGCTTGACGCCCAACTTCTTCAACAGCGTCACGCGGGTAGGCGAGGACAGCGCTTTAAACGCATGGGCATCCAGTTGCACGACCATAGTATTAGGGTTGGACGCCGCCGGACTTAAAAACGGAGGTGTTTATTTCAGGGGTTTGCCGAGTCGGAATCCTGGTGCGGCTGCCAGCGGCCTGGCGCTGGGACGTGATAAAAAAATGGCCGTGCGCGAGGGGGTTCCACGCGTTCGGAATCAAGAATGGGGCTTGGTAGCTACCTCGTTCGTCATCGTTGGCTTACTCAGACTGGGACGGTTTCTTCATTGCCCCGCATATTTGGTGGTGTGCGTTGCTCAAAAACAGATGCAATATTCTTATTGGAATAATTTATTAAATAATTATTCGGCAACTTGGCTTTCTGGTGGGCATTAAACTTTGGCGGTCAGTTGTTGGGAATCGTGCAACATATTCGGCTCACCCGTCGTCCAACGGCCGGGCACGTCACGGTTTCGATTTGTTTTCCCCCGTCGGGGCACGACTCGAAGCCACCTTTCGGCGGGATGACCTCATTCTGTTCCAAGCACGCGCCGCCGATTGATTCGCACGTCACGATTACCGGTTCTACCGAAGGCCGCTGCGCAAGCGGAGGCGTAATATCGCGGCGTTTTTCATCGAAGATTTTTCCCAATTCTTTTTTCAGTTCTTCATTTTCCCCTTGGGACCGGATACCTCCGGCCTAAAGGTTCATGGAGGATGTCATTTTTTTCCCGTCCTTTTCCGCCCTCAATTCGCGCGCTTCATTTTTCACGTCGCCGGCCGTTGGGCGTTCCTTGCGCTTGTGGCCTTTTATTAATCCGGATTGCGTTTGGGTTATCCGATGGCTGAAGAACTCAGTTTGCCGTACGGCCCGTGGACGCGCCTAGCCTCCGCCCAGTGGACGGGCCACCCGTTGAGCGTCTACGTCAACGCTGAAAACATGGTTATGCTCACCGTCTTTGACAAGACGGAAAAGAACATCAACGGCATGCTGGTCCTGCTCAAGAAGCCCCTCCTGGTCGAAGGCAAGACTGAGGCTTTTGCTGCCACGCAGCAACGCGAATTGACGATCATCGAAAAACTGTCCGCCGGCCGTCACGTCAAATATCTTTTGTTGGAATCCACTCCCTACTATGTGCCTTACACGCAGGCCGAATTGATCAAAGTCATCCAGCGCCAGTACGCCGAAATCATGGGTCTGACCAAGGTCATTTTCACCGCTTCGGCGTCATTTGATTTCAAGGTCACCGAACTGCACCCCCACGACGCCCAGACCGAAGCGCTCCTGGGAGATCCGTTCACTTTGTTCGCCCTCTCCAGCATCACGCCGTCCGAATCAGTCGCCGTCCCGACCGGCCGCCGTATGGTTCGCCTGGTCCTAGGTGTCGATGCCGCAGGCCAACCAGTTGATGTTCCGCCGGCCGACATCGCCAAAACCGCCGTCCTGGGCGCGACGCACGCCGAACGCCTCCAAGCCATCACTTCGCTCTCGGAAGCGGCGCTGTCCGCCGGTTTGCCCTGCTTCGTGTTTGACACGTCCGGCGCCTTTGCCGGCTTGGGCACCCTGGGTGAGAAACCTCGCAACCTCGAGAAATTCGGTTTGGCGTTTCCTTCCACTGCCTATGCGTTCAAGGCCTACGCGTTGGGCCAAGGTCTGTTGATTGACTTGCGCTTCGTACCCTTGGACGTTTTTGAAACCGCGTTGGGCATTTCCAACAAGGACGTTCATGCCGTGCTCGAGCGCGTTTTTGCCCAAGCTTCCAACCTGGATGACTTAATCCAACGGGCTGAAACCATGCCCGATGCCAAACCCGCGACCCAATACGCCTTGCGCAAGGCGGCGCGCGCGTTACGGACGCTCCAAAAAGCCTATCCGGCCACCTTCGGCAAGAACACGTTTTCCGAACTGAACGCACCGTGGGACTCCGGATCCAAGGTGTTCTACGTCGACTTGCGGGGAAAAGACGCGGCGCTTATCGAACTGTGTGTTCTTTCGCTCTTTTCGCCCCTGCAGACCACGGACCGCACCACGCCGTCGGTCCTGGCCGTATTCGACCGGCCCGCTTCCCTGTTGTCCCCCCGCATACAATCGGCCATCCCGCCGTGCGTCGCATTGGCCTTGGGTGCTGACCACGAAGCCGACGTGCGCTTTACGCCCAGCCTGGAGCTGGACGTGTTGGGCAACAACGAAGCCGTGGTGGCCATGCCACATCGCGATAAGAAACGCATTCAACTGCGTCCCTTGATGACGCGCGCGTCGCAGCCCGTGGCCCTCAAATAACGCGCAACCGCCGCCTAACGGAAACACGACGCCGTCCTGTTCAGCCCGTCGGACCTGCTTTTTCCAGCCGTTACGCGCAGGGACTGACCGTCAAGCCGAAACCGCTTTCACGGCAGAGGGGGTCGGTCCTACGTCCTGCTCGGGAATGGGCGTGCCGTCCAGGATTTTGATGAAAATCTCGCCGAAAAAATGATCCTGCCAGGCGTGGATTTTGTGTTCCTGCACCAAATGCAATACGGGCAACAAGTGGCGGGCGATCTGTTCGGCCGAACGCTCCTCTAACAAGTTGGAAAACAAGACGATGCCTTCTGAATCTTTCAAGCTAACGACTTTGTCGTACATTTTTTGCATCTTTTGGTCCATGTCCAGTTCCGGCACTTCGATTAAAAGCGCGGGAAGGAATTGACGCGGAGGCGGCGTCTTGCGGCCTTTGCGGATGACGTCCTCCAACGACTTCATCAACTCGTCCAGCGTCATGCGCCGACGTCGCGGCCGGTTGACGCGGAACACCAATTCCGGCAACACTTCGTCCCGCAAGGCGGTTTCCTCAAGCGTGTCGGCTTCCGGTTCATCCTCGACGGTGAGGTTTTCCGATTTGAACCGCAACAAAAGCGCCGCCGCCAGGATGACGTTGGCCGGCACGCGCAGGTCCATGGCCGTCATGCCTTTGATGAGTTCGAGGTATTTCTGTGCCACCCGGCCCACGTCGATGTCCCATGGGTCCATCTGCTCCGTGGACACTAACTCAATCAATAGCTCCTTCCACGTCGGCTGCACGACGAAATTGACGATGTCCATAAGGGGGTGGGGCTCTTTTTGGGGTGGATTACTGGCTTTTCCCGAAATTCTGGGTTGTGAAAAATACGGTTTCCGCCTATAAAAAACAGCTGTTTGCGCAATGCTCTGTTCAAAAAGTCGGACAAACCAAAAACCGCGCAATGTGGTAATAGGCAAAAAACAATGGAAACCGCGGAGAACGCAAAAAACGAAACCCTATGAGAAGGCAAAGAAAAAATAATAATAACCAATCTGTTTGGTTCTGCCGCAGCCCGCGCGTTGCCCTGCCGCTGCAAGCGCTTTGCCAAAGCTGCCTGGACGTGCGTCTCTTCCCCGCCCTTTTTGGTTTTTGCCTCTTTTTTTTTGTTTTTTTTCCTTTGTTTTTCGTTTCCAGCTAAACGTCCTTTTTTTCCTTTTCCCATCAAAACGCTTTTCTAAGGGTGTTGCCTTAACTAGATTCATCATGCTGGCCTCCGTCATCGTGCCGACCCTCAACGAGGAATCCAATCTCGAGCGCTGCCTCGCTTCGCTGCGCAACCAATCCTTTGCCGCCGACCAGATCATCGTCGCCGACGGCGGGAGCACGGATGGCACCGTGTCCATCGCCGAAACCTGGGCCGACTCGGTCGTGTACGAGAAAAAACGCACCATTTCCGCGGGCCGCCAAGCCGGCGCCGACGTGGCGCAAGGCCGATGGCTGGTCTTTGCCGATGCGGACGCGTATTACCCGAACGACTGGCTGCTGGATTTGCTGCGCCCGTTCGCCAACGCGGACGTGTCCTGCACGCACGGCAAAGTCTTGTTGGACGACGCCAACGATTTGGAGCACTTCGTGGCCAACCGCGTCGCACCCAAGTTCTTCCGCACCGCTTTGGAATTGGGTTATCCGTCCGGCGCCGGCTCGAACCTCGCCATCCGTGCCGACGTGTTCAAGAAAATGGGGGGCTTCAACACCGACTTGGTGACGGCCGAAGACGTCGACTTGCAACGCCGCGCCTTGTCGCACGGCCGCAACGTCTACGTGGAGGACGCCGTGGCGTTCATTTCGGCCCGCCGCTTGCGTTCATGGGGGTATCCAAAATTCGTGGGCTTCCACGTCCAGAACTGGGTGCAGTACGCCTTGGTGCGCAAGCCTTTCCGGCAGTACGAAGCGGTGCGTTAAACCCATTCTGCTTGCAATTTCAAAGGTGGTCCAATGAGAGAAGAATCGAATCAAGCACTGAAGAAAAAAATTCTACTGGTCGACGATGAAAAGCACGTGCGCAGTTTAACCAAGGGTTTGTTGATTGACTACGGTCATGACGTCCACGATGCTGAAGACTATACTTCGGCAAAAAAGTTAGTGGATCAGCACCGTTTTGACCTCGTAATCACGGATGTGGACTTACGGGATGGGACTGGTGGGGGGCTTGATTTGGTTCCACACGTACGGCAGCATCCAGTTAACAGAAACGTACCCATCATCGTTATGTCTGGAAGATTAGGCGATGACATTCGTCACTTGGTGGCTGCGCATGGAAAAACCGAGTTTGTCGGCAAAAGAGAATCCGTTAGCAGGATGATGGACGCGGTGGAAAAAGCATTGAAAGGTTCGACAAAATAATTTGGTTGTCGGGTACTCCCGCTATGTTTCTGCTAGGGTTTTAACTTGCCCGAAAACCCATCCGACTATTTATATATCTTGCTTCGCTATATGGTATCAGCAATCCTGAATGCCTCCTTGATTTAACCCTCTTGGCAGGAAGTCCATCCGGTTTGCAATCGTTTTTAAATCCGATTTGTTTAAGGTCTGATACTTATGGCTGATTTTACCAAAGAGCCTCTGAAGGGAACCACTACCGTCGGCATAATTTTTCGCGACGGCGTCGTACTGGCGGCGGACAAGCGCGCCTCGATGGGCAACTTCATCGCCGGCAAAGGCGTGGACAAGATCCACCCCGTCGGCGACAAGATGGCCATCACGCTGGCCGGCTCCGTCGGTGACGCCCAGACGTTGGTCCGCGTCATCCGCGCCGAATTGGAGCTTTACAAGTACGCCAAGGGCTCATCCATGTCCGTCAAGAGCGCGGCCACGCTTTTGTCCAACATTTTGCAAGGCAACAAGTATTTCCCCTACTACGTCCAGCTGGTCATCGCAGGCTTCGACGAGCAACCCCAACTGTACGATTTGGATCCCTTCGGCGGCCTCATTCCTGAAAAATACACGTCCACCGGTTCCGGCTCCGTCACGGCCTACGGTTATTTGGACGCCCATTTCAAGGACAGCATGAGCGAGGACGAAGCCGTCAAGTTGGCCGTCAGCTCGGTGCACGCCGCCATGAAACGCGATTCCGCTACGGGCGAAGGCATCGATGCGCTCGTCATTACCGAAAAAGGTGTCAAGCGTCTACCCATGCAAGTCGCCACAGGCCTTCTGAGCGCGTAAATCCCAATAACCCGTATCATCCATCATTTCATTTTTGTTTTTTTCCGGCCCAATTTCCGCACGGGTTTTTGTATTTGGTTTTTGTCAAACTTTTTGAAATTCGAAAGATTGTCTGCCGCAAGGCCTATTGTCATCCGGAGTGAAACTTCTTATGGATTTGAAACAAATGCAGGAAGCCGTCCAGCAAGTCTTGCCGTCCGCCTGCGAATTGACCAAGATCGAGTTCGAAGGACCCCAAGTCGTCATCTACGTCAAGAACATCCAGGCGTTCTATTCGGA
>ORMF010357296.1_pt1 | contig 39962 bp, 46 predicted proteins | sample 1779871 | NCBI WGS metagenome assembly ORMF01 (sample SAMEA104232316, study PRJEB22302) | groundwater metagenome | biome: forest; feature: aquifer; material: groundwater | place: USA | collected 2011-08-07 | depth 5.4 m
GCTCTGACGGGCCACTTGGTTTTTTCGACCATACACACCAACGATTCGGCCGGCGCCGTCACGCGTCTCATCGACATGGGCATCGAGCCGTTCCTGGTGGCCTCCTCGGTGCTCTGCTTCATCGCCCAGCGCCTGGTGCGCGTGATCTGCCTGCACTGCAAGGCCGAGGTCGAGCTGCAGAAGGAGCTATTAAAGGAATTCGATATGCATAACGCCGACTTGGGCGGTCAAAAATTTTATGAGGGCAAAGGCTGCGAGGCCTGCAAGTTCACAGGTTATCAGGGCAGGACGGCCATCTATGAGATGCTTGTCATGAATTCGCAGATCAAGGAGCTGGTGTTGCAGCGCGCCTCGTCCGACAAGATTGAAAGAAAGGCCGTCGCGATGGGTATGCGCACGCTGCGCCAGGACGGGTGGGAAAAGATAATCCTCGGGCTCACGACGCCTGAGGAAGTGATACGCGTCACACAGGTCGAGGAAAGCGGGGAGTAACCGATGCCGCGATTCGTGTACGAGGCCAAACAGACGCCGACGCAGACGGTGAAGGGCTCGGTGACGGCCGAGAACCAGCGCCTGGCCATCGACCAGATCAGCCGCCTGGGTTATTACATCGTCTCCGTCGTGGAGGAAAAAGATCTGGCCCGCTCGGCCGGCGGCGATCATTCCACCGCCCCGGGATTTTTTTTCAAACGGGTGAGCTTGAAAGAGCTCACCAATTTCACGCGCCAGCTGGCCGACCTCTTGGACTCGGGGCTCACGATTGTCAAGGCGCTGGACATCCTCGACAACCAGAGCGTGAACAAGCGCTTCAAGGCGGCCATCCAGGACATCCGCGAATTTTGCGTGAGCGGCAGCACGCTCTCGGCGGCGCTGACGCGGCATCCCGAGGTGTTTACCAACCTTTTTGTGGTGATGGTGCGCGCGGGCGAGACCGGCGGGTCGCTGGAGGCGGTGCTGCGGCGCCTCTCCAACTTCAACGAGAAACAACTCGAGATACAGACGCGCGTGAGAACGGCGCTGGCCTACCCGCTGCTCATGACTACCGTGGGCGCGCTGACCATCCTGGTGCTTTTGACTTTCGTGATCCCGCGCATGATGGGTATTTTCGAGGACATGGGGCACTCCCTGCCGCTGCCGACGCAGATCCTTCTTTTTATCTCCGGCGCGCTCACGCGTTATTGGTGGTTGTGCGGCATGCTGGCGGCCGGTGTGTTCACGGTGGCGTTCAACGCCTACCGGACCCCTCAGGGCAGGCGATGGATAGACGGTGCCCGGATGAAGCTACCCGTGTTCGGCGCGCTGTCCAAAAAAATCGAAATCGCACGCTTCACGCACACGCTGGCGACGCTGTTGGAAAACGGCGTCTCGGTACTCGAGGCGCTCAAGGTCGCCACAGACACGCTCGAAAATATTCTGATTAAAAACGAGCTCGAGACCGCCTATTCGGCGGTCAAATCGGGGCAGAGCCTCTCGGCCAGCTTGAGCGGGAGCAAGGTCGTGCCGGGCGTCGTGATACAGATGATCGCTGTCGGTGAAGAGTCCGGGCGTCTTGAAAAAACACTTTTAAAAGTGGCCGAAAGCTTCGAGAGGGAATCGGACGAGTCCATCAAGATCATGATGTCGCTTTTGGAGCCGGTACTGATCTTGACGTTGGGCCTCATCGTCGGGTTTATAGTCGTGTCGATACTGCTGCCAATTTTTGAAATCAGTCTGCTGGCGGGATAAATCAATTAAGAAAGAAGAATGAAAAACGAATAAAATAGAATCACGCTGTGATCTATAATATAATTTTTAATTATTAGGGGGGTATATGTCCAAACGAAATGATTCAGGGTTTACGCTCGTCGAGCTGATGCTGGTGGTGATCATCATCAGCATCCTCGTCGCGATGGTGGTGCCGAGGCTCATGGGCCGCAGTGACCAGGCCAGAGAGGCCGCCGCGAAGGCCGACATCGAGGCCAACCTCGCCTCGGCGTTGGACCTGTACGAGATCGATACCGGCCATTATCCCAAGACCGACGATGGTCTGCAGGCGCTGACCGCCAAGCCGTCAGACCCCAAGATCGGCGGCCGCTGGAAAGGCCCGTACATCAAGAAAAAACCCATGGACCCGTGGGGAAACCCCTATGTGTATAAATTTCCCGGCTCGCATGGCGACGGCTATGACCTGTATTCGCTGGGCAAGGACAGCAGCGAAGGCGGCGGGGACGATATCACCAACTGGGACCTGGATGACGTTTGATGTCCAATGTCATTGCGAGCCAGGCACGCATTTTGCCTGGCGAAGCAATCTCTGCGCATAGATTGCTTCGTCGTCGTAAGCAAAACCGAACGACTCCTCGCAATGACACACGCGGGTTCACGCTGATCGAGCTGATGCTCGTGGCGGTGATACTCTCCATCGTGATCGGTCTGGCCAGCCCTCGTTTCAAGAACACCTTCTCCGAGATCGAGCTTAAAAACGCCGCGTTCAACCTCTATAAGCTCATGCATTTCGCCCGGGAAAAGGCCATCCTGCAAAAAAAGAGCTTCAAGGTCACGCTGAATTTCGACGGGTCCACCTACCGCTTGCTGGAGTGGAAAGACAAAGACCTCGGCGAGACGCCGGACGCCGCTGAGTCCGCCTTTTTCCCCGTGCCCGGCCGTTTCGGCAGGACACAGCGTCTGCCGTCCAGCCTGAAGCTCGACGGCGACAGCGAGGAAGTGGCCTGCCACGCCGACGGCAACTGTTCGCCGGCCAAGCTGCGCGTGCTGGACGACGCCGACAAAGGCTATGAGATCGCCGTCTCCGAAGCCGGCTCCATCAAGATCAAAGAGGTCCCGTGAAGCGCAAAAAAGGTTTTCTCCTCCTGGAAGTCATCGTGAGCATAGTGATCATCACCGGCAGTCTTTTGTTTGTATCGGCGTCGTTTACCGCCACCAAGCGCCTCATCGTGCGCTCGGGTGAGCTGTCCCTGTTTCGCCTGGCTCTGGAAAAAAAGATGTTCGACCTCGAGGAAAAAGGAAAGATTGAGCAGGGCTCGCTGCAGGGGACGCTGCCGGACGACCTGGCCTGGACGGCGGAGGCCACGCCGCTGGAAGAGACCGCGCTTCAAAAGGTCACCCTCGAGGTGTTCCCGGCCTCCCGCCCGGAGGCCGGCTATTCGGTGGAAACCTATCTGAAGGAAGGCCAGGAAAAGGCCCGTGAATAAGCGCGAGCGGGGCTTAAGCCTTGTGGAAATGCTGATAGCGCTGGCCATATTTTCCATACTCGCCGTCAGCGTCAGCTCGATTTTCCGCGCGGGCGTAAAGATCTGGCGCGCCGGCGAGCTATCCATGGAAAAAAACCAGAAGGTACGCAATATTTTTTACACGATGGGCCGCGACCTGAAGAATGCCGTGGCCTACTCCGAGGATATGCCCTTCGAAGGCGCCGCCGACAAGCTGTCATTTATGACTGTGGTGCCCGCGCTTGCGGGTCCGGCCGGCGCCGGCCACGATGAGCTGGCGCGCGTGGTTTATTATTTCGACGAGACAAAAAACACGTTCAATAAAAAAGTCGCCGGCAGAGCGCAGGGCTTCGACGAGAAAGCGGCGACGGAGATCGAGATAGACTCCGGCGTGGAGTCCGCACATTTCCAGTACGTGTTTAAGCCGGCCTTCGAAGGCGACGGCTATGAGTGGAGAGACCAGTGGAAATCCGAAAAGAAAATCCCGCGCGGGGTAAAGATCACAATCGACGGCCTGGAAACCGCGGTGTTCCTGCCTCTCGGCGCGCTCGGCGGTGAGGAGGACGAGACGGATGAAAACCCGTAACGCCGACGGCGCGATACTCATCATCTCTCTGTGGACGCTGGCCATACTCTGCATACTCGCGGCCGGGGTCGGTTTCCGTCTTTCCATTGAAGCGCGCCTAAGCAAACATTTTTTGGACCGCCTCAGGGCCGAATACGCGGCCAAGGCCGGCGTGTTTCGCGCCGCCGATCTTCTCATCGAGGATGAAAAGCCTTCCGATTCGCTGGCCGAGTGCGGGGTGACGCTCAAAGCGAGTCAGGACCTCGACACGCTTTTCGTGAATGTGCCTCTGGCGGACGCCATGTTCACCGTCGCCTACAAGCAGGGGGACAGGCGTTTTCGCGGCATGGGTGACGAGGACAGTAAGATCAACATCAACAAGGCCGGCAAAGACGTGCTGCGCGCGCTTTTCGAGCATATCGGGAAGCTGGACTCCAGCGACGCCGACGAGCTGGCCTTTAATGTCATCGATTGGCGCGACGAGGACCATGCCAAACAGACTCAAAACGGGGCCGAGGATTATTATTACGAATCACTGTCCCCACCTTACCCTTGCGCCGACAAGGACTTCAAGGTCGTCGAGGAACTGTTGTTGGTCAAAGAGATGACGCCCGAGCTATTTGGTAAAATCAAGGACTTGGTCACCGTGCACGGTGACGACACGCCGATACGCGTCAACATCAACACGGCGCCGGTGCCCGTGCTCGAGGTGCTCGGCCAGAGCCTGCTGATGGGCGACGACTCCAGCCACGCGCTTGCCGACGCCATCGACCGCGCGCGCAACGGTGTCGACGGCCTGGCGGCCACAGCCGACGACCACGTGTTCGAGAACGACGGGGAGTTGGGCCAACTAGCCGAGGTGCTTCAGTCGCCGGCGGTTTCCAGCAACACGCAGCTACAAAATTTTAGAAACTTCTTTAAAACCCAATCCTCGTACTATAGAATTGAGTCCAAAGGAGAAATCACCGGCTCCAAAACGGCCGCCTCAGTCACGGCCGTCGTGAAAAAAGACAAAGCGGGAGAGCCAACATTCGTCTATTATCACGTGGATTAAATTCGCTCAAGGCTCTGTTTAATCCCGCCAGTGAGCCCGTCGCCGTCGAAATCGGCGACCGCCGCATCAAGCTTGTCAAAGTGGTGACGGTGAAGGGTAAAAAAAAGGTCGTGCACGTGGCGACCTGCGCGTTGGCCAACGACGACGAAGGCGAGACCGCCCTGGCCCTGCGCAAACTGTTCCAAAACCGCGAGGTGGGCTCCCACCGCGTCGCGCTGAACATCCCCCGCCACCTGACCATAGCCAAATTCATAAAGCTGCCCTCGGTCGACGATGCCGAGATCCATAAGATCGCCAAGATCGAGGTGCTGCGCCAGCTTCCTTATAACGAGGAAGACATCGTCGACTCGAGCAAGGTTATAGAAAAATTCGAAGATGGCTACTCGTTGGCGCTTCTGTGTTCGATACTGAACCTCACCGTCGATCGTTTCATGCGTATACTGAAGGCGGCCGACCTCGTCGTCGAGAAGGTCGCGTTTGGTTCCGAGTCGCTGTATCTCTGGTTCCTGCGGAACAGCTCGGGCTCCGAGGCCAGGAACGTGCTCCTGGTCAACGTCGACTCCGATTATCTGGACATCGACGTGGTCGAGAACGGGAAGCTCGTGTTCACACGCGGCGTACTGGTCAACGTCGACCCCACCGTGGAGGATAAGATCCTCGAGGATATCGCGGTTTCCGTCGAGACCTACCACCAAAGCCAGACCTCCAACAAGATCGAGCAGATCGTGCTCTGCGACCCCTGCGCCCGCGTCAAGGGGCGCGTGGAACAGCTTTCTCAGTACCTGAAGCTGCCGATACGCGTGATCGACCCGTTCGAAAACATCGCGGTGGCCGACGGCGTGGATTTGAAGCAAAAAGACACCTCGATGGCCGGGCTGCTGGGTCTGGCGCTGGACCCCGATGCCGCCGAGATCAACCTCATGCCCAAGCAGCGTTTGGCCGAGCAGAGGAGAGTGTCTTTAAAGCAGGACCTGGTGCTAGCCCTGGCGCTCTCGGCGGCGGTGTTCCTGTCCGCGTTCGGGCTCATCACCAAAAACCTGCATGATAAAAAAGCGACGTTCGAACGTCTCGGCGCCGAGATCAAAAAAAACGAGCCGCAGGTGAACCGCGTGAAAAAAATGACGCAGGACCTCGGCATGCTCAAAGAGCAGCTCGGCGCGCGCCCATTCGCCATAGACATCTTCGCGTCGGTACACAAGATCACGCCGTCCGGCATGCATCTGAGCCTTATGGATTATGAAGGCGGCAAGTCGCTGGCGCTTCGCGGCACGGCCGGCCAGATGAGTCAGGTGTTCGGCTACGCGAAGGCGCTGGAGAAGTCCGAATTTTTCGAGAACGTCAAAATCCGTTACGCCACCAAGCGCGTGATGGACGGCAAGGATATCGTGGATTTCGAGATCAGCGGCGGCATCGCCAAAGAAGACCGGCCATGAGCGGCAAAAATTTTTCGCGCAAGGAAAAAATCCTGGGCATTTGCACTTTCTCGCTGGCGGCGTCGGCGTTTCTCTATCTTTTGGTGATAGAGCCGGTCGCCGGTGAGTGGATACGGCTCGAGCGGCAGGTGCAGACCAAAAAGGCATCTCTGGCTAAAAGCGCCCGTCTTCTGGCCGACCACGACCGTATCGAGACCGAATACGCCGGCTGGTCCAAAAACGCCAAGGCCTCGGCGTTCAAGGAAGAGGATGTGGTCTCCGCGCTGGACGAACTGGAAAAAGTGGCCAAGGACACGTCGGTTTTCATCGCCGGTATAAAGCCTCAGAATTCACGCGAGTCCGAAGGCTCGCGTCAAATCGTGCTGGATGTTTCGGCCGAGGCGGGGTTGGAGGGGCTGTCCAAGTTTCTTTATGAAATAGAAAACAAAGACCGCCTGTTTCGCGTGAAGCGTCTCACCGTCACCGCGGGCTCCAAAGACGCGACGACACTCAAGTGCAATTTCTTGATAAGTAAGATTTTAATCGATTAACTTAGAGTAAAATAGGCATCATCTCTCTATGGCCAGCGACTCATACCTTAAAAAACTGATGAATCGTACGGGCGACCTGGTCAATCCAGGCCTGCTCAAGACCATGAACCGCAATCTAGCCATTACCGCGACGGTACTGACCACCGTGTTGATACTTCAGCTGGCTCTGGTGCATCCCGAAAAAAGGGCTGTGGAGGACGCGCTCAAACTCAAGACCTCCTCCTCTGCTAATGAAGAAGCGGTCTCTACAACAGACGAAAAAAGGCCTTATTCGGCCTATAAAAGCGACATCGGGGGCAAGCAGCTTTTCTCGGCGGCCCCCCTGAGGGGCAAGGGGACAGGACCTGCCGCCGGCGAGGCCTCGATTAAAAACCTGGCGCTGGTGGGCATACTCGCAGGCGACAAGCCCCAGGCCATACTCGAGGAAAAGGATAGCAAGAAAACCCACTACTTGAGCAAGGGGCAGACGTTGGGCGGGATTTCCGTTCAAGATGTTCAAGACAACGCCGTGATATTGGAATATAATGGGGTCATAGAAACGTTGACTTTGTAAAAAACCAAAAAAATATGAAAAAAATCAGCACCTTATTGATTTTTATTTTAATATTTTCGCCGATCACCGCCGCGCGGTCGGTCGAGGCCCCCGGCCGGGGGCCCGTCGTGTCCGGCGGCTCGCGCATCTCTCTGGACCTGCGCGGCATGGACATCGTGGAGGCGCTCAAGATACTCTCCTCAAAAGGCAATTTGAACATGGTGATCGGCGGCAACATCCAGGGCCGTGTCACGCTGTTCCTGAAGGACGTCGAGATACAGGACGCGCTTGAGATCATACTCATCTCCAACGGCCTGGCCTACGACAAAAAAGGCGACATCCTCTACGTGATGACACAGCGCGACTACGAGCAGATATACGGCGAAACCTTCGGCGGCAAAAAGGATGTGAAGATACTCACTCCCGAGAATGTGAAAGCGGCCGACCTGGCCAAAAGTCTCGAGCAGGCCAAGACGCGCCTGGGCAAGATCATCGTCGACGATGCGTCGAACTCCGTGATACTGATGGACAGCGCCTCGGCTGTCACGCAGATGGAATCGATAGCCCAAAAACTGGACCGTCCCATGGCCAACCGCATGTTCGAGCTCAAATACGCCAAGGCCGCGGACATCAAGACGCGCGTCGCCGACATGCTCACCAAGGGCATCGGCTCCATGCAAGCGGATGAGCGCACCAACAAGATCTCCGTCACCGATATCTCATCAAAAATATCCGAGATAGAAAAAGTTATTCTCGCCTTCGACGAAAAGCTGCCACAGGTGCTGATCGAGGCGAAGATCGTGCAGGTGACTTTGAGCGACGCCTATAAATTGGGCGTCGATTGGGACTCGGTGTTCAAGGCCTTCCACCGGAACGTCCGCATGACAGGCACGTTCAGCTTTTCAGACTTCAGCACCGGCACCAAGGCGACGGTCGGCTCTGTCGGTCAAACCAACTATTACTCGCTGATCCAGGCGCTCAAGACCGTCGGCGACACGAATCTGCTTTCCAGTCCGCGTATCACGGCATTGAACAACCAGGAGGCCAAGATACTCGTGGGCGAGAGCCGGCCCTACGCGACCAACACCGTCGTGACGCCGGGTTCGGGACCCACGACCACCGCCTCGACGCTTTCTTTCCTCGACGTCGGCGTGAAACTGTATGTGACGCCGACCATCAACAAAGATGGCTTCGTGACCATGAAGATCAAGCCTGAGGTCAGCGCCGTGACGAGCGACTATGAATATGGCACTCCGACGACCAAAGTTCCCATTGTCTCCACCACGCAGGCTGAGACCAGCATCACCGTCAAAGACGGCAGCACCATCATCATCGCGGGCCTGGTCAAAGACGAAAGAAGCTCCTCGCAGGACAAGGTCCCGTTCGCGGGCGACCTGCCGGTGATCGGCAATATGTTCAAAAAGACGAATAATTCCGTAAAAAAGCAGGAATTGGTGATATTCATCACACCGCATATCATTAGCGGTGATGACGATTATCTCGAGGTCCCCGCCACACCGCCGGTGAACGAGGACAAATTTTCCGTGAGCGAGGGGTGGGGCAATTTTGAGAGAAGGGACCGCAAGACGCTGGACCCGACGTATTTCAAAAATCCCAAGACCCCGAGAAAAACCGCCGCTCAGAGCACGCCCGAGCCGGGCATCACTAAGATCTCCCAACCCGGCACCGTCGAAGAATACTATTACATGGTTAAGGACAAGATACTGAACAACATCCATTTCACCGACAGCAAAGGCCGCGCCCCCAAAGGCCGCATACAGCTTTCTTTCCGCCTGGGTTCCGCGGGCCGCCTGGCGTCCGCGCCTCTGGTCAGGACTTCCACCAACGCCGATCTCGACAATCCCGCCATGGACGCGGTCAAAAAATCCGCACCATTCCCGCAATTCCCCCCCACCATTAAACAGCCCGAAAAAGAGTTTCTCATCGATTTCATTTTTGAATAAATTTTATATTTTTAGTTAATCTTACTCATTTTCTGTTGATTTTATACAAAAAATGGAGTCTAATATAATATTATGCAAAAAAATCCTCTCTTGGCGGTACTCTTGGTGTTGTGCGTCGTGCTGCTTTGCGCAGCGTCGATGCTTTATGTGCTGAAAGAGAGCGAGAGCAGGCAAAAAGTGGCTTTCCAGGTCCAGCTCAACGAGGCCACGCTGGCACATAAGAAATTCGAGGGGGATTTAAAGGAGATGCAGATCTCCAACTCCACGCTCGAAGAAAAGATACGCTCGCAGGACGAGAAGATCAAAGACCTGCACACGCGCCTTAAAGAGGAGCGCCGCTCCTACGAGAAGGTGCAGGCCCAGTTACTCGCCAAAGAGGCAGAGATCGCCGAGCTCCAGACCAAGCTCCAGAACGAGGAGAGGGAGAAGCAGGACCTGCTGATGCGCCTTGAAAAGCAGTACGCCGACTATTACGACATGAAATTCCAGCTCAGTTCCATGCTCAAGACCAAGGAAGAGCTGGAGCTGAAGGCCCGGGAGATGGCCGAAAACGGTCCCATCTCTCTGGGTACCGTGGTCGTGCGCCAAAACGACCGTTTTAAGAAGTAATTTTTAACGCCCCCACCAAGAAATTCGTTGAAATAATACATCGCAGAGAGTAGAATCGTTTCATACATCTAAAGGCGGGAGCGAATTGTTGGTAGAAAATAAAGATATTAAAATTCTTTTGATCGAAGACGACCCCGATGACGTGCAGTTGATCAAGGAGATACTGTCCAAGGCCGGCGGTGCGGCTCTCAAGTTCAAATTGGACTGTGTGGAAACGCTGGAGGCCGGATGCCAGCGCGCGCTCAAAGGCGGGATAGACGCGGTGCTGCTGGATCTTTCGCTTCCCGACAGCCAGGGGCTTGAGACGTTCACGCGCTTTCACAGCCAGTTCTCCTCCGCCCCCATTATCGTATTGACAGGTTTGGACGACAAGACCCTTGGCCTCGAGGCGTTGTGGCAGGGCGCGCAGGACTATCTGGTCAAGAGCCGCGTAGACGGTAAGATGCTGCTTCGCGTCATCCGCTACGCGATCGAAAGAAATCGTATGCAGTCGGAACTTCGCAGTCAATCGCTGATTGATTAGTTTTTTTAATTCTTCCCCCGTTTAAAATTTGTAATTACCTTTAAACCTCTTTTAACAGGGCAAACCCAATGAAACCGTCTATTGTCGTATTGATCGCCGAGGACGACGAGGATGATTACATGCTGGCCAGAGACGTGCTCAAGGAGACCTGTCCCCAGGTCGACCTGCGCTGGGTTAAAGACGGCGAGGAACTGATGGACTATCTCCGTCACCGTAACGCTTTTCAAAACGAGGCCGACTCGCCCGAGCCGGCGCTGATCCTCCTGGACCTCAACATGCCCAAGAAGGACGGCCGTGAGGCGTTGAAGGAGATCAAGTCCAGCGAGAAATTCCGGCGCGTGCCCGTGGTCGTGCTGACCACCTCGAACGCCGATGCCGACATCCGTTATGCCTACGACCTGGGCGTCAATTCGTTCATACGCAAGCCCATAGGTTACGCGCAGTTCGTGGATGTGATGAAAATTTTCGACAGCTACTGGTTCGACGTCGTCAACCTTCCCTCACGAGGAGCTTAAATGGAAAACAAAAGCATAAGGATACTGCTCATCGAAGACGACGCGGAAGACGTGCTCATCATCAGGGAGACGCTGACCGCCGTGGCGGAGCCCGCGTTCAACTTCTCACTGGAGTCCGCAGCTACGCTTGAAACCGGCTTGGAAAAACTGCAAAAAAGTCCTTTCGATGTGGTGCTCTTGGACCTCTCTCTGCCCGACAGCCGGGGGCTGGACGGTTTCGTGCGTCTGCACACGCAGTTTCCGTCAGCGGCTGTGGTTGTGCTTACGGGCAACCTTGACGAGACCATGGCGCTTGAGGCTGTCAAACTGGGCGCTCAGGACTATCTGGTGAAGGGTAACGTGAACGGCAAGGGGCTGATACGCGTGATACGCTACAGCATCGAGCGTAATCGCACGCAGGCCGAGCTTCGCGACCTTTCGCTGATTGATGAGCTCACCGGGCTTTACAATCGCCGTGGTTTTCTTACTTTTGCCGAGCAGTACCTGAAACTGGCCCAGCGCAAGAACAAGGGCCTGCTGCTTATGTTCGCCGATCTCGACAACCTCAAGCATATCAACGACACGTTCGGCCACCACGAAGGGGACCTGGCGCTGATACGCACGGCCAAGACTCTGCGCGAGACATTCCGCAAGTCAGACATCATCGGCCGCATCGGCGGTGACGAGTTCCCCATAGTCGCCATGGAGGCCGAGAAGGACATGGCCGACAGGATCATAGCCAACCTTCAGGAAAACCTCAAAAAATACAACGCCCAGGCCAACGGCCGTTATAAGATCTCGTTGTCGGTGGGTGTTTCTTATTTCAACCCCGATACAGACGCCTCCGTCGAGGACCTGATGGCCGAGGCCGACGAGGCGCTGTACCAGGAGAAAAAGAAGAAGCAGACCGCCGCCTGATTTTCTCCGCAATTCCTTTCTCCCGACGTTTCGCTCAGGCTGATCCCTCGACTCGCTAAGTTAAGATTCAAGCTCGCTCGGGATGACAGCGATGAAATCTTATGATAATCTTCTGTCATGAGTCTCTATTGGATAGCGCTCGCCGTCATCGCGTTGTTTGTAGGCGCTTATCTTTCCTACGGACGTTTTCTCTCGCGCCTTTTCGGCCTGAACGACTCGACAGTCACGCCGGCCTGCCGTATCAACGACGGCGTGGATTTCGTTCCGGCTAAAAAACGTTTTTTGCTCGGTCAGCATTTTTCCGCCATCGCGGCGGCGGGCCCCATCGTCGGCCCCATACTTGCGGGGCTGTGGTTCGGGTGGCTGCCGGTGCTGGTGTGGATAGTGGTCGGGGCGATATTCTTCGGCGCCGTGCATGATTTTTCCACGCTCACAGGCTCGGTGCGGCATCGTGGCAGCTCAATTGTCGAGATCGTCAAAGATTATCTGGGCCCGCGCGGTCACCTTTTTTTCCTGGTGTTTGTCTGGCTGTCGCTTTTGTATGTCATCACCGCTTTCACCGATCTCACCAGCGCGTCTTTCGTGGACGCGGAGCTGGGCGCCGGCGTGGCCAGCTCCTCTTTCCTCTATCTGCTCATCGGCCTGGCCATGGGCGTGTCGCTTTACCGTTTTAAAATGCCTCTAACCTGGGCCACGGCCATTTTTCTGCCGCTGGTGCTGTTGGCCATCCTAGCCGGACAGTCGCTACCGCTGGTGCTGCCGTCCGCGTGGTTTCCCGACCCACAAAAAGGGTGGAACCTGATACTTTTGGGTTATTGCTTTGTCGCGTCTCTGGCGCCGGTGTGGCTGTTGCTTCAACCGCGCGGTTATCTGGGCGGTTTTTTTCTTTATGTGACGCTGGCGGTGGGCATCTTTGGGCTTTTCCTGGGCGGCGAGAGCGTGCAGTATCCGGCGTTTTTAGGTTTCACCAATTCCAAAGGGATGCCGCTTTTTCCCCTGCTGTTCGTGACCGTGGCCTGCGGCGCCTGCTCGGGATTTCATGGCATCGTCTGCTCGGGCACCACGTCCAAACAGATAGCCAAAGAATCGGACTGCCGCCTCGTCGGTTACGGCGGCATGCTGCTCGAGGGCCTGGTGGCGCTGATCGCCCTCTCGACGGTGATGATACTTTCCAAAAACGACCCGCTGACAGCGACATCGCCGGACAGGGTGTACGCCGAGGGACTGAGCCGTTTTGTCAGCCACTTCGGCGTCCCGCGCGACTTCGCGCGGTCTTTCGCGCTGTTGGCGTTCACGACATTTATTTACGACACGCTGGACGTGGCGACGCGCCTGGCGCGCTATATCTTTCAGGAGCTCACGGGTTGGAGGTCGGCCTGGGGCAAGGTCACGGCCACCGTGGCGAGCCTGGCCATACCGTTTTTGTGCGTGAGCATCAAAATGCAGGACGCGGCGGGAAATCCGATGCCCGCCTGGAAGGTTTTTTGGACGTTGTTTGGCACGTCCAACCAGCTTTTGGCAGGTCTGACTCTCATGATCCTGTCGCTGTGGCTCAGGCGCTGCGGTAAAGCCTGGTGGGTGAGTGCCGTGCCCATGGTTTTCATGATGACCATGACGCTTTGGTCGCTGGCGCTGATGGCCTGGCCGTTTCTTTCGTCGCTGGTCTCTGGCCACCCTCGCTTTGACGCGATAGGCACGATAGCACTGCTTCTTTTCACTCTGGCGGCGCTGCTTTTGTTTGAAGCGGCCGCCGCGCTCAAGTCGGGGCCGGTCGAAAGCTCAAAGCCATGACAACACGCGAACTTGAACGTCATTTAAAAAGCGCTCTGTCTGCCGATCACGTGGAGGTGGCGGACGAGAGCGCCGCCCACGTCGGGCATCTGCCGGCGGCGCCGACCGAAGGCACGCATTTGGCCGTGCTGGTGGTGTCCGCGGTATTCCATGACAAGACACAGGTGGAAAGGCATCGCGCCGTTTACGCGGTGCTGGAAAGAGAATGGCAGGGCAGTCTGCACGCTTTGCGCATACGCGCGGTCACGCCGCAAGAATGGCGGCGGGTCTGACCGGAATGTGATAGTATAAGTCAAAGGACAAAAAATTATGGAACAAAAAATATTTTCCGCGGCGCTGTCCAAAAGCAGGGACTGGAAGCAGGCCGTGGGCGACGTCGCGGCCAAGGTTCGCAAGGACCTGCAGCATAAGACCTGCGACCTGGCCATATTTTTTGTCTCCGAGGCCTATGACAACTTCAACGCTCAGGAGTTCCTGAGCACGCTGTCCGACCGCATGCCCTACCGCGTACTGATAGGGTGCAATTCCAGCGGCGTTGTCGGCAACGACACCGAGGTGGAGATGGAGCCGGCGGTTTCCATGCTGGCGATGCACCTGCCGGACATCAAACTCTACCCGTTTTACGTTTCGGGCGACCAAACTGCCACACTGCAGAACGGCGCCGACCTCATAGGTTTTTTGGACGTGTTTCCCAACGACAAGCCCCGCTTTCTCTGTCTGGCTGACCCGATGACGTCGGATGTCACGCATTTTTTGCACATGTTCAACGAGGGGTATAAGGGTCTGCCGGTGGTCGGCGGCCTGGCCAGCGGCGGCGTGATGGGTATGCCGAACTGGCTGTGCCTCAACAACACGATTTACAATGACGGTGTCGTCGGCGTGGGCATGGTCGGCAACATAGAGTTCGATGTCGCCGTTTCTCAGGGCTGCCGACCCATAGGCAAGCCGTACGTGGTCACCAAGGCCGAAGACAACGTGCTCTACGAGTTGGCCGGGCGCTCGGCGCTTCAGGTGGTCAGAGAGCTGTTGCAGGACCTGTCGGCCAAGGACAAGGCCCTGGCGGAGCAGTCTCTATCGGTGGGGCTTGTGATGAACGAACAGCAGACCAGTTTCAAGCGCGGCGATTTTCTCGTGCGCAACATCATGGGTTTCGACCCCGACAGTGAGGCGCTGGTTGTGGGCGCTTCGCTGAAAGTCGGACAGACACTGCAGTTTCAAATACGCGACGCGGACACGTCTTCGGAAGATTTAAAGATCACTTTGGACAAGCTCAAACATGGCAACGGCTCGACGCCGCAGGGAGGCGTGCTGGTGAGCTGCTGCGGGCGCGGCAAGAATTTTTACGGGAACCCCCACCACGACGCGCGCGCGATACAGAGCGCCCACGGGCCCATGCCCCTGACCGGGTTTTTCGCCAACGGCGAGATAGGCCCGATAGGGCAGAAGAATTATGTGCACGGCTATACTTCAAGTTTAGTGATTTTCAGATAAACCCAATTGCGAGGTGAGCTATGAAAAACAGGATACAGAAACACATGAAAGCCGCCAAAGGTCTGACCGCCAAAAACTGCGTCCCCTGTGAGGGCGCCGTTTTGGCGCTATCGCCCAAAGAGGCCGAAGCCTATCTCCGGGAAGTCCCGGGCTGGACGCTGTCCGGCGACAAAAAAGCCCTGCGCGCCGAATATCTGATGAAGGATTTCATGGCCGCCGTGAAACTCATCAATAAAATAGCCAAAATCGCCGAAAGTCAGGATCATCACCCCGATGTCCATTTGACAGGCTATAGAAAGCTGGCCATAGAGCTATCCACCCATTCCATAGGAGGCCTGTCGGAAAACGACTTTATCCTCGCCGCCAAGATCAGTAAGCTTCCCAAGGACTTACGTCAAATAAACTAGATTTTTAAGTTATTAACTATTCTAAGTAATTGATAACAAATGGTTTATAATGCATAATAATGTTAAACCTTTTTAAGGCATTTTTCGTCTAACACTCAGACAGACGAAAGTTACCTAGCGGAGGAGGAAGACCATGAAGAGACCATTTAAAGATGCACTGACGGGCTTACTGGTGGGGTTTTTAGGCCTGTTTTTAGGCCTTACGGTGGCCAGCGCCGAGCCGGGGCAGGGAGTAGGGCCCGCTACCGGTGACCAAACGCCCTCCACGGGGCAAGCCACCAAGGCGGAGAAGATCGCCCATTTAAAGAAGTTGAAGCAGGAAAACCCTGAAAAATTCCGGCAATTGGTACAGCAGAAAAAAGGCCAACTCAGGGAAAAACTGCAGGAGCTGAAGGAGAAAGACCCAGAGAAATTCCAGCAGGTCAAAGACAAGCTGGCGCAAGGCCGCAGAGAGCGTCTCCAAGAACTGCGTCAGGAAAACCCTGAGAAATTCCGTGAAGTCATGGAGAACAAAAAAGAAAAGCTGATGGAGCTCAAGCAAAACAACCCCGACCGCTATGAGCAGTTCATGGAAAACCATCCGAAGCTTGCCGAACGTCTGGAAAACCGCAAAGAGCGCGGTGAAGAACGCCGCGAGCATCGTGAGGAACGCAGGGAGCAGGGCGGGCAGGGACCTCTGGTCAGCTACGACAAGGCAGAAGACCGCCAGGACCACCGCGAGGACGTCCGTGACCACCGTGAAGATGTGCGCGACCGCCGCGAGGACATCGCCGACCGCCGCGAAGACGTCTGGGACGCCAAGCATGACGGCGGCAGGATGGACAAACTCGAAGACATAGCCGATCGCAGAGAAGATATCCGCGACCATAAGGAAGACGTGGGCGACCGCCGCGAAGATTTCCGCGACAAGCGCGAAGACCGGTGGGAAGGCAAGCGCGAGCGCTTCGCCGAGAACCATCCCGGCGCCGCAGACAGCAGGGAAGATTTCCGCGACCGCCGTGAGGATTTCCGCGACAGGCAGGAAAACATCCGCGACCGCCGTGAAGACATCGCCGACCGCCGTGAAGACATCGGGGACGCCAAGCATGACGGCGGCAGGATGGACAAGCTCGAAGACATCGCCGACCGCAGGGAAGATGTGCGCGACCGGCGTGAAGACGTGCGGGACAATCGTGAAGACCGTTTTGATCGTCGTGAAGACAGAAAAGACCACCCGGGGGCCAATCACCCCAACGGGCCCGGCGTAGGACAAGGCCAGAGGCAAAACGGGCCTCATGGCGGACCGGGCATGGGTCAAGGCCAAGGCGGACCTCAGGGTCAGCGCATGGGCCAGGGACCGCAGGGTCAGGGTCAGGGGCAAGGCCAGGGTGGTGGACAGAAAAGAGCCGGTGCGGGTCATGCGCGTGGAAACAAACGCAATGCATGAGGCATGGCTGATTTCGCAAGCCCGGGACGGGGACATCTCCTCGTTCTCGGCGCTTGTCGAAATCTATCAGGAGCGGGCGGTGAGGACGGCTTATTCGTTTTTGGGAAATATGGAAGACGCGCGTGACAGCGCACAGGAGGCGTTCGTGAAAGCCTACGACCAGTTACCGCGTTTCAACGCCGACAGCCGATTTTACACCTGGTTTTACCGCATACTGATCAACTGCTGCAAAGATTTCCTGAGAAAAAAGAAGTCGCGCCCGACCGTGTCGTTTTGGGCGCGCGAGGAAGAGGGTATGGACCTAACAGAGACGCTTCCGGCCAAAGACAAGGACGCCGCCCAGTCCCTGGCCAACAAAGAGCTGGGCGACGAGATCTACAAGGCGCTGGAGACGCTGCCTTTTCAACAGCGCAGCGCCTTCACTCTGCGTTATCTGGACGGACTCAGTTTGGAAGAGATCGCCGAGAGCATGGACCTTTCGGTGGGCGCCGTGAAGGCGCATCTGTGGCAGGCAGGGCAGAAAATGAAAAAACTTTTAAAACTCGCACACATTGCGGGAGGTGAGTCGTGAACGAGAAACAGGAATTTGAGAAGATGGACGAGGCGTGGATGCAAAAGCTGGAAGGCGCGCGCCAGAAACGTGTGCCCGATGGTCTCTTGACCAACTTTAGCGCCTCGGTGGAGGCGCGTCTGGAAGAGCGCGCGGCCAAGAAGGCCGCGGCCTGGCCGTCGGCGCTCCGAGCGCGCGTATGGGCGCCGGCGTTCGCGGTGCTGCTATTTGCGTCTCTGGTGGTGATGCGCTGGCCCGGCGAGGGTGGAGAAAACCCTGCGCTGTTTCAACCCCTTCAAATGGCCACGGCCAGCGCCTATGAGATAGAAGATGAGATAAACACCCTTGAGGAGCTGGGCGTCTGGTCAGTGGAGGACGAGATAGCGGCGGACGTGTCGAGCATTGAATCCGACCTTTCCGTCGCCGACGTCTATTCCATCTAGAACCGCTATGCTGACCGTGTTATTATAACCGCTTAGTGGTTATCCGCCAGAAAGCGTGGCGGACTTCCAGCCCGCCAGAAAGCACGGCGGGCCTTCGGGCGGTTAGCTCAGTTGGTTAGAGCGTCTGATTTACATTCAGAAGGTCGCAGGTTCGAGCCCTGCACCGCCCATATTTGGTTCGCCCCGCTGAACAGCGGGGCGAGTCCTACTTCGCCCAAGGTTTTTACGTAGCGGGGATCGGAGACGGTGCCGGGGAGGGATCGGGCGCGGGGACTACCGGAGAATTGAGGCCAATACCGCCTGTGATATTGGCGGCGAAGTGTATGTTGGTCAGGTCCGTAGCCACCAAAATGACCGATCTCAAAATTGGAGTGAACTGCCAACCAAAAACGGGTAGTGGCCTTACTGTATAAGTTCCCGGTTCCAAATTTCTGAATTCATAATAACCTACCGCATTTGTCGTTGCGAATAGAATCACCCTCGGACTGCTTCTATAAAGCACCATCCTCACTCCCGGTAAAAATCTGAAAGGCCTGATGGTCAGAACGCGGCCTGAGACTATCAGGCCTCTGTTGACCACGGTGATGGTCAGCGGCTCACTGCCGACGGCGTTGTGTGTGTCTGTCGCCGTGAAAACCAAAGGATAGGCCCCCGCCTGCGAGAAATTCGGTCGCCAGTTGAACACCCCCGTCTGTGCGTTGAAAGTCGCCCCGCTAGGAAGCGCCCCCGACGAAAGTGTGACCGCGTCGCCGTCCGCGTCGCTGGCCGTCACGTTGAATAAAATCTCCTGACCTTCGTTGATCTGTATGTCAGCCAGCGCCACTATCACAGGCGCGCGGTTTTGAATAGCAACAATCTCCACTGTGGTCCTGTATTCCAATGACGCGCTACCCACAGGCAGTATCAGCCTCAGCGTATGCGCGCCGAGAGGGAAGAGTCCGGGATTAAAACCGCCGTAGAGCACGCCGTCATTGACCTCGGGTGTGCCGAGGTCGTCGACCACGGGGCTGTTCGACTGTGTCAAAAGTGTCCAGGCGGACGGGTTGTTGCCCGCGCCTATATAAAGGGAATATCCTGCGAAATTTTCACCGCCCGCCACGCCGCGTATCACCGAGCTCTGTATCTGGCCGCGTGTGATAAGGCTGGCCGTGGGAGGAACGATCAGCGTTTGAATGGCGCCCAGGGCGTCGAGGCGTCCCTGCACGTATTTGTCAGGCGACACGATGGGATCGGAAGTGGTCTTGATGATGGAGCGTATCTCGTCGGCTGTGTAGTCGGGATGAAGGCCGCGTATCAGTGCGGCCACACCGGCCACATGCGGTGTCGCCTGCGACGTGCCGTTCAGAGAGCGGTAACCAAACGTGACTCTCGCCGGCCCGTTCACGGGCACGGTTGAAAGTATGTTGAAACCGGGGGCCGCCACGTCCACAAAATTGCCATAGCTTGAGAACGAGACCAGGGCATCAGTCTCATCGGTGGCCGCCACGGAAATGACGCGCGGGTGCCTGGCCGGGTAGGTGATGTCGTCGGTAGCGTCGTTGCCCGCAGCCGCCACGACTACCACGTCATGCGCGTAGGCGTACTCCAGAGCCAGATTCAAAGTCTGTGTCGTCGGCCCGTTCCAGCTGTTTGAAATCACGTCCGCGCCGTGGTCCACGGCCCATTGTATGGCCTCGCCGCCGAGGTCCGTGGGGCCTTCTCCAAAGTTATCTAGAAATTTCAGGGGCATGATCTTGCACTGCCAGGAGATGCCGGCTATGCCCACGGCGTTGTTGCCTACGGCGCCCGCTATGCCCGCGCAGTGAGTACCATGCCTGAAGTCGTCCATCGGGTCGTTGTCGTTGTTCAGAAAATCATGTCCCGGGCTGTTGTCCGTGTCTCTCCATATCACGCCCGCCAGGTCCGGGTGCAAATAATCCACGCCCGAATCCACGATGGCGATGATGACGCCCGCGTCGCCTGTGGTGGTGTCCCAGGCCTCGTCGGCCGAGATTTTATCTATCGCCCACTGAAGCGCGTAATGCGTGTCATTGGGGGAGAAGGCAGCCTTCGCTACCGCCCTTGGCTCCGCGTAGTCGACGCCGGGGCGGTCGGAGTAGATTTTGGCGAGCTCTTCGACGGACCGAGTCGAATCAAAGCTGAGCGTATGAACGTTGTCCAGGCTCGGCGCTTCGCGCCTGCCTTTGACGGCTCTTTTTTCAAGGATACGCATTTTTTTCTCATCCGCTTGTGCCTCCTGGGAGTTTGTCTTTTTGGGCAGGGCCTTCATTTTATTGATATGCTCATCCAAGCCATGGGACTGTTGGAAAACCTTTCTTACCGCTCGGGGCCTGAGTGTCACGTCCATATCGCGCTGAATCTCATCCAGCGTATAGCCTTTTTTGAGCCTGACGATAATCTCTTTTTTGGCGGGCTTGGCCTGGGCTTTATAGGCGGCCAATTCCTCAGGGGTACGATACAAAGCCTGCGCCGCGCCGCCCCAGACAAGCAGCAGCCCCAGCGCTAGTAACAACCCTATTTTAAACTTTTTATGAAGCGGATAGAGCATAGCCCCTCTCTATTTAGGTGATGTAAATTATACACTAAAACATGAAAAATACTAGGACTGTAAGTAGTTTAATTATAACAAGTTACATATATTCAGTGGGGCGGCAGGGCCTGTCGACGGACAGCCCCATCGGTGCTCGACTTAGATGAGTAGTAGTCTCCGCGCCGATGGGGCGCCCCGTCCGTCGCCACCCGCCGCTCAATTATCTCATCACCTAAGGGCGAAAAAGCAGTAATTGTGTCACTTCGTGACCTATAATGTAGTACTATAGTATGACATTTTAACTACATTAATTGCATTGGAGAAACCGTGAAAAAAAGCCGATTGACCAAAGAAGAAAAAAGCATAGAACAGGCCCTGCTCAATAATGAGTACGTCAACGTTGATCCCAAAGTCTTTGATCAGATCGCCCAAGCCCTCGTCGCCAGACGCAAGGACACCGTCCTAAGCCTCCGCGTCAACAGCAAAGACCTCGAGAGCATCAAGAAAAAAGCCCAAAAAGTAGGCATTAAATATCAAACGTTTCTTTCCGAACTCATACACCAGGCGGCGCATTAGCTAATTCGATATGACCTCACCGAAGCTCAAGCGGGTGCTGGGACTGACGGCGCTGACGTTTTATGGCGTGGGGGACATACTTGGCGCGGGGATTTATGCGCTGATAGGGAAGGTCGCCGGCATTGTGGGGGCGGCGGTGTGGGCCTCATTTCTGGTGGCTTTTTTCGTGGCCGCGATGACGGCGCTGTCTTACGCCGAGCTCTGCTCGCGCATCCCGCGCTCGGCCGGCGCGGCCGTATTCACTCTCGAGGCGTTTGGAAAGAAGTGGCTTTCGTACGGCGTCGGAGTGCTGCTACTTTTTTCAGGCCTGGTGTCTATGGGCGCCGGCTCGCGCGCCTTCGCGGGGTATCTCACGCGACTCGTGCCGGCCCTGCCTGAAAACGCGGTGATTTTTCTTTTCTTCTTCGGCTTGGCCGCCATCAATCTGATAGGCATCAAGGAATCTTCCCGGGCCAACATTGTTTGCACACTGATAGAAATGGCCGGGCTCTTTATAGTGATCGCCGCGGGCGTGAAGTTCTTCGGTAAGGCGGACCTCCTCACTGTGGCCGCGCCTGAAACGCCGGGGCATGCGCCCGCAGTGGCGATACTGCAGGGAGGGGTGCTGGCGTTTTACGCGTTCGTCGGTTTTGAAGACCTGGCGAATGTAGCGGAGGAGACTAAGGACCCGGAGAGGAACATGCCTCGCGCAATACTTTTGGCGCTGTCCCTAGGCGCGGTCATCTACATGCTCGTCGCGGTGGCCGCCGTCTCCGTACTGCCGCCCGCTGAGCTGGCCGCCTCCAAAGCGCCCCTGGTCGACGTCGTGCAAAAAGGTTTCCCATGGTTTCCGGTGTGGGCGTTTTCCCTGATCGCGCTATTCGCGGTGGCCAACACGGCGCTGCTTAATTTCATCATGGGCTCGCGCGTACTCTACGGCATGTCTTCTGACCGCCTGCTCCCGGCCGCCCTCGGAAAAGTACACCCCAAAACCGGCACGCCCTACTTCGCCATCCTCGTGATCTGGGCGGTGGCCCTGGTCATCGCCTACAGCGGCTCCCTGGTGGTGCTGGCCCGCTCGACCAGCCTGATTCTTTTATGCGTCTTTCTTTTAGTCAACGCCTCGCTCATCGCTCTCAAACTCCGCCCAACCGCCCCCACCGCAGCTTTTAAAGTCCCCCTGGCCGTCCCCATCCTAGGCATACTCTCCTGCTCCGTCCTTCTCATCTTCGCCTGGCCGGTATAAGATACCAGTATTTTTTTGACTTGTCGGGACTTAGTTCGGGATATTACTTCGAGTGAAAGCCGATTTGGCGTTTTTGTTTTTCAGGGACTGCTATCAAGCTTTTAATGGCCTCAAAGATAGCCTGAATTTCTTTGTCGTGTCTATCAGCGCGCTTCTCTAACTCTTGTATTTTTTCAGCCAGCTCTTTGTGAGTTGACAGAAATTGACGAATTTTCACGAATGTCCGCATGATTGTGATGTTGACTTGGATGGCGCGCTGGCTATTCAAGACACTCGACAGCATGGAGATGCCTTGTTCGGTAAAAGCATAGGGCACATGACGGATCCCGCCTCGGCCCTTTGAAATCACAAATTGTGATTTCAAACCCAAGTATTCATTCTCTGTTAATTGGAACATAAAATCCTCAGGAAATCGTCCTTTGTTTCTCTTAACAGATTGGACTAAGGCTCTAGCCTCAACACCATAAAGCTCTGCTAAATGAGTACTTAGCATGACTCGATGGCCGCGGATATTAAAAATGTATTTTTCTAGCATAAACACCTCCCCTATCTATACAAGACGACAGAGGACCCGATTTTCGTTCAGAAATTTTGATATTATTTATTCCTAGCCAATCCGGTGTTCCCGTGACATTACCCCCAAAAGCTCTCAAAAAGAGGTAAAATAGGGCTAAAGAATATGAAAAGTCCTGAACTTCTACCGAACGCGATTTCCTACGCGGCACGCGCACACAAGGGGCAGTTTCGTAAAGATAATGAGACGCCTTATGTGAGCCACGTTTTCCGCGCGTGCATGACGCTGCGGCACGTCTTTGGTGTTGAGGATGAAAGGATTCTCGCGGCCGCAGTTCTTCACGATACCATCGAAGACACGACCACCGACTTTGATGACATTAATAAAACCTTCGGACACGAGATCGCTACCTGGGTGGGGCTACTTTCCAAAGACAAGCGGATGATCGAGGATAAGCGCGAAAAGGCATATTTCGAACAGCTTAAAACCGCGCCGCTTGAAGTAAAACTAATCAAGCTGGCCGATCTCTACGACAATATCCTGGATTCAACCTCGTTGTCCCCTGTGGGTCAGGACATGACCTTCGACAAAGCAAAGAAGCACATTAAAAATTTAGAGGACAACAACAACCCTGTTTTGTCCAAAGCCATTTCTATTGTTCAAAAAATAACCTTAAATAAACCGGCCGACGTCCGAAGGGAAGAAGTTAAACTTTAACGTCTCCCTCTCGGGCATCGTCCTGCAAATTAGCGCCGACGATGCTTTTAACATGCAGCCAAGAAGAGACTTGACCCCTTAATGCTTAACCAGTTTACAGTTTACATGGGTAGCGATGTTGAAGTGGGGCACCATTCAAAACTGATAAATAGTTCTCGTTAATGTAAAAAAATTCTGCTAGAATCCGTATCGTAATGAAGCAAAAATCACTAGTAAAACTTGTTTTCATATTTCTGCTTGCGATTACCTCTTTTCACTTAAGTGGCGTCGAGGCCGCTTTTTGTGATGATGGTTTAATCTCCGAGAATGTTGCTTCTCACGGTTGTTCGGTTTGCCAGCCTGCAAATCATTCCGTTAGCATAGAACGCGCAGTAATCACTTTTACCGAGAACAAGGGATCTTTCTTTTCCGTAGAAAATCTAACACCTCGGATCAAAGAGCTCGTTCGCAGTATTTTTCGTCCCCCGCTTTTCGTCTAATCCAGCACGCCCTTTTTCGTTATAAATTAAATCGAGATTCAAATAAAATCTGATATTGAATTATTCAAAATGGAAAATTTATGACTGATTTTAATTCCTTGAAATTAACACTCCTGGCTATTGGGGCTCTATTATTATTTCCAGTAAAGGTTTTTGCAGAGGATATGTGGACGCTCGAGAATTCCGTTAAGCAAGTGTTGAAAGTATCCCCTCAAATTTATGCTTCGGATGCAGAAGTCGCCGCCAAGAAAGCTGAACTGATTGAAGCTCACTTGTGGCCTAATCCAGAATTAGGCTTCAGTGCTAACGAGAAGCTTGGCATTGAGGACGGCGCAGGGGGAAGTGATCTTACGCAAATGGCTGTTAGCCAGCCGATTCCCTTAATACGCCTGCCGCGCCAAACGCGACAGGCCCAGGCCCAATTTCGTATGCAACAAGAGTTAATGCGGGAGACTTTGTTGCATCAGGAATATCAGGCGTCCAGCCGCTTTAGTGAGCTGCAATTTAGGGCCGCAGAATTTGAACTGGCGAAAGAACAGCTCGAATTCGCCGCAAGCTATCGCAAAAATGACAAAGACTCAGGAAAAATTGACCCATTAGTCCGTTACCTCACTCCGCTGGAAGAGAAACGTCTCCATATCGTGCGAGCAACTGCAGAGCAAGCCGTGGTAAGCGCCGAGGGAGAATATAGCGAAGCTCTGTCAAATTTTAATGCGCTACTGCGTCTCCCCAACGGTGCTGAAAGTAAAACTGCTCCTTTGGAACCGACATTGCGAAATGAGACTGTGGAATCCTTATTAGCTTTCCAAGAGAAAAATCATCCGGCCATCGCCGCTTTAAAGCATCAAGAGGAGGCGGCCAGAGCAGGTGTTTCAATCGCGTATGCTGAGCTATTTCCAGATCCCGTTTTAACTTTTTTTAGAGAAAAAGATATTTTTGATGATGGCAGGCAAAATTTTTATGGGGTTACCTTAAACTTCCAAGTCCCGCTATGGGACCGAAAAGGTGGAGCTATTAATAAAGCAAGAGCAAATGTTGAAAAATCTAAATATGACCTACAATCGCTGACACAGGAATTGCAGGCCAAACTGCGTGAAAGCCACATGCATCTTGGTCATTTAATCGAACAAGCTGAAAATTACCACCTTGAAATTCTAAACCCATCGAAGGAAGTTTTTGAATTAACACGGAAGGGTTTTGCGTCGGGTGAAGTGAATGTTCTCTCGCTCGTCGATGCCAACAATATCTATCTTGAGGCCCGAATGCGTTATTTGGAGCTACTGTACGAAGCCTGGCTGGAACTCGCAGAAATGCGCTCGGCGGCAGGGATGTCCATGATGAATGACGGAGGTAAATCATGATTGCCGCACTAATCCGCGCTTCGTTGATACAGCGTCTAATGGTTCTTCTTCTGGCCGGAGGCTTGGTTGTAGGAGGAGTGTGGGCCTATAACGGTCTTCCAATTGATGCGTTTCCAGATATTTCAACACCTCAAGTCCAAGTGATTGTCAAAGCCCCCGGCATTGCGCCGACCGAAGTCGAGCAGCGCATCACTTTCCCAATTGAAATGGAAATGCAAGGCTTGCCGAAACAAAAAGTGCTGCGTTCGCTGACCAAATATGCGCTAAGCATCGTCACGATTGATTTCGAGGATGGCACGGATATCTACTGGGCGCGTCAGCAGGTAACCGAGCGTCTCAATCAAGTGTTGGGGTCTCTGCCGGAGGGAGCGGAAGGCGGCCTTGCGCCGATTACGACGCCGCTCGGCGAAATCTATATGTATCGCATTGAAGGGGAAGGCTATAGCAATCAAGAATTACGCGCTATTCAGGACTGGGTCATTCGTCCCCGCCTCAGAACTGTTGAGGGCGTCGCCGATGTGAATTCTTTGGGTGGAGAAGTGCGTGCTTTTGAGGTAATTCCTAATCCAGATCTTCTTGTACGGAATGGCTTAGGGCTAGACGATTTGGAAGATGCCTTGATGAAAAATAATAGGAATGCCGGAGGGGATAGAATCAATCGTGACAACGAAATTCTCCTGGTGCGCACCATTGGCAATTTGAGAGGTATCGAGGATATACGCAATGTGACGATAACTACCAGGAGCGGCGTTCCCGTGCATATTCATGAGGTTGCCGAAGTACGCATCGGTTCTTTAACCCGCTATGGCGGCGTCACCGACAGCGGCAAAGGAGAAGCCGTTACAGGTCTTGTGCTTTTACGAAAGGGTGCCAACGGCCGGGCCGCCGTCGAGGGAAGCAAGCGAGTACTAGAGGAGCTTAAACCTACGTTGCCCAAAGGAATTCGTATCGTCCCTTTCTATGACCGAAGCGAGTTGATCACGGCGGCGGTGCACACGGTCGAGAAAGCGCTGATAGAAGCCGTCATTTTGGTTTTAATCGTTCTTATCGTGATGTTGGGCAATTTGCGAAGCGCATTGACGGTGGCTCTGATATTGCCGTTAGCCGTTCTTTGGACATTTATTATGATGGCCATTTTTGGAGTCTCTGCGAACCTTATGTCTCTCGGCGGTTTGGCGATTGCAATCGGTATTCTCGTCGATGCCGCCGTTGTTGTGGTTGAAAATATTCATACGAGACTACAGCACGCACCCGGTGAATCAAATCGTTTGCATCTAATCTATCGGGCTGTACAGGAAGTAGCCGCTCCCGTAATTTCCGGGGTGCTTATCATCATCATCGTATTTTTGCCGCTTTTTAGTCTCACGGGACTTGAAGGAAAAATGTTCACGCCGCTCGCCACAACGATATCTTTCGCGCTTATCGGCTCACTTCTTCTTTCGTTGACCGTTATCCCTGTATTTGCGAGCTTTCTTATGACGCATAGAAAATCGTCCGCCCCCTCTCATAAGAAAGAAAGTGAGGGGAAAGTATTGGACACGCTTCTGCGCGTTTATTTGCCGGTAATGCAATGGGCCTTAAAACGTAGAAAAATGGCCATAGGAATTGCTTTAGCAGCTTTGATTGTTGCGGGGGTTCTATTTCCACTGATAGGCCGTGAGTTTATGCCGGTGATGGATGAAGGAACAACGGTTATTATTATTGAAAAAAACACCGGTATTTCTTTGGAGCATTCTCTGGCAGCGGATGAGGCCTATCAAAAAGCGATGATGGAACTGCCGGAAGTTACCGGAGTGATGTCTCGCACAGGGGCCGATGAACTGCGTCTTGACCCGATGGGGTTATACCAAACGGATAATTTTCTTATCACCCGCCCGCGGAAGGAGTGGAAAGTAGGATTGGCTGAGTTCCAGGAAAACTTGCGTAAAAAATTGGAACAATTTCCGGATATTGATCTGGCTTTTACTCAACCCATCGATATGCGCGTATCAGAAATGTTGACTGGTGTCCGCGCGACTATGGCAATCAAGCTTTATGGAGACGATCTTAAAGTCTTGGAAGAAAAGACCGCTCAGATCGAGGAGTTGGTCAGTAAGGTCAAAGGGGCTGTCGATGTCGTGCGTAGCCCAGTTTTTGGGCAGCTCTACCTCCAGATCGAGATCCAGCATGAAAAAACCGCTCTCTACGGGGTTAGAACGGAGGACATAAACGAACTTATTGAAACGGCGGTCGGAGGCCGAGTCGTGACCGAAATCGTGGAAAATAACCGGCCCGTTGGAGTCTTATTGCGTTACCCGGAAAAGGAGCGCAGTTCCATAGAAGCCATTTCCGCTTTGCTGGTAGAAACTCCCGGGGGGGCCAAGATTCCTTTGAAAGAAGTTGCTACCATCGAGGAAGTCGATGGGCCCGTGCAGATTGCCCGTGAGTCCGCAAAACGCCAAGTGGTCGTACAGGCCAATGTGGAGGGCCGCGACGTCGTGAGCTTCGTCGAGGAGGTTAGAAAAACGATTCAGCGTGAAGTGTCTCTGCCGTCGGGGTATTACGTTACGTTCGGGGGCCAGTTTGAAAACCAACAGCGGGCTTCCGCGCGACTCATGATCGTACTTCCTATCGCTATTGCGCTAATTTTTGGAATGTTGTTTCTGACGTTTCGTTCTTTGCGTCAGGCCGGACTCATTATTCTCAATATTCCGTTTGCAATGGTGGGAGGAGTCGTCGCGCTTTATCTTTCGAGGTTGTATCTGTCGGTCCCCGCCTCTGTCGGTTTTATCACGCTCTTTGGAGTGGCAGTACTAAACGGAGTGGTGATGGTTTCTTATTTTAATCAGTTACGGGCCGCTGGACGCAGTGTGATGGATTCTGTCAAGGAGGGATCTGCGCGGCGTTTACGACCCGTACTACTGACGGCAATGATCGCAAGTCTGGGTCTTGCCCCCTTACTTATTTCCACTGGGCCGGGCTCCGAATTGCAGCGCCCATTGGCAGTGGTTGTCATTGGCGGTCTTTTAACATCTACATTACTGACCCTTATTTTATTACCTACGCTTTACGTATGGATTGAGGACCAAAACGGAAAAGGAATCAAGAAGGCATGAAACATTTAATTTTAGTTATTCATAAGAACTTAAAGCAGGACGCTGCCGATATTTTTCAGAGCATAGAGAAAGTTCAAGGCTTTACATTTAGTGACGTTGAGGGCCACAGCAGGCATTCTGAACTAGGTTCCACGAATCGCGATAAAGTTGAGGGGTATACGCCTCACGTGCGGGTAGATATCTTTTTGCAAGATGACGATGTGGCGCCCGTTGTCTCGATACTAAGAAAAAGTTCAATAGGCTTAAATAAGCATTCAATGTATTGGATTACAACGGTAGAGGAATACGGTCGTTTATAAGAAACGGCTCCATGTTTGTTTCCAAAAGAAACAAGGGGTATAATTTTTATACCGTATACCGTACTCTGTCCGAAAGCCCCTTTTTGGGGCACGTTGAACTAAATTCTAAGCCGGACGACGTCCGTAAATATAGCTATAAGGGGTCAAATCTCTTTTTGACTGCATGTTTGGTCAAAAGTACATCGGAGGAAAAACATGAGCAATAAAGCCAATGAATGGAAATACTTGGAAGGGTGGGGCGGGAAGTGGTCGGATAGGCGGATCTATGTGCAGTCATATCTTACGGGGACATTGATAGTGCTTTTGCCGTACGGTGTAGATTATCTTCTTACTCTGTTTGGCAGAGACAGGTATCACATGTTTCAAACGTCTCAAAGCGATAGGCAGATGTATTTTTTTATGGCGATACTGTTTGTTAACATAAGCTTTATGTTGGCATATATCAGCCGGATTCTTTTGGATTTTAAAAGCCGCATTGAAAAATTGGAAAATAAGATTTAAACTGGGCTCGCCAGAAAGCGCGGCGAGTCTGCGACCCGCCAAAATGCACGGCGGGTCTGCGACCCACCAGAAAGGCGGCGAGTCTGCGACCCGCCAAAATGCACGGCGGGTCTACGACAGGCATTGGCCGCGGGTTGTCTTGATCGGATTGATCGCCCTCAGCGCGGTGTTCTCTATGGGGTTTGGAGATGATACAAAAAGCGGAGCGGGTGAGAGCGTCCAAGAACGCTCTTGGGCCCCTCAGCGTGAAGCGATGATCAGGGAACAGTTGGAAGCAAGAGGGATACGCGATCCCAAGGTCCTTCAAGCGATGGCCACAGTCGAAAGACATCGCTTCGTGCCGGAGCCGGTGATCCCTTGGGCGTATCAGGATATGCCGCTTCCGATAGGAGAGGGGCAGACTATTTCACAACCTTATATCGTGGCTTTTATGACCGAGATGCTGGACCTGGGCGCCGATGACCGGGTCCTGGAAATAGGCACCGGCTCGGGCTATCAGGCCGCCATCCTGGCGAAGATCGTGAAGGAGGTCTATTCGATAGAGATCGTCCCTGAACTTGCCGAGCAAGCCCGAAAGCGACTTCACGCGCTTGGATATACGAACGTAAAAGTCAAACACGGGGACGGTTACCTGGGCTGGCCCGAACATCAGCCCTTTGACGCGATTATCGTGACGGCGGCTCCTGAGACTGTCCCCCAAGCGCTCATTGATCAGCTCAAGGCCCCGGCCGGAAGGATGATCGTGCCCGTCGGGACTTTTGATCAAGAGCTTCTCCTTATCCGTAAAACCAACGAAGGGCTGATTGAGAGAAGGTCATTGCCTGTGCGTTTTGTCCCGATGGTTAAAAATGATAAGGAATAGTCTATGGAGATGAAGGCGAGGGAGATAGCTGAGCAGTTGCAGGACTCGGGGTATGAGCAGTGGGCCGGGCGCGTGCGTGAGTCGGTGGATACGGCGTCCACGGGTACGGAGCTCATCATGGGCGTTCTGAGGAACCTGCTTGAATTTAAAAAGGCCCACCCGGAGCTGAGCCCCGAGGTGCTGGCCAAGATCGACTCTCTGATACTGGCCATCAACAAAGAGCTGTCGCGCGGTTTTTTGAGGGCTTGACTTTAAGCAAGTAATGTGGCATTATTTTAATGGGTTAAGGAGACATTCCTATGGTCAAGCTGGATGAGGCGACGCTGACGAGTCAGGGGCAGATCAGTGTTCCCAAGAGGGTGAGAGAGCGGCTGCACCTTCAAAAGGGGGCGAAGATAGCCTTTTTTGAGGACGATAAAGGGCATATCTTCATCCAGGAGGTGGAGGTGCCTATTGAATTTACGCATAAAGAGTGGGGCGATTTCCTCGCCAAGACACAAAAGGAGCCGGTCACACGCGTTCATGGCAAAGCCGAAGCGCTTCGTCATCTCGATCGCCTGTCGAAGAAGTGAATATCGAGTTCACTCAGGTATTTGACAGGAACTTCTCAGGCCTACCCGCCGATACTCAGAAAAAAGCCCGTTTCGTCATAGAAACCTTCATAGACGCCTACGCTTCCAGGCATTTTCCCAAGAGTTTACGTGTGCATAAATGCGGAGCGTTCTTAAGTCTATCGGTAAGGATGGATATTCGTATTTTCGTGCTGCCGATACTAGCAGGAGTACGTTTCGCGTTTATCGGTGACCACAAAATGGCCGATAAATACCTTAAAAAGAACTAACTCAGCATGCACAGACCATCCACTACCAACTATCCCGTGTTGCCGGGAGCGGCGGAGTGACTGAAATCTACGTCGACTCCGATGCCTGCCCGGTCAAACCCGAAGTGGTTCGCGTAGCCAAGCGCTATGGGCTCGGTGTGACTTTCGTGTCCAATTCCTGGATGCGCCTGCCCGAAGAGTGGGGAGCGAAGCTGGTTGTCGTCGAGGGGCAGTTCGACGCGGCGGACGACTGGATAGTCGAGCATGTCGTGAAGGACGACGTCGTCGTGACGGGAGACATCCCTCTGGTGCACCGCTGTATGAAGGCGGGGGCGCGTGTGATAGGGCCGCAGGGACGGCTTTACACCGACGAGAATATAGGGAACGTCCTGGCGACGCGCGACCTTCTGCATGTGCTTCGCGGGGCGGGGGAGATCACCGGCGGACCGGCTCCGTTTCAAAACGAGGACAGGTCGCGCTTCCTTCAGGGGCTGGATCAGATACTGCAGGACATCAAAAGAAGCGGCCCCCAGTGAAATGTCTGGTAGAGTGTGGGGCTGTAGTAAACCTAATGATGGAGAACCGCTTTGGATAAAAAGTACGAGAGCTTTCAAGGGCTAGGCATAGCGCCGGCTGTCTTCGATGTCGTCGACGGACTGAAGTTTAAAGTCCCGACGCCTATACAGTACAAGGCCATCCCCGTCGCTATCGAAGGGAAGGACATCCTCGGTATCGCCCAGACGGGGACAGGCAAGACACTCGCCTTCGGCATTCCCATGGTCCAGATGCTCACGCAGGAGCCGGGCCGCGCGCTCATACTCGTGCCGACGCGCGAGCTGGCGCTGCAGATCGACGAGACGCTGCGTAAGCTCGGCAATCCTTTCGACATACGCTCGGTCATTGTTATCGGCGGCATGGACATGGCGACGCAGGTAAAACTTCTCAAAAAAGAAAACATCCGTGTCGTCATAGCGACACCGGGACGGCTACTCGATCATCTCGAGCAGAAAAGTCTCAAGGCCTCCGAGCTCAGGATGGTCGTGCTCGATGAGGCCGACCGTATGCTCGACATGGGATTCGCGCCGCAGATCGAGCGGCTCGCGAAATTCCTGCCGAAAGAGCGGCAGACGCTGCTTTTTTCGGCGACCATGCCCGAAGCCGTCCTTAAGATCGCGGCGCTCTACATGAGGAACCCGGCGCGTATCGAGGTGGCGCCCTCGGGCGCGGCGCCCGAGAAGATCGCGCAGGAGCTTTTCATCGTGAAGCAGGAGTCCAAGCTCAAGCTTCTCGGGAAGATCCTCGAGCAATACGGCGGCAGTGTCCTCATCTTCACGCGCACGAAGGCCGCCACATGGAAGCTCGCGCGCTCGCTTGAGCAGATGGGACACAAGGTGAACGAGCTCCACTCCGACCGCACGCAGGGCCAGCGTCGCCACGCGCTGAACGGTTTCAAGTCGGGCCTCTATCGCGTTCTCGTCGCGACGGACATCGCCGCGCGCGGCATCGACGTGAAGGGTATCGAGCTCGTCATTAACTACGAGCTTCCCGACGACAGCGAGAATTACGTGCACCGCATTGGCCGCACGGGCCGCGCGGGACGCGAGGGCCGTTCCATCACGTTCGCGACGCCCGAGGAGAGCAATAAAGTCCGTGACATAGAGAATCTTATGAAGATGCCGCTCAAGGTTTTGCAGCATCCGGAGATCCCGTCCGCCAAGTTCACGGACTTCGCAAAGAACCGGAAGGCCCACGCTTACGAGGACACGGGCCGTCATGCGAGCGGTCGGCCGCAATTCCGCGCCCCCGTTCCCGGTCCTGCCAATGTCAGACGAAAAACGACGGTAATTTAAATCTCTGCAGCTTTTTTGTGTCTGTGATATGATTGTCGGATAACCAAGGAGAATACATGCCTTATCAAGGTGGTGGTGGGTACGGTGGACCGAAGGAGATGTTCAAGGCGATTTGCGGAGAATGCCAAAAGGAATGCGAAGTTCCTTTTAAGCCCAGGCAGGACAAGCCTGTTTATTGCAAGGACTGCTTCTCAAAACGCAAGGACAGCGGTCGCTAACACACCCCTTACCGGACTTTAACCTGCCTACCGGCAGACGGGTCCGAAGGGGATGGGCTTCAGTTGATTTACCGCCAGCAGTTAAATGCTGGCCGTTTGGTATATTTGGACCTGCAACAAGGCCCTTCATTTGAGGTGAACCTTAGCGGAGCTTGGAGAGGGCATGACTAAGAAGTACAACTGGTCCACGATAGCTTTTTTTATCGTGACTACGGCCGGGGCGCTGATTGGCGCCCCTATTTATTTTTTTTACTATGGCGTGTCCGGTCTGGACTTGCTGCTGTTCCTGTTTTTTATCGTGTTGACGGGGATGAGCATCACGGCGGGGTATCACAGGCTTTTTGCGCATGCCAGCTACAAGGCGAACAGCCTGGTAAGGTTTCTCATACTGTTCTTCGGCGCGGCGGCGTTTGAGCAGTCGGCGCTGACCTGGTGTTCCACGCACCGCGACCATCACAGGCACTCGGACACGGACCTGGACCCTTACGGCATCAAAAAGGGTTTTCTCTACGCGCATATCGGATGGATGCTGTTCTGGAGGCATGAGCCGGACTTCTCCAACGTGAAGGACCTCAGCAAGGACCGCATGCTCAACCATCAGCACCGCTACTATCCTGTCTGGGCGTTCGTCGCCGGGGCGCTTTTGCCCGTGGGGCTGGGCGCGCTCAGCGGGCACGCGGTGGCGGCGCTTTTTTTAAGCGTGTGCGTGCGCGTGACGCTGGTGCATCACGCGACGTTTTGCATTAATTCGCTTTCCCATACATTTGGCAAGGCCACCTACGACAGCCACACCACCGCGCGAGACAGCTGGCTGGTGGCGCTTCTCACCAACGGCGAAGGCTATCACAATTTCCACCACAGTTTTCCCACGGACTATCGTAACGGTGTCCGTTGGTATCACTGGGACCCCAGCAAATGGGCCATCGCGGCCCTGGCCGGCCTCGGCCTCGCCTGGGACTTGAAAAGAACGCCGACTCTCAAGCGGCGTTAGCTCGGAGTCAGGGGCATGCTCACCAACGGCAAGGACGCATCCGTCGATAGATTCCGCATACTGTTTGAACAATCGTCAGACGCGCATTTTATATTTGATGAGACGGGGTTGACGGACTGCAACGAGGCCACAGTCAAACTGCTCAAGTGCCGCAGTAAGGCCGAGGTGCTGTCCATACATCCCGCCACGCTGTCCCCGGAGTTTCAGCCGGATGGGCGGCGGTCTCTGGAAAAATCCATAGAGATGGACGCCCTGGCGCGGACGCGGGGGTCACACAGGTTTGAGTGGGTGCATAAGAAGACGGACGGGGAGGAGTTTCCCGTGCAGGTCACTCTCAACTCCGTGGAGATAGACGGAAGGCCCGCGCTTATCGCCGTGTGGCATGACCTGACTGAGATCAAGCGTACCGAACAGAGGCTTAAAGATCTGAACCGCCGCATGAGCGCCGAGCTTGAGTCCGCGGCCGCGTTTCAGCAGTCCTTGCTCCCCACCGCCAGCCCTTATTCCGATAAATTTCGTTCGTCCTGGGTTTACAAGCCCTGCAATGAACTGGGAGGGGACAGCCTCAATATTTTCCGCATCGATGAGTCGCATATCGGTCTGTACGTGCTGGACGTGACGGGGCATGGCGTGGCGTCGGCGCTACTGTCGGTGACGGCGACACATTTTTTGTCCGGTTTTCTCAAAGTCCGCTGTCCGCGGGAAGTGGTGAGCAGTCTCAACCAGCATTTTTCCAATGAGAGGTACGCCAACCACTCGTTCACTCTGGTTTACGGAGTCATGGACCTGGACAGCCTGACTTTCGAATACACGTCGGCGGGACATCTGGGGCCGATTAAGTTAAAAAATGACGCGAGTATTGAACAGTTCGACAGTCATGGGCCGCCGGTGGGTATGATAGAGGACGCCGCGTACGGCCAGAGCCGCATAGCCTGCGCGCCGGGTGAGAGGCTGTTTCTTATTTCAGACGGGGTTTATGAGGCGAGAAACGCCAAGGGCCAGGAGCTTGGATTGGAAGCGGTGTACAGGCAGCTGTCCAAAGAATTCAAAGGCCGCTGTCCTCTGTCATTCACCGTCGACAGCATGGCCTTGGCCGCCTATCAATGGTGTCTTCCGGACAAGCCCGGTGACGACATCTCCATCCTGGGGGTTGAGTTCAAACGCGTTAAGCTCTGAGCGCGCGGCGGAGATTCTTGCGTGAGCGATAATAGAAGTTGTCGAGCCTGAGCACTGCCGGTATGGGCCACAGGCGGGTGAGCTTGCCGACGCGCCGCACGACCATTTCATAATACGTCATCGAGGCACCGTCGCGGCCTGTGCGGTCCATGCCCCATTTCTTTTTGAAATAGTCGAAGCTCGCTCGCGTGGCGGCGAGATCCCATTTCCAGAGGTAGTAGCGCACGTCGTCTATCTCATCCAACCTGTCGGGATAGTAGAGATACACCACCGAGGACGGCTCCACCCACATAGAGTGACCGGCTTTCGCCAGCGTCAGCCCCGAATCGATGTCACTGCCCTCGCGATAGGTTTCATCATACACGCCCAGCTTGAGCGCGGCGTCGACGATGAGAAGATGGCAATGCACCTCGCCGAAGTCTATCTCGCGGCGTTTGAGATTGGTGGTTTCGCCTACGGCCACTTGCGCGTAGCGAAGCTCCATGGTGCAAAATTTTTGGCCGCCCTTGGTGGTGATAAAAAGGTCGTTGCCCGCCGTGTGTACGACGTCGTTTTTATCCAATACCATGGGCACCACCAGGCCGGCGCCGGTTTCGCGCTGGCAGTCCAGCAGAGGACCGAGCCAGCCCGGTCTCACGTACACGTCGGTGTCCAGGCACACGGCCAGACGCGTGCGGGCCAGGCGCAGGCCTATGTTCCTGAGCTGGGCCGTGTTGAGATAAGCCGGCTCGAAAACGAGTTTGGCCTTTGAGCCGTATTTTTGATGCAGGGCCTGTTTCAGATTTTCAGGCGCTCCGCCCATCACGACTATGAGCTCAAAAGGCTCGGGTGTATGCTCGAGAATCTTTTCTATACAGGTCTCGATGATGGAAAACCTGTCGCGCGGAGTGACTATGACTGTGCAGGTTTCAGTAACGCTGGGCATGATAGACTTAAAACTACCCGACACGAGCGTCGATGTCAAGATGGCCTGTTTCGATGTAAAATAGTTCAGAGGTTCGTTATGGGAAAAAATGATTTTGTGGACTATCTGGTCCAAGACCTGCTTTCCGGGCTGGAGGGCGTCAAGGCTAGGGCCATGTTTGGTGGTCACGGCCTGTATCTGGATGGCGATATATTCGGCATTGTGGCCGACGACACGCTTTATTTCAAAGTGGGCGACTCCAACCGCCGCAAATACCGTGACGCCGGCAGCCGTCAATTTACCTATACCAATCGTGGCAAGGAAGTGGCCCTGCCTTACTGGGAGGTGCCTCCGGACGTGCTGGACGATAGGGAGCAGATCGCGCTCTGGGCCCAGGAATCCAGCCGCCTCAGCCGTAAATCCTAGGACCCGCCCGAGAGGCCTGATTGCTATTTGGCCTCAATTATGCTATTCTAGCTCTAACGCTATGGTTAGCGCGTGGGATTAATTGGCCTTTCTACCTCCTCCTACTCACATTTCAAGATTTAAACTGCTTAGAATTCTTGTTTTTTACATCATTCCGCTGAAGGGGTCCTATGATTAATAGAGGCAAAAGCGTCAGAATAGCTTACGACTTAAGCGTCGCGGGCAAGCTGGTCCGTTCCGTACATTCGAACAAACCGCTCAGATACACGCACGGCAAGAAACAGATCCCGTTGGGGTTGGAGAAGGCGCTAAACGGCATGAACGTCGGCGACAGAAAAAAAATCGTGCTGGCTCCGAAAGACGGTTATGGCGTGGAAAACCCGGCGTCGATCATGGAAATGCCCCGGCAGAGATTTCCCAAAAGAGACCATTTCGTCGGTAAAGAGATGAAGTCCATCAAGGACGGCAGTTATCTGGCGACGGTCAAAGAAGTGCGCCGCGAAACGCTGCTGCTGAACTTCAACCATCCTCTGGCGGGCAAAAAACTGGAATATGACATTTTAGTCGTCGGTATCGAGGGTGAGGGCATCATGAAAACCGTCTCGCACCGCAAAGGAGAGACCCGTTGAGAGAAAATTTCGGCCGCAATAAAAGAAAGATACAGGAACTGAAGAAAGCCCGGAAAGAAGAAAAAAGAAAAAAGAAACAATTGGCCAAGAATCCCGACAACCCCATCGAACCTCTCGTCGCTGAAACGCCCACCTTGGAAAATATCACCCAGTGAACCAGAGCGCGCTGCAAGAGGACGTCCTAAACAGCATGGACGACTTTGTGCGCGAACAACTGGTTTTGCTCAAACCCGTCGCCGACTCCTGGCAGCCCAGCGACCTTTTACCCGACATGGCCTCGGACGCCTGGCAGGACGAAGTCTGCAAGCTCCGCGCCCGGTCCAGTCAGATCTCCGACGAGGCGCTGGTGATACTGGTGGGCAATCTGGTCACAGAAGAGGCTCTGCCGTCCTATCAGACGTGGCTCAACCGCGTCGAAGAGATCACGGACCACACAGGCGCCGACGACACGCCCTGGGCGCAGTGGACGCGCGGCTGGACGGCCGAGGAAAACCGCCACGGTGACGTTTTGAACAAATACCTTTATCTCACCGGACGCGTGAACATGCGCTCCGTCGAAGTCACCATCCAGCACCTCATACGCAACGGTTTCGATTTAAAATCCGGCAACAACGCCTATCAGTCGCTGGTCTACGCCTCTTTTCAGGAGCGCGCGACCAAAATATCGCACGCCAATACCGGCCATTTAGCGGAGCGATGCGGCGACGCGACCCTGGCGCGCATCTGCAGCACCATCGCCGGCGACGAGGCCCGTCATGAAGAGGCCTACAAGCGGTTTTTCAAAGAGATCATCGCCGCCGACCCCTCGCGCGCCGTGATCGCCTTCGCCGGCATGATGCGCCAGAAAGTCGCCATGCCCGCGAGGCTGATGTCAGACGGCACGGACGCCGACCTGTTCACCCAGTTCGCCATAGTCACACAAAAAAACAGCATCTACACCGCGCAGGACTACGTGGAAGTGATAGAGCATCTTCTGGACTACTGGAAAATCCCCGCGCTTTCGGGCCTTTCCTCCGAGGCGACCGAGGCCCAGGCCTATCTCTGCTCTCTGCCCGAGCGTTTTCATTTCAAGGCCGACAAGACGCGCGATATCGTCGCCAGCCTGCCCACGTCCTCCTTCTCCTGGATTTTCAACAGAAGCGCCTGACCCTTTTTATTTAAATTTTTTGAATGTAAACCCGGGAGAAATCCGGGGTTTTTGTTTTGACTAAGCACGGCCCGCGGGCGTAGGCTAGATTTATGGCTGACACGATGAAAAAGATTCAACTTCCGTCCGGCGACACCGTGCCGCTCTTGGGGCAGGGGACATGGAAGATGGGCGAGGACAAGCGGCTCAGAAAAGACGAGGTCGCGGCGCTGCGCGTGGGCCTGGACCTGGGCATGACGCTGATAGACACGGCCGAGATGTACGCGGACGGCGGGGCCGAGGAAGTGGTGGGCGAGGCGATCAGCGGGCGCAGGGACGAAGTTTTCATTGTGACCAAATTTCTGCCTCAGCATGCCGGTCGTCGGCTCGTGGCCTCCGCCTGCGAAAGAAGTTTAGAACGCCTGGGAGTCGACTGTGTGGACCTTTATCTTTATCATTGGCGCGGCGACACGCCTCTGGTCGAGACGCTCAAAGGCCTTTATGACCTTTTGGGCGACGGCAAGATCAGGCGCTGGGGCGTGAGTAATTTCGACACCAACGACATGCAGGAGCTCGTGTCTCTGCCCGGAGGCGAGGCCGTGGCCACCAACCAGGTGCTATACAACCTCAAGTATCGGGGACTGGAGTGGGACCTGCTGCCCTGGTGCCGTGGGCGCCGCATTCCTCTGATGGCGTATTCGCCTGTGGACGAAGGACGGCTCAGAAGCCACCCGGCGCTGAAAATAATCGGCGCCCGGCGCGGCGTGACGCAGGCGCAGGTGGCGCTGGCCTGGTTGGCGCGGCAGGACGTGATGGTCATACCGAAGGCCTCACACCCCGAACACGTACGCGAAAATCGCAGGGCTGTGGACATCGAGCTCGACGCTCAGGACTTGAAAGAAATCGACGATGCGTTCCCGGGGCCGTCAGGCCCCACGCCTCTGGAAACGGTTTAAACCGCGGCCTCGCCGCGCTGGAAAGTGCGTATGCGTATCAGGTCCTCGACTTCGAACACGGCGATCTTGCCGTCGCCCAGTTGCCCGGTTTGACAGGTTTCGCAAATGGTGCGGATCAAGAGGTCCAACATGCCGTCGACGCAGTAGATCTCCACTTTGGTCTTGGGCAGGAAAAGATACGAGTCCGGGCGCGTCTGCTCGTTGCCAAACCCTTTGATCTCAGTCACCATCATGCCGCCGATGCCCACCGCGCGCAGGGCCTGCTCCAGCTCCGTAAGTTTTTTGTTTTGAATGACACACTCAATTTTCTTCATAACGCCTCCTTGGTCTTGAACCGATAGGTTACGTCCTGATTGTGAAAATCATGTTTCGCCGGTGTTAACCTTTCAGTGAAGTTGTTTGACAATTGAACGAACGTTCAATATACTCGGACTCTTAAGGAGAGTCTCGAGAGCTTATGCCCACTGTCCTGTCTTCTTTCAAGCTTCTGGGAAGCATTGCCGCCGGGTGGCCCAGCCCCGCCGAAGAAGAGCTGATAGACACGCTCAGCCTCGATGAATACCTGATACAGCATCCCGACAGGACGTATCTTGTCAAAGTGACAGGCGATTCCATGGAGGGCGCGGGCATACGCGAAGGCGACATCGCCATCGTTGAGCGCGGCCGTCCTGTCAAAGACCGGGACATAGTCGTCGCCGAGGTGGACGGCGAGTGGACGATGAAGTATTACCAAAAAAAGGGCGCATCCGTGACGCTGGCGGCGGCGAA